>ORJL010114999.1_pt1 | contig 17938 bp, 16 predicted proteins | sample 1779941 | NCBI WGS metagenome assembly ORJL01 (sample SAMEA104232317, study PRJEB22302) | groundwater metagenome | biome: forest; feature: aquifer; material: groundwater | place: USA | collected 2011-08-07 | depth 5.8 m | reverse complement strand
TAAGACAACACAATAAGGGCTCTAAATCGACAAGGTCAACTTTGAATCGGGGTCCGTTTAAATTGATATTTGCTCAAGATTGTGAATCTCGCGAAAATGCAAGAGAACTGGAAAAATATTTGAAGTCAGGGTCCGGTAGGGGTATGCGGGATGATTTGATGTATTAGTATGGTGGCTGTAGCTCAGTTGGTTAGAGCGCTGGCTTGTGGAGCCGGATGTCGGGGGTTCGAGTCCCCTCAGCCACCCAGATTAATTTTGAGGGTATATTGTGGTTTAGTATAGTACTTAGAATATTTTAAAATTGGATTGATGCAATTATTTCTTTAAATAATTTCGCATTAATCTCAGCATTAATTCTGGCTTTAAATGATGGTGTAGCAAAGAGTCGATAAATCAAACCATTCTTAATAACAATAAAGTCGTTCGCTGAATCCGTAGGGCTTAAATTTGCAAGACCTGACTGGTCAATAACAGAAATTGCTGTTTCGCCTCCAACTTTAGAATATACTATTTTTGGTCTTGGAATCGTTACATTCCTTCCCTTTATATATATTTCGCTTTCGTTATCTACAGATTTAACATAGTCATCAATAGTTTCTATTCCTTTTTGTCTTGTTACAATAAACCAACCTAAACTATCCTCTCCAGCGTTTCCTATCCATTCGTTAGTAAAAGCAATTGATTCCAAAGGGTAAGGTTGATCAGGAACCACAGAAAGTGTTCTGTTATAAAAATCTTGATCTCTCTTGAGATCTTCATCTGATTCAAATGCAATAGGCCACACAGAAGGGTAATTGAATGATAAACTGACTCTCTCGCTCTCAATTTTTCTCCATGTTATTTTGTTAATTTCAATAGGATCAGAAATATTTATGTAGGTAGACTGGCTTGATGAAGGATCAGATGCAAAAGCAGGTGAATTGCTCAATGACAGTGCCGTTGACACATTTGGTGATTGTAAAACTATATTAGGAGTCTGAGTTTTAGTTAATTTGTCTTGTTTATAATAAAAAACCGCAGTGGCAGTTAAAAGTAAGAAAAAGGGTATTAGTAATAATAGTTGGGCAAAACCTTTACGCATACATTAAACATATCATAATCAGGAGAATGCTGAATGAAGTATATTTTACAGCTCGGTTATTTTATGAAAAAGTGGTTCTAAGAACTAGTCGAAGTATACTCAGATTTATTTGATATACAACTCGGATAATGGAATTTGCTCGCCTATATTTTGCGTCTGGGTGTTGCTCGTTGATCTATTTTCAATAGAAAGCGTTTTTTCCATGATCGCTTCGTTTTTTGCATATAGCGCGGGATCATTGTCCATATCAAGTGCCCAAATATTTAAGAATTGTGCGTCAGTGCTGTTCTGAGCGTTGTATATTTGTTTTAACTCTTTCATCTGGGTCTGCGTTAACCTCGCCCAGGCAAAGGCTGCTAATCTCAAGGATTTTTCTGTTGGAGTTGGCGATGGGCTCGGCATAGGGCTTGGCGAGGATACTTGCGAAGGCTCAGGTTTACGATTGATCAAATTCGCAATTCTTGTAGGCAGCTGATAACGGATAATGATTACTGAAGTTAGCAATGATCCAATAATCACTCCTACCAAAAATAGTAATATTGTCTTTTTCATCGTGTACGTATGCTAACATTTTTTCAAAAAAAGGTTAAACACTTTTTTTTGTTGCTGTTAGGTATTCCCCATTGTAGTAAAATCGTAGATATGGATGATAGTAAGCCGACTGCTGCGAGCTCTGGAAAAAAGTTGATACTCGTTGCCGAAGATGATGTTTTTTACGCAAACATTTGCAAATCAAAACTGACTGCGGAAGGTTTTGAGGTCGTCGTTGCTGCTAACGGAGATGAGGCTCTAAAGTTTGTTGCAAATAGAAAACCGGATCTGGTGTTATTGGACTTGATTATGCCCAATAAGGACGGTTTTCAGACCCTTGAGGAACTCAGAAAAAACGAGAAAACCAAGGATCTTAAAATCATTGTACTTTCTAACCTTGGGCAAGACGAAGACGTAAAAAAAGCAAAGAGTTTCGATGTGCTAGGTTATATAGTCAAAACCGACATCACAATTCAAGATCTTGTTAAAGTTATTAAAAATGTTGTGCACTAAACTTCCCAAGTATTAAAGCTCTAGTTTGTCGTAGAGAGGTTGGACATTTTTATAGATGGCTTGATATTTGTTTGGATGGTAAAGAAAAATGGCCGGTGCATCATCCGCTAAAAATTTTTGGAAATCAAGGTAATACTGCTTCCTTTCTTCATCATTTTTGGCAACCCGTGCATCCTCCAGTAGCTTGTCTATTTTTACATTTTTGTACTTTGTTATATTGGTTTCGGTTTGGGTGGAATGCCACATGGCATACTGGTCGGGATCTTTAGGAAGCTTATTTACCGCTAAAAAAGCCTGGAAATCTTTAGGCACACCCTTTTCCTCTTTGAGCTCGACTTTAATGTTTAGTGCTTCCCAGTCTTCTTTTATACTTTCGGCCAGTATTTTTAAGTCCGGTGAATAGGATAGGTTTATTTTAGGGTTTTTAACTTGTGCATCCTGCAATAGTTCCTTTGCCCGCGCTCCGTTGTATTCATATTTTTTAAGCTGATGATTGTAAGCCCAACTACCTAAGGATATCGGTCCGCCTACCAATTCCCCGTCGAAATCGTCTTTTCTGATTGCGTAGGCTAGTGCCTGCCGCACGTCTTTGGCAGACAATAAGTCGTCTGAATTATTGAAAAAGACGGTTACAGTCTCCTTTTTTTCTGCAGTCTTTTTTATATTTATATTCTTCCAGTTTTCTATCGTGCTTAAGGCGGATGCCGTCAATACTTTAATTTCGCCGATCTTAAGGGCATTTATTGCCTGTGCGTCGTTTGGATAAAACCTTAGTTCTACCTTTGGAAGTGTATCGTCTTTCGGGTGCAGGACAATCCTTTTGACAATATCGGCAGTTTGGGATATGTCAACAATCCTAAAATTGCCGGTCCCGTAGAAGGATTTCGACTTAAAAACCGGTGTGTCCAGGGCAAGCGGGAATGAAGAAATTGGATTTGGCAGTGTGAATTGTATTGTTTTATTGTTGACAGCGTGTATTTCGACACCCTTTATGGATAGTGAAATATCTTTTGCCTCTACTGCAGACCCATCGTGCCACGTTATGTTGTCACGCAAAAATAATATATAACTTTTACCGTCCTCTGAGACTGTCCAGTTTGATGCCAGGGCAGGTATACTTTTTCCACTATCGTCTGCCTTCACAAGCGGCTGGGTTACCAGGGCAAGCGCTTCTGTCGGAATGTCTTCGATTTTATATGAACCTACAAACCCAATTGTCACCAGGTTATTCCTGACGATGTTCGGTGCGAGTGTGTAGAAGAAATATAGGAGCGAGACTGTGACAATAGATACTACCGCAAACCTCAGCTGGTATTTTTTAAAATATGCCAGTGATAAGTGCCACCAAAACCTAATTCGTCTTGATGTGGCATTGAAATTTAACATACGTTACCTGCTGACTATTACCTGCAGTATAGAGAAGATGAAAAATAGAATAACGGTCAGTATAGTTAAATATCCTACGATTTTTTCTACTCCCCTTTTTGACCTGTAAACTTGTGATGAACCTCCAAAGGTTGAGCTTAGTCCGCCACCTTTGGATTGGAGCAATACCAGGATTATAAGTGTGAGGGCTATTATTATTTGTACGGTTAATATAACGTCTTTCATTTAAGAAAGCCTTCCAGCTTTTGGGCCACTTTATTACTATTGTGGTATAGAGGATACTTGGTATCGACAAAATCTCCCGTCACAATAGTATTTCTGTAATCGGTGAGCTTGTCTTGGTCATAGTATACATACGAGTAATTTAAATTGGACGGTATTTTCGGCTTCTGGTTACTGTTTACAAGTATTGTATCAAAAAAATTCTTACCAAGATGCTTCTCTACCTTTTCTATATAATCTGAGACCTTGAACCCCGCCGTTTCGAACGGCTTGTTGGCAATATTGATGATAAATACTTTTTTTGCCTTTGAACTAATCAGTGCAGTTTTAATTTGGGGCACAATAATGACCGGTAAAACAGTGCTAAACAGGTCGCCCGGTCCGATTATTGCTATGTCACATTCGTCAATGGCGTCTATGCTTGGTTTATAAGCTTTGATATCGGGCGGATCAAGGTTTACTTCGTCCAGAGTCCTTGCGCCATTGTACCTTCCAAGATCTATATTTTTCTCACCGATAATTTTCTTCCCGTTTTTGGTTGTTGCCCATATGTTTACATCGCCTATTGTTGCCGGCAATACCCTGCCGCTGGGCGAAATAATTTTTGATAATTCTTCTAAGGCCTTGTATATATCGCCTTTGTAAATATCTGTCAGAGCAAGAAATATCAAATTTCCGAGTTTTTGGCCTCCAAGTTCAGTGTCTTTGCCCTGTCTTTTGCCGGCGAACCTATATAAGAAAAGTTTTTTTAGGGTTGATTCTTCTTCCGAAAGAGCTGCAAGGCAATTAATGAGGTCACCGGGCGGCGGTATTTGAAAAGCCCTTCTCAGGCGGCCGGCTGAGCCTCCGTCATCGGCCATAGATACTATGGACGTTAATTCGTGATCGTACTTCCTAAGACCGGACAATACTTGTGACGTCCCCACACCTCCGCCAAGGCACACCACTTTTTTCTTTTCTTGAGGTATTTCGAAATAATTCCTAAAAAAATTGCCGATCAACATGGTGTTTGGCGTATATTAACCAAATAAGGTAAAAAAGTCGAGTTATTCAAATATTAGATGGAGTATTTTTTGCAATATCGTTATCATGGCAGAAATTAAGATGATCGTACCGATCTCGTTGAAGGAAACAGGCGGCAAAATGATTCCGTCTATTTGAGCTCCCGGAAAATTATAGGCGGCAACAGTGAACTGGGGCAGAAAATTAATGAGGGCAAATACAAATGCTGTGTTTAATAGAAAAGATACAAGACCAAACGTTATCAGGTTAACAGGCATAAGCACCAGCGAGAAAATCGGGTTTATTACCTGTGAAATCAGCCAGAGGCCTAAAAGCACCAATCCGTAATTTTTCGGTTCCTGACCAAGGCTAACTGTGGGAACCAGCGCTTTCGTTATGTAGAGAGTTGCCGCTGTTATTAGAACTGATTTTATGTATCGGCGCATGGGCAAGTTATTAAGTATTAAAACACATTCAAAATTACCAACAATATTTTATAAAATCAAGGACTAGTTATAAATTCCTTCGAGCGCAATAGCCTGTGGTAGGTAATGGCAAACCTGTGTGCTTCGTCGCGCAGTGACTGTGCCAGCTGTCTTGCCGGACTGCTTTTTTCAAGCGAGATTGGTTTTTCTTGCCCGGGAATATATATCTGTTCCAGTCTTTTTGCAAGTGAGACGATTGTTATTTCTTTCTTATATATTTTGGCTATTTCGAGTGCCGATGATAACTGCCCTTGCCCACCGTCGATAATGACCAAATCCGCGTCCGGCCAGGAATTTTTGAAACGTCTTGCCAATACCTCTCTGAGCATCTCGTAATCGTCCGGTGTATCTTTGTATTTAATCTTGAATTTTCTATATTCGTTTTTTTCGGGCCTGCCATCCACAAAAACGACCATTGACCCTGTTGCAAATTTACCCGATATGTTTGATATGTCGTAGCACTCTATCCTTCTGGGCATTTTTTTCATACCTATTTTGCGCTTAAGGTCAGTAAGCCTGTTTTTTGTTAAATCGTCCACAAGTGTCGGTCTCTCCAAAAATAGCCGCGGATCGTGAAACGTACTCGATAAAAACTCTAGATTTTTAAGTTGATTTTTGCATATCTGGGCCAGTTCAAAATTCTGCGATTTTGCACTAAGAGTCATTTCATTTTTTATGTCCCGGATCAGCCGTTTACTTTGGCCATTCAGTAACCTTTGTATTTTCGCGATATTTTTTGCATAAGCCAGTTTTGACTGGGCATCTTTGTGAGGGTACGGACAAAGCCCAAGATGCACATAAAGGCACGGTTTTGTGGCTCTGCTGTGATGACAATATGGAAATATCCGCCTTGTAAATTTCAATATTTCGCGAGTGATTGCGGCTGAGGGGAAAGGCCCCTTGAAATATGCATACTTGTTTGTTGTCAAATTTGTTTTTCTTGCGACGGCGATTGTAGGTACCGGGCCTTTGGAAATCGTAATGTATATTGGGCTCTTATCGTCCCTGGCCTGGATGTTATAGAACGGTTTGTGCTTTCGTATTAGGTCCGCTTCCAAAAGCAGGGCTTCAAACTCCGAGAAAACTTTAATGAAATCGATTTTTGCGATTTTGGTCACCAACTGGTCGGTTTTTTGCCCCAGACTTTTACCCGCAAAGTATGAGGCCACACGCTTTTTCAATGACTTGGCCTTTCCTACGTATAACAATTCACCCGCACTGCCGTAAAACTGATAAATTCCTGGGCTTGTCGGCAATTTTTTTACTTGTGAATCGAGCTTAAGTTGCATAACTCGTGAATTTTACAACAAACGGCCGGCCTATTGGGTGTTTTTGAGTTTTATTTTAGGGAACGTATGGTGTTTTTTGTAAAAGCGCAGGCCTAATATTGTGATGGTGATAATTGCTATTAAACTTAGGAGAAATACGGGGTCGATTGCGAGCATGTAAAACGGCTCGACCTGAATATTTTTTTGAGCGGATGCGTTAGCAAATGATGCGGTCACAGCCACGAGCTGAGAATTTAATAAGCCGGTTGTGGGTATGTTTATTTCGAAAGTTTTTTTGGCGTAGGGCGGCAGTACAGTAATCTCTTCCTCCCTGGGGTTCTCGGTTTTAATATTTTCAACTAATATTTTTAATTTCTCTGCAATTATTGACGTAGAGGATATATTTGAAACAGTTATCTTAAGCCTCAACGGCAGGGAAGAAATAGTCCTTTTTGGCGCTTCAATTGTTATTTGTGCTTCCTGAGTGGTATTGGGCAGTTCTTGTGCAAACTGGACATAGACGGTTTTTTGGGAGGCTGTATTTTTTGATTTATAGGCACCGGCCGGATACGGCTGTGTTGACGATGCGCCTCTTTGCACAAACGTAATATGGTTAAAATCCATTTTGTTGAAATAATCCAAGCCGCCGGAAGTTGTTCCCCATGTGGGGTCAATTTGAACCCAGCCGCGATCATCGTCCCAATACTCGGGCCAGGCATGCAGCACGTCACCATTGTAAAGACCGAGCGACAGAGGCCTTAGCCTATCGTTTTGTGTGTAGGCATACCCTTCAACCTCGCGGGCTGGTATCTTTGCCGCACGGGCCAACGCTATGAATAAATCCGTGAATTCGGTGCATACAAGGTTTTCCCGGTCATTTATTGCGGCCGCCGCACCCTTTCTTTCTAGCGTACCTTCTATTAGCCTTTTCGAGTTGTATTTATAATTTTTGGTTATATATTCATATATTGCCTCGGCTGTTTTTAGCTCCTGAGCTTTTTCCTTGATTTGTGCATTATCTACCTCCCAATATCCTTGCGGCTGTGTATATAGCTCTTTTTCCTCATTAGTTAGCGATTTGACGATTTTCGTAAAAGGCTTACTAAAAACCTCAGCATATCCTGTTACATTTACATCAATTTTCTCTTTCGGCTTTAGTTTGTACTTAGCAAGGAAATTGCCATCCCGGTCTACAGTAACATCCATCGGCGGCGGCTCTATTTTTGTAAGTACAACTTTTTGATAATTATTGTCCGGCGGAAGCGTTAATTCCATCACCTGCGAGGTGACATTTGTATTCTCCAGGTAATAGGCGAGGTTTAGTGAAAACACTTGTTTTTCACCAAAACCGAGCGCTACGCCACTTTTTGTGAGTTGGTCTTTTTCAAAGTTGAGAATGTAGTCACGTGTTGTTTCGGTTTGACCTTTAGCCTGCGGAATTGCATAGGCGTTAGGTCCAAGCGATTTTGGCACAATTACGTCCAGATCATAGGTTGCGGTGCCTTTTGTATCTGCTATTTTTGGGATAGAAACTTCCCAAATTTGGCCGGATTTTATGGCTACTTCATTTGTCTTGTAATTGAGCGTCCAGCTTAACGTTTTTCCAAGGCCAATTACCCTCTGCGTAAACTTCGTGCTTATTGTTGTCACATTGTTTTCGAAACGCACTTCCGTCTGAAGCTCTCCGGTAGAATCCCTAGCAGTAACCTCCGTAACTTTTGTTGAACCAATTTTAAGTTCAAATTTGTCCGCGTAATAATTCGGAGTACTGTTTTTGAGTGTGATGTTGTACGTCGCAGAAGTTTGGCCGCTTTCGTCTATTGTGTGTGTGACATCATAATCGGTTTCGAATTCCCCCTCGGCGTACACTGCCTTTGCTAGTTGTGAAAAGTAAATCGTGAGTAGAGCTAGTAAAAAAATAAGCAGGCGGGCAAGAAATCGCATTAGTTATAGTATCGGGTATTAGTAATTTAGTATCAAGTTTTTTGACAACAGACTTGCAATTATATAGACTTCGCATTTATGACAGAGCAAGCTGGAGAATCTGCAGGCATGGAGATTAGTGAATTGCTTAAAAGTCAATCGGACTTGAAAATACATGCATTAGAACTTACTAGCAGGCTTTTTGCCGACCAAACAGTACAAAGCATCACAATTCGAAACATTGGGGAGTGGACAAGTCTTTTTGGTGAATTGGCAAAGCGGTTTCCTGTCCTTAGGAGACATGACTTAGTATATATTTCTTATACTTACGATAGACAGTCTGGGGCAGACGGTCCAAACGGGATGAACGAGAGTGAAGATACGGCCCAAAACGGCGGATGGATTGACACTGAAGAAGATGAACCAATTTTATCAATTAATTTAGAATTTTCACAAAGACCCCCGGACGACGAAGAAACTTTTTTTGAACAGGTTCCATCACAAATTGTTCTTAATTTGTATGACAAAGACAAGTATGCGCAGCTCTGGGCAAGCATCGAGGAAAAACCGGATATATTTATTGAAAGACAGACAGAAACAAGACAAGGCGTTGTAACAAGGCTGAGAATTATGTCCGAACTTCTAAATTATGCAGTCGGTAGAACCTCCTAGCCCAAGTGTTTTTTGAGGAATTGGCCTGTGTAGGAGGTCGGGTCCTGGGCTATTTGCTTCGGTATACCTTGTGTTACTATTTCGCCGCCGCCGTCCCCACCTTCGGGACCAAGATCAATAATCCAATCCGCGTTTGCAATAACGTCGATATTATGTTCGATAACTATCACGGTATTTCCTGCCGCAACCAACCTTTTTAGGATTAAAAGCAATCTTTCGATATCGGCAAAATGTAAACCGGTGGTCGGCTCATCTAAGATATATATGGTGCGTCCGGTTGATCGTCGTGAAAGTTCGGTTGCCAGCTTTACACGCTGTGCTTCTCCGCCGGATAATGTCGGTGCGGGTTGACCCAAACGGATATATCCAAGACCGACATCGTATATAGTTTCCAGCTTTGTTTTAATTTGCGGGATATTTTGAAAAAAGGCGAGGGCCTCCTCTACAGTCATTTCCAATACCTGTGAAATATTTTTCCCCTTATATTGCACCTCCAAGGCTTCTTCGTTATAACGCTTACCGCTACAAACTTCGCAATCAACGTATACGTCCGGGAGAAATTGCATTTCTATTTTGACCTGCCCCTCACCTTCACATGCTTCGCATCTTCCACCTTTTACGTTAAAAGAAAACCTGCCTGGAGTATAACCCTTGACCCTGGCATCCAGTGTTTTTGCGAACAATTCGCGGATGTGGGTAAAAGCACCCGTGTATGTCGCCGGATTAGACCTTGGGGTCCGACCGATAGGGGATTGGTCAATTAAAATTACCTTGTCGATGTTTTCCGCGCCTATCACGTCCCGGTGCTTCCCCGCTTTTTGCCTTGTTCTGTAAAGTTCCTGTGCGAGGGCTTTATACAGGACGTCGTGAACCAGGGTGGATTTGCCGGATCCTGATACGCCTGTTATGGTGATAAATTTGCCGAGTGGAAATTCCACATCAATATTTTTTAGGTTATGCTCGGCCGCCCCAATAAGTTTGATGCTTTTTTCGTTATCCTCATTTTCCCCGGATATTTTTTGTGCCCGGAGGGGGATCAATTCACTTTCCTTGAAAAAAGATTTATCTACTTTGATTTTTTTCTTTCCAGAGAGGTATTTTCCTGTTATCGAGTTTGGGTCGTTCATGACAAACTGCGGGGTGCCTTGCGATATTATTTTTCCCCCGTGCTCCCCCGCTCCCGGTCCAAAATCCAGCAGCTGATCGGATGCCATCATCATTTCTGCATCGTGTTCTACGACGATGACCGTGTTTTGCAAATTTTTGAGCTTAATCAGCGTATTTATTAAACGTTTGTTATCCCTTGCATGCAGGCCTATGGACGGCTCGTCCAATACATAGAGAACTCCGGACAGGCCGGACCCGATTTGCGATGCCAGGCGTATTCTTTGCGCCTCTCCTCCTGCCAGGGTCGTGGCGCTTCTTGCGATAGTTAGATATTCAAGCCCTACATCCAATAAAAATTGGCTGCGGGCAACCAATTCCTTCAAAATTGGTTTTGCGATGATCTTCTCCCTGTCTGTGAGAATTTTGCTCCCAGCCTCGTTAATTTCATTTAACCATTCATGAAATTTTTCGACCGAAAGCTCGGCTATTTCTGATATCGATTTTTTGTTGATCGTAATCGACAGGGTCTCAGGCTTAAGCCGTGTGCCAAGACAAGTATCACAAAGATCTACCAGCATGAATTTTTCCACCTCGCGTCTTACGAAATCTGAATCTGTTGTAGCAAATTTTTTTTCAAGGTTTTGTACGACTCCTTCGAAGCCTGTGTCCCAGGTAACAATTTTTCCGAAACGGTTAGGCCCCTTAACGCGATACACGTTGGCACTTCCGTAGAGTATTAAGTTTTGTTTTTCTTTGGTAAGACTGGAAAAATCCTCTGTAAGAGATATATTTTCTTCCTTGCAAACCGTTTCCAAAACGCGCCATGACCAAGAGTCGGAGCCTACAATCCTTGCCCATGGAAGGATTGCGCCTTCTGCAATTGACAAGTTTTTATTTATTACAACCTGAGGATCCACTTTTCTGATTGTTCCCAAACCGTTACAAGCGGGGCACGCTCCGTGCGGAGAGTTGAAGGAAAAGCTGCGCGGTTCAATTTCGGGCAGGGAAATATTGTCTACCGGACACATAAATTTTTCACTGAAAAGGTGGTCACGAATATCTTTTGGATATTGCGGAATATCGAACCCTTTATCCAAAACCTCGGCCGCAATTATAGAGCCGTCGGCAAGTTTCAAGCCCTGTTCTGTCGATTGTGTTAATCTGGATTTTTCAGCGGGCAGAGACAGGCGGTCGATAACGACGTCTACTGTGTGTTTGTTAGTTTTTATTAAAACAAAGTCTTCATCTATATCTTTAATTTGGCCGTCGATCCTGGCCTGCCGAAAGCCTTTTTTCAAAAGGTCTGCAAAGAGATCCTTATACTCGCCCTTTCTGTCTTTGACTACGGGCGAGAGCAGAAGAATCCTTGTTGCACCCTGTGCTTTTCCCGTCGCCATTTTTTGTATTTCGTCGACAATTTGTTGCGGAGACTGGTGTGAAATTTCTCTTCCGCATTTCGGACAATGGGGATGACCTACCCTGGCAAACAAAAGGCGCATGTAATCATAAATTTCCGTGACTGTTCCGACTGTTGAGCGAGGATTGTGCGAAGTTGATTTCTGGTCAATAGAAATTGCGGGCGATAAGCCCTCGATGCTGTCGATATCCGGCTTATCCATTACGCCCAAGAACTGCCGTGCGTATGACGCGAGAGATTCTACGTACCTGCGCTGGCCCTCCGCATAAATTGTGTCGAATGCAAGTGACGATTTACCGGAACCGGAAATTCCGGTAAAGACGATTAGCTTATTTTTGGGAATCTCTACGCTAACGTTTTTTAAATTATGTTCACGCGCACCCTTGATGATTATTTTATCCATGTTGGTTATGGTATTAGGCCTCGTTTGGTTCAAAATCTTTGACCCGAATATTTACCGAAGCAACCGAGCCATAAGAAAGAAAATTCTATCACCTTTGGCAATATTTTTAAAGATATATGGCCACTATTTTGAAAAACAAAATATCCTGATATAAATTTGCTAATGAGTATTTTGCTTAAGCACTATTATCTGATCCCTTATGTATGCCGCTTTTTCAAAATCCAGGGCACGGGCGGCTTCCTTCATTTCCCTCTGCAGAAATTTAATCATTTTTGCTTTATCCTCGGCCAGGATGGATCCCTCACTTGCCCTTTCCATGACGCGTGCTACTACCGCGTCCCTGTAGACTAGTTTCTTTTCTTCTTCTTTCTGTCTCTCGACTAGTTTTTCACGAATCGGTTTTTCTATTGATTTTGGTGTGATGTGATATTTTTTGTTGTACTCGATTTGAATATTGCGGCGCCTGTCTACTTCTTTGATTGCGCGCTCCATCGACCCCGTAACTGTGTCCGCATAAAGAATTACCGATCCTTCTACGTGGCGTGCGGCTCTACCCATTGTTTGGATTAGCGACGTTTCCGAACGCAGGAAGCCTTCTTTGTCGGCATCCAGGATAGCAACGAGTGTTACTTCAGGTAAATCCAACCCCTCTCTGAGTAAATTTATACCTACAAGAACATCAAAGTTACCCAGTCGCAGATCATCAAGTATGTCTGTCCTGTCGAGGGTTTCGATCTCGCTGTGCAAGTATGTCACTTTAATATTTTTCTCCTCCAGATATTTGGATAGTTCTTCCGCCATCCTTTTGGTAAGGGTAGTAACAAGCACGCGCTGATGTTTTTTGACTCTTGTTTCGATCTCGTTTATCAAGTCATCAATTTGTCCTTTTGATTTTCGAATCGAAATTTGGGGATCAATAAGGCCGGTTGGACGAATTAGCTGTTCGACTACTTGCTGCGATATTTTTATCTCGTAATCCGCGGGAGTTGCAGATGTGTAGATTACCTGATTTGTGAGCCTTGCTAATTCCTCAAACTTTAATGGCCTGTTATCGTAGGCGCTTGGTAAGCGAAAACCAAAATCGATAAGCATTTCTTTTCTCGCCCTGTCTCCGTTGTACATGCCGTTTATCTGGGGGATAGTCATGTGGGATTCGTCTATTATCATTAAATAATCCTTAGGGAAATGTTCGAGAAGGGAAAAAGGTTTCTCGCCCGGTTTTCTGCCATCGAAATGACGCGAGTAATTTTCTATCCCCTTGCAGTAGCCAAAATTTTTAATCATCTCAAGGTCGTATCTGGTCCGCTGTTCAAGCCTGTGAGCTTCCAATTCTTTACCTGCAGATTTTAGAAATTTCAGCCTTTCTTTTAATTCTTGTCTTATAGATTCGATTGCTTCCTCCTGACCGGTTTCCGAAAGTACATAATGTTTTGCGGGATAAAGGGCTGTATGCTCTAGTTTTTTAATTGTTGTACCCGTTATGGGGTGAATAATTTCTATGCTGTTAAGTGTATCTGCACTAAACGAAAGCCTGAGCCCGTTAGTCTCATAAGCCGGTAAGATTTCTATGTTTGCTCCCCGAATACGGTATGTACCGCGTATAAAATCCGTTTCGTTTCTTTCATACTGCAGTCTTGCAAAACACTTCAACAGCTCTGCTCTTGACCAGTTTATACCGGTTATCAGATCGACCCTTGCGTCTTTGTATTCCTGCGGTGACCCCAAATTGTAGATAGCGGATACGGATGCGATAACTATCACGTCGTTTCTCGTGGACAAATTCGTCGTTGCCGCCAGGCGCAGCCTGTCTATCTCTTCATTTACCTCGGTTTCCTTTTCGATGTAAGTGTCTGTTGAAGGCAAATAGGCCTCCGGCTGGTAATAATCGTAATAACTTACAAAATATGACACGGCGTTTTGGGGGAAGAAATCCCGAAATTCCTGAAATAGCTGTGCCGCGAGCGTTTTGTTGTGACTGATAACCAGTGTGGGTTTTTGTACCTTTTGGATTACATTGGCAGCCGTAAAGGTTTTTCCGGAACCTGTTACGCCAAGCAATGTTTGGTGCTTGTAGTCCCGGCTGAGGCCGTCGGTGAGTTTGCTGATGGCTTGGGGCTGGTCTCCGGTCGGCTTGTATGTTGATTGAAGTTTAAATTGCATGACCTTACATTATAACCTGTAATTGATACTATTTCTACGGGTTTTATTTGGTATTTACTTGTTGACAACTTCGGGTTATGTTTGGTAGTATGAAATCAAGATGAGTGTCGTTATATATAAAAGACAAAGACAGATTTTGGATTTTCTGAACCAATATATCGACAAATTCGGCCATGCGCCTACGTTGGTCGATATTGCAAAACATCTTGGGGTTAAATCTCTTGCGACAGTCCACGAACATCTCGCGGCGCTTGAGAAGAAAGGCCTCATTAAAAAATCTTCCGGTTTGGTCCGAAGCATAGAGCTTGTTGACAGGAAAATTAGTGATATTGTTCGCGGGATTGAGCTTCCTATTTTGGGATTCATTGCGGCCGGATCACCCATAGAGCCATTTACGGATCCTACGGCCACTTTTGCAGTCGCAGGTAACATGGTTCCCGCAAATAAGAAATCCTATGTTCTGCAAGTTAAAGGAGAATCTATGATAGAGGACGGGATACTTGACGGTGATTTTGTTGTGATAGAAGAAACGAACCAGGCAAAAAATGGGGATATTGTCGTTGCCATGATGAATAATGGCGTTGTTACTTTAAAACGTTTTTATAAGGAAAAAGACCGCGTCCGACTGATGCCTGCCAATTCCAGTATGCAGCCGATATTTGCCCAGGATGTGACGATACAGGGTAAATGTGTTGGTGTAATCAGGCGATACCAGAATTAGCTACAGGGTCAATAGAAACGCGATTGCCGCGGCTGACATGAGAACAAAAGTGGCTCCTCCTAGGATGTTTGTGATTGCCGTGTTTTTGTATTTACCCATTATTTTCGCGCTGTTGCATATTACAAGTATAACGGCAATTAAAATCGGTGATATTAGGCCATAAATAATTGCCGTGTATAGTAGTGCCTGAAACGGATTTATATTTGATAATGTCATGATAAATCCGATGACTGTTGAGACAACAATTACCCCGTAGAATGCTCTTGCCTGCCTGAATGATTTACTCAATCCTTCTTTCCAGCCAAAAGTTTCGGCTACGGCATATGCGGCGGCTCCGGCAAGAACAGGGATTGCAAGAAGTCCCGTACCGACAATGCCGAGGGTAAATAACAGGGATGAAAGTTTGCCAGCTATAGGCTCCAAAGCTTTTGCCGCCTGATCAGCAGTTTCAATATTGTTTATCCCGTTTGCATACAGTGTGGATGCGGCCGTTGCGATTATCGCAAACATTACGAGGTTTGAGAGAAACATGCCTATGTTCACATCCTCACGCACCATTTTCAGTTCATGCTTAGTTACAATTATGTGCTTATGCTGCAGTTTTTCCTGTTCCTTTACTTCCTCCACTTCTTCTGAGGTTTGCCAGAAGAATAAATACGGGGAAATTGTGGTTCCCAGGATACCAACGACTAGAGCTATTGTGTTTTTGCTGAATTCCACATGCGGTACAAGTGTGCCGTAAATAACAGCACCCCAGTCCATTTTGGAAACGATAGACGATGCGATATACGCAAACAAGGCGAATGTTAACCACTTAAGGTTGGCCGCAATTATTTTGTATGGAAAATAAATCATAAGTGAAATAATAATAATTGTGTAGAAAATCGCCAGTAGAATGGGAGAAAGCGGTAAAATAAGTCTTGTTGCGGCAACCATCCCGGCCAAATCTGCACCAATATTGATGGTATTTGAAACTATGATTAAAATGGCCAAAAAGTAGAGGAAGATTTTTGATTTATAATGGGTCTTTATTGTGCCAGCCAGACCTGTTTGCGTTACCAACCCTATCCTCGCGCACATTTCCTGCACCGCTGCCATTAGGGGGTACGTAATAAAAGCTGTCCAAAGAAGCGAGTATCCGGCCTGCGCTCCCGCCATCGAATAAGTTGCAATTCCCGATGGGTCATCGTCTGATGCGCCTGTGATTATTCCAGGACCGGCTATCTTGAGCAGTTTTTTAAGTTTTTTGATCACCTTTTTGCTTCTTGTGCCTTTTGTAGATATATACTCCAAGGATCATTATAAGGAAAAAAATGATTAATATGTCAAATTTGTGTAAATAGACGCGGATTTGGGTCCAATTGTCGTTCAGTATTAATCCTAAATAAGTGAGCATTGAGGTGGAGATCAATGTACCTACGGCTGTATAGGTAATAAATTGCCGGAATGGAATATGCAAAATCCCCAAAGGCAAGGATACAACGCTTCTTATTCCCGGTATAAACCTGGACACGAAAATTATCCATGGTCCGTGTTTTTTGAACAACTCTTTAGTTTCTTCCAGCTCATACTGCGTAAAAAATAAAAAATGCCCATGTCTTTCTATGAGTTTTTTAACTATCGTTTTTTTAAAATGGTAGCCGACCCAATAGGCAAAAGTTGAGCCTGTCAAGGCGCCCGCCACGCTCCATACAATAACCGGTATTATATTAAGTTTGCCAGCGGAGGCTAAATAGCCCGAAAATACCACTGTTATTTCGGGAGGCACGGGAACCATGAAAGATTCTGCGGCCATGACTAGAAATATTCCCGGATATCCCATTGCGGTGATGATATTTATGGCAATATTTATCAGGAATTCTGTAATCATTTGACCCTTGGTGCATTGGCAGTGTAAACTTTTTTCACTGAATGAACGGTACCTTATTTATTGTAGCCACACCTATCGGAAATTTAAAAGATATTACTTTGAGGGCAATCGAAATTTTAGGCACGACTGACTACATATTGTGCGAGGACACAAGGGTGAGTAGTAAATTGCTTGGCGCATACAACATAAGCCGCGACTTGTCCGTTATCAACGATTTCAATGAAGAAAAAGTGATAAGCAAGGTTCTGGGTGATTTGGCTGCGGGAAAAAACATAGCCCTTGTCAGTGACGCTGGCACACCGCTTGTTTCGGATCCGGGCTTTAAGCTTGTACGCGAAGCCGTCCGCCACGATATAAGAGTTGAATCTCTGCCGGGCCCCACGGCCGCGATTGCGGCGCTCACCGTTTCCGGCCTTGCCACGGACAAATTTCTGTTTTTGGGTTTTTTACCAAAAAAAGACGGCAAGAGAATCGAACTTTTGAAGGGCACAAAAAACGCGGTCTCGAGTGTCAAGGCAACTGTAATAATTTACGAGTCTCCGTTTAGGGTATTAAAAACACTTTCTCAAATTAAAGAAGTTTTTGGCGACATCGAAGTTGTAATTTGCCGTGAAATGACCAAAATTCATGAGGAGATTATGCGCGGAACAATTAGTTCGGTACTTGAGCGGAACTTTACGGTTAAGGGCGAGTTTGTAATATTGTTCTAAAGAAGGCTGCGGCCTGTCATTTGCGACGGTTTCGGAATTTGAAGAATTCCAAGGATGGTTGGCGCAATATCTGCCAGAAGCCCTTGCGGCAGTTGGATATCTTGGCCCTTAAGTTCGCTGAATACAAAAAGCGCCGGAACGGGGCTTATATTGTGCTCTGTGTCCGGTTCTCCGGTTCCAATTTTTACCATTACCTCCGCATTGCCATGGTCTGCGGTAATTATCAGACCGCCACCTGCCGCTAGAATTGCCGTCGACAAAATACCGATATGTTTGTCGATTGCCTGAACCCCCTTGATTGTCGCCTCTATATCTCCGCTGTGGCCAACCATGTCTGCATTTGCAAAGTTTACGACAATAAAATCGTATTCCTTGAGGGCCAGTTTTTCCAAGATCTTACTTGCTATCTTTGCTACAGACATCTCGGGTGTTTGAACATAGGATGCAACTTTTGGCGAATCAATTAG
>ORJL010717963.1_pt1 | contig 17940 bp, 17 predicted proteins | sample 1779941 | NCBI WGS metagenome assembly ORJL01 (sample SAMEA104232317, study PRJEB22302) | groundwater metagenome | biome: forest; feature: aquifer; material: groundwater | place: USA | collected 2011-08-07 | depth 5.8 m | reverse complement strand
GGAAGGCTGACGCTCTAGCCCCTGAGCTACTCCCGCTTATGAAACATTGGTGGAGGGGGGAGGATTCGAACCTCCGAAGGCCTCGCCGGCAGATTTACAGTCTGCTCCCTTTAGCCACTCGGGAACCCCTCCGTCGCAAAAGTTATTAACCGGAGCTGGCGATGGGACTCGAACCCGCAACCTGCTGATTACAAATCAGCTGCTCTACCTGTTGAGCTACGCCAGCCGAATCATTAACCATTTCCCGCGCCCGCCAGCAACAGTTTATCCCTTGAAACCGCGAATCGTTAAACTTAGTTTGTACCTATAAAATTGTCAAGCAAATTTTTGAGGGATAAGGTGGATTTTTCCGAAGCCGCGGAGACAAGTTGTCATATGCCACTGTTATGCTTATGTTTTTCCTCAGAGCCGAAAATATCGGCGGAAAAAATAAATATCTTCGTCTCTTCATCTTTCCAGGCCTGAAGGGAAAGGCCCGCTTTGCAGCAGGTTTGCTGAAGAAAGGTCAGGCGATCCCAGTGACATTCCATCGCTACCTGGGGCAGCAACAAACCACAGTGCCTCCCGTGCACGATGTAAATGCCATGACGGCCGACTTCGATTTCTTCAATATCCTTAATCTCTTTCAAAGGTGAAAGCACCGATATCTCAAAAGTAATATGAGGCCACTCCTCCCGCGTTAAAGCGGGAAATCTCGGATCACGAAACGCTGCCGCCGCCGCCATTTCTTCAACAGCCTGATATAGGGGCCTTCGGGCCTCTATATAGCCGATACAACCTCTTAACCGTCCATGCTTGTGAAGAGTTACGAAGGCACCTCTTTCCTGCTTCAGAATTGCCGGCAGCTCGGGTATTTTGGAAGCATCCCGGCCGGACAGTTTGGCTTCAATCGTCGCCCGGACAATGTTGACGAGCATTCTCTTTTCCGCATCCTTTAACCCCGGTTCCGCACTCGAAGTTGTTTCGCCTCCCTTCGTTTTTTCAGAACTACGGTCGTCATAGAAAAGGGCCGCTGCATATCCAACAACACTTTGCCTGTCTCCCGTAACGTCACCGGAATTATTGTAACGCAGGAGCTTAGACCTGTTAGCCCCGAGGCCCGCCGCTACCATCATCGTCACAGCTGCCGGCCCCCCCCCGCAAGCCTCAAATTCATTGGCTTCCAAACCCTTCAAAAAACCATCAGCATCCATTTTTTCCAGATGGGCAAGTGCGCGCATGTCCAATTTCAACGCCTGGTCATAATCATGAAAATGGGAAAGGTCGGAACTGCCGACCACCAGGACCCGCTGCCCCGCAACTGCATTAATAATCGCTGCCGCCAATTCTTCGCAGGTATGGCGGTCCTGTGTTCCCATAAGCAAGGGTACAAAGGGGAAATTACCGAGCACGTACTGCAGGAAAGGAAGCTGAATCTCGATGGAATGCTCCTGCAAATGGGCATAGGGAGTAATGGAGATTAGCGGACCGGCCGCCTTGATCCGGCCTGCGAGCTCACTGTCGACAAGAACCGTTCCCAACGGCGTTTCATATCCACCCCGGTCATAGGCGGAAACACCCTGAAAGGCGATGCGATGACTCGGCCCGATGACAATGACCGCATCAAAAGACTGCTCCCGCAACATCTTGTAGGCATGGGCCGCTATCTGGCCCGAGTAAGCGTAACCGGCATGAGGTGAAACCAAGCCGATGACCGTACCTTTGACAGACTCATCGGGAACATGCTGGAAAAAGCTGTCGATAGTCTCTTGCAATACCCTGGGATTGTCGGGATACCAGGAACCGGCAATGGATGATTTTCGGATCGGATTTTCCGTCATAATCTCTCACTTACTAACTATCAAATTTCGGCGTCGGGATTTTGATAAATTGGATACCTTCCTCCCTGAGCGCCTCTTCCTCTCCCTTGGTCGTTGTCCCCTTTATGTTCCGTTCCTCTTCCTCGCCCTGGTGCATGCGGATGGCAACTTCGGCAAATCTTGGTCCCACATCGTCGAAATTCTTATCAATAAATTCATTCAATATCTGCAATGCCTTCCGAGGAGAAATCTCCCGTTCACTTATCCCTTCCGCCTTTCGGTCCCGCCCCACAACCGTAAGCGAAGAAGGAACAATTTCAGCGGTCAGGCTGCTGCACAAGGGACAGCCGATTAGCTTCCGTTCCCTTTGATCCTCGAAGGCACCCCGGTCATGGAACCAACCTTCAAACTTGTGTCCGTTTTCACATTTAAGATCGTAAATAATCACAATACCTTCCCTACTAGATTAATATGCTAAAAAGTAATGGACAATTGGGTACAAATTATATATGGTGCCCCCTGTCGGGATGTGGCCCAGCTTGGTAGGGCACTGCGTTCGGGACGCAGGAGTCGCGCGTTCAAATCGCGCCATCCCGACCATCACTTCATCTTCATTATTTTCATCGTTTTTTAGTATATTAAATCCGATAGAAGTAGTCAAGTAAGCTTCTTCGGTGCCAGCGGGAAAGGTATTATCTCACCCCGCTGGCTTTAGCCCGCCGCCGAGGCCATCTGAAAGATAGGCAGGTACATGGCAATTATCATCCCACCGACAACTCCACCTAAGAACACCATCATAAAAGGTTCCAAGAGGGCCGTCATAGCATCGACCGCGGCATCAACCTCATCATCGTAGAAGTCGGCTATTTTCGCTAGCATGGCATCAAGCGCGCCGGTGGCTTCACCGACGGCTATCATCTGCACCACCATGGACGGGAAGATATCCGTTTCCGCCAGCGGTTCGGCGATCGTCTTTCCCTCGCCGATGCTTTGTCGGGTTTTCACCAGGGCCGCCTCAATAATCTTGTTGCCCGCCGTCTTGCTGACAATGCCCAACCCTTCCATAATGGGCACACCGCTGGTCATCATCGTCGCCATAGTGCGGGTGAATTTGGCCACGGCAACCTTCTTCAGCAAAGGGCCAAAGACGGGCGACTTGAGAACAAGGCTATCGAAGAAAATTTCGCCTTTTTCGGTGCGTTTAATCCGTTTCAGCGCATAAATGACAGCCGCTGCTCCCGCTATCATGTAGAGAAAGTAATCCTGCATGAATTGGCTGGCATTGACAAGGAATTGGGTCGGGGCGGGTAATGATCCCCCCATGCCCTCGAACATGCTCTGGAAAACCGGGATAACCTTAAGCAAGAGGATGGCAACAACGCCAATGGAAATAACGAGCACACTCAGGGGGTAAGTCATGGCCCCTTTAACCTTGCTTTTCAATTTCATCGCCTTTTCCATGTAGCTGGAAAGCCGGTTAAGGATGACATCAAGAATACCGCCGCTCTCTCCTGCCGCCACCAAGTTAACGAAAAGGTCGTCAAAAATCGCCGGGTATTTTTTCAGGGCCTCTGTGAGAGTGGAGCCTCCCGCTATGTCATCTCTAATCGTAGTGATGACTTTGGCAAAAGTCTTATTTTGCTCCTGAGCAGCAAGGAGATCCAAACACTGGATCAGGGGAAGCCCGGCATTAATCATCGTGGAGAAGATGCGGGCAAAGACCACCACATCCTTTTCTTTCACCTTCTGCTGGAGAAAAGGAAGGTATTCCATGAGATCTTTGGGTTTTGTCTTTACCTTAAGGGATGTGAATCCCTGACGGCGCATCATGCCTCGGATGGCAGCTTCGTCGGCAGCTTCCAGCTCTCCTTTCTTGATCTCGCCCTTTTTAGTGGTTCCTTCCCATAAAAATATCGGCATTGTTACTCCCTCCTCCCCTGTTTTTTCGCTATCTCATACAGGATTATGCCTGCCGCCACGGACACATTCAGCGAATCAAGCTTACCGGCCATCGGTACGGACAGCAGCAGATCGCAATTCTTTTTGATGAGCGGCCGGAGGCCGCATCCTTCGCTGCCCATCACCAGGCAGACCGGCCCCGGATCGGCAAATTGGTCCAGATCGGCGCCATTGTCCGCATCAGCACCATAAACCCAAAAGCCTCTTTCCTTCAGGTACTCGATGGTCCGGGTCAGGTTAACTTCGCGCGCCACGGCCAACCAATAAGCCGCACCGGCGGACGCCTTTATTACTGAAGGGGTAATACTTACGGCCCTGTTCTCGGGAATGACTACCCCCTTGACGCCGAGACAATGGGCGGTCCTGATCAGTGCCCCCAAATTCTGAGGGTCCGTGATACCATCCAGCATCAGGATTACATTGGCAGGCGTCCTGCTTTCAATCAGCTCGTCAAGATTTACATAGGCATAGTCTGCGCATAAGGCGGCGATACCCTGATGGCTGCCGCCGCCGGACTCGCGGTCAAGGAAGGACTTGTCTTTGAAAACTACCGGAATTCCCTTTGTCGAGGCCAATGATAGGATTTGATCAATGACCGGCCCTTTTCTGCCGGTGGAAACGACTACCTCCCTTATCCCCGGATCTCCCTGTTTTATCAGTTCCAGCAGGGGGTTAACTCCGTATATAAACTGCACTAAATATTCCTCTTACATTACCAAGTATCCGCAATTTCTTTCACAATCATATCGGCGGCACCGGCCGGGTCTGCTGCCAGGCGCACCGGTCGACCGACCACCAGATAATCGGCGCCCAAGCGCACCGCCTCTCCGGCGGTCAAGGTTCTTTTCTGGTCGTCTGCCGGATCGGCCTTCCCTCTGATACCAGGCGTGACAATTATAAAATCCCTCCCACAGGCTTCTCTTAACGCCACGATATCCTGCGGCGACGCCACAACGCCTGCGACCCCTTCATCCTGTGCCAACCTGGCTAAATTCAAAACAGTATCCGCCACAGAAGAACGAAATCCCAAGGTTCCAAGATCGTTGTCATTCAAACTGGTAAGCACAGTAACGGCCAGGATCATCGGCGTTGGGATTTCCAATTCTTCCGCCCGCTTGCCGGCGGCAAGAACCGCCTCCTTGAGCATTGCCTTGCCGCCAAGGGCATGCATGTTGAACATAGCCACGCCCATTTCCACTGCTGCTTCAGCCGCCCGGGCAACGGTATGGGGAATGTCGTGGAATTTGAGATCCAGAAACACTTTTCCGCCCAGCCCGTGCACCATGGCTACAATTTCCGGGCCGGAACGGGTAAAGGCCTCCTTGCCGATCTTGAACATCCCCACGTGGCCCTGCAAACGTTTCACCCAGGCCGTTGTCCCGGACAGATCGCCGGTGCCATCGAGGGCAAAAATAAGTTTTGCTTGAGGGGTATTAATCGGCGTACTCTTCATCGCCAATAAACTCCGTGTCGTCGGCAATTGCCCGGTAGTCTACCTTGGCGTCCCGCAAATATTCCGGATTGGCGTAGAAAACCTTGCCCTCGGCTATTTCGCGCAGCGCCGCCACTACTTCTCGATTATGCCGTATATAAGCCAGCGGTTGCGACCCTTTCAAGAGCTGCCTGGCCCTTTTCGCCGTCAGCAATACGAGGGCAAATCTATTGCCGGCATTTCTTAAGGAATCCTCAACGGTAATTCTTGCCATACCTTATCCTACCTCCAATTATGAGATTACAGTGCTATCGGTTCAACAAGACACTAACATAAAAGTCACTTCGAAGCGAGTGATCTTAACCCCGATCAAAGGACTTCACTCCAGCAGATCTTTAATTCGTTCAACCATTCGCTCCCGTCTCGACTTTTCCGCCACGTAAATGGCGTGGAGCCGGCACACGGCATCTTCCAGTCGATCATTAAAGATCACATAATCGTACCAGTAAACCTCTTTGCATTCCTCGCGCGCCTTATCCAGCCGCGTTTTCATGGCCGCTTGCCCTTCGAAGCCCCTCTTTATCAATCTGCTTTTCAACTCCTCCAAAGTGGGAGGGAGGACAAAGACGGAAACCGCGCCGGGGAAATTATTCTTCAGTTCTTTAGCGCCCCGCGGTTCCAAATCGATGAGCAAATCGCAACCCCGTTTCATCAAGGCATGGATGCTTGTCTTGGCCGTGCCGTAGAGTTGCCCATAATTTTCCACCCATTCGACAAATTCACCACGGGCGATTTTTTCCCTGAACACCTGCTCGGATAGGAAATAATAATCTTTCCCCTCCTCCTCGCCCGGCCGCGGCGCCCTGGTCGTAAAGGACACCGAGTAACTCAGATTCGGGCAGATGTCGAGCAACCGCCGGCAGATCGATGTCTTGCCTGCCCCTGAAGGTGCCGACAAAACAATCAGCAACCCGCGATCTTTGTCTTCGCTGCTATTCAAGATTCCCTCTCAAACAGTGTCACCCTTAAACCAACCCGTCGGCTTCGTAAAAAGCTCCGGAGGCAAGGCGTGCGGACGCATAAGGAATGAGGTGTACTACCTGTACACCGCAATGACGAATGGTTCGTGCAACACCGCATACGGACTTTTTACGGAGCCGTCACTCAAGATTCTGCACCTGTTCTCTAATGCGCGCCAGTTCGCTCTTGATTTCAATGACGGCAAGCGATATTTCCGCATCATTGCTTTTGGAACCGATAGTGTTTATTTCCCTCCCCATTTCCTGGATGAGAAAATCAATCTTTCTTCCCGCCGCCTCGTCACTGGCCAGCATCCCGCGAAATTGATCAATATGGCTCCGGAACCGGACGATCTCTTCAGTAATATCGCTTTTTTCGGCCATAATGGCAACTTCCTGCATTAAACGGCCGGCATCGATCTCCATATCTCCCGCCAGCTCCTTAACGCGGTCCTTCAGACGCTTCTGATAGGCCTTAAGCACCTGCGGCACTCTGTCCTGTACGGCAGCCAAAACTCCTTCCACAGAGGCGAGTCTGGTTTGGAGATCACGCACCAGCGTCTCTCCTTCCCTGGCCCGCATCGCCGTCAGCATGGCTATGGCCTCGTCGACCAAAGCTTCAAGCTTTGGCCAAAAGGCATCCAGATATTCCTCCTCCCGGGCAACGAATATATCCCTGAAGGTGGACATGACGGCCAGGTTCACCTCGCCGGGAAGATCGAGCTCCTCTTTCATCCGGCAAAGCAGCGCATGGTAGTTCTTGAGCAGCGGCAAGTTAAGGTCGACGCCGGCCCCTTTGTCAGCGACCGCGCTGGCGTCCATTCGGACAACGACCTCAACCTTTCCCCGGGAGAACTTGGTGGCAATCTTCTTCTTCAGTTCCATTTCCAGTGAGGAAAGGGCGTTCGGCAAGCGCAAGGAAGTCTCCAGGTAGCGATGGTTCAACGATTTGATCTCCACCGCTATTTTCTTCTCCCCCAGGATGGTTTCGGCCCTCCCGTAACCCGTCATGCTTTTAATCATCGGTCCATCCTATCCTTTAATTGCATAATGTATTTCGCTCTGATTCTTTTGAACATTTCCCGCGTTTCCTCTTCACCATAATCGGGATAAGTCCAGGGCAATGTTTGAAAGGACTTGTCACAATAGATCAGGGTCAGATCAGCATAAATACCCTCCCGCAGGTAAGGCCGATGGGTATAACCTTTGCCGGTCGCCAGGATAAGATGGGCCGGCGATATGTAGCCCGGATCGATGTTCACCGTCCGCCCTCCACCACTAAGAGAGAAGGCTTTCTCGATCCCATTCGTCCGAAGTTTGATTTCTGGAAGTGCCTCCGGCCGGATCAACTCGGCAAAGGAAACAAAAACTCTTTCCAGGCTGGAACCCATTTCCCGGCGATAATAATCGGTATACAAAAAAGGCTGCGGTGAACTGATAAAATCGGTTATTCCGTATGCCTCGACAAGGGCTTCCAGCACGGCGGGCAATATTTCCCTTTCTGAATAGAGGATGCTGGCAACGAGCTTTACCGCCTCAACCGTTTGTGGCTCACTCATAAAGACTTTTTAAGCTCTTCCGGGGAAACGGTGGCCGTACCCACCTTACCCACCACAATCCCCGCCGCATGGTTCGCCAGAACGGCTGCTTCCTTGAACGTCGCACCCGCTGCCATAGCCAGGGCAAAAACACCGATAACCGTATCGCCGGCGCCGGTTACATCATAGACTTCTTTGGCAATCGCGGGAAAATGGGTATGAGCTACGGGGCTGAGCCGCTCAAAGAGACTTATCCCCTCCTCTCCCCTGGTAATCAGCAACGCCTTAAAATCAAACCGTTCCATAAGGGTGGCGCCGGCCCGGCAGAGGTCGTCTTCATTGCCTAGTTGCCTGCCCAGCGCCTGGCCCGCCTCATAGTTATTGGGCGTAATAACGTCAAAACCGCTGTAGAGGGTAAAATCATCCCGTTTCGGATCAACGCAGACGATCAATTTCCGCCTTCGGATAACCTTTCTGATCCCATCCAGCAGTTCCTGGCTAATCAGGCCTTTGTTGTAATCGGAGATAACGATGGCGCCCACGTCTTTGCACCGGGCTCCCACATAGGCAACAATCTTCTCAATGCTGTCCCCATCCACGGGCGCCCTGCTCTCCCGGTCAAATCTGACCACCTGTTGACCATGGGCCACGACCCTGGTTTTCAACGTGGTGGGGCGTTTCGTCTCCGCGATGATACCATCTGTATCGACCCCCCGGCGGAGGAATTCCTGGCGCAGCCTCTCTCCCATCTCATCCTCGCCCACGACGCCCGCGCCGAAGACCCGTCCGCCGATCGCGTGAATATTATTCAGCACGTTGGCGCAGCCCCCAAGCATGACGTTCTCCGAACGTACATCCACTACGGGTACCGGCGCCTCAGGCGAAATGCGCGCCACCTTTCCCCAAATGAAATGGTCGAGCATGATATCGCCAATAACCAGAACCGCTGACCGGGAAAAATTGGCGATAATTTCGTGGGCCCTTTTTTTTGTCAAGATAGCTGTTATCGAGGACATACCCATAAACCTAACCCGATAAGCGGGATACCTTTCCTTGTCCGTTCATCGTGCAAACGGTACAGGCTTTTATTATTTCGGCATGCTATAATTTATGATAATGCCGTGTCAAATCTTTTCTCTAATCTTTATGTGAACTTTTGAACACAACCATCCCAGAGGTGTTCACCATGGCTGCAGAATACGACGCTCATGAGAACGAGAACAACGCCCCGGCTTCGCTGCTTCAGGAATATGCCGACTTGATCCTCAGCGAGGCGCCGCCGGGACCGGTCCTGGATCTGGCCTGCGGGAGCGGGAAGAACGGAATATTTCTGGCAAAAAAAGGCTTGCCGGTGATTCTTGGCGATCATTCAGCAGAAGCCCTGGCACGTGCTGCCGTCCTGGCAGAAGAGGATGGCGTGACGCCCATCATCTGGCGAGTGGATCTGGAGAAGGAAGGGGTCAACCCCCTGGCCAAGGAGGCCTACGCCGCCATTCTCGTGTTTCGCTACCTCCATCGCCCCTTGATTCCCTGTATCAGGAAGGGTCTGATGAAAAAAGGACTCCTGATTTATGAAACCTTCACGGTCGACCAGGCCCGCTACGGCAAACCGCGCAATCCGAATTTCTTGCTGGAAAAGGGGGAACTTCAGGGCTGGTTCGCCGACTGGGAGATCCTCTACTATGATGAAGGCATCAAACCGGCGCCGGAACGGGCCGTCGCGCAGCTCATCTGCCGGAAACCAGGGTAAAACAGGCAGGGTATGGGATTTGCTATGAAAAAAGACTTATGAAGTCAGCCGGCGAAAGCCGGCATCCAGGTTTAGTCTTCGTAATCCTATCCGTTCGATGCCCATGCTATCCTTCGCAGGTCGCCCAACGCAAAGCTTGGGGGGCGTGGGTAAAGCGCCAGCGTAACGCACGCCCCTCTCAAAGCCGTTGTTATGCCAAAATTTCATCTATTGGCAATATCTGCTTACCGTGCCGAATAGTGAGAATCGATATTTGTGTTTTTTCAATGCGATAAATGATGCGATAATTGCCGTAAATCAACTCTCTAAATTGGTCGTTTCTAATTTCAGGGACAATTCTGCCGATTTGAGGAGAAGATTTTAGCTGCTCAACTTTTGAAAATACCGTGTTAATCCATTTTTCTGCCGCGGATGGTTTGTCTTGGGCTATATATTCAGCGATTTCCGAAGCTCTATCAATAGCCAACGGCGACCAAATGATTTTCATTCTTGGACTCTCTGCAAAATTTTTTCTTTTGCATCTTCATGAGCAATTCCTTGTCCTTTTTCGAGTTGATTAAGGGATGTCTGAACGTCTGTCAGAAGCTCAAGTTTCTCCTGAATTGCTTCATATTCATAAACATCCAATAAAACAGCAACACTTTTTCCATGCTGCGTAATAATCACAGGTCGTTTTGTGTCATGGACTTGCTTTATAATGTTTGCTATACCTATCCTTACCTCCGATAATGGCTTGATATCCTGATCAATTTTTAATCTTTGCATTTTACACCTCGCGTTGTTTCTAAATTATGTACATTATAACATACAATACTTAGTATTTGCAAGGACTTTTTCAGGTGCTCAAAAGCTTTGATCTAAAGTTTCAGCACATTGCCCGATGCGGGAACCGCTGCAATCAACCCTAAATCCCCAACACGCTTTACACGCACTGCCATGCCGATTTCGTTCACCCATAAATACTATTGTTTTCGTTGTGTTGTCTCTTGTAAGACTTCTTGTTGCATAGATTTGCTCACCTGTCGTTGATAAATAAGAGACACCTTGAGGCCCGACATGTTCATACGCTTCATCAAATGAGTGGCCGATTGGAAAAGGATTCCCTTTTCCGCCGTTTGGATGCCCCATACATACTCCTTTCTGTATCCTTTATAATATCTCAAACGCCGACCCGCCGGTCAGTATAAGACGCCAGCGGAAATGGTCTGTCATTACCATGATAGCTTGAAATATCATAATGTTATCTCAAAAAGTGGTCCATTCAGTTGGGCGTTTTATATGGATCAGCATAAAACCTTTGAGACCTGACGACCTGCAATAGAAAAACCCCTTCTTTTCCAGGAGATCAAATCATCCGACCTCGGGTCTTGGGTGTTGAGGCGCTGGAATCCTCTCCGAAAGTTATGGACAAATAACTAATTCAGACGCCACGGCAAACTATAAAGCGGAGTCGCCCTCTTCCCCGATGGCCCCCATGACCCAGTCCAGGGTGACCAGGGCCACCAGATAGTCCCGGCGGGCGCGGGCCAGGTTGCCCCGGGCCTGCAGCCGGTTGAGGGCGGCATCATCCACTTCCAATTTTGTTTTTACCCCGAATTCATAGCCCTTCTCCGCCATCGCCAGGAGCCGGTCGGCCTGATCGACCGTGGCGGCCAGCGCCAGCACGATCTGGGCCGCCTCCCGCACGGCATTCACCGCCTCCGTGGTCTGCAACAGGATCGCATCCATCAGTTTGGCCTCTTCCAGTTTCAAAGTGGCCAGATTGCTTCTGGCCTGCACCACCTTACCCTTGGTACTCAGGCCGTCGAAGATCGGGTAGGAAAGAAAGAGGCCCGCCGTCCAGGCCGGACCGTCCGCCCGCCCAGTGTCCACTTTCATGTCGGTCCAGCCCCAGTCCGCTTTCAGATCCACGCGCGGCTTGTCTCCCGCCCGGGCGATAGTAATCAGTTCTTCAGCTATCCGGATCTGGTACCTGAGATCGGCAACATCGGGCCGCTGCCGGCGGGCCTTGGCAAGCGCCTCTTCCCAGGGGGTCGCGGGGGTAATCACCTGTTCCAGTTTCCCCTGCGCCTCGATTTCCTTTCCCCCCAGGCCAAGGAGAAAAAGAAGCTTCTCGCGGGAAGTGCGGGCGAGACTTTCCGTCCGTGTGACGTCGGGGCGGGCATTTTCCAGGGCAACTTCCGCCGCCAGGACGTCATATTCCGTAGCCACGCCTAGCTGAAGCTTCTTCCGCGCGTCATCCCGATGGCGGATTTTTTGTTCCAGGTTTTGCCCGGCCAACTGCTGCAGTTCCCCGGCCAGCAGGACATCGTAAAAGGCCGCGGAGACGTCCCGGAGGGTTGCCTGCCGGAAGATGCGGAGTTGTTCCGCCGCCACTTCCAGGCCCATTCGAGCGGCCCTGATAGCCGCCCCTACCTTGCCGAAGGTGAAGAGCACCTGGCTCAGTCCCACATTGCCGGTGGCAACCTGCCTCTCCAGGGGCAGAAATGACCCGAAGGCCTTCTGGCTCTCGTCGCGGCTCCGATAGATCGCCGAAGAAATGAGGAATTGGGGCAGGACAGCCGCCCGTTCTTCGATATAGCGCCCCTCCACTTGCTTCTTGAATTCCCGGGCCTTGAGGATATCCTTGTTTTGCTCCCGGGCGATCTCCAGGGCGTCGGCCAGGGTCAGAGCTTTTACCGGCCTCTCCTCGGCGGCAACCGGAGGGGTCGGAAACGGGCCGGATATTGTTACCAGGGAGAGAAGACCGGCGGCCAGGATGAGGTTTCGCCATTTATTGGTTAGAAAATAAGACCCTGGATTCCCGCTTCCGCGGGAATGACTACACTTTTTTTCATGATTCGTGGCACCCCATGGGCATGGGCATTTAATGACCCCATTCATCTTCACCTTCATGAATCGGTCTCCTTCCGCCAGCGCCGGTGCAGCCTCTTGCCCAGGTCATCCAGCCAGGAATACATTACGGGCACCACCAGCAGGGTCAGGATGGTCGAAGTGATCAACCCCCCGATGACGGCGCGGGCCATGGGAGACCGCATCTCCGCGCCTTTACCCAGGCCGAGGGCCAGCGGCAGCATCCCGAAGATCATGGCGATGGTCGTCATCATGATCGGACGCAACCGGGTCCGGCCTGCCGTAATCAGGGCCTCCCGCCGCTCCATCCCCCGCAAACGCAGCACCTGCGTAAAGTCTACCAGCAGGATGGCGTTCTTGGTCACCAGGCCCATCAACATGATGAGACCGATCAAGGACATGATGTTGATCGTATCACCGGTGAGGGACAGCATTCCGGCCATACCTACCAGGGAAAGCGGCAGGGCCAGCATGATGGCAAAGGGGCTGATGAAAGACTCGAACTGGGCCGCAAGAACAAAGTAGACCAGAATGACCGCCAGGAGCAGCGCCTCGGCCATGTAGCCGAAAGATTCCTTCATATCCTCCGCCTCACCGGAGAAAATTATCCGGTATCCCTTGGCCAGCTTCAGATCAGCCGCCGCTTCCCGTATCTTATTGACCGCCGTACCGAGAGGGAGACCATCCAGGTTGGCGGAAATCACCACCTCGCGGTTCAGGTCCTGCCGGTTGATCTCGGCGGGGGTGGAGCTCCTCTGGTAGGAAACAAGCGCCCCCAGAGGAATCAGACAGAGGGTGCCATCCGGCTCGTGCTTGCTCAGGTTCAACCTCCCCACCTGCTCCGGCCGCTGGCGCAGCGAGAGCGGCAGGCGGACCCGCAAATTTACGGCGTCGCCGTCCTCGTCTTCATAGGTGCATACCGTCTGCCCGCCTACCAGGACGCCCAGGGTCCGCGCAATATCGGCGGTCATAACCCCCGTATTGGAGGCCAGCTCCCGGTTCACATGGAGCCGGTACTCCGGGACATCCTGCTCCATGGTCACTTCCAGGTCCACAACGCCGCTGATGCCTTCGATTCTTCTCCTCAGTTCGGCGGCATATTGCTTGAGCGATCCGATCTCGTCTCCCCGGATGCTGACCTGCAGCGGCTTCTGATCGTCCATGCGGCCCGCTTCCATGATGGAGGGAACTATGCCGGCGATTCCCTGCAAGCCCCGGCGGATAACCCGCTGGATTTCCTTCTGGCTGCGCTCGCGTTCCGTCTTTTCCGTCAACCGGACATAGATCATTGCATCCCGCACCGTACCGTTATCGCCGGCGCCGATCGTGGCGTAGGTGTGCTTGACCTCCGGGATGCCTTTCAACATGGCCAAGACCGCCGTAAGCCTCCCCTCCGTCTCCGTGAGCGAAGCCCCGGGCGCACTCTTGAAATTGACCTGGATCTCGGCGTTGTCGACCTCGGTGAAAAAGGAGCTGGGCAGCTGAACAAAAACAAATACCCCTCCGGCAAAGGCCAGCGCGGCCAGGGAAAGGGTAGTTATCCGGTGGTCCAGCGCCCAGGCGATCAGGTGGCGATACTGGTCCGCCCGGCGTTCGAACCAGCTGTTGAAACGGTCGAGGGCCCGGGCCAGAAAGTTGCGTTTTCCCGCCCTTTGGATGTCGGGATCGGGCCAGCGGGACGAAAGCATGGGATCCAGGGTAAAAGACACGAAGAGGGAAACCAGGACGGCAAAGGCCACGGTAATGCCGAACTGAAAAAAGAATCTGCCCACAATGCCTTTCATGTAGGCCACCGGTACAAAAACGGCCACGATGCTGAAGGTCGTCGCCATGACCGCCAGCCCGATTTCCGAGGTCCCGTTGCGGGCAGCGGTAAAGTGATCCTCACCTTTTTCCAGGTGGCGGACGATGTTTTCCCGGACGACGATGGCATCGTCGATGAGGAGACCGATGGCCAGCGACAAGGCCATGAGGGTCAGCACGTTCAAGGTCATCCCCATAAAATTCATGATGGTAAAAGATGAGATGACGGAGATGGGCAGCGTGAGACCGGTAATCACCGTGGAGCGCCAGGAATTGAGGAAGCAAAAGACGATAAGAATGGTCAACAGCCCGCCGATGATCAGAGTTATCTGCACATCATGGACGGAATCGCGGATCATGACCGATCCGTCGCGCACCGTCTCTATTTTTATTCCCGCCGGCAGCTCGGCCTGAAGTTTGGCGATCTCCGCCTGGACGCGGTCCACAAGCGCCACCGTATTGGCGCCCGACTGCTTCAGGATGTCGAGCGCCACGGCCCGCGTCCCGTTCACCAGGGCCAGGGAGCGCTCCTCCTCGACACCGTCTTTGATCTCGGCAATTTCGCCCAGGGTGACCGGACGGCCGTTCCGCGCCCCGATGGCCATGTCGCGGAATTGGCCGACGGCATCAGGCTTGCCCGAGACGCGCAACACATATTCGGCATCGCCGCTCTGCAGGCGGCCCAGGGGGGTGTTCACATTTTCCGACTGCAATCCGGCGATGACCTCATCCACCCCCATGCCCATGGCCTCCAGACGGAGCGGATTGATCACCACATTCACTTCCCGTTTTGCAGCCCCGACCAACTCGACCTTGCCTACGCCGGCCAGATTCTCAAACCGCCGTTTCACCTTTTTCTCCACCAGGGTCGTCAGTTCCCGGGGGGGCATCCCATCCGCGCGGATAGCCAGGGAGACAACGGGCATGGCAGCGAAATCCAGCTTCTGAATTACCGGGTCTTCTATGCCCTGGGGCAGGTCGCTGCGGATGGTATTGATTTTGGCGCGGACATCCTGCGCGGCTTCGTTGATCCTGACCTCCAGTTGAAAAAGGACGACTACGCTGGAGATGCTTTCCCGCGAGGTGGATATGACATGCCGGACGCCGGGGGTCCGGTTGACTTCTTCCTCGATCCGCTTGGTTACCTCCCGTTCCACCGCCTCGGGCGAAGCGCCGGGATACTTTGTGACAATGGAAAGCACCGGTATCTCGACATCGGGGTACATGTCAATGGACAGACGCCGGTAGGAGAAGATCCCCAGCGTCACCAGGACCAGCATCATCACGGCGGCAAAGATCGGTCGCTTTATCGAAAGATCGGAAAGGAGCATCCTAATTCCCTCCCGTAGTCCCGATGATCCGCACCGGTTCCCCATCCTTGACCTGGAAACCGCCGCGGACGATGATCCGGTCCTGCGCCGACAGACCACCGGCTATCTCCACCATTTCACCGGCGGAGATCCCCGTCTGCACCTTGCGGAGATGGGCAACGCCATTCTCCGCCACCAACAGGACCCCGGTCTTGCCTGCCATTTCCCAGGACGCAAGGGCTGAGCGGGGAATCTGCAAAACGTCTTTTCTTTGGTTCGTGATAATCCTGCCCTGGACAAAAAGTCCGCTTTTCAGTACCTCCGGCACATTGGGGACTTCGGCTATTACTTTAACCGACCGGTCTGCTTCGGTTACCACGGGGTTGATAAACTTGACACGCCCCCGAAAATTCTTCCCTGGCACCGCATCGGTGGAAAAGATGAGGGTTTGCCCCTCTTTCAGCGCTCCCAACTCGTGGGAAGGAACATTGACAACCAGGTCCAAAAGACGGTTGTCGACGATCTTGAACATCACTTTAGGCGTGCCCATCTCGCCCACCAGGTCGCCCACGTTGACGGTCCGCTGGGCGATCACCCCCTCCATCGGCGCCCTGATGACGGCCTTGGCCAGACGTGTTTCGGTTTGCCGCAGGTCCTCTTCCGCCGCCCGGAGCTGCGCCCGGTTAGCGCCGACCCTGGCCATGGCGGCCGCCCTCGCTGTCTGGGCATCCTCCCGGTTCTGTTCCGTTATCAGGCCGTATTCCTTGAGTTTCAGGCTGCGCTCGGACTCACGTTCCGCCCGTCCCAGAGCTGCCTCCGCCTCCAGCAGGTTGGCTCTGGCCAATTCCAGATTCGCCTGCATTTTTTTAATGGCCGTATCCATCTCGCGCGTATCAAGTTTGGCCAGAGGCGTCCCCTGTTTCACCCTCACCCATTCCGTGACGTATACTTCACCAACCATACCGAGATATTCGGACTTTACTGCGGCCTCCTTTTTCGGGGTCAGCATCCCCACCACGTCCACGCCCTGACTGATATCGGCTACCACCACGGCAGCAGTCTCAACGGCGGCCGGGGTCTTACCCGCTGCCGCCGCCTCTTTTTTGTTCCCCTCCTGAGATGAGCACCCGGAAAGATACAGCAATATAGAGAGGAATAATGCCCCGGCGATGCGTCTCTTTCTCATATTTTTCTCCCTTCCAGTACTAAACTATCGTTATGGGGATACACCCAAGTAATGAAAATCTTACCGCAGCCCCTCAAAGATGAGCCCCAGCACCCTTACCAATCCTTCCCGGCCCAACGACAGTTCGGGATGGCAAAGCTCCACCTCGATGGCAATATTAACCGCCCCCAGAACCGCCCATGCCATATCCAACGCATCATTGCGGCGAAACTCCCCTCTCGTAATGCCTTCCTTAATAAGGCCGTGCACGGCTTCCCGAAATTTAAGATGAAAGATGTTGCAGTCGAAGGAGGGGGACCCCTGGGGCGGTCCATAATGAACAGCATAGATTACCTTGGCTAACTGCATGTTCTCCGCCAGAAGAATCAGCAGGCGGTCGCAAAGCGCCAGGATTTTGTCGCTTACTTTGCCCTTTTCCACCCGCGAGGTATCGAGCAGGCCATCCAATTTTGCCAGGCCCTCCCGCATCAGCTCCAGGTAAATACCTTCCTTATTCTGGAAATAGTAATAAAGGGCGGGTTTGGTCACCCGGGCGGCGGCCACAATTTCTCTGACCTTGGTGGCCGTATATCCTTTTTGAGCGAAGATTTCCGTCGCAGCAGCAAGAAGCCGCTCCCGAACTGCCATTTCCACCATCTCCTGGGCAGGGTTTTCTGACATTATCTTTCCGCTTTCAGAATAGCGCAACTTAATAGCATACTTACCGGTCGGTATATAACCAAAATCGGCGGTCTGTCAAGAAAAACGGTAAATACAAATATAATTTTAGGGTGTTATTAAGCAGGTGAATCCTTATTTTTCTTGAATCGCCAAAAGGAAAGTGATAGCCTGCCGCACTTAATGAAAATTAAGGAAACGGACCGCCTTTTGGGAAAAAATCATGCTGCACAAATTCTTGCTTGTCATATTGGCGCTGACGATCAGTGGGGCAATCATCGTTTATGAACCGGCCGCCACTTCCGGCCCCGCCTCTGCGCCCACAGACCGTGCCAAAGAAGATTTGAGCCGTTTCGTCTATCCCAGCCTGGCCGACATAAATTGGAAGGCCCGCTTCATCATGCCTGATGATAGCCTGGAGAGGCTTTTTGGCGATAACTGGGTCCACGCGGCAAGATTTAACCGGATCGACCGCCGTCATGTCTATCCCGGGATGACCATCAAGGTGCCGGAAAAGATGGAGGACATAATAGGCTACTGTCCCCTGCCCCGGCATTACGAACCGGCGGAAGGGTATTCGAAATACATCTTGATTGATGTGGAAGAACAGTGGCTGGCCGCCTACGAGTTTGGG
>ORJL010950964.1_pt1 | contig 17947 bp, 17 predicted proteins | sample 1779941 | NCBI WGS metagenome assembly ORJL01 (sample SAMEA104232317, study PRJEB22302) | groundwater metagenome | biome: forest; feature: aquifer; material: groundwater | place: USA | collected 2011-08-07 | depth 5.8 m | reverse complement strand
TGCCGACGGTCGGGGTCGAGGACGACCCCGACTGCGGAATCTAATGTTACATGATACTAGTAGGTTGGGTCCTTCAAATTGTCCGGAAGGAAGCTCTGGTTGATCAGGACCTTCCAATCCGGCATCGCAGTGATGAGCTTGAACTCCACCGAGAGACTGGCTGTGTGGTCCATCTGCTTCTTGGTCAGGGCGGCGCTGAAGACCTCCTTGGGGGTCTTCTTGAGGGCCGCCTCGGCCACGGGCACATCTATTCCCAGGACCTGGGCCAGGTCTTTGGCGGCCTCGCCGTAGTTGTTCTTGACCCAGTCCACGGCCTTGGCATAGGCCGTGACCCAATTCTTAAGGTCACTTCCGTTGGAGTTGATGAAACCCTGGCTAGTCATGATGCTCGTGGCCACGAAGTCAGCGTCCCACCACATGAAGAGCGTGCGCCCCTCGCCTGAGACCTCGAGTTGGGAGACGGTCGGTTCGGCGCTCCATCCCACGTCCACTACCCCACCTTTAGTCGCGGTCCAGGTGTCCGGTATTCCCCCGGTCGCCACCAACTCTACCTGGTCCTTGTTATTGGCGTCGATCCCCAGATCCTTGAGCCACTTGACGCACGCGATGTGGGAGTTGGAGTTGGGGCGGCTGAAGCCCAGCTTGAATTTCTTTCCCTTCAGGTCCTCGGGCTTCTTGAGAGGGGAGTCGGGCCTTACCATGAAGCCAATCCCCAGGGCGTTGTAACCGCCGGCGATGAGGCGAGCCTGCTCCCCGGACGCCCAGGCAGCTATTCCAGCCGGGGTGGAGGTCACTCCGAGAGGGTAGTTACCGGTCAGAATCGCCCGCGCCTGGTCTGCGCCCCCGGCGAACTCGGTAAAGGCATTCACCACGCCCTGATCCCTGAACATGTTCCGGGCGTCTCCGCTATAGACAGGGTTGAGCTGGATCATGGCAGTCGGCACGGCCATCTTCATCTCAAAGGTCTGCTTTGGAGCCGCCGGCTGGCAACCCAGCAGCGGCAGCCCGAAAACGGCCGCTCCACCGAGCAGGCTGGCCGCCCTGACAAAGGTGCGTCGGTCCATCGTTCCCCGGTTGAATTTCTCCCAGAACTCACTGTCTGCCATCTCGCTCCTTCACATTCTCGACCTCGGCCGCGGGTCCGTCTGGCTGGATGAGCCCGCAGGCTTGCCTCCCGGCATAACCAGGTTTCTCTGAAGAACCGTCCAGACTACGCAATATGGTCGAATCCGAGGAACGCTTCATCCCTTGAAGGGATGCGCAGCTTTCCTGCCGGGGAAACTACGTGACTCGGGTTGGGCTATCGCCTTCAGCGGTGGGCAGGGCCTTCCAGATATCTCGCACGTCTTTCGAGGTCGCCACCACACCGAAGTACTTGGACATGTTGACCAGGGCGGCCTGATGCTCCTCCCGCGCGTAGGCCCCGGTGCAGTTCGAAAGGAATACGATGTTGTAGTCTCGCATGAAACCATCACGGGCGGTGGTCTCTACGCAGACGTTGGTGGCGAAACCGGTCATGACCAGTGTCTTCGTTCCCAATGCCCGCAACACCACATCCAAATCCGTGCCGTAAAAGGCGCTGTAGCGATGCTTGACCACGACCCGCTCGTTCTCCTGGGGAGCGATCTCGTAGAAATCCATGCCCCAGGCGCCCTGCCGGCAAATTTCTCCTGCCGCGTTGGGCAAACGGGTCAACCAGGTCTGGGAGTCAGTCCAGGGGCTGTGGATGGTCTGTATGAAGATCACCGGCGTCCGGACTCGCCTTGCCTCCTCGATGGTTTCGATCAAGCCGGGCATTGCCTCTTCTACCATGGAGAGGTCCTGCCCCGCCCGGCCCAGTGTACCGGCAGGGTGGCAGAAGTCGTTCTGGACATCGACCACCACCAACGCAGTATGCTTGGGGTCCAGTTTCTCCGCCAGAGTAAGCATGGCTTGCCTCCTCCTTCAACCAGGTCCCGTGGGCAATACGCAGGGACAGGGCAGGCCGAGATTATCGGCGCACCGTTTCATGAGTCATCCCCGGCTGCTTGGGCAGCCAAGGGGCAGGCTTTCAAATACTCACTCCCCGGAGGGCTCGCCGGCATATCATGGGCGGGCCCCGTTTATGAAGCCTTCCACGCCGCCGGCGCTTCTACTTGGTAGGGACGGGTGTAGTAGGCGTCCGCAGGCGCTGTATCTCTGGTTGGGTGGCCAGATAGGGATCACCCGCTACGTAGTGAGCGTTCTTCATAGCCGCGTGGCCCAACTGGTCGTCCCACGTCAGTTCGCCCATCCACCACCCCTGGGTGCTCTGATGGTCGAAGGGTCGTATCGTGACAGTAGGCCCCGTGAGCAGTTCGACGGTCATGCCCTCCACGGCGTCAATGATCTTTTCCTTGTCGACGGTCCCCGCCTTCTGTATGGCTTTGGCCAGGGTCTTCACAGCGTAGTAGCTCTCGACGCTGGTCTCCATGGGGAAATCGTTGAACCTGGCGCGGAAGGCGTCGTAGAACGCCTTGTTTGCCGGCGTATTCACGGGCGGATAGGGATAACCAGCTCCGGTGATGATCCCAGGGAACACGTCTTCCTTCGATAACGCCCAGTTGTTTAGGGGCATTCCCAGACTGGGGTGAATGGCAGCCACCGTCTTGAACAGCCCGAACTGATTCGATTGCTTCATGAAAGCCGTGACGCCGTCGGCCACCAGTCCCCCGAAAAGGACGGCATCGGGCTTCTGGCTCGTCATGGCCGTTATGTACGAGGTCAGATTCGTGTCGCCGAGCTTGGGCCAGAACTCACAACCCGGCAGGACGCTGACACCGGGCTTCATCTTCTTCAGGGCGTTCATGGTATTGGTGGTTATGTCTCTGCCGTAGGCAAAGTCAAAGCCGATAGTGCAGTAGCGGGTATAGTTCTGCTTGGACACTTCTTCCGCGGTAGCGTTCGCAAAGACCACGTCGTTGGTCGCGATGCGGATGCTGTATCTGTGCCCGGCCTCCTCCGTCAGGAAACGGGACCAGGCCCCCGGAAGAAACATCGGCGTCTTCAGCTCGAGGGCCGTCTGACTGACAGCCGGAGCCACCGCGCTGGCGAAGGGGCCTATGCTGGCGACGATGCCATCGGCAACGGCCGCCCGGAAGAGCTTCACGCCCTCCTGGGGGTCGGTCTTATCGTCCATGATGGTCAGAGCAAACGGTCTACCGAGAACCCCACCTGCCTTGTTGATCTCATCCACCGCCATGGTAGCGCCCTGATGGTTCCGGGATCCGGAGAAGGCGAGGCTCCCCGTTGTGGAACTGAGGCTCACGATCTTGATGGGCTGGCCCCCGGCCGGCGCCGCCGTGCTCGCCGCTAAAGGAGTGGACGCTCCGGTTGAGGGCGCGGTGGTTGCACTTGAAGGGGTTGAGGCCCCTTTAGAGGGCGTTGCGGCCGCCGGAGGTGGAGTCGGGCCTGGTGTTGCGGCCGGCGAACAACCGACCACCAGGAAGACCATGAGGACGCCAAGGAGCTTGAATGCGCGCATGGTTACCCCTTTCCTTTATCCAACGCTCAAGGGCGCCGGACAAGCGTTCACTACCGCACGAATTGAAGCGTTTATAGCACAAGCGCTGCCTGCTGTCAACGCCAACCAAACAGTCGTTCATCTCGAAGGCTAAGCCGGTGCTGCCCCACCGTTCCGGAGCCATCGGCTCCGGAGTTGCCCTCCTTCAGGCCATAAGGAAAGAGGAGGTGATCTCCGGGCGTTCTTGAAGCTCTTTCATCGACCCCTCGAACTTGACTTCGCCCATATCAAGGACGTACGCCCTATCGCTGATCTTGCTCGCAAAGTAGAAGTTCTGCTCTGCCAGAAGGATGGTCAGTCCCTGCTGCTTCAAGAGCGCTATCTGGTCCGCCATCATCTGGATGACCAGAGGCGCCAGTCCTTCCGAGGGCTCGTCCAAGAGAAGAAGTTGAGGGTTGCCCATCAGGCTTCGCGCAATGGTCAGCATCTGCTGCTCTCCCCCGCTGAGCCTACCTCCCTTGCGTGGCAGGAGATCTTTGAGACGGGGAAATAGGTCGATCACTCTGTTCAGGTCCCATTCCACGGTGACGCCGGTCTGCGCCGGTCTTCGGCCCACCTCCAAATTCTCCAATACCGTAAGCTCAGGGAAGATACGCCGGTCTTCCGGCACATAGCCCATTCCCCGGCGGCAGATGAAACAGGACCGCAGTGCTGCCATCTCTTCGTCCTTGAATCTGATACTCCCACTGGTGGGGCGCAGGATTCCCATGATGGTCTTCAGCGTGGTAGTCTTGCCCGCCCCGTTTCGTCCCAGGAGGACCACCACCTCGCCACGGTGGACCTCCAAACTCACCCCGAAGAGCGCCTGACTCCTCCCGTAGCTAACCTCCAGGCGTTCTACCTGCAGCATGGGCCTCCCCTCCTAGATAGACAGCCTGTACTTGCTCGTTGGCGCGGATCGCCTCCGGCTTTCCCTCGGCGATCACCTTTCCCTGATGCATGACAGTGATCTTCTGCGCTACCGAGAAGACGATATCCATATCGTGTTCGATCATTATCGCCGTTAGCCCAGTATCCTTCACTACCTGGTTCACCAGCTTCACGATCGGAGGCTTTTCCCTGACAGCCATACCCGCCGTAGGCTCGTCCAGAAGGAGGACCTGGGGCTTGCTGGCAAGCGCTACCGCCAGTTCCAGCCTTTTCTGGTCTCCATGTGAGAGGGTGCTGGCCAGCTTGTGGGACTGCTCCGCCAAGCCTACCTGTTCCAGCAGGCGTCCGGTCGTTTCCCTGAATAGTCCGGCCGCGGGTATTATCATGGCAGTGGTCCGCCTCTCGAAGGCAAGGACGGCTGCCTGAACGTTCTCGAAGGCGGTGAAGTTCTGGAAGATGCTGGTGATCTGGAAGGTGCGGCTCATACCCTGCCTGCACACGCGGTGCGGCGGAAACCGGGTTATGTTTTGTTCCAGAAAGAAGATATTCCCGGAGCTGGAGCGGTGGTAGCCGGTCAGGAGATTGAACAGGGTGGTCTTTCCAGCTCCGTTGGGACCGATGATAGCACTGAACTCCTGGCGCTTTACGCACAGATTCACACGGTCCACGGCTCGTACACCGCCGAAATCCTTGCAGAGATTGACTGTCCTCAGGACGACGTCATCCATGATTACCACGACTCCCACGCCGCGTCGAGAGGAATCCTACAATGCCATTGGGCATGAGCAGCACCACTGCGCCCAGGATGAAACCCAATACCAGCAACCAGTACTCCGTGTACTTGGGAACGATTGAACTGAGAAGCGTATACACGATAGCCCCGACCAGCGGGCCGGCGAAGTAACTGGGCCCCCCCAGGATAACCATGGTGAGGCCCTGCGCCGATGTAAGCCAGTCGGCGATGGCCTGGAAGGCGCCCCTATTGAAGAACACGAATAGGTCGCCGGCCACACCCGCGAAGAATCCCGCGGTGACAAAGGCCAGTAGCTTGTGCCTTACCACGTTGATCCCCATGAACTCGACACGCCGGGGGTTATCCTTTATGGCGCGGCAGGTGCGCCCGAAAGGAGAGCGGGATATGAAGAAGAGGAGGATAAGACAGATGACCACGATTGCCAGCGTTAGATAGTAGTAACCCAGAGTAGTGTCGAAGGGGGGTTCCGTGCGGACCCCCAAGAGCCCGTCATCTCCTCCAGTCATGTCCCGCCACTTCCAGACTACAGAATGGATAAGCTCAGCGAAAGCTAATGTGAGCATGATGAAATAGGCATGGGTGAGACGCACGCAGAAGAGACCGACCAGGAAGGCGGCGAAGGCTGCAGCCGGCGGTGCGGCCAGGAAGGCCCAGGGCATGCTCCAACCCGCCCTGACCACCAGAAGGCCGGCAACATACGCGCCAATGGCGAAATAGGCCGCATGGCCGAAGGAGACCATGCCGGTCTGTCCCACCAGGAGATTCAGACTCGTGGCAAAGAGGGCAAAGATCAGGATATCCACTGCGTACAAGATGTATGGCCCTGGCTGGAACCACGGAACGGCGACGGAGACAACGGCCAATACAGCCACCAGAAGCCACCAGCGGGAGATCTCGGCCAGGGGATTCAATCGCTGCGAAGAGCGAATCAATTCTCCGGCTTCCCCATGAGTCCACACGGGCGAAGTATAAGGACGACAGCCATGATGGCAAAAACGAACACTAAGGCGAATTGTGGGACCACCAGGATTCCGAATCCTTTGACCAGTCCCATGAGTACGGCGCTCAGCACCGCGCCGGGCAGACTACCCAGTCCTCCTACCACGATCACGGCGAACCCATCGATGACTGCGGTCATATCCATTCCAAGGCCAATGGTGATGGTAGGGGCGGCCAGGACGCCTGCCATCCCAGCCAGCCAGCAGGATACGATGAACACTCCGGTGAAGAGGCGCCTTTCGTCTACGCCCAGGGCGCTGGTCATCTCCCTATCCTGGGTTGCTGCTCTCAGCAAAGTACCCCAGCGGGTCTGATAGAGGGCATACCACATTGCTATCCCGATGGCGACGGCCATGCCCATCACCAGGGTGTAGTATATGGGGAAGATAACTCCTCCCACAGAAATCGGTCCCGTCAACTGGACGGGGAAGGGCACGTTCTTCTGGGTGAGACCCCAGATGAATCGGATCACATCGCCGAAGACGAAGATAAGGGCGACGGTGAGAAGGACCTGCAAGAGGACATCCTTGCCGTAGATGCGTCTCAACAAAAGGACCTCGACGAGGCCGCTCAGCGCCGCCACAAGCAAAGGGGCGATAGCCAGAGCGATCCAGAACGTGAACGGTGAGCCGGCCACCACCTGGGTCAGGGTGAAGGCGAGGAAGCCGGCGAGCATGTAAAAAGTGCCATGGGCAATGTTCAAGATGCGGGTCACCCCGAATACCAGTGTCAGGCCGGAGGCGAACAGGAACAGGATGGACGCCGTCACCAGAGAGCTGACCGTTTGAAGAATGAGCGTATCCGCCGTGATCCCTGCGAGAGAGCTGATCCATTGAAGGATGACCGTATCCATTTCGACCTCTATGCGTCTTCGACGAGGACATGACCGCCGCCAGCGGGATGGCAAGAGGTAGGCCGGGTTTCGGCGTCTCTCGTTCCTCTTTCCAACGTGTTTTGGGACCGTAATGTGAGTAAAGCAGTCTATAACACAACGACCAACTGTTGTCAAGATCGATGGCGTCTAAACCGTGAGTACGATTTCTTGACAAGGGTTCTTCGGTATGTTATAAGCTTAACATTCCCCGGTCAGGCTCGCAGAAACCGCCGAATCTCGGTTTCCAGTCATATCGCAGTAAGGCTTTGGAACGACCGTTCGATGTAGTCGATGGAGGTTCAAGAATGCCAGAGTATTCCATCCTTGGTAAACCGACACCCCGTGTTGACGAGGGGGCGCCCAAGGCCAAAGGGGAGGCGAAGTTCTCCGTAGACATAATGTTGCCAGGCATGCTCTACGGCGGGATTCTGCAGAGCACACACGCCCACGCCAGGATCGTGAAGATCGATACCAGCAGGGCGGCGCGTCTGCCGGGGGTGAAGGCCGTCATGACAGGCCGGGACCTTCCCAACCGCGTCAAGCTTCCCCTTATGGGTCCTCCGTTGCCCGGCGACCAGTACGCCATGGCCAGGGACACGGTTCGCTACATCGGTGAGCCCTTGGCGGCTGTAGCTGCGGTGGACGAGGATACTGTAGAGGAAGCCCTGGGACTCATCGACGTAGAGTATGAAGTGCTGCCCGCTATCTTCGACGCCGAAGAGGCCATGAAACCAGGGGCCGTCCAGCTCCATGATCACTCACCCCAGAATATCCCGGCGTCCTCTTTCGACGAATACGGCGACCTGGAAAAGGGCTTTGCCGAATCCGACTATGTGAGGGAGGACACCTTCAAATTCCGGCGGATCTCTTATAACCACCCCGAACCCCAGAACGCCGTCGCCAGCTTCGACCCCATGACAGACGAACTGACGGTGTGGGCTTCGGCGCAATCTGCCACCGGGCTGCGCAAGAGCCTGGGGCATCTGCTTGACATGCCGTGGACCAAAATCAGGGTTATCGGACCTTTCGTCGGTGGTGGCTTTGGAGGCCGGTCATTTGTCTCCGCGATATATGTAGCTGCCGCCTTCCTGTCGATCAAACTGGGACGGCCGGTGAAGATCGTAAACTCTCGTGAGGGGGAGTTCTGCCTGGACTGGCATGCCAGGCACGATACGGTCGTCAAGCTGAAGACGGGAGTCAAGAAGGACGGGACCCTCATGGCCCGGGATGCGGTTGTCATTTACGATGCCGGAGCCTACAAGGTGACCATGAAGGGGCCTCAGCCTCAGGCGTATTCCTCGTGCATGCACGTGCCTTACCTGGTCCAGAACCTCAGGCTAAGAGGTATCGCGGTTTACACCAACAAGCAGCCGGTCGGGCCTTTCAGAGGCTACGGGCAGTACCCGACCCTGTGGTCGTGTGACTTCCAGATGGATCTCATAGCCCGAGACCTGGGGTTAGACCGGCTGGAAATCAGGATGAAGAACACCGTCAAGCCGGACACGATAACCCCGCTGGGCTTCCATGTCGGTACCTGTGGCGTCAACGACTGCCTGCAGGGCGTGGGCAACGCCATCGACTGGAAGCAGAAGGGAAGCGCCCCAGTCCAGACCGGCAAGGGGTTCAGCACGTCATGGTTTGCATCTCCCACCTGGGGCGGCAGCCCTGACAATCCCCTGGGCGCCAAAGTCAGAGTCAACGTCGACGGAACCGCAGACCTGATGCTGGTGGGCACAGACAGCGGCTCGGGGCAGTACTCTACCCTCTGCATGATGATAGCGGAAACCCTAGGCGTGCCGCTTGAGAACGTGAAGCGTCTGACTGGAGACACCGCCCAGTTCCCCAATGACGAGGCCGGTCTCTTCACGGTGACGGTGGCAGCCTACGGAGAGCCGGTCAAGCTGGCTACTGAAAAGGCCAGGCAGATGATCCTGGAGGCGGTCGCGGACAAGTTCGAGGCAAACGTCCAGGACCTGACTTCGAAGGACGGCCACGTCTTCGTTAAGGGCAGCCCTGAGAAGGGGATCCCGTTTGCTGAGGCGGCGCGGATTGCCACGGAGGCCAAGGGCACCGTTGAGGGCCGCGGCGACGTGGTCCAATGGGGATACCGGCATTTCGGGAAGAAGGTGATGGAGGAGCGATATATCAAGTACTCCTTCCCAGGAACTGCTCCTGGCATGGGCTTCGGCGCGGCGGGAGCCGAAGTCGAGGTCGACCAGGAGACCGGCCTGGTTGACGTGCGCCGGCTGGCCCATGCCTATGACGTCGGGTTTGCCGTAAATCCCCTTGGTGTGGTCACACAACTCCAGGGCTCGGCGGTCCAGAGCATGGGGGGCATTCTGACGGAAGAGATCATAAGAGACCAGACCGGCCAGATCATGAACCCATCCTACACGCACTACGGCTTTACCACCGCCTTGGATATTCCTGAGATCATACCCATAATAGTGGAGGAGGAGGACTCGAAGGAAGGCGAGCGGGGTGCGGGGGCCTACGGGGCCAAGGAGTTGGGCATGGGCGCCCTGTGCGCCTCCGGCGGCGCCGTTGCCTCCGCCGTTTACGACGCGATAGGCGCCATGCTCCATGAGCTCCCGGCTACGCCGGAGCGGGTCTTGGCAGCAATGGACGAAATGAGCAAAGGACCCGGAAGTTGAAGCTCTAGTCGCCCCCTTCAGGTAATGTCTATGAACGTCCTGGCCACGAAGAGCTCTTTGCCGCTGATCCAATGAAGCATGCGGCATTCTACCGGGAACTGCCCCGGTGCCGTCGCCTGGACCAGGAGATCGTGCCGCATGGCGCTCGTCAGACGGAAGGGCTCGTTGGCCGCACGCTTGAAGGGATGTGAGTAGGCGTTAACGGGAGGCACTCCCAGCGAATGCCCGTCCATGGCGATGACCTCGGAGGGCAGCCCGACCCGGTACTCCTGGACTGTATAGCCAGCGTTGAGAATGCGAAGAAGGATGGTCTGACCGACTTTCGCCTTCACCGTCACCTCATTGAACGGGGTGGTGTCGTTCTGCCGCCGCAGCGCTCCGCTGATAGTGAATACGTCCGGCCTGAAATTGTTCAGAATGCCGTTCTGGGTGAAGTTCCTGGCGCTTATGGGATCGTCGGGGTCGCAGGCCTGCATGAAAGCATCGTGATCAAGCTCGTTCCAGCGGGTATCGATCTCGTCGAAGGCCCAGAGGGCCTCTACGTCGTACTTCCTAACGTTGCTGGGCGGGTTTTGCGCGGCGACAAAACCCGGCCCACCCGTGGGATAGGGAGGATTAGGGACGCCGGACGCCTCCGGCGTTGCGGGCTTCTTCGGGTCGACGATGAAGAATCCGTAGAGCCCTCTCTCAAAGTGCAGGGGGGTGTTCTTGTGGCAGTGGAGGAAATAGGTGCCGGCCTGGCTGGTGGCAAACTGGTAGGTGAAGCGGCTCGAGAACTCGAAGGAGTGCTTGCCCACCCCGTCATTCATGGGACTGGGCTCGATGCCATGCCAGTGGATAGTATGAGTGTTGACGGCCGCACTTACGGTGGCGTGTACGATATCCCCTTCGACTGTGCGGCAGAGCTTGGACGGGAAGGTCTTTCCCTTGGCGGAATCCCGATTGTCCTCGATGCACCATCTGTCCAGCTTCGCACCGTCCGGGAACTCGACCTGAATCCCAACCGCCAGCTTTCGCTCCATCGTTACCGTGGGTGTGACCGGGTCGAGGGGTCCCCCCTCAAAGGTGGGCGGACAAACGTGCTTATGGAACGCCGGGAACTCGTCCAGGGGTACTTCAGGCAGACGCGCATTCTCTACTGACATTACCTGCCTCCACCCGTGTGGTTCTCTGGATTGACTGCGCCCCTTTCCGTCGGACTCGACAGTGGGAAGTCGACTCCGTCCACGTCACCGGTAATGCGCCAACCGGTTACCAGGCCCTGGGGATAGTTTCCACCGGCCGCGGTCTGGGACATCTCCATGTGGCAGTGCATCGGGTAGGCCAGAGGGGACTGGCCCACGTCGCCTAGGGTGAGAGAAAGCTCCGTCCGCAGCAGGTCCCGCAGCGGGATCGAAGGGTCTCCCGGGATATCCACCGGACGTACAAAGGGAAGGAGCCAGTCTAGACGCTCTCGGGGCTTCACGGTGATGGTATCGATGTGGACCACGTTCTCCTGGACTACCTGGCTATCAAGGCTCTCGTCCGCCTTCGCCAGCACGTAGAAATGGTTGCCGTGTAGGTGGGATGAATGCCAGGCCATACCGGCGTTCATCAATCGAATGACGTGGGGCTGCCCGATTCTCCCCGACGCAAGTATGCTGTGGTCGTGGGAGGCATAGGCCCCGGATAGCCCATTGATGGTGAAATACCGGGGGAGAAAGCTCGCCGTGAACTGACGGGCGTCGATGGGTTGGCCCCTCTGCGCCATTTCGTTGAATCCAGGGTCTATGGAGTTGAACAGCCATATGCGACTCCGGTCGGGCGCCCACCGTTCACCCGGGAAGAGGGCGGTCTTGCCCAGATCGTTGAAGAGCTTCTGGACCGCGGGGGTGGGGGAGGTATACGGAGTATTCCCGTTCTTGGGCAAGACTACCATGGGGCCGTGGAGCCCGAGGACCCGGTTCACCGGCTCGTTCAGATGGTCGAAGTACATATAGCTTCCGGCTCTTGCAGCGTGGAAGCTTATGATCTTGGTCTCGCCCGGCGCGATGGCAACGCCGGCGCCTGCCTCACCTGGAATACCGGGAATGCGAAACCCGTGCACGCCCGGCAGAGTATTGGTAGCGGTGATCTCTATCTCTTCTCCCTCGACGAACTGGATCAAAGGTCCGGGCATCTGGGGCAGAGGCCTTAGTTGGTCCAGATCCTCGAAGGCCCAGTGATATACCTGCCTCCGGTCGACCATCTCGACCAGGGCCTCGGTGATGGCCAGTTTGCGTCGCTTCCCATATTCGATTAACGTGCCGCCGGGGAGATAGCGCGTTGCCACCGACCCACCGGCGAAGGCGGCCGCGCCGACCAGGGCCTGCCTGACAAAGTCCCGTCTCGTAACTCGCATGCTTTCCTGCTCCTCATACTCAGTCCGGGCAGTAAGCTGGGACGACGGCAGGCACCCCCGTCCCGTCACTTTGTCACCCGAGATGGCTCGACCTCGCACAACGAAGCCGATACGCCCATCGATTACAATCTAGCAAGAATTACATTACAAAACGGTTAATAACTGGCCGTACAGGTTGCAAGAAGCTTACAGGAACGTAACTTGCCCGGCCGCCCGTCATTTCAGAGGCAGGCAGAAGAAAGTGCAGTCTGCAAACGGATGCTAGGCTCGAATCCTATCACCTATTTGAACGGGGTAATCTCGCGCCACCGCGGTGCCGGGTTTTGCGGCAGGGATTGCTCGTGGCGCAGGGGGCGCAGGCCTTGAAGCCCGCGGCTACAGCCGATATGCGGGGTTATGGCATAGGGGATTTACTGCTCCACTCGTTCATTACACGAATGGGCGAGGCTTCCGGCAACCGACGCCCTAGTCGCCCCCTTCAGGTGATGTCTATGAAAGTCCTGGCCACGAAGAGCTCTTTGCCGCTAATCCAGTGCAGGATGCGGCACTCAACCGGGAACCGCCCGGGTGCAGGCGCTGAGACGAGCAAATCGTGGCGCATGGCGCTGGTCAGTCGAAACGGCTCGTTGGCCGCCCGCTTGAAGGGGTGCGAGTAGGCGTCAACCGGAGGCACTCCAAGGGGCCTGCCGTCCATGGCGACGACCTCGGAGGGCAGCCCGATCCGGTACTCCTGGATAGTATAGCCGGCGTTGGCAATGCGAAGCAGGATGGTCTGGCCGACTCTGGCCTTGACGGCCACCTCATCGAACGGCGTGGCATCATTCTGCCGGCGTAGCGCCCCGCTGATGGTGAAGACGTCCGGCCTGAAGTTGTTGAGAACGCCGTCCTGGGTGAAGTTTCCAGCGCTAATAGGGTCGTCGGGGTCGCACTTCTGCATGAAGGCGTCATGGCCTAGCGGAATCCAGCTCGTATCTATCTCGTCAAACGCCCAGAGGGCTTCCACGTCGTACTTCCTCACGTTGTTGGGCGGGTTTAGGGCAGCGACAAAACCCGGCCCTCCCGTGGGATAGGGCGGAATGGGCACGCCAGACGCCTCCGGAGTAGCGGGCCTCTTCGGGTCGACGATCAAGAATCCGTAGAGCCCTCTTTCAAAGTGCAGAGGCGTGTTCTTGTGGCAGTGGAAGATGTAGGTGCCTGCCTGGTTGGTGGCAAACTGGTAGGTGAAACTGCCCGAGAACTCGAAGGAGTGCTTGCCCACACCGTCATTCATAGGAGTCGGATCGATACCATGCCAGTGGATAGTGTGGGTGTTGTTAGCGGCGCCGACCTTCGCGTATACGACGTCTCCCTCGACGGTGCGGATGAGTTTAGAGGGAAATGTCTTCCCGCCGTCCTTGGCCAGAACGTCCTCTATGCTCCACATTGAGAGCTTCTCGCCGTTCGGGAAATGGGCGTCGGCTCCTGCCTGTAGCTTTCGCTCGAGCCTTACCGTAGGTGTGACCGGGTCGAGCGGTCCCCCATCAAAGGTGGGAGGGCAGACGTGTTTATGGAACGACGGGAACTCGTCTCTGGGCACATCCGGGAGACGCACATTCTCTATTAACATCACCTGCCTCCACCCGAATGGTTCTCTTGATTGATCCCGCCCTTTTTTTCCCCCGGACTTGACGGCGCGAAATCGACTCCGTCTAAGTCGCCCGTTATCCGCCAGCCAGTCACCAGGCCCTGGGGATAATTTCCACCGGCGGCGGTCTGAGACATCTCCATGTGGCAGTGCATCGGATATGCCAGCGGGGACTGGGCTACGCCGCCGACCGTAAGGGACAGCTCCGTCCGCAACAGGTCCCGCAGCGGGATCGAGGGATCTCCCGGGATATCCAGAGGACGTGCAAACGGAAGCAGCCAGTCGAGACGCTCTCGCGGCTTCACAGTGATAGTATCGATATGAAGTGCGTTCTCCTGGACTACCTGATTATCAAGGCTCTCGTCCACCTTTGCCAGAACATAGAAGTGGTTGCCATGTAAGTGGGGCGAATGCCAGGCCATACCGGCGTTCATCAGCCGGATGACATGGGGCTGCCCGATTCTCCCAGACGCAAATACACTGTGGTCGTGCGAGGCGTAGGCCCCGGACAGCCCATTGATGGTGAAATACCGGGGGAGAAAACTCGCGGTGAACTGACGGGCGTCGATAGGTTGGCCCTTCTGCGCCATTTCGTTGAATCCAGGGTCTATGGAGTTGAACAGCCAGATTCGATTGCGCTCAGGGACCCACCGTTCGCCGGGGAAGTGGGCGGTCTGGCCCAGATCGTTGAAGAGCTTCTGAACCGCGGGGGTTGGGGAGGTATACGGGGTATTCCCGCTCTTGGGCAGGACTACCATGGGGCCGTGGAGTCCGAGGACCCGGTTCACCGGCTCGTTCAGGTGGTCGAAGTACATATAACTGCCGGCTCTTGCTGCGTGGAAGCTTATGATCTTGGTCTCGCCCGGCCCAATAACGACGCCGGCGCCAGCCTCCCCTGGAAGACCAGGAATGCGAAACCCGTGTACGCCCGGCAGGGTATTGGTAACGGAGAGCTCTATCTCCTCCCCCTCGACAGCCTGGATCAAGGGTCCGGGCATCTGGGGCTGAGGCTTTAGCTGGTTTAGGTCCTCGAAGGCCCAATGGTAGACCGATTTCCGGTCCACCATTTCTACCAATGCCTCAGTGATCGCCAGTCTGTGCCGTCTCCCGTACTCGACTACCGTCGCTCCCGGGATATAACGCGCCGCCACCGCCCCCCCGGCGAAGGCAGCCACGCCGACCAGGGCGTGCCTGACGAAGTCCCGTCTCGTAACTCGCATCTTAATCCTATTCCTCACCCATTCCGGCCGCTGCACAGACGTCGTACCAGGCTGGTAGCAGGACACCCAGTCTGCCGGCTCACCTCCCGCAATAACTGTAGGGACGAAGACCGTCACTATAAGCATAGCACATCTTCCATGACAAAACGGTAAATACATGAACGTTTAGCTTACAGGAGTATTACAGTAATGGAGTGTCCCGACGCCCTGTCAACCGAGCGGCAAGAAGAAGAACGTGAATGCCGCGATCAGGTAGACGCTGAGGAGCTGGACCCCCTCCAGCCAGTTGGACTCCCCGTCGAGACTGACGTAAGCGAAGATCAAGGTGGAGAGCCCCAGGATGGCGAGCTCCATGGGCTCGAAGACCAGGTCCATGGAACCACTGGCTTCCCCGCCTCCACCAGGATCTCGCTCATGACAGCGGTGCCGGCGGTCGCCGCTGCCATGACTGCCAGGGCTTTGACCACGCTCCACTCGGCTTTCTCCCGCTCCGAGTCGTGCCGGCCTCTGGACGCAGTGGTCTCGGCTAAGGAGGCATGCTCCGGCATCTCGGCTCCAAAAGGCGAGATAGCAACGGCCGGTTGGACCCCCGGCTCGACCTGGATCACGATGTAAACCAGGCCGGCTACATACGTGAGGAGGAGGACTCGGCAATGAGCAGGCTGAGCTCTTCGACGATGACCGGCTGGCTGGTGGTCGCGGCGAAAATCGCAGGGAGATACAGCCCTGCCGTGGCCAGCACCATCATCGCCCCATTTATGCTGGTGTACTGGGGGCTGAACTTCTGGATGCCGTGCTTCCTGCCTCCGAGAAAAAGGGACAGGCCCAACACCAACAGCGTGTTGCCAATGATAGATCCGGTGATGGAGGCTTTGACCAGGGTCAACAGGCCATACTGTATAGCGAAGACGGTGATGATTAGCTCTGCCGCATTGCCGAAGGTGGCGTTGAGCAGCCCGCCGTGTCGCGGCCCGAAGTGAAAAGCGAGCTCCTCAGTGGCCCTCCCGATCAATCCTGCCATCGGAATGAGGCCCGCCGCGGATAGGCCGAAGACCAGCAGGTCCGGCCACGCCAGGATCCTGGCCACTACGGCCGCGGCCCCGAAGACAAGCATATAGTCAGCCAGCGTGGCATGCTCTTCCTCCATCGTGATCTAACATGGAGACCCCCTCCTGGCGTCGGCGGAGCCGCCGGGACAGCCCGGCCAGGCCTTGCTCGCCTGAGCGTACCATCGCCGGGAAGGGGTCTGCAATAGAGTTGAGGCAGAGAAACGCACAACAACCCGGGTTGGTGAAGAAATATTTACCTTCCTGATCTCTTCGCTTCAGGATTTTGGCCGGCCTATAATATTAGGAAGGAGTACGGGCCATGAATCACACGATCATTCATTTCGAGATACCAGCCAGCGATCCGGAGAAGCTCGCCGGCTTCTACCGGAGCCTATTCAACTGGAAGATCGAGAAGTTCCCCGGTCCTATGGAGTACTGGAGTCTGGAGACGGCCCCGGAAGGCGAGGGGGTCAATGGTGGCATGATGCGGCGGCAGATGCCCGGCCAGACGCCCACCAATTACTTCAACGTGGAGTCTGTGGACGATTACTCCAGGCAGGTCCTGGAGCTGGGAGGCCAGGTCGTAGTGCCCAAACAGGAAGTGCCGGACATGGGTTTCTTCGCTGTTTGCCTGGACCCGGAAGGGAACTGCTTCGCCGTCTGGGAGGAGAAGGCCAAGTAGCCGACCCTGCCGGGAGGCCGATGCTAACCCTGGATTTCGAAGCGTCGCGGCGAACATGTCCGGCCTTCCTGTCGGCTTTGAGCGAAGCGAGAGAAACGCACAGATAGGGGAGATTCACGAATCTCCCCTATCTGTGCGTTTCAGCCGCTGTCTCGGCGCCCTGTGGTCATATTGGTGGGTCAGAAAAGGGGACCCCTCTTTTGAACCCCGGCAGACGGACGCTACTCCCTCTGCACTCCCTGCCACTTCGGGTGCGGGATAGCTTGGCTGTACCGGCGGGGTAGTCAAGAAGGGGTGTCCCCTTCTTGGGGGGTTCCAAGGGGTCTCCCCTTGGAACCCTTTCTCTTTCTTCTTCTCCCTGAAAGGGAGAAGAAGGTGGCTGATGAGGAGTGCTATACTGATCAGAGGGATAATCCTTACGATTATTCCTGGAGGTGGTTGCGTTGCCTACAAACTACTGGCTTCTGGTATCCACGCCTGAGAACTTCGAGATCTCGCGCCGGCGTGGGTTTGACCTGGCGGCCATGAAGAGCCGCCACGAGCGAAAGGCCCGCCAGGTGCGTTCGGGGGACAAGGTCATCTTCTACTTGACGAGAGAGATGGCTATCGCTGGAATAGCCGAGGTCAAGTCGGCCTACTTCACCTCCGAAGAGCCGATCTGGCACAGCGAGAAGCCGGGGGAAACCTACCCCTTTCGGTTTCAGACGACGCCGGAGCTGATCCTCCCGCCGGGAGAACTCCTGCCGGTCGAGCCCTTTGTTGGAGACCTGACCCACGCGCGAAAGTGGCCTCCGGAGCACTGGAGGCTGGCGTTCCAGGGAAACGTTCACCTGCTCCTGGAGGAGGACTTCATTCTCATAGAGCGCCGGCTACGGGCCAGGCTGGAGCAGAGCGCGGGCGCCGTCCGTCAATGATGGCCACCTACCTCGGTAGGGAAGGGTAGTCGGCAGACAGCCAAGACCCTGGGCCTGGCACAACCACAGCTTTCCGCCCCGTCTGATATATAATAGACGCGGAACATGAACACGGTCCTTCGTCTCTTTTCCTTCCTCAAGAAGTACAAACGGCGGGCGGCGTTAGCCTACCTCTGCCTCTTCTTCACTATGCTTTTGGGACTGGCCTTCCCGTATTTGATCAAGTTGGTTATCGACGGGGCGCTGTCGGGAGAAGAGGATAACTTCATTGTCCTGGCCGCGGTGGCGCTGGTTGCCATCACAGTGGTGCAGGCTGCATTCGCCTTCGGACAGGGGTACTTGAACGAGTCGGTCTCGCAAAGGATCGCCTTCGATGTTCGGATGGC
>ORJL010440449.1_pt1 | contig 17964 bp, 8 predicted proteins | sample 1779941 | NCBI WGS metagenome assembly ORJL01 (sample SAMEA104232317, study PRJEB22302) | groundwater metagenome | biome: forest; feature: aquifer; material: groundwater | place: USA | collected 2011-08-07 | depth 5.8 m | reverse complement strand
TCAGCCCCGGCATGCGAGGCGGGCGGCTTCGCGTCTTCGAAAGGGATGAAACCGTTCTTTGTTTCCATGGCTTTCATCAGCTTGGAGCTCTTGCGGACGGCGAGCAGGGCCGCGAGGATTTTTTGCCGCCTGGCTTCGACGATGTTTGCCGAACAGAAGACCGTCACGAATGGGACGGGCTGGGTCTGGCCGATGACCTTGAGGTCACCCTTCTTGATGCTCCCGCAGCCTTCGAGCAGCGGCAGCGCGTAGCTGGAGATGACGCCAACGGGCGGCGGTTGCTCTTGGCTGTCAACGATGTCGATCGCGGCATCGCTGCATGCGTCGCGGGTTTCGATTTTCTTTGACCCGGGAATGCCCGCGGCTGTCAACGCGGCCAACGCGGCCGAATGTTTTTCGTCCGCGTTGGCCGAACCAAAGAGCACGCGCCGACCGGCCAGGTCGCCGATCCGCACCGCCGGGTCCTTCATCTTGGCGACGAAGTAACCGGTGAGCGTGGTCGAGCCGTCCTTGTCCGTGAGACGGCACAGGGCGCGATATTTGAAACCGGCGCCGCCGGCATCGTGCGTCACGACCGAATGCTTGGCGACAACGATGGCCGCCTGGCCCGGGTCCAAGTCCGCGATGGAACTTGCGAGATCCTCGGAAAAGCTCACCGTGACGCGCTGTCCGATTTCCCGGCTGAGGTGAGTCGCCAGCGTGTGGTAGTCACGTTGCGCGTAGCCGCGCACACAGGCGCAGGCCAGTTCTTTGGCCAGCGGATCCATGACGATGAGGGCGATGGCCGGTTTCTTCGGCGCCAGATTCGAACTATCTTTGGCGACGCCGGCGGTGGCGAGCGCGAGCGAGGCGGTCAATGCCGCCAGTACGCAAAATGTCAGTCGTCGCTTTGTCATCACGTGCTCCTTGGCGGCAATGGGCGCTCAACTCTTCGCCCCAAAGACGCGGATGGTGTCCCGAGTGGTGTCGAGCAGATAGAACCGCTTCCCATCGGCGCTGGCCTCGACCGTCACGCGCACACAATCGCCCCGCGAAGCCGGCACCAAGGCCACGAGGCCCAGAAATTTTCCATCCTTGCTGAACCGTTTGATGCACGTGGGCGGGCCGGATTCGGCGGCGAGAATCTCGCCGGCGCTGGTAAACCGTATGTTCTTGGGTTCGCAGCAGCCGCCGAATTGGTCGGGCTTCACTCGACCGGCCTTCCCAAACTGGGCAATCTCCTTGCCGTCGCGGTCATGGCATTCGACACGATGCCGGGCGTTGTGCGGCACCCACAGGTTCCCGTCGAACGCCTGGATGTCCATCTGGCCGCAGCAACCGCGCAACTTCCCGACGATGAGTTTCGGATTCTTCAGCTCGTGATCGAGCCGATAGACGCGATACGTGAAGTCGCCCGGCGTCGGCACGCACACGAACACATCCTGGTCCGTCACGGCGATGCCCGTGAAATCCGCGCGCCGGCGCTCGAGCTGTTCCTTCATTTTCTTGCGCTCGCTGTCGTTCTGGCGGTTCATCTCCTTGAGCATCTGCTCGATGTCCTTGCCGATGACGACCGGCTCGTTGGCCACTGGCGAAACCGCCGAGGCAACCACCTTTCCTTGCTGATCCAACCGCAGGATGCGTCCGCTGCCCGCCGCGAAAATCGCTCCCGTGCGATCCACGCAGATGGCCTGAAGTTTGCCCTCCACCGGCCAGGAGGCCACCAGTTTTCCGTCCGGTGACAGGACGCGGACCTCTGCCTTCTCGCTGACGTTCTCGGTCTTCCCGCTTTGCTCGTTGAGCGTACGGGCAAACTTGCCCCCACAGCAGACAAGGAGGTTGCCATCGGTGTTGAGGCAGTAATTATGAACCGAGCCGCCCCTGGCGTCTTTCCCCACCCGGATTAGGGCGATCTCCTGAAACGCCGGCTTCCACGCCGGGTCTTTGCGTTGCGCCTCCGCGGCGGCTGTCGTCTCGGCTTCGTAACTCATGGGTGTGTCTTCGGCGGACGCCGCGACAACGTCATTCACAATGGCCAGCCACGCAAACCCAAGCGCGAGGGCCGTCAGTCTGGTTGATTTGTTTGAATTCATGGAAGGACCCTGGTTGTTAGTTTTATCCCATCGGTATTCTGGACTTCGCCGCAACCCCACCAACAGCGCGACCGGCTGCAAGCGATCTTCCTTAATAGACCGCAAGGCACGCGAAAATGCTCGAAAATAGTACACAATTCCGTAAGTGCTGTTTCCGCCCCCTCAAAAAAAACTTTGTCGGATTTCGGCGGCGGCGGCTGTTTAATGGGTGAAATGCTTGAACCGTCCGACGCCCAATTGCTGCGCGACTACGCCGAACGCCGCGACGAAGCGGCCTTCCGAGAAATCGTCTCCCGCTACGCCGACCTCGTATATTCCGCCGCGCTGCGACAGGTGGATTCGACCGACCTCGCCGGGGATGTCGCTCAAGCCGTTTTCACCGACCTTGCCCGCAAAGCGGGTCTGTTAGCCGGCCAACTGGCGGAGGGCTCGTCCCTCCTCGGATGGCTTTACCGCAGCACGCGCTTCGCGTCGCTGAACCAATTGCGCCGCGACCGACGCCGTCTCACGAATGAAAGGGAGGCCATGGAGCACCTGCTCAACAATTCCGAAGCCGCGCCCGACTGGGAACGTATCCGCCCGGTACTCGACGAAGCGATGGCAAGCCTGAACGAGGACGACCGAGACGCGTTACTGCTGCGCTTCTTCAAACAGCAAGACCTGCGTGCGGTGGGCAAGGTGCTGGGCATCAGTGACGACGCCGCGCAAAAGCGCGTGAGCAGGGCTGTCGAACGCCTGCGGGAGTTCTTCGTCAAACGCGGCGTCACCATCGGCGCAAGTGGGCTCGCCGTCGCCCTCACCGCCAACGCCGTCCAAGCCGCGCCTGTCAGACTGGTCGCCACAATCTCAACGGCCGCCGTGCTTGCCGGAGCAACCCTCGCCGCGACGACCACCGCCACAACCATGAACTGGCTCAACATCAAATCCATCACCGCAATCGTTGTCGCCGCCATCGCCGCGGGAACGGGGACACACCTCGTTCAGCAACGTGAAACCACTCGATTGCGCAACGAGAATCAGAGCCTGATTGCCGAAAGGGAGAAACTGGCCAACGAGCGCGCCACAGCAATGTCAGCCGTGGCGGCGAACAAAGAGGAGATTGAACGATGGAAAAAGAACCAAACTGAATTGCTGCGCTTACGCGGCGAAGTTAGCCAGTTGCGCCGGCAGCTTGAATCGCAGAATGCTCAAACTAGATCGCAAGGGGATACGGCAAAACCAGTGATCCATCCGCCGGGTTCCTACATCTCCACAGATCAGTTGGCTCTTGTAGGCTATGCGACGCCTGAAACCGCGCTTGAATCCATTACCTGGAGCATGATGCACGGCACTTACGATCAAGTAAATGAGGGTGTTAGTCCAACATTGCTGGCAGGAGCATCTGAAGACAAACAGGCACGTGAGCAGTTCGAAGCTTCGCAGAAAAAGGCTGCCCCGCTTTTCAAAGGGATTCAAATTGTTGCCAAGAAAGTGCTGGCTGACGACACTGTGGAACTCAAAATGAGGTGGGATTCCCATCCCATACCCGGTGAACAACGCGACCTGCCGTCGTTTATGATCCAGCCGATGGTCAAGGTCGGTGACAGGTGGAAACTTGGAGGTAATACCAGGGGCCATCAAGACGCCTGGGACGAGGATGCCCAAATTCAGACGTTTGCCCCGTGAAAGGTCAGCCAGCCAGCCTGAGCATCCGCCTCATGGCTGGACAGGGGAGATCCTGATCCACCGTCAACTCACCGTTTGCCCGCCTATGAACTCGTGGCTGGACTCACGATCGTTCGGTCTGCTGATACAAGAAACAGGAGTTGATTGGCCACGAAAGAACTCAAAGAGCTCAAAGAGGAGAGTGGACGCAGGCTCTCCAGCCTTGATCTCCCGAATTCCCCTTTCTTTGCGGTCCATGTGCTCCTTTGCGGCTAAAGAATCTTTTTCCCCGGTTGGGTAGCTCGGGCTTCGAGAACGGCCATCCTATTCCGGACTTGAACCGGGTTCCTCCAAACGGTCCTCGATAATGCGTTTCACGTCTCGGCGGCCATCCAGCACTCGCTCGATACTGACTCCGTCATCGTCAGCGAAATAGTAGATGAGGAAGTTGGTTTTACTAATGACCCAGAAACGCAAGGTGCCATGCCGAGTAGTCCATCTTGGATGCGGGCCAGCCTCCGGATGTTGAACGAGGAAAGCCACGGCTTCTTTGGCAACATCCAGGAATTGACTCCCCGCCTGCGTTCCCTGCCGCGCACAAACGCAGGCGAAGATGTAGTCGAGATCGTCGCGCGCCCGAGTGCTAATGCGGGCCTTCATTTTGCGACCATCTCGCGAGCCAGTTTACGTCCCCGGACGCGAACTCCCTCCCAAAAAGCATCGGTCAATTCGAAATGTTCGCTGGCGATGCCCTCATCGATGAAAGCATCGAAGATCTCCGGGTTTGGCGGCTCGTACGCCTGTAAAATCAGCAGTTTCCCGCCACGGGCGATGACCGTTGGATGGCCTCGAAGCGCTTCGTCGGCCAACCTGCCAAGAGAGGTCTTGGCTTCACTCAGGCTGCAAGTCTTCATGTAGGCTAAATTTGGGCTATATTTGGACTTTTGTCAACTCGAAAGTGGCTCCCTCCCGTTGACCACGGCGTTGACAACCCTCCCCTACGCCAGGCCGGCGACAGCCTTGATCTTCGCCAGCAGATCCGGGTAGCTCTCGACAGCGGCAAACTGGGGAAACTGCGCTTGGATGCGCGCCGGAGATCGGAAGAGGAACCCGGAATTGGCTTCGAGCAACATGGCGGAGTCATTGAACGAGTCTCCCGCCGCGACCACATTGTAGTTGAGGGCCCTGAGGGCGGCCACAGTCTTCTGCTTCTGCTCGGGGATGCGCAGCTTGTAGTCCACCACCCGGTCATCCTCCACAACCAACCGGTGGCACATCAGGGTGGGCCATTCCAACTGGCGCATCAACGGTTGTGCGAATTGCTCGAAGGTATCGGAAAGGATCAGGACCTGGGTGGCCTCGCGTAGTTCACGAAGGAACTCCAGCGCGCCTTCAAGCGGACGCAAGCCGCCAATAACCGTCTGGATGTCGGACAGCTTGAGGCCGCGCTCGGCCAGAATCCTGAGCCGACCCCGCATCAGCACGTCGTAATCCGGCACGTCCCGAGTCGTCAGGCGGAGTTCCTCGATGCCCGTCTTCTCGGCCACGGCAATCCAGATCTCCGGCGTGAGTACGCCCTCGAGGTCCAACGTCACAATCGACTGTTTCATGTGCTTTTCATTTAACCGCAGAGAACGCGGAGAACGCAAAGAGAAATCCGGTGAAAAAAACCGTGATCCGCGTCTTTGTTCTGCTCTTCTTTGTGGTTGCGTCCTCGATTGTGCCGTCCACCCCGGCGTCCCTCTACTTGGCCAGGATCCGATAGAACCGTTGCGCGTTGGTCACCGTGAGGAGATCGGTAAGGGGCGATGTCGCCGTCCCGATCAACGGCGGACCGGCGTTCTGCCAGATTGGGTCGCCCAGGTCGTCTTTGTACTGAACCTGGTAACTGAGTCCTGCCTCCGCCTGCCAACTGATGGAAAGCGCGCTCGCGGACACGGCGGCGTGGAGGAGTCTGGGTCCATCCGCCGCAACGACGGTGACCTGGAAAGCCCGCTCGTCGCTCAAGCGCGGTGAGCCGTTATCCGTGACACGGAGGGTGACCGGGTAGAGGCCCAACGCCGAGGGCGTCCAGGCGAACTCGCCACCGGGTTGAAGCGTTGCACCCGTCGGGGAGTCAATGCCCAGGCTGAAGCTCAAAACCTGCGGCGGCTGATCCGCGTCCGTAGCCGACGCCACAAATGTGAGGGTGCGGCCCAGCGTGACCAGATAATCGGGGATGGGCTCGAGCACAGGAGCGTAACGGCTGCCGGGCAGCACGTTGGACCGTCTCGGCGTCGGCACCGGGAATGAGGCAAACGGACCAGCCTGGCCGTCGGGCCATCGGCCTTCACTGACGTCGGCCTTCTGCGGGCCAAAGGTGACCGCGTCCACGAGGGTGCCGTCGGGTGCAAACAGGCCGATGGACTCTCCGTCCTGGGCGAGCTTGAAGTTAACGTGGAGATCAGCCTGGTTCGTATTGCGGCTTGGCGTCCCGTCCGCCCAAACCAAAAGGAACCCGCCTGCCGGAATGGCGCGGCCCACCGGCAGAGTAAATGCATTGGTGTCAGCCAGGTTATCCGTCAGGTGATATCCGGCCAGATCGACGGAGCCAGGGCCTGGGTTGTAGAGCTCGAACCAATCGTCGAATCCTCCGCCAACCGGGTTGGCCAGTGTGCGCGCGTTGTTCGCCATCCATTCGTTGATCCAGACGCTAACGAAGGTAACCGCGCTCGTATTCGTTGTCCCTGGCGTTGGGAGATGGAAAAGCTGGTCGGAGCCAGGGTGTCCGTCGGGGAACAGGCCGAAAGAACCGCCTGTCGGAACAGGCCCGAAGTCCAGGTAGTCGATCACCCGCGGTTGGTCATGGATGCGGAGCGAAAGCACCACGGAGCCGGGTCCGTTGGCCAGTTGGAATCCGGCGTGAAGTTCACCAAGGGTGGATTCGTTCGTTGCGCCATCGAGCCAAACCAGAAGGAACTGCTTTGGTTTCAGACTGGCGTCTGTTGGGAAGGCCCACTTACCGAGAGTCGCGTAGTCGTCACTTAGCGAAAGACCGTCCAAACCGACCTCGTTGGTTCCGCCGTTGTAAAGCTCCACCCACGGCCCGTAATGGCCCGCATGATCGGCAAAGGTGCTGGTGTTGAAAGTCTGAATCTCGTTGATCCACAGAGGCGGGAGAAACGGGAGTGGGGCGAGGACGTTGTTTGGCACGCCAGGGGTGGCGAGTAGCAAAGGGCGGGTGCTGGGTTTGACGCTGTGTTCGCTGACGATGCCGCCGCCGGACAGACGAATGGTGAGGCTCGATCCGCGCGGATCCGGAAGGTACCAATAGCTCAAGGTATAGCGCTGCCCCAACACCAGCGGGAGTGTATCCTGCCAGACGGAACTGGTCTGCGTAGAGCCGCCGCTGTCGGCAATCAGACGGAGGCTGGTCCTGCCGGAGTGGCTCTGCTCCGTGCTGATCACGGTCGCGCTGTGGTTCGATGAGACGTTCCATGGGGGAGTAAGCGCCGATTCGAAGTCCCCGTTCCGGACCTTGTTCCCACCCACGCCCGGCGTGTCACCCGGTACAAGGGACAAATCATCGAGCCACACCTCACCGGCGGCGTCCAGATACACGTAGAGCCGTGAACTCGATGCCACTCCGGTGACACTGACGAATCTCCACTGCTGCGGCGGCACATTGTTGGTGTCCACCACCGTCCAGTTGGCCACGCGGCTGTTGTCCCGTAGCGGATCGACCAACTGCAGCGAGGCCCCCGTGCCATCCGCCGCGGCGGGCCACGGGGCTTTGCTATCGTACCGGATCCGGCTCAAGAGGACGCCCTCTCCGGGTGTGGCGCCACCTCGGACGAGCGAGAGCGTCTCGCCGTTGTGATCGAGTCGGCCGGCGTATTCGCCGACGACCGGAATGCCGTTGCCGTACGCCGCGGCGAAGGCGGCGCGGTTGCGCGCCACGACGAGGAAACCATTTGGCGGCAGGATCGTGCCGGTCGGAAAAGTGAAATCAGCCCCATTGAGCCGGCAGCCCGAGAGTCCGAACGCGGTGACTGCCGAGGTGTTGTAAAGCTCCACAAATTCCGCGTCCGGGCGCGGGGCGTGGTACATGATCTCGTTGATCACGATGTGATCCTGGGGTTGTTCGAGCGGACCCGTCACCTTCACGGTGATCCGATCGGTCGCATTGGAATAAAGCTGACCGCGACGGTCATAGCCCTCGACGAGGAGCGGATTGTTGAGTTGTTCGAGGGGGTATTGCATCGACCAGGTGGTCTCGGTATCCCACGTCACGGGGTAAGCGACGCCGTTGACACGGATGGTGCGCACGCCCAGCGGCGCCGAACCGCTCAAGGTGAGGAGATTCCGGTCCGAGCTAAAATTCTGACCGCCATTGCTGGTGATGGCGAACCCGGCGGCGTACTGCGCCAACTGGCTCTTGGCCGAGGTGCGCCGCGCCTTGAGATAAGTCTTGATCGACGCGGGACTGGCGTTAATTCCGACCGCACGAAAGGCCGCATATTTCGCGTCAAGAATCGCGTTCGCCCGCGACTCGACCAACGGCCCGTCGAGCAGTTCCTGGACAGCCCGCAGATAGGCGCGGCGGAAGGGCGGATTATTATAGTACATTTGGCTGATCACCGGTTCGTAAGAGGTGAAGAGCGGCGAGGATGCGTCGCGGCTGTCCTGGCCCAGCGCCATCGAAATATCCCAGGACAAGAGCGCCCAACGTCCGTTGACCGGTTTATAGACGTACATGTTCTTGCCGCGCTCGTAGCCGTAGCTGTCCCAGTCCCCCACATAATGTCTCACCGCCATCATGGCCATCCACTCGTCAATGTCCACAAGCTGTTCGACTTGGGCGACGTAGGCGCCGCCGCTCCCGCCGTTGACGGTGTCCACGAGCGCGAAGAGATTCGTATAGTTGTTCGGCGAATCCTGGACGGCGCGCTTGCGCCAGTTCCAGCGGTATCTAGCGGTCTTTTTCTCCCCGTTCGCTGTTGTGAAGTTTTCCAGCGTAGCGTCCGCGTTAAACGGGTGGGAGTCACCCGAGAGGTCGAACTCAAACCAATCCTCGATTTTCATCAAGTCGCCGTCATGATCGTTCGGGAACCAGGAGGAGATGACGTCCGCGCTGGGTTGGAGTGCGTCCTCCATCAAGGTGCCGCGCTTGGTCCCGTTGACATAGACATTGATGAAGCGGCGATTGTTGTACGGCAGGCCAATCTCCCGCATCATCCAGTAGGCGAACTGCTCACGCTGCAAAGCCCCGTCACTGCCGAGGTTGCCCGGCACCAAAAGCAGGAAATCGGTTACTCCCAGGAGCCGGTCGTCTTTCGGCATCAGAACCTCGTAACAGCAGGTGCTGCCCGTCGGGCCGCTATAGCCCGGCGTGTGCCAGGGGCTTCCTGAGTAAAGGGACCCGGCGTTGTACACCACACGCTGGTTGCCATAGACGAAGGTGACGTCCAACGGCTCATTGCTGTTCTTTCGACGGCCTGCCCAGGTGGTCACCGTCTTTTTAGTCATCCAAATCCGATAGGTCCCAAAATTGTTCGCGGCCGTGGCATCCCCCACCCGCACCAGGCATTCGCGAACGGGCGCGTCATTTGGGAAAAAGCTGCTCGCTGGCGCCGACGCGCTGTCCGTTGCCTGGATGTGGAAAGCCACCAGGGAGTTGGCGGGCAAACCCGGAATCGAAGCGGAAAAAAGGCCATCGCCGCCCACGGTGTCTCCACCCGTCCCATCGTCCTTCATCATCACACTGGCAAATGTTGCGTCAGGATCGATCCGGTAATTGAGCGTCACCGCCCCCAGTCCGTCGGGGTCGTGGACATAGGCGGTCACGACGATAGGCTGGTCAGGAGGCGGCAAGACTGGAAAATGCGTCACCCCTGCAATGGAGGGTCCCCCGTTGGCCAGAGCGACGCTGTTGGGCGCCCCAGGCGTTCCCTGGTTCTTGGGAAGCAGGAGCCGCCCCGTGGCCTCGAGCCAGTTGCCCCGCAGGCGCAGCAGGACTTCCGGCGATCCGCGAAGCCAGCGCACCCTGGCGCGCAGCGTGACGGTCTCGCCGGGAACGATCGCGTTGGCGCGGGTCAGCAGCACATGGACATGGTTGGCGCCGGTATCGCCTCTGTCGGAGGCCTCGACCTGCATGCACGGACCTCCGTTGATACCGGACTTCGGGGCGAGGAAAGAACGGATGTGGGTGCCTTGGACAGTCCAGTTGATCAAACCCTGGCTGAAGTCCGGGTTCCTCACCAGGTTGGTGCCCCCCGCCCCCACGACCTCCACGTCGTCGAGGAGGCACGCGCCCGCGCCCAGAAGCATGAACGCGACGGAATTGATCTGCACGCTCCCGGTATCGTAGTCTCCCAAATCAAGGACGCCGGTGTGCTCGATCGTTGTCCACTCAGCCTTTTCGCTCTCGATGCTGTCACCCCAATTCGCGGCCCTCCGGTGGTCGCCGCGTGGGTCGCGCAATTCCAAGCTGCTGCCCCCGCCGTCCGCCCATTGACCCCACCGCCCGCCGTTGCTGTATGTCACCTCGTCCACGACCACATGGACGGTGTTAGTAACCCACTCCCCGCTCGGATTAAGACTGACGACCGATTCGGGCTTGGCCAGCGCCACTCGCTCGCCGCGCCCGGCCAGGTTCCCTTGAAAATCGCCCAGGGTGTTGCCCGGGTTCAGGTTCGGGTAGGCGCTCATCAACCGCGCCGCGTTCTTCGCAACAACGAGGTAGCCACCCGCCGCAATGGTTGTGTTGGTGGGAAAAGTCAAATCGATTCCCGCAACGAACCTCCAGTTGCCGAGCGCGACCGGTCGAGCGCTCCGGTTGTAGATCTCGACGTAGGTATCGTCGCCTTCTTTGGAGATGGGCTCATACATCACTTCGTTGATGACGACGTCAGAGATTCGGATCCCGCCGTTGGGCGCCCCTGGCGTGTTCGCCGACAACCGGTAGAAGTCCGGTCCGCCGTCAGGCACCCGCCCCAGCGCCACGCTGAGTTCCTGCGCCTCAAAACGCAGCGCGTCGATGATCTGAAGCTCGCCGGGCCCCGTCAGAAAGAGACGCTCGCCAGCGGAACTGAGCCCGAAACCGAGTTCGGTTTCGGTAAAAACCTTGAAACCCCGAGCTGGGATGAGGGTCCCCGTTGGAATGCGGAACCTCGGGTTGCCGGCCTGATCGCTCAGGGAGCAGCCCGAGACATCCGCCGGTTCATTGCTATGGTTGTAAAGTTCGACATAACCGGCGCCAGGAAGGGCAGAGTGAGCGAGGATCTCGTTGATGACGACGTTTTGCAGATGCCCGGCAGGGAGAGGATCCACACTGCCCGGAGAACCGCCTTTGATCCCGCTGGCGGCCCAGGCCTGCGGATCGGCTTCTCCGTATGAGGGCCGGGCGAGCACGAGCGAATGGCCTGTGCCATCCGGCGCCACTGGCCAGGGTGGACGGCTGTCATACTTGACCTCGAGCAGAACGGCCCCGGCTCGACTCAGGAGGCGGACAACACCGGCGGTTCGGGAAAGGCTCTTGCCGTAGCCCCCCACGACATTCGTGACACCATAAACGCTCCGGATATCCGCCGGCACCGGGGCGACGACCAGAAACGCGCCTGCCTGGATGACTGTGCCCTCGGCAAACGTGAAATCCACGTCGCCCGAGATCCGATACCCGCTGATGTCCTCGAAGAACGGCTGTGTGTTGAACAACTCGATGAATTCGAGGCTCTTGCCCTCGGGCGCGGCGGGGGGGTGGTACATGATCTCGGAGAGGATCAAGCCTGTATGCCGGCTTGAAGGACCGAGCGGCTCGCGCTCGAGCCGCGACGGGGCGGTTACGCCGTTTGTCACGGTGTTCAGGTCGCGAAACCGGGCTGAAACGAGCTGCGTCGGGTTCTGGCTACTGACGGCGAGGCCGAGGTAAAAACCGTTGGTGAGGCTCAGGCTGGCGGTGTTCAGCACCGTCCAGTTCTGCCCGTCCGAACTGGCAAACCCGGTGAAGACGTCGGCGGCGCGCCTCAGACGCAGCCATGTCGCCGGATAACCACCGGGAAAAAAGCCTTTGACGGCGGCGGATGCGCCAGCCACGGTGCGGCTCACCATGACACTACCGTTGATGGTTGGGGTCGCCGCCACGGTGATCTGTGCGCTGTTGGTATCGAGGGATTCACGCGCCATCAGCCCCGCCTTCGACCATGCGTCACCGAAGCTCAGTGACTCCACGCGCACCGCGACATCGAAGTCGTTCGTGAGCGTTTGAAAGGCAAAAGCGCATTGGTCGCCCGTGCCGTCAATGCCGGTACCGGCGCCGGTCAGGTCGATGCCGCCAGCAGCTTGGTGGAGGGCTCCACCAATCGCCGGGGCGCCAAGGTCTATGAAAGAAAGACGGCTCAGCTCCAACGTATCCGCGCGGGAAACCAACGCCGACAGACCAAAGAGCAGGCCGAGGCCAACCTGCCAGGATCGGCTCAATAGAGCATTCATGCGGTAATATCGGATCATGAAAACTTGAAAGACAGAGTTGCCCAACCGCCCAAGAGGGTCGAGCCTTTTGTTCATTCAGCGTTCGAGGTTGGACAGGCTGGAGGCACGAGCGTGCCGAAAAAACCGTTTGCCGTGGTCTTGTGGGCTGCGGCAGGCGACGTCATCCACGAAAGTCCGCGGAGATTGATCTGTGTCAATGCCAGGGCGGCCAGCCAGTCTTATGCTATGAATTATGAACTTTCCGGCGCGTTCCTTGGCCCTGGTCAGCATCGCGGCAGCAACGATCCGCCTTTCCACGCAGCCAGTCTTGCTCCAGGCGGCTGCGACCGGGAAAGCAGGCGGCTCCGAGCCAGAGGCCAGTGGCCCCGTGATCTACGCGCAGCACTGCGCCGCCTGCCACGGTGTGTCGGGGGACGGCAATGGGCCGGCCTCGGTCTGGCTTTATCCCAAGCCCCGTAACTTCAGCGCCGGGCTGTTCAAGGTGCAGTCCACTCCACCGGGATTCCTGCCGACAGAGGAGGATTTGCTTCGCTCCATTACCCGCGGCCTCCCGGGCAGTTCGATGCCGAGTTTCAGCTACCTGGACGAAGGCCGGCGCCGGGCGGTTGTCGGGCATGTCAAATATCTGACCGCCTACACCAATGCCGCGGGGCAGCGCGTCAACCGTTTCGATGAAGCACAGGCCACAGCTCACGTGGGCACACCCGTGGTGGTGCCGCCCGAACCGCCCGTGACAGTGGACTCGCTCGCTCTGGGCAAGGCGATGTTCACGAAGATGCAGTGCTTTACTTGCCACGGCGAAACCGGCGCGGGGGACGGCCCTCAGGTGCCGACGCTTAAGGACAGCCTTGGCTTTCCGGCTCGTCCGCGCGATTTCAACACCGGTTCATTTCGTGGTGGTCACACCGGACGCGATCTCTATCTGCGCATCAACACCGGCTTGGCCGGCACACCAATGGTGCCGTATGGCGAGGAAGTGCTGAAGCCGGAGGAACGATGGGCGCTCGTGCACTATGTCCAATCGCTGCGCCGGACCGACGTGGCGGTCAACGACCTGCTCACGCCCGAGGACGGCTCGGTCCACGTTCAGAAAGTGGCAAGACTGCCAGGAGGACCGATGGATCCCCTTTGGGATTCTCTCGACCCGGTCCGCGTGCCGCTCAATCCACTGTGGCCTGAGCCGAAGCAGGTCTATGCCGTGGCGGTGTCGGCCGTCACGGATGGAAAGAAACTCGCGGTGCTGCTCCAGTGGCGTGATGAACTCCCGCAAAACACGGCGATCCGCGTACAGGATTTCCAGGACGCGGCGGCGATCCAATTCTCGCTATCGGGCGACTACGGCTTCCTCGGCATGGGCGACTCCAAGAATCCCGTCAACCTCTGGCACTGGAAGGCGGGCTGGCAGGAGGAGTCCGACGGCAACGCCCCCGAAATGAGCGACGCCTATAACTCGATGCATGTGGATGCTTACATACCGACGAACTTCACTACGGCCGCCAGCGCGGGCAATGTGATTTCGCAGCGGCATAAATCACCCGTCGAGGACGCCAACGCGCGCGGCTTCGGCTCATTCAAGTCGCAACCGCTGGCGCAGCAGAACGTGCAGGGCAAAGGCATCTGGCACGACGGTTTTTGGAACGTGATCTTCATCCGCGATCTAAGATCAAAGGATGCGGACGACGTGAAGCTCATTGCGGGCAAGTCCGTGCCAATCGCGTTCGCCATCTGGAACGGCGAGCAGGGTGACCGCAACGGCCGCAAGATGGTCAGCAACTGGTATCAACTGGTTCTGGACGACGCTAAAGCCCGCGCCGCGAAACGCTAGCGGGACGATTCAACGACCAACGCTATGAACGACAATCTTTCCCGACGCTCTTTTCTCCAACGCAGCGGCCTGGCCGGCGCCGGTATCACGGCCGCGCAGTTCCTGCCGCTTCGCTTCCTCCAGGCGCAGCAGGCCGCTGACGATGTGCTCAACCCGCTCGCCCATTATCCGAACCGCAACTGGGAGCAGCTCTATCGCAACCAATACGCCTACGACCACGCCTTCTCGTGGGTCTGCGCGCCGAATGACACCCACAACTGCCGCATCACCGCGCATGTCCGCAACGGGGTCATTGTCCGGCTCGGCGAGCAATACGACGTCCACACCTACACCGACCTCTACGGCAAGCACGCGTCCGCCGCCTGGGGCAACCGCCATTGCGCGAAGGGCTACACGTTCCATCGCATCCTCTATGGGCCGTATCGACTCAAGCATCCCATCGTGCGGCGCGGCTGGAAGCGTTGGGCCGACGACGGCTTCCCGACGCTCACCCCGGAGGTCAAAGCGAAATACAAGTTCGACACCCGCGGCACGGACAAGTTCGAACGGATTTCGTGGGATGACGCGTTCGCCTACATCGCCAAAGCGACGAAAGCCATCGCCACACGCTACAGCGGCGAGGCGGGCGCGAAACTTCTCGAAACGCAGGGGTATCCAAAGGAGATGATCGAGGACATGGGCGGCGCGGGCACGCGCACCATCAAGATGCGCGGCGGCATGGGTCTGCTCGGCGTACTCGGCAAATACGGCATGTATCGCCTGTGCAATTCCCTCGCGCTGCTGGACGTAAGTATCCGTGGCGTGAAGCAGGAAGAGGCGAAGGCCGGTCGCATCTGGTCGAATTACACCTGGCACGGCGATCAAGCGCCCGGCCATCCGTGGGTGCATGGCCTGCAGAATTCGGAGACGGACTTCAACGATCTGCGCAATTCAAAGCTCATCATCATGAACGGCAAGAACCTCGTTGAGAACAAGATGGCCGACGCTCATTGGTTCGTCGAAGCCATGGAGCGCGGCTGCAAGATTGTCGTCATCGCGCCGGAATACGGCGCGCCGTCCACCAAGGCCGATTACTGGATTCCAGTTCGACCGGCCACCGACGCGGCGTTGTGGCTTGGCGTCACACGGCTGATGATTGACAACAAATGGTATGACGAGACGTTTGTGAAGCGGTTCACGGATTTTCCGTTGCTTGTCCGCACAGACAATGGCAAGCGCCTCCGCGCGGAGGAAGTCTTCGCGAACTACCACAGCACACTGCCTGCCGACAGCCCCAGCAAGAGGGTGCAGGGCTTGACGGACGAGCAGCACCAGAAGCTCGGCGACTTCGTCGTGTGGGATGGGAAGTCCAACTCACCCAAGGCCATCACCCGCGACATGGTCGGCGAGACCCTGGCGAAAACCGGCATCGACCCGACGCTGGATTGGAAGGGCGGAATCAAACTCGCCGACGGCGGCGAAGTGGAAGTCGCGACGGCGTGGAACCTCTACCAGGTTCATCTCAAGGACTACGACCCGGGCAGCGTGTCCGAAATCACCAGCGCGCCCAAGGAGATGATTGAACGGCTCGCGAAGGACATCGCGACCACCACGCCGACTTCCATTCATCAGGGGGAAGGCATCAATCACTGGTTTCATGCGACGGAAGCGAACCGCGCGGCGTATCTGCCGCTGATGCTCACCGGCAACATCGGCAAGCCCGGCGCGGGCTGTCATGGCTGGGCGGGCAATTACAAGGCCGCGCTTTTCCAAGGGAGCAAGCTCACCGGCCCAGGCTTCAAGGGCTGGGTCGCCGAAGACCCGTTCGAACAGAACCTCGATCCCAAGGCACACGGCAAGGAAATTCACGCGCATGGCTACACCAAGGACGAAGAGCCGGCCTACTGGAATCACGGCGACCGCCCGCTGATCGTTGAGACGCCGAAGGAAGGCCGGAAAGTCTTCACGGGAAAATCCCATATGCCCACCCCGACCAAGGCCATCTTCACGACCAACGTCAACCTGATTAACAATGCCAAGTGGGCTTACGGCATGATCAAGAACGTCAACCCCAACGTGGAGTTGATTGTGACAATGGACACTCAGATGACAGCGAGCGTGGAGTATTCCGATTTCGGCCTGCCCGCGAATTCGTGGGTCGAGTTCGAGGATTTGGAGATCACCGCGAGCTGCTCGAATCCGTTTCTGCAAGTCTGGAAGGGCGGCATCAAACCGCTCTACGATTCCAAGGACGATCTCGCCATTCTCGCCGGCATCGCCGCCGCGCTCGGAAAGCTCACGGGCGACCAGCGGTTCCACACCCACTTCAAGTTCGAGCACGAAGGCAAGCGCGGCATCTACATCCAGCGACTGCTCGACACCTGCACCACGACCGCGGGCTACAAGCTCAGCGACATCATGGCCGGCAAATACGGCCCGCCCGGCGGCGCGCTGATGCTGTTCCGCAGCTACCCGCGCATTCCGTTCTATGAGCAGGTGCATGACAACTATCCGTTCTATACGGACACCGGGCGGATGCATTCCTACAGCGACGATCCGACCGCACTCGCGTGCGGCGAGAATTTCATCGTCCACCGTGAAGGCCCGGAGGCAACCCCGTATCTGCCCAACGTCATCGTCAGCTCGAATCCCCTCGTGCGCCCAAACGATTACGGCATCCCGCTCGACGCCGAGCATTGGGACGCCCGCACCGTGCGCAATGTGAAGATGTCTTGGGCGGACACGAAGAACTCGAAGAATTTCCTCTGGGAAAAAGGGTTTCAGTTCTACTGCCTTACGCCCAAATCGCGCCACAGCGTCCACTCGTCGTGGGCGAACGTGGATTGGCATTTGATCTGGAACTCAAACTTCGGCGACCCGTATCGAGTGGACAAGCGCCTGCCCAACGTGGGGGAGCATCAGATGCACATGAATCCGCAGGCCGCGCGGGACCTCGGCATCGCGGACGGCGACTACGTCTATGTGGACGCCAACCCCGCCGACCGTCCGTATCTCGGCGCGACCCCCAGCGATCCGTTCTACAAGGTGAGCCGCCTCATGCTGCGTCTGACTTACAACGCCGCGTATCCCTACAACGTCGTGATGATGAAGCACGGCTCGTTCATCGCCACGGAGAAAACCGTGAAGGCCCAGCAGACGCGACCCGACGGCATGTCGCTGACCGAGGAGGGCTACATCTCCAACTTCCGTTTCGGCTCGCAGCAATCCGTCACACGCAACTGGCACATGCCGATGCACCAGACCGACACGCTGTTCCACAAGACGAAGGCAATGATGGCGTTTATCTTCGGCGGCGAGGCGGACAATCATGCCGTCAACACCGTGCCGAAGGAATGTTTGATCCGCATCACGAAAGCGGAGGACGGCGGGATCGGTGGCAAAGGGCCGTGGAAACCGGGAACGAACGGCATGTCGCCCGACGCCGAGAACGACGGGATGAAGAAATATCTCGCGGGCAAGTTCAGTGGCAAGGGCGAGGGTGGTGGTGGGACGCTGGAGTAAATCCGAAACCCGAAATTCCAATGCCCAAAGACGAATTTGATTTTGAAGATCCGCTGGAGTTGAACGGCGTGGCACTGTTCACCCACGAGGACACGACCAACGAAATGGCCGAGGTTTTCATCGAGGAGTTCATGCGGATGGGCCACAACCACAAACAAATCCTGGCGCTGTTCCTCAACCCGCATTACGTCGGCCCGAACCTGGCCCTGCAGAAACGCGGCGAACCGTTCGTGCGCGACACCATTACGGAAGTCTTCGCCCGCTGGGGCAGAGTTGCGACTTGGGCGGGTTCGACAGAAAATCCCCTCACCCCGGCCCTCTCCCCTTCGGAAGGGGAGAGGGAGAATCGTTCTCCGTCCAACCGCGAATCTGTGACTGTGGGAAGCACGAGTGATTTGGAGATTTCAAAGACGCGCACATCGCTGTCCCCTCGCCCCCTCGGCGGGGGAGAGG
>ORJL010589916.1_pt1 | contig 17977 bp, 14 predicted proteins | sample 1779941 | NCBI WGS metagenome assembly ORJL01 (sample SAMEA104232317, study PRJEB22302) | groundwater metagenome | biome: forest; feature: aquifer; material: groundwater | place: USA | collected 2011-08-07 | depth 5.8 m | reverse complement strand
TGCTGCGCCGCGGAGAATCTCACGGATAGTAGAACAGATTACACAGATTGTCCGACCGCGGTGCGTGCGTTTCTTTCGCAAACCCGCAAAGTGCCCGGAAGGAGACTTCAAGCCCGATGAACGAAGCCCACGTCACCCGCGTCGCCGCCGAGCTCGCGCTCCGTCCGCAACAGGTCCTCGCCGCGGCGAAGTTGCTCGCCGAGGGAGCCACCGTCCCCTTCATCGCCCGCTACCGCAAGGAGGCCACCGGCTTGCTCGACGAGGTGGCGATCGCCGGCGTGCGCGACCGCCTCGCCCGCCTCGCCGACCTGGACCAGCGCCGCGAGGCGATCGTCAAGTCGCTCGCGGAGCGCGAACTCCTCACCGAGGAACTCGCCGCCCGCGTCGCCGCCGCCGACACCCTCTCCGCGCTCGAGGACGTTTACCTGCCCTACCGCCCCAAGCGCCGCACCCGCGCCGCGATCGCCCGTGAGAAGGGACTCGAGCCGCTCGCCGACCGCCTCTTCGCCCAGGAGCCGGGCGATCCCGCCCCGGCCGCCGCGGCCTTCGTGAACGCGGAAAAAGGCGTGGCCACCGCCGAGGACGCCCTCGCCGGCGCGCGCGACATCCTCGCCGAGCGCATCAGCGAGGACCCGGACGCTCGCGCCGGCATGCGCGAGCTCTATCGCACCCGCGGGACTCTGCGCTCGCGGGTCATCGAGGGGAAGGAGGCCGAGGCGGCCAAGTTCAAGGACTGGTTCGAATGGCAGGAGCCGCTCGCCGGCGCGCCGTCGCACCGCATCCTCGCCCTGCGCCGCGGCGAGGCCGAAGGCTTCCTCCACCTGTACCTCCAGCCGCCGGAAGAGGAAGCCCTGCGCCGGCTCGAGGGCCGCTTCCTCAAGCGACCGGGCCCCGCCGCCGAACAGGTGCGGCTTGCCCTCCACGACGGCTACAAGCGTCTTCTGGCTCCGGCGATGGAGACCGAGATGCGCCTGGAGACCAAGGAGCGGGCCGACGCCGAGGCGATCCGCGTCTTCGCGGAGAACCTGCGCGGGCTCCTGCTCGCCTCCCCGCTCGGCCGCAAGAACGTCCTCGCCCTCGACCCGGGCTTCCGCACCGGTTGCAAAGTCGTCTGCCTCGACCGCCAGGGCAAGCTCCTGCACCACGACGTCGTCTACCCGCATCCGCCCGAGTCGCGCACGGCCGAGTCGGCGAAGAAGCTCGCGGAGCTGTGCCGACGCTTCGAGGTCGAGACGATCGCGGTCGGCAACGGCACCGCCGGGCGCGAGACCGAGGCGTTCGTGAGCGAGCTCGACCTGCCCGGAAAGCCCCAGCTGGTCCTGGTCAACGAGAGCGGCGCGTCGGTCTACTCGGCCTCGGACGTCGCGCGCGAGGAGTTCCCGGACCAGGACATCACAGTGCGCGGCGCGATCTCGATCGGCCGCCGGCTGATGGACCCGCTCGCCGAGCTGGTGAAGCTCGACCCGAAGTCGATCGGCGTCGGCCAGTACCAACACGACGTCGACCAACCGAAGCTCAAGGATGGACTCGACGACGTCGTGATGAGTTGCGTGAACGGGGTCGGGGTCGAGGTCAACACGGCGAGCCGCCAGTTGCTCGGCTACGTGTCGGGCCTCGGCCCGCAATTGGCAGCCAATATCGTAGCCTGGCGCGACCAGCACGGGCCGTTCCGGAGCCGGCGCCAGCTGCGCGAGGTCCCGCGCCTCGGCCCCAAGGCCTTCGAGCAGGCCGCCGGCTTCCTCCGCATCCGCGACGGGGAGGACCCGCTCGATGCGAGCGCGGTGCACCCGGAGCGCTACCCGATCGTCGACCGGATGGCGCGCGACCTGGGATGCGGCGTGCAGGACCTGCTGCGCGACGAGGGCTTGCGCAAAAAGATCGCGCCGGCGAAGTACGTCGCGGAGGACGTCGGCCTGCCGACGTTGAACGACATCCTCGCCGAGCTGGCCCGCCCGGGCCGCGACCCGCGCGATCGCTTCGAGCCGATGCGCTTCGCGCCGGGAGTGGAGAAGCTCGCCGACCTCGAGCCCGGCATGCGCCTGCCCGGCGTCGTCACCAACGTGACCGCGTTCGGCGCGTTCGTCGACGTCGGCGTGCACCAGGACGGATTGGTCCATGTGAGCCAGCTTGCCGATCGGTTCGTGAAGGATCCGCACGAGGCTGTGAAGGTCCAGCAGCGGGTGACCGTGACCGTGCTCGACATCGACCTGGCGCGCAAGCGCATCGCACTGTCGATGAAGTCGAATCCGCACATCGGCGGGCAGAAACCGAAGCCGGCGGTGGAGGGCGTGAAGGCGGAAGGGGCTAAGGCAGGGCCGGGCGCCCTGGCGGGCCCGTCGGCGCGTGCGCCATCGCGTCAGCCGCACCGGGGAGCGGAGCCGCCGCGCGCAACGCCGGCCGCTGGGAAGCCGCGCGATGCGGGCAAGCCCGCTGCCGCGCCGGGCACGTCCGACCCGCGTGGGGCGAGCCGGCCCGCCGCTCCGCCGGGCCCGAAAAGCTGGATGGAGCAGCAGCTCGAGGCGTGGGAGAAGAAGCACGGGAAGCCGGGAGGACGATGACCTCTCGAACTCGGGGCTGCGATCGCTCCATGACGCTGGCAGGGAGTGGCGGTTGATGCGCTCCCGAGTTGCCCCCGGGTTCTCCCGATGAATGCATGTTTCATGTATTTTGTCCTTGACTCCGGGCCTCGTCTCTGATATCTTCCCGGACTGACGACGACTCTACGAGCAGGTCATTTCCTCGGGGGCCGGCCAGCAACGCGCCGGTCCTTGTCCGCATGCCGGGTGGGCCATCACGCCAACGCCCGGTCAAATTCATGTGCCGACCCCGCCGCCCGTGCATCCGGAGGAACCCCTCTAGAGTTCCTCCGCGCACCGGTCGCGCGACGGGGAGAGCCAGCGCTCCCGACCGGGGATCCGGTGGGAGGGGGAGGTATCCGTGGACGCTCGCTCGAAGGGACCCGGTGGATGGGGAAGAGCTCGGGGTGGGGCCGTGGCCGCCGCACTGGTCGCGGCAGCCTTCGCGGCATGGATCGGAGCCCGCTGGCGCGCGATCGAATCCCCGGTCGTGCATCGCCCGATCGCCGGTGTCCCGGCCGGGGAGACCCGGTCGGAATGGCCTGATCGGGCCGAGCCGGGAGGACCTGGGCCGGTGGCCGATCCGTCGACCTCTCCGCACTCCGGTCCGGCCGGGGCTGGGCCGGATCCAGCGAACCCCGGCGTATCCGGTCCGTCGGACGAAGCCGCTCCCGCCTCTCCGTGGTTCGACGAGAAGGCGCGGGAGGAGTTCCTCATGTCGCTTCCCGAGCGCGAGCGCGCCTACGTGGTCCCCTTGCGAGGTCGCGCGCTCCTGCCTCACCGCCGGCCGTCGCTGGAGTTTGCCGGTCCGGTCCGGCGGGTCTACCTTCAGCTGATCGATTTGCCCGGCGAGCGCGAGCGTGCGGAATTGGCGCGGCTCGGCGTGCGGTTGCTCGAATACGTCGGCGCATTCACGTACGTCGCCCGCGTCGAGGCGGCGACTTTCGCCGAACTGATGGAACTCGCGTGGGTCCGCGGGGCGGCCGAGGTCGATCCCCGCGACAAGCTGAGTGAGTCGCTGGCGCAGGGCCGGCCCGCGGAGTGGGCGGTCGCGCCGGACGGACGGCTCGCGCTGACCGTGCGCTGCCATCCCGACGTCGGCTTCGCCGAAGCCGAGTCGGCCCTGACGGACGCCGGCGCCCGGGTGCTCTCCCCGGGCTTCCTCTTCCAGCAGCGGCTGGCGGTGGACGCGTCCGCGGACGACTCCGAAGCGCTCGCCGCGATCGATGAAGTGGCGCACGTGGCGGAGGCGGCTCCGCCGCGCGCCGGAACGAACCTGGCGGCCGCCGCGCTGTCCAACGCGGACGATCTCTGGGCGGCCCCGTACTTGCTCTCCGGCGCGGGCGTTCGCGTGGGGATCTGGGACGGCGGACCGGTCGACGCCGCGCACGCCGAGTTCGGCGGGGGGCGCGTGACGCTCGTCGAGCCGGGCGCCGCGGACGCGCACGCCACCCACGTCGCGGGCACGATCGGGGCCTCCGGACTCCATGCCCCGGCCCACGGCATGGCGGCCTCCGCGCTCCTCTATTCCTGGGACTTCTACGGCGACATCGCGACCGAGCAGGCCGCCGGGCGGAGCGCCTACGCGCTCGCGGCGAGCAACAACTCGTGGGGCTACGTCACCGACTCGAGTTACTACGGCCGCTACACCGTGTACGCGCAGGAACTGGATGCGCTGGTGCACGACACCGGCCTGCTGGTCGTAAAGGCGGCGGGCAACAGCGGGTCCGCGTACGACACCATCGACACGGCCTCCGCCGCCAAGCACGTCATCGTGGTCGGCGCACTTTCGGACACCGGCTCGGTGGCGAGCTTCTCCAGCCGGGGCCCGTGCGACGACGGCCGGGTGAAGCCGGACGTGACCGCAAACGGCGTCGGCTTGACCTCCTCCGTTCCCGGAGGCGGATACGCTTCGTACAGCGGGACCTCGATGTCCACGCCAACGACGACGGGATGTCTGGCCCTGATCGTCGCGCGCCACCGGGCGCTGTATGGCTCTGACCCGAGCCCGGCGCTGGCGCGCGCGCTGCTCTGTCACACGGCGCGGGACGCCGGGGCGGCGGGACCGGACTACCTGTACGGGTTCGGGATCGTCGACGCGCGAGCGGCGGTGGACCTCCTGGACGACGAGGCGGGGCCCGGATCCGGGCGGGTCTTCGGCGGGTCGCTGGGTCATCTCGGGGTGGAAGACCACGCCCTCGCGGTCGCCGCAGGTACTTCCGTGCTCAAGGCAACGCTGGTCTGGGTCGATCCGCCCGGTTCGACCTCGTCGATGCTGGCCTTGGTGAACGACCTGGACCTCGAACTGGTCGCGCCCGACGGGTCGCTGCGCCATCCGTACCGGCTGGATGGGTTGAACCCGTCCCTGCCGGCGGTGGCCACGGGGCCGAACGCGGTCGACGTGGTGGAGCAGGCCGTGGTCGCACTCCCGGCATTCGGGATGTGGACGCTCCGCATACGCGGCAGGGCCGTGGCCAGCGGACCCCAGGCGTACGTCCTGCTGGTGGACGGTGGCTCGTCGGCGGCGGCGCCGACCTGGAGCCTTTCGGGGAGGATCACCGGCGATCCATCCCTGATCGGCGGAGTCGAGGTCGGGCTCTCGGGAGCGGCCTCCGCCGCGGCCCTGAGCGCGGGCGACGGCTCCTGGTCTTTCCCGGGACTCGCCGACGGCAGCTACGTGCTCATTCCCGCGCGTGCCGGAGTCACATTCGCGCCGGCATCGCGCAGCGTGACCCTGGCGGGGGCCAGCGTGGCGGATCTGGACTTCGCGGCGTCGGCGCCCACCGTCACGGTGTACGTGAAGGACGAAATCCCGGACCGCGCCATTCCGGACGGTCGCTCGAGCGCGTTGAGCCGGCTGACGGTCTCCGACCCGGGTACGGTCCGCAGCCTGCGCGTGTATGTGGAGATCCGCCATCCTTGGCGGGGAGACCTGCGCGTGTTGCTGACCTCCCCCGCGGGCACGGTGGTCGTGCTCCACGATCGAAGCGGCGGCAGCGCGGATGACCTGGTCGGCTGGTACGACACCGAGTTGGCGCCGGTGCAGAGCCTGGCGGCGTTCACGGGTCAGACATCGACCGGGACCTGGCGGCTCCGCGTTTACGATCGCAAGCGCCGCGACATCGGGACGCTCAACCTCTGGAAGCTGGAGATCTCCCGGTAAAAGCCACGGAGGCCACGCTCCGCCTGGTCCCCGCTCCCGCCCGTGCGATCCAGACTCGGTTCGCGCGGGAATGGGAGTGAGGGCCATGCCGGAGCCCCGGAGCCGGCACGGACTGGACAGGCCGCGCGCGATCTGTTGGAATCCCTCCGTCTCGCCGCCGGAGGGAATCCCCCATGTGCGCCCGCGCCTCTCTCCGCGCCGCATTTGTCTTCTGGCTTGTCCTCGCCGTCCCCGGGATCGCCGACCCCGCCAAGTCCTCCGGCCAGGTCGTGGACGGCGAGCTCGGAAAGAAGCTCGACGCCGCGGTCGCGACCGCCGGCCAGGGTAAGTTCTGGGGCGCGGTCCTCGCCGCGCGCGACGGCAAGATCGTCCTCGCAAAAGGCTATGGCTTTGCCGACCTGGAGAAGGTCCCCAACGGCCCGAGCATCCTCTTCGACATCGGCTCGGTGAGCAAGCAGTTCACTGCCGCCGCGATCCTCAAGCTCGAAGCCCAGGGAAAGCTCGCAACCGCTGACCCGATCGCGAAGTTTTTCCCCAAGGCCCCGGAAGACAAGAAGCAGATCACCATCCATCAGGTCGTTACCCACAGCTCGGGCATCCCGGTCGAGTGCGCCTGGCAGGAGCGGGACTTCGCCGACCGCGACTCCATGGTCGAGCGGGTCCTCGCGACGCCCCTCGATGCGCCCCCCGGCACGGCCTTCCGCTACAGCAATGTCGGCTACTTCTTGCTCGCCGCCCTGGTCGAAAAAGCCTCGGGCCAGCCCTTCGAGGACTACCTGAAGAAGCACCTGTTCGCGCCGGCGGGGATGAAAGACACCGGATTCGTCGCTGATCGCGACCTCGACCGCGACCGCCAGAGCGCGCGGGTCGGCGACGGGCAGCGCTCGACCGTGCTCGACTACGGGTGGAACTGGCTCAACAAGGGCGCGACCGGCGTGGTCACCACCGTGCACGACCTGTGGCTCTATGATCAGGCGCTGCGTGGCGACAAGCTCCTGCCCAAGGCGGCGCGCGAGAAGATGACGAGGCCGGGGCAGGGGCGCTACGCCTACGGCTGGACGGTGGAGGAGAGCCTGCGCGGCACGCCCAAGGTGCACCACGGGGGGGCCACGCGCGGCTACCTCGCCCACTTCCACCGGTTCCCGGGCGAGAGTGCCGCGGTGATCGTGCTCACAAATGCCGACCACGACCCGGAAGCCCTCGCCGACCGGCTCGAGAGCGCGCTCTTCGGCGGCGCCGAGCTCGACGAGGCGGCGCTCGCTCGCTGCGCGGGGACCTACGCCTTCCCCAACGGCGACCGGATCGAGCTCGCCGTGGTCGACGGCACGCTGGAGGTGCGCGCGACCGGCACCCAGGCGGCCTCCCGCCTGGTCTACGGCGCCAAGGCCATGCCCCAGTGGCCCGACTTCCTCGAGACCGTGGCGCGCCAGGCGGAGGAGCTGGCGAAACCGATGCGCGTCGGCGACCTCGCGGCCTTCCGCGCGCTGTTCGAGACCCCTGCCGCCGGAGAGGCCGCCGCCGCCGTCGTCGAGGCGTGCGCGAAGTCAGGCAAGGCCACGGAGGTCGTCCTCCTCGGGTCCAATTCCGGCCAAGAGGTCGTGAGCTGGTTCCGCGCCGTGTTCGGCAAGACCCCCGTCACCTTCCGCGTCGTCTGGAGCCGGAACCGGCGCTCCGAGTCGTTCACCCGCGGCGATGCGGCGCACCCGTACCGCCTCACGCTCGCGGCGCGCTCGGCCTCCGAGTTCGTCGCCCCGTGCGTCACGCGCGCCGCGAACATCCGCGTGGTCTTCCCGGGAAAGGGCAAAGGCAAGCCGACCGGCCTGCTCTGGTTCGACGGGACCGGCGGCGAGGAGAAGGGCGTGCCGTGCAAGCGCGAATCATGAGCCCGGCCCCGTGCGCGCTCGCTCCCGGCGGCTCACTCCTTGAGGAGCACCTCGACCGGCATGCGTGCGCGCAATTCGGGCATCGCCTCCTCGCGCGAGCGGCTGTTCTTCAGGCTCTCGTTCACGCCCTGCTTGGCGAGGTACTCGTTGACGATGCGGAGGTGGATCTGCGGGTCGCGGTGCTTGCCGGCGTCGAGGGCGGCGCGGAATAGACGCTCGTCCTCCGTCAAGCCGTCGCCGGGCTTGCTCAGTCCCGCATGGAGGGCCTGGCCGAGATCCTCCTGCCTCTTGCCGATGAGGAGGAATCGGGTGCGGTCGCGGCAGTCGTCGTACGGCTTGAGCTTGGATTCCCTGCGTTCCACCACGCGGACGAGGAGCCAGCGCACCCCGAGGTTTCTCAGGATGGGGGAGACCTGGCCGGGTTGCAGGTCGACGACCGCGTTGAGACCGGTGACGGCATGGGTGGGCGGATCGCCCTTCTTCAGCCAGCCTGCGTCCTTCCAGCTCGAGGAGGTGTCGGGCGCGGCCCGCAGGGCTTCGATCTGATCCACGGGCGTGTCGGCGGGGAATTCGAGCATCTCCACCTTGACCTCAGCGGGTTCGGAGAACTCCTCCGGGTGCTCCTGATAGAACTTCTGCAGGTCCTCCTCGGAGAAGTCGAGCTGGGGGTCGATCTTTCCCGCGGTGTGTTCGGCGCGGTACTCCCCGACGATCCGGTCGTGGATGTATGGGTCAGCGAGGATGCCGTCGGCGAGGGCGCACTGGAAGATCACCTCATCGTCGATGGCAGTCGCCAGGGCCTGCTTGCGTTCGTCCGCGGAGAGGGAATCGGTGGACTTATCCAGACGGTTGGCGAGCTTGAGCAACTGCAGGTCGTGCTCCCGCCGCGGGACGCCCCCGGGGCCGACGCGGGCGACGAGGTCGGTGAGCGGGCCTTGGGGGATCGGGCCGTCCCAGGTCCGGGCGGTGCCGGAGGGGCCGGGTCCGCCGGTCCCGGGCTTGGGGCCGAGCTTATCCCCGCTCTTGTCGCCCGGCTTTCCTCCCGTCTTGGATCCAGTGGCCGGGCTCTTGTCCCGCTCGATCTTTCGGATCTGGCTCTTGTCGAACGTCATGGTCCCGTTCTTGGTCTCGAGCGTGAGGCGGTCGGCGGACTCCTCGACGATGGTTCCGACGAACGGGGCGCCGTTCTTGAGCTCGATGCGGTCGGCGCGGGCGGCAGCGGACGCGAGGGTGAGGAAGCCGAGGGTGAGGAAGCCGAGGGCGGCCGTGTGAAAGGACATGATAAACACTCCCGAGACGGTGGACGATGCACCGGAAGCGGCTATTATACCGGCCGCGCCGGCGAATGCGACGCTGGCCGAGGAGGGTCCAATGAAGATTCGGGGAGCGCTCGCGCTGGTGACCGGCGCCTCGAGCGGAATCGGCGCGGCCTCGGCGAAGGCGCTGGCGGGGGCCGGGGCCCGCGTGGTTCTACTGGCGCGCACGGCGGCGGCGCTCGAGGGGGTGGCCGCGGAGATCGCGCGTATGGGAGGAACGGCGCACGTCGTTCCGGTGGACCTCACCGATCCGGACGCGACCGCGCGCGCGGCGGAGCGCGTGATCGCGGAGGCGGGCGTCCCGGACCTGGTGGTGAACAACGCGGGCGCGGGCCAATGGCGCTCCGTGGTGGAGACCACGCCGCAGGAGGCCCGGGAGATGATGGCCGCGCCCTACTTCGCGGCGTTCGGCGTCACCCGCGCCTTTCTCCCGGGGATGCTCGCGCGCGGCACCGGCCACCTGGTGAACGTGACCTCGCCGGCGGCGTATCTCGCGATCCCCGCCGCGGCCGCGTACACCGTGGCGCGCTGGGCGATGCGGGGCTTCACCGAGGCGCTGCGCGCGGACCTCTACGGCACGCGCATCCGCGTCTCCCTCTTCATGCCGGGCAAAGTGAGCAGCGCATATTGGCAGCACAACCCGGGAAGCGAGGAGCGGATCCCCGGCCTGGGGAACCTGATTCCCACGCTGACGCCCGACCAGGCCGCCGCAGCCCTGGTCCGCGGGATCGAACGCGACCGCAGGCTGATCGTCCAACCCTTCCTGCTGCGGGCCTTTCTCGAGCTGCATTGGCTCTGCCCACGGCTCGTCGAGTGGATGGCGTGGCGCACCGGCTATCGGAGAGGTGAGCGGTGATGACGGTCACGATCGAATCGGCGGCGCCGGGAACCGCTCTCGGTTGGGTGGTGGCGGAAGGCTGCTCCGCGGCACCCTCGTCGCCGGCGCTCCTGGCCGAGGTGGACGCTGCGGGAGCCAGGGCGCTGGCGCGCAAAGAGAAGCCTGGGACCGAGGAGCGGCGCAAGGCGGTACGCGACCTGCTGCGGCACGGGACCTACAAGCCCACCGGCCGCGGCAAGCCCGCGAGCGAGTACCTGGCGCAGGCGGCGGCCGAGGGCGCATTTCCGAAGATCAATCGCCTGGTCGATATCAACAACCTGGTGTCGGTCGAGACGCAGTTGCCGATCTCCCTGATCGACCTCGACCTGGCGGCGGCGCACCATTTCCGCTTGAGGTGGGGGAGGGAAGGGGAGCAGTACGTCTTCAATCCCTCGGGGCAGGTGCTCGACCTGCGGGATCTGCTGCTCCTGGCGCGGCTTCCCGAGGACCTCCCGTGCGCGACGCCGGTGAAGGACGGCCAGGCAACCAAGACCCATCCGGGGACGAAGCGGGTGCTCGGTGTGGTCTACGCCCCGGCGTCCCTGCGCGCGGAGGCCGAAGCGGCCGCGCGGCGCATGGCGGATCTGCTCGCGTCCCACGCGGGGGCCGCGGTGACGGCGGGGGTGCGGTGACGGACCGGGCTCGGCAATCCGGACGCGTCGCGTAGCGGGCCCGGCCTACGTCCCGATCAATTCGGCGACCACGTCGCTCATGGTTTCACTCTTGTCGTCGGCCATGGCTCGAAGTCGCCGGTAGACCGGCTCGGGGAGGTTCAATTTGGTTTGGACCTTCTTCACCCCGGGGGGACGGCCGCGCCTCTCGTCGATGGCCTCCATCACGACCCGGTAGACCTGATCGAGCAGGTTCTTCTTCCCGGCCGGGACAGCCAGATTCGACAGGTTCAGCATGACCCGGCCGTCCTCGGTCCGATAAAGCCGCACTTGACTGCCCGGGCAGAACTGCTGGATGCTCCGGGTCGCCTGGGACTCCTTGGCCCGGAGCGCCTTGTCCGGGACCAGGAAGACGGTGGTTGCGCGCTTGATCGTGGGCTTGCTCATGGCTCTTGCTCGAATGGGTGCCGCGAGAGAATCGACTATCGGACCATCGTTCGGCGCTTGCCTTTCGCGTACTCGATCAGCACGGAGTCCGAGTCGTACGCCAGGATCAAGACGGCCGCCTGGTCCAGATCCTCGGCCATTTCGTCGGCGAGCGTCTCTATCTTGCCTCGATGTTCCAGGTACGCCGCCTTGTTCTTGCACGCGGACTGGACGAGGACCTGACCGTTCTCCCACAGAAATCGAACCTCGCCGGTCGATTCATCCTCGACGACATTCGTGCCGAGGGACGGGACCGGCGTGGCCCCGCCGAAGCATTTCGTGAGCAGGCTCTGCACCTTCTTCTGCCACCTGAGTCGCCGCGCTCTCGGCAGCACCTTGCCCGCCCGGTCGCGATAGGGGATCGGAACGGCAACCAGGTAGCGGAGGCGTGACCGTACCCGGCGACGACCCTTCGTCATCCGCTTGCCCCCAATACCGGTACCCGAGTACCTACTTGAACGATACCGCAACCGCTCCGTTGCGTCAAGGCCGCTGAGAAATCCAAATGGTCCGGGCGGGCCGGAGAAGAACTCGACGCGCCGGGCCCGAAAATAGCTAGGCAACCGGTGCCTTCGGGCGGCGGATTCAAAAAATGGAAACCTTGCCGGTTGCAGCCAGCCTCCTTCGATCAACGCGAAGTGGGTCTCGAGGCCGGACGACTCCGCCCTGTCTGCGGACGACTTCCCCTTCGTTGCGCGCGACGTCGCGGTCGTTCCGGACGGCGCCTGCGTGCTTCAGGACGAGTCCGGATTCATTTCCGCCGACTCCGGTGTCTCTGCGGACGGCTCCGGCACTCTTCCGTCCGGCGCCGCCGTGGTTGCGGACGGCGCCGCTCTCTCTGCGGACGACGCCGGAGTCTTTCCGGCCGGCGCCGGTCTCTTTGCGGACGCCGCCGCCGTCATTCCGGACGGCTTCCCCGGACGGTCGGCGCCGGGCGCACGGATTCGCCATTGCACCTTGTGGAAGCTCATGTTACAGTCTTCGTGCAAGTGTCGGCCCGGCCCCTGGAGCGCCATCGGAGGAAGATCATGGCTGAAGTCGAGCGACCCAAGTGGGAAGTGAATGCGGCGATGCGCGCCGGCATCAAGATCGGGGCGCTGGCAGTCGTCCATCGGGCGCTCCTGGACAAGCGGGTCGCGCCGGCAGTGATCGATGGCCTGGTAGCGGACTCGGAGAAGCTGCGCGAGGCGAACACCGGCACGCTCGGCACGCGCACCGAGAAGGAAGGGGCGACGGTCACACAGGACGACGCCGCCAAGTTGGGCGGGGCGCTGGCCATGGCGATCCGCGAGGCCGCCAAGAAGGCGCTCCCGAAGGACAAGTCCTTGCACAAGCTCCTCGGCGTCGGCAAGAAGGTCGACACTGGAAAGGTGTCCTCCGTGGAAGCGGCGCTGAAGCAGATCGAGAACGCCGACAAGAAGAAGCCCGCCAAGGTGCGCCTCGCCGGCGTGCTGCCGGACGACATCGTGAAGGTGAAGGCCTACCGCGCTTCGCTCTCGACGGCCGACACGGAACAGGAAGGGCTCAAGGTCACGTCCAAGATGAGCACCGCCGACCGCAACGCCTTGCAATTGGAAATCGAGGCCGCCATCGGCAAGATCATCGGCGCCGTCGGGCTGGCGTTCTTCGGGAAAAAGAGCATCATCGAGCAGTTCACCAGCCTGATTCCCAAGAAGGGCGCGAGCGCGGAGGAGGTGGTCACGCCGCCGACCGGAGGCGAGGGCGGGAAGTAGATCGCGAGATTCGAGGAGCCAATTCGGCCACGCTGCGGGAGGCGACGGCGTGAGCGACGGCGGCTATCGGTACTACCTCGACCGAGTGAACGGGCGCCGGCCGGACGGCTCGCGAGGCCCATACGCCATGCTGCACCGCGACGGGTGCCGGTACGCCCGCGGCCGGCGGGCGGCGAAGCTGGCGCAGAACGAATGGCGCGGCGCCTTTCGTTCGCCGGAGAAGGCCCGCGAGGATTTCGACACGAAGGCCGACCCGCCGGCCGGTTGTCCCCGGTTCACCTGCCGGTGCGTCGCCCCGCCCGCGCCCGGGTGGGATACTCCCGAATAGAGCCATTATCGGGAACATAATGCCAGGGGAGAATGAAGAGTGGGAGGTCCATCCAGGGCGGCCGGAAAACGCCGTGAACCGGACTCCGATGACTGGGTGTCGGTCGCCACGGCAGCGGCCCGATTCAATCTGGACCGGGTGACGGTTTGGCGATGGGCGAAGTCTGGCTTGCTTCCATCCCGTCGTCTGGGACGCGGCTGTGGGAGGTGTCGATCATCGGGACGGGCTTCCTGGCGTGCTCCTGGCCCTGTAGCGCCTGTCCATTCGAAGCGGCTGGACCGTCACGCGGGTGAACAGGCGAACGCAGGCGTAGCGGAACGAACGCCGGCGGGACGCCGACCACGCACCCCGCCCCGCGAGACCTGCCAGGAGGCGAACTGCGACCGCCCGGCGATTGGCCGGCGGTTGTGCATGAAGCACTACCAGCGCGAGAGGCGGCGGGCAATCCGCGCCGCGCGCTTGGTGTTGGCATGATCAAGTTCTACTGCGCTTGCGGCAAGAAACTCGGAGTGAGGGACGAACTCTCGGGAAGGAGGGTTCGGTGCACGGGGTGCGGGGAGCCGGCGAGGGTTCCTGCCGAATCGGATTCAACTCAATCGCTTCCCTGCAAGTCGTGTGGTGGCGAAATGCCGGTCAGCGCCGCTTTCTGTCCGTCGTGCGGGGCGAGCGTGCAGGTCGGGCCTTCGCCGTCGTCGTCGAGGGCATTCCGTGAAGAGAAGACTGACCTCGGCGCGAAACAGGTTGAGGAGGAAACGAACCCGATTCAGCATGCCCGGGCTCAACGCCATTCCGTTCGCCGTCCCGAAACCGGCGCGGGTGTGGTTCCGCGCCGTGGACGCTTCAAAAGGAGAGCATATACATATATCGGCGGGGGGGTGAAAAAGGATCATGTCAGTCAAGCGTTGAAAAAGTTCATTCAAGGGGATGAGAAGCCCCTTGGGGTATTTCAAGGGACACCCCTGAAAGACGGGAGGAAGATGGGCGGATTGTCCCTGCACGACTACTTGATCGTAACCGACAGGAGGGTGATCTTCTGGGGCCGAGGCCTCATGTCGGACAGTTCAGATGCGTTTTTGCTTGCGGACATCGCAAGCGTCGAAGGTGAGCAGGGCTTGCTACTCGGAGAGATTACTCTCAATGTCGCAGGGGCCAAGGAGAGGTGCGCGAACATACCCAAAGCTGACGTTCCAATAGCCACAGAGATGATTCGCAAGCAGATCAACCAAGCGCGAACCAATGCCAGAGGGCTGCCCCAGAGCGCCGCCCCGCCGATGACGGAGTCAATCCCGGACCAGATTCGCACACTTGCGGATCTCAAGAACTCAGGGATTCTCACGGCAGAAGAGTTTGAAGCCAAGAAGAAGGACCTCCTGTCTCGGATGTAACCAGGCACAACGAGGCCACGCGTGATCAAGTTCCATTGCCCCTGCGGGAAGAAGCTCGGCGTCAAGGGCGAACTTGCCGGGCGGAAGGTGAAGTGTCCGGGTTGCGGTAGCCCCCTGCGTGTCCCCGATCAGTCGCCCGAGTCGCCGCCCCCACTTTCGATGGTCAATCCTCATGTGACCTGTCCGGAGTGCGGGAAGGAGCTTCCGGCCCGGGCGAAGTTCTGCGCGTCCTGCGGACGCCAGATCATTCTGGGTCCCGGCTTGTCGCGCATGATCGAGACCAAGACCGATTATTCCGTCAGAGTCGTTGAAGCCGAACCGGTCGGTTCCGCGCCGCCCGTGCCTCCGGTCTTGCGCCCGCCCACGCCCGCACCACGGCGGACTGTCGTAGCCTCCAGGCGCCTGGGCCAGGCTGCCAAGAAACCAAGACAATCCGTGGCGCTCGGCTGTCTCGGATTCGTCCTCTTGGCTGTCATACTCGTTGCCATCGCTCAGCCCCGAGAGCCTCGACCTTCGATGCCGCAAGATGCCCTGAGCAAGGCGTCCATCGCCTTCGTAGGGAACCCCACCCGCGAAACAATCAAGGTGAAGATGGATGCCGCGATGGAGGTCTGGGGAAACCTCCCGCGTACTGAAGGAAGCTACGCGAAGGCGGCAAGTGCTCTGATAGCCGTGAGGAAGGGGGTCGGGGGTGGCATCACGGAAATCGACATCCTTGACACGATGGTCGATATCCCGCAGCTACCAAGGGCCGTGGGGCCGTGTCGAACAATCGAGGAGGGCGAAGGCATGTTTCGTATGGGCGTGGCCGTTGCCGCCGGGATGCTCCAGAAGGGATACAAACCTGGCAGCGAACTGCCCAAGAACCAACCGGACACGCAAGTGGATCTTGAACCTCCCAAAGGGGAGGGCGGTGGCGAGCGTACTGGAAACGTGGGAAGCAGCACAAAGGGAGGCAGCTCTCCAGGGGTGGCGAGCGAGGGCTTCGAGGAGCCCATGCGATTCCGCCGTTCGCCATTGCCGGACGTTACCAAATTGGTCCTACCCAGTCCGAAGTTGATCGCGAAGTTCGATGTCAACGCCGCGTTCTCATTGAACCGGGAGCATGGGCTTGATGTGACGCAACGTGTATCGAAGATCCGTCAGATGTGGAAGACCGCCAGCCGCCTGAGTGACAACGACCGAGAGATCTACGAGAAGGAAGCAGGTTGGCTCGAATATCGTTTCAAATCGGCCATCGAAGGCAACTCTGAGCGATGGTACGGCCCGGAGGGTGGTCAGTTTAGGGATCGGTATACCCTAACCAGCAAGCTTGACGAGAAGGTCGCCGACTTGTTCGACCGGCTCGAACTGGACTTGGTGAAGTACTTCGAGGTTCGAAAGCACCTGAACGAAGTTGACGCCGCGAAGGGGTCGTTGGTCGACGCCTTCGAGGAGTTGGGGAAAGCGGTCGATGCGTGGAACGCGGAGATGCAGAACCCGAGCAGAATCCGGGAGTATGCTGACGGCTTGCGCTCCCTGCGACCGATGCGAGAGGCCATCGACCAGGCGATTGCACGTTTTGCTCAAAGACTGGAATCGACCGCACCACTGATGACCAGCCGGGGCGCACTCGATGCCCCGCTGAAGGGCATCAAGGACACCTATGCCCGACGGTTGCTCGAAGCGCAGCAACTCCTCGCCACATCGACGGATCACGAAGGCGTGGGTGTCGGTCCAGGCAACGCGGTGCAACAGGAGGGAGCGAGGAATGCCCTCGATCTGGCCAACCGGGAGTTCGAGAAGGGCCATGAATTGCAACAGGCTGGCCAGCTCGGCGAAGCGCGGGCTCATTACGAGAAGGCGCAGGAGCACTTCCCCGCCCACCCGCAGGCGGTCGAGGCGATCACCGCCTTCAAGCGACAGGTGGCCAACGACTACAACTTCGACCGGATGAGGTTCAAGAAAGGCGAGGTCAGCGTGGAGAAGCTCATCCCCAAGTTCGAGAACATCGTCGCCTTCCTGAGCCGTGCCGACGGTCCGATCTACGAGCAGTATCGGTCCGCGGTGGAAAAGCTGAAAACCGAGGGAAAATTCTGATCGAGTGGACGACCCACTGTCGGCGGGGCGATCCCGGCGATGGCGGAGTATCTGGCGCGCCTACCGTCTTGGTACTGCCCTACCTCGCGTAACTCCGCAATTCTCCGTCGCCGCACGCATTCCCTTGCACTTCTCACGGAACCCGCTAGGATGCAGCAATTCCAAGGCTTTCAGGTGATGCGTCGTCCTCGGCGGCGGTGCCTTACACCGAGGAGGTCGCAGGTTCGAGTCCTGTATCGCCCATTGGCGCCAGCATCCACTCAGGTGGTGGTCGGGGAAGCAGGCCCAGAATTCCGGTAGTGCGGGTCTGAGATCCGTCCCTCCTGTCGGCGGTGTAGCCGTGCTGCCGTGCACGGAGGGAAGTAGGCGGGATCCTGTAGGAACCCCCTTGAACGCGAGCATGCCCGATGCTACGTTGAGTTTGGCCCACTCGAGACGAGCCAGCTTTGGCGGAGTAGCTACCCGGAGCGGGGTTCGAGGTGCTGACATCCGTGCGCGGATCGTATCCTGGAAGCGACTGGTGGCAACAGGTCGCCGCACTGAAGGAGAACAAGTCATGACGAATGCAATTCGCCGGACGGTTACGGTGCGGGCAGGGGGCGTTATCGAGATCTGCGCACCCGAACTCATTCCGGGTACCATCGCCGAAGTCATCGTCCTGGTGGACCCTGCCGACGGCCCCAATCGGGCCGAGCGAGTGCGCTCTCTGGGACGGTTGCTGCGAGAGACGCAGGGGCTTCCGCAGGCCCAACGGGTCACGGAGGCCGAGATCGCCGCGGAGATCAGCGCCTACCGGGTTGCGCGCGGATGATGGTGGTGATCGACACAAACGTCCTTATCTCGGCGGCGATCAGCGATCGTGACCCCGAGGCGGTCATCCTCTGGATCGTGGCGCAGCCCGATTGGCAGTGGGTGGCCTCTCGAGAGATCCTGGCCGAGTACAGGGATGGCCTCGCCCGGGGTCGATTCCGGTTGCCGGCGGAAGTTCTTAGGCGATGGTTCGAATTACTCGACAGGCTCACGACCATCATTGAGGTGCCGACGCCCCCGGACTTCCCCCGCGACCCGAAGGATGCGATCTTCCTGGCGTGTGCGGTGGCAGCGCAGGCGGACTACCTTGTGACTGGCGACAAGGACTTTGCGGAAGCGCGGAGGATCCTCACTACGAAGATCGTGTCCGTGGCGCAATTCAAGAAGCTCGTGTGTGGGGCCGGGGCATGATCGACGGCGGACCCAGTGACCCGCCACTTCCGCCCTCGGCTTCGCCTGCGTGGGGAGGATGTTCGCCTACCCCCGTCCGAGCGCATCCACGATTCCCGTGACCTCGCCCAGGAGCTCGTCGGTAAGCTCGGGGGGTAGATCCCCTTCCCCTTCGAATCCCTGGCTCCACAGCAGCGACGAGAGCGCGCGGTCGAGCAGGGCGCGGGGGGTGCGGCCGGCGGGAACCAGATGGCGCCGCACGGCCGCGGGGATCTGCGGGTCGGGCGGCACCGGAATCCCGTTGCGCGCGAGCAGATCTCCGAGCGTGGCGAGGATCGCC
>ORJL010382152.1_pt1 | contig 17977 bp, 13 predicted proteins | sample 1779941 | NCBI WGS metagenome assembly ORJL01 (sample SAMEA104232317, study PRJEB22302) | groundwater metagenome | biome: forest; feature: aquifer; material: groundwater | place: USA | collected 2011-08-07 | depth 5.8 m | reverse complement strand
GTCTAAACTTAAAAGATTTTTTTGATTAAGTTCTCCTCGTAAAAAGAAAATGGTTTTCTGCATACGGTCAATGAGTTTTGTTTTTGGGTCAATTTGAAGCTCCGGGTATTTTGCCTCGATTTCCGGAAAAATTGTAGTTTGGACTTCTACTATTTGTCTTTTTAATTCTGTCAATTGTTCGGAAATTTTTTGGGTGTGGTCGATGAATTCTTGGCATTTTAAAATTTTTGCCATAATGCGAATGATTCTTTCTTGGAAGTTGAGAGAGTTTGCATTTATTAAGAGGCGTTTTTCAATCGCGTGGATTCTTTTATTTAAAATTAATCCTATTGGTTTACGGTAGCGATATTTGATAGCGACCGGTAAAAGATGCGTTGTCCAGGAAGAATTTGTTGCCCTATTTTCAACGATAGCTTGTAAACCTATATGGATAGCCCCGGTTTTAAAAGGCTGCACTAAATCATTTAAATATGAGATCTCTCCCTCTGGAAACATTACTAGAGCCTCATTTCCTTTCTTGATAATCTCAACTGCATAGCGCCTTGCTGTTTGGTCATTGCCGCCTCTTTCAACTGAAAAACTACCTAAACGCTGTAATAGCCATCCATAAATCCCGTTCCATTTCTCAAAAGCTTCGGCGTTAACCATATAGGTGAATCGACGATGCGAGCGGCGAAAAAGCTCGATACAAATCCTGGGGTCAATTTCATCAGAATGATTAGCTGCTAATATTAAACTTGAATTTTTCGGGATGTTTTTAAGTGTTTCAATATCGCGCGGATCAATGTGCAGGCGATTACGCCAGGCAAGATCAAGGGCGTTCCAAAATTGGATTGCCCATATGATTAAGCGGTTGTGTTTCGCAGGATGAAAACTAGTGGATTTCATGTTGTTTGGCGAATAGCCTGACTAAAATTAATCAGTCAGGCTATTCGTATTTTCTAACGGGTTAAAGAGTTAGGGCTTTGCTCTGTCAGCTGCACCTATTTTAACATCTGTTTCTCTTTTTATCTTTTCGCAATAAAAGATGTCTTCGGAAACATCTATATTGTTATCGTGCCCGACCTTTTGTAACTTAAAAATAGCGTCAGAAATATAAGATTCTCCAGTCCTATAAAATTCTTCCGCGTCGGAGGATGTTGCACATTCTCCTTTTTCTAGCCAGTCTATGGCCTTTTTGTAGCTGTCGTTTGCCTCGCTTAACTTAGGATTTTGCGATAGTTCACTGCGGTATGGGGTTTTGCATGTAGCGCAGGAGCTAAGTGAAATAACCACAATTCCTAAAATCAAGATACTAAGTCCTCGATAGTATTTTCTCATATATTCACCTCCTTTGTAGGTTAGTAGTTTAATTAAATAAAAATTATCATCCGTGTGGCGCCTGTTCACTTTTTTTAGGAACTAAAACTTTGATTGCCCCTGGAATAATTTTGATATGAAGAGGTATTTTTTCTAATACTTCGCCATCGCACTGAATTGCTTGTTTGGGGCTTGCAAAAATGCTGATATCTTTGCCTTGCCAGTGCTCTACTAATTCTAAGTTATCCGGGCGTTCCCGTTTAAATAAGGTGATAGCCATAAGTTTAAGCAAGCTGATATTTGCTTTTCGCACGACAATAATATCTAAGAATCCATCGCTAACATCTATATGCTTATCGAAAGATATATTGCTAAACCTGAGATTTCCTGTATTAGCAATAAGGCACATAAAACCTTTAACTTTGTGCTCTTGTCCATCAATTTTTAGATGGTAAGTAGTTTTTTTAGTTATTTTTAATGCTCTAGCCGCTGAAAGAAGATAGGCGAAAATGCCTATTTTATTTTTTGCCTGGCGATCGGTACCTTTGACGACATCTGCTTCAAAACCAAGACTTATCCCTGCAATAAAGTAACGTTTATCAAATTGTCCTATATCAATGGTTTTTGTTTCTAGTGGTCCATGTGCCAGAAGCATGCAGGCTTCTTTAAGGTCAGTTGGGATCCTAAGTTCAGTGGCCAGAACATTTGCTGAGCCTCCTGGTAGAATAAGTAAAGGAAGCTCTGATCCGATTAGGCCGCTGATTGCTTCCGTGAGTGTACCATCGCCGCCGTAAACAGCTAGGGCATCAATTCCGCTTTTTGCGGCATCCTTTGCAAGCTGGATCGCATCGCCGGCTTGATGGGTAATTGACGCTTCCCATGTAATTCCAGCTTCTTTCATGGATGTGTTGATAATAGGTAGAATAGATTCTTTTCTTCCGGCGGCGGGATTAATAATGATGTGAATATTCTTTATTTTCTTTATCATTATATTTTATTTTAGCTTTATTTTAAAGCGGCGTCAATTTTATTTTTTCCTATACATTAATAAAAACGGCCATCTTGGCTATTTATTAACAATTCTGTATTAAACTATTGTAGAATCTAGCGTATAGTAGTAAACTATAATATAAAATGTTTTAGGTTCAGGTATTCTATTTGTTTCATAAATAGCGATCGGCAAGCAATAATAAAGAGATGATAAGGAAAAAAGAATCTAAATTAAAGCAAGAGAAAGCAAAAAAAACCATATTGAGAAATAAAGTTTTAAATGGGAAGCGCGTGTGCCTGGAAGAGTTAATTCATAGGCAATCCAATAAGCTTAAACTTAAAAATAAGCAATTAAGTAGTGGTCTAGCCAGGCAGATAAAATCGGAAGAACAGATTTATCTTCGTACTAAAGCGATGGAGGCGGTTGCTGATGGTATTTTTATTATCGATGCTCAAAAGCAAGGCTTTCCTGTTATTTATGCTAATCAATCATTTCAGAAGATGACTGGCTATGGAGAACGAGAAATTATTGGCCAGAATTATTTTTCACTTTATGGTGTTGATACCGATCCTCGCATAATTGATGAAATAAAGCGTACGATACACCGAGGCAAGACTTTTCATGGAGAGATGCTTAGCTTCCAAAAGAGCGGTAAGAGGTATTGGAATTTATTGCGCATTGCACCGGTGCGTGATTCTAGTGGTTTGGTTACGCATTATGTAGGGATTCAGACAGATGTTACTTTAATGCGGGAGAGGGAATTAGAGATTGCTGAACAGCGTGAGGAACTTTTGCATGTAACTCGAGTAGGAAAGCTTGCGGAATTTGTCTCGTCATTGGCGCATGAAATTAGCCAACCTCTTACGGCCATTCTTTCTTATGCTCAAGCTGCCCAGCGTATGCTTGTAGATAGGGAGCCTGAAGTACAAAAGATTATCTCGTATATCATTAATGATGATCAGCGTTCGGCTGAAGTTATTCATCGATTGCGTTCATTATTAAAAAAGAGCAAGCCTGAAATGAAGCCAATAGATATTAATATTCTTGTTAATGAAACTATCATGCTTATTACTACCGATGCTACGGTAAGGAATGTTATCCTTAAAATAGAGCTTGGGAATGATCTCCCATTTGTACGTGGCGACCGAATACAGTTGCAGCAGGTTATTTTAAATCTTATTAGTAATAGTTTTGATGCTTTAGAGAGTAGTCAGGGTGTCAGCGAAATATCGATTCGTACCTATCGTAAAGATAGTGATTCGATTATTGTAGCGGTAAAAGATTCCGGATGCGGAATTCCAGTACAAAATATACCTAAACTTTTCACACATTTCTTTACGAGTAAGCCAGATGGTTTAGGTATGGGGCTGTCTATTAGCCGTTCTATTATCGAGGCGCATGGTGGAAGATTGGATGTAGAAAATAATTCTGATCGTGGCGCAACATTTCATTTTGCTATTCCTATTGATAAAAAAAGGATGCTTAAGTGAGTAATAAAGAGTCGGTTATTTATATTGTTGATGATGATGTTTCTGTGTGCAGGGCACTAAGCTTATTGTTGAAGTCATATGGGTTTAAGGTTCAGACGTTTACGCAGGCAAAAGATTTTCTGGCATTTAAGCGCCTTAAATTACCATCATGTTTGATCTTAGATATTCGTTTGCCGGGTATCAACGGCCTTGATCTCCAGGGGATAATGAAGGACAGGGGGATTATTACCCCTATTGTTTTTATTACAGGGCATGGTGATATTCCCATGAGTGTGAAAGCAATGAAGGCAGGGGCTGTTGATTTTCTTTCTAAGCCTATTACTGAAAAGAAGCTGCTTAATGCGATTATACCGGCTATTTTAAAAAGTAAAATTAAAAATAAAGAACAAGCTGAAATATCAAAAATAAAGCGCCGCATTAAAACCTTGTCGCCGCGAGAATTAGAAGTTTTCCGGTTCGTAGCCAAGGGGATGTTAAGTAAACAGATTGCCCGGAAACGCGGAACTGCCCTCCAGACGATTAAGGTTCATCGTGGCCGAGTTATGCAAAAGATGCAAGCTAAAACCGTAACAGAACTTATCCGCTTTGCCCAAAAAAGCGGCGTTGTTTCTCCTTAATCGTTGATTTTTTTAATTCTTTCAGAATAAAATTCTCAAATACCCTAATACAGTAAAATTCGCTGTTATACCCAAGTACAATTGATTCCACCTTGAGTAAATGCTATCCTTTAAGACAGAATAATTTTTGCCAAAAGCCATCTTTTTTTCTTTCGTATAATGAAAATAAAACATATAATAGCTAGCGTAATTATTTTTATTTTTTCTGGGTTGTTAACTGATCTTTCAGCAAGAGATAATCCAATAGCCTCTGGATTTGTCCCGGGTCAGCTTATCGTTAAATTAAGAGAAGGCCGAGCTAAGGCAGGTATAAAAGCCTTAAATGCAAAATACAAAGTTATATCCCAGGATAAAGTATTTAAAGATGCCCCTAATCCCCAAGGTACCTTAAAACAACTTAAAACAAGATTTAATAATTTAACCGTTAAGCATGACAGTTGGTATTGGCAGATAGACAAAAATTCCTCAGATTACAAAGATTATCAGGCTAAAGTAGAAAAGGAAAAAAAGCAGCTTACCAAACAAATTCAGGCTCAGGAAGAGCTTATTGCCCATTTGGGGCAGAGACAGATGCGCGCCCCTAAAGACGCAATAGCCCCTAATTTAGATAATATTTACTTATTTAATACCTCTAAAGATATCAATATTCTGCGAATGGCTAGAGATTATCAGTCTAATCCTCTTGTAGAATACGCCGAGCCGAATTACATTATTAAATTACCGCCTCTGCCAGAGCTGCCTAATTCTAAAGTAGCTAGTATTGACCAACTTTCGTTACAAACCAATCAAACTATTACTATTCAATCTTTTCCTCAAACTCTATCTAATGATACTTATGTTGACTTAGATCAAAACGGGATTTGGTCAATCGGCGCCTGGGGGCAATCTTATGAGGATCTCTGGGGTTTAAAGAAGATTGAGGCGGATAAGGGTTGGGCTATATCTCAAGGAGAAGGTGTAATAGTAGCAGTAATAGATTCAGGTGTAGATTATACCCACGAAGACCTTAAAGATAATATTTGGACTAATGCGCGGGAAATCGCCGGTAATAATATAGACGATGATGGTAATGGTTATATAGATGATGTTAAGGGATGGGATTTCACTACAGGGACAAATAATTCTATGGATCGCAATGGCCATGGAACCCATATTGCCGGGATTATTGCTGCTATAGGTAATAATGGGAAAGGTATTATAGGTGTTGCGCCTAAAGCTAAGATAATGGCGGTAAAAGGATTGGATGATGATCTTCATGGATCAGATCAAGGAGCAGCTTCTGCTGTTAAGTATGCTGTTGATAATGGGGCGGATATATTGAATAACTCTTGGGGTGGGTATAGTAATAGCCAATTACTTACCGATACTTTTCATTATGTTTATAGTAAAGGTTGTGTAGCGATAGCTGCTGCCGGAAATGGCGATGCTCTAGGTATACCTTTAAATGTATCCGGTTTTACGCCGGCAAATATAGATACGGTTATAGCCGTATCTGCTTCTGGGCAGAATGACCAAAAATGTTCTTTCTCAAACTACGGTGATAAGGTAGATGTTTCTGCTCCGGGAGGCAATGATTCTCAGGGTGGGGATAATTATAATATTCTTTCTACTATGCCGGATAATTCAGCCCTAACTGTTACCTATCCTCATCTTAAGGTTTCTAATGGCTATTATCGTTTTTATGGGACTTCTATGGCTTGTCCGTATGTAGCAGGCGTGGCGGCTCTTATATTATCAGAAAATCATAATTTAACGCCTGATGAAGTCAGCGGCATAATTAGGATGTCTGCCGATGATATCGGCGATCCGGGAAGGGATATTAATTTTGGCTATGGCAGAATAAATGCATTGAAGGCAGTCAAGTCGGCTTTAATACAGGGATATGGGCTTGCTATAGCTTCACCTATAAATTATAGTTTTATAAGAAGAAGCGTTAATATATACGGCAGTGCTTATATACGGGAAAATTTTAGCAGATATGAAATTTATTATGCTTCTAAAAATGATTTAAACAATAAGATTCTGATTCTATCTTCTACTTTAGCTGTAGAAGACGGTTTATTGGGATCATGGGATACTACGCAATGCCGGGATGAAAAGTATATTCTTATCCTAAAAGTAATTAGCACTGATGGAATAGAATTTGTGCGTTCACAAGAAGTTAACGTAGATAATTTAAACCAGCCTCTGGTATTTATTAATCTTAACAATACAGTTGCAGTAATAGGTAAGAGATTAGAATTTAAGGTAGAAGCCCAAGATCCTGATGATCCTGCTTTAGCTTGGGGTGGTCAGTCAATATATTCAATAAGTCATCTCCCTCCCGGAGCCCAGTTTGACCCGCAAACCCAGATATTCTCTTGGATGCCAACTGAGTCAGAAAAAGATACGTATGAGGTTACATTTACAGTTATAGATAATGTGTGTGTAGTTAATAAGACAATTTTAATTACTACATGGGATATAAAAGAAACCGAGATTAGTAATAATTTTACATGTCAGTCCAAGCCCGCCATATATCAAGATAAAATTGTCTGGGAGGATAGCCGCAACGGTAATTCGGATATTTATATGTATGATCTCTTAATGCATACAGAAACTCAAATTAGCAAGAGCCATCATGCATACAATCCCGCCATATATCAAGATAAAATTGTCTGGGATGATTCGCGTAATGGTAATGCGGATATCTATATGTATGATCTCTCCACGCATACAGAAGTTCAAATAACTAATAGTAATAACGCATATCATCCCGCCATATACCAAGATAAAATCGTCTGGGACGATTCGCGTAATGGTAATTCGGACATTTATATGTACGATCTCTCCACGCATACAGAAACTCGGGTCACCAATAATCCCGCAGGCCAATACCATCGCGCCATATACCAAGATAAGATCGTCTGGGAGGATAGCCGTAATGGTAATGTGGACATCTATATGTATGATCTCTCTACGCATATAGAAACCCAAGTTAGCAAGAACCATCATGCATATAAGCCCGCCATATACCAAGATAAAATCGTTTGGCAGGATTCGCGTAATGGCCATGGTAATTTTAATATCTATACGCATGATCTCTCCACGCATACCGAAGTTAAAATAACTAACAGTAATGACACATATAATCCCGCCATATACCAAGATAAAATCGTCTGGCAAAATTGGAATAGTGATGATAGTAGCTCTAATATTTCTATGTATGATTTATCTAAGCAGGCAGAAGTTCAGATCGTCAATGGCCATTTATACGCATACAATCCCGCCATATACCAAGATAAGATCGTTTGGGAGGATTCTGGGAAGATTCATTTGGCCGAAATCATTAGCAGCCCGCAAATTATCTCTATTAGCCTGTCAGGAAGTGTTATTATTTCTGGTGATAATTTTAGAGATATGCAGGAAGATTCAAGGGTAGAGCTTTCTGATGGAACAGTTTTGCCGGTTGAAAGCTGGTCGGATATAAAGATAATCTGCAGGGTTCCCTACAGTACTGGGGTTGTTTTATTAAGGGTAGTAACTGCCGGCGGCAGAAGTAATGAAGCCTCAATTACAATACAGGATATTCCTCGGATAATTATTAGTAACCAAACTACTAATCCTATAACCTGCAGGCCGGACAGTGGAATTCTATTTCAGGCGCAAGTTTCAAGCCAAACTTCCCAAATCCAAAGCGTGCGCCTAATATTAGCGCGAAGTACTTTTTCTGGCGAGCGTATCACTCATAATTACGCGATGAATTATAATTCCTCTAGCGGCATTTATGAAACTATCCTCTATAAATCTTCTCCAGCCTTGCTTTTGAGCGTATCTTATAAGATCTGCGTTACAGATAATTCTGGTAATACACGAGAAACAGCAGTAGTTAATTTAGGAGATATATAGGTGGTTGATATAAAAAATATAGTTAGTTTGAGAAAAGTAGAATTAAGCCATTATTGAGCATATTCTAATATTATACCCATGTACAATTGATTATATTTTTATTGTTTCTATAATGCTATTAGAAGTAAGAGAAATATAGCGTAAGGATGGCGATGTAATGTTGCAAGAAAATAAACAAATCTTCATTATAGATGATGATGTTTCGGTGTGCCGCGCGTTGGGCGTACTACTGGGTACGTACGGGTTTACTGTTGATACCTATACTTCTGCAGAGGATTTTTTTCGTGCTGTACCCAATAGCGTTGCCGGTTATTTAGTTCTCGACATCCATATGCCGGGATTAGACGGATGGGAAACATTGCAGTGCCTTATTAAATCAGGATCTAGGCGTCCGGTAATTATTATTTCGGCGGATAAAAACGGAGGGCTTCGCGAGAGGGCTTTAAAGGCGGGGGCAGTGGGATTTTTACAAAAACCGTTTAATGATCAAGCATTAGTTGATCTTATTAATGTTGTGGTTCGAAAATAAGGCAGTGGGAACAACATCTTTCTTTCCCTAAAACAATTAATGTCCGCATTCTAGGGCCAATAATTACTGTGACAAAAATTAGGCTTTGACAGTATTGATTTTGTATAAATATATTGAAAGGATTTTTTATGTGTAGTAAAATATATTTTGGGTAGCGAATGGCTACAATAACGACAACAAGTAGTATTGTAATACGGTAATAGATAATAACAGAAAAGGGAGGGTCTATGGGAGGTATATTAGGTCTACTAGTTTTAGTTTTAGACATTATTGCCATCGTCGATGCTCTGAAAAGTTCCATGAGTACAGGTAAAAAGGCATTGTGGATTATTCTAATACTTCTTTTGCCTGTTATTGGCATGATTCTTTATTTTGTAATCGGTAAGAAGGCATAATGAGACAAAAAACATTATATCAATTACTTATAATAACAGCTTGTCTTTTGGTGTCATCAGGGTGTGCCCATGTGCGGCATGCTGTACCGGAAAATCTTGTTGGCAAGGCTTTCATTACTGGTATGCCAGATATACGTTACTATGTAGGTAAACCTGATTCTTATTCTATGATGCGTCAGAGCCTAGTAGATTCGTTTAAAGAGGAAGCTAAGTCAGAATATCTAGTTGATGGTATAAAGACTTATCCTGCGCTTCTTATCGGAGGCGGTGTATCCAATAGCGCTTACGGTGTCGGGCTATTGAAAGGCTGGACAAAGGAAGGAACACGTCCAGTATTTAAAATAGTTACAGGCTACTCCAGCGGATCGATTTTGGCTGTTGCCACGTTTGCAGGAAAAAAATATGAAGATTGGCTTGCGGATCTGTTTACCTCGATAACGACCAAAGATGTTCTAAAAAAAAGGAGTATGTTTAGCATTCTATTCGGAGATTCTGTGCATAGCATAGCTCCATTAGCTAAAAGAATCGATGATATTGTAGATGGGGATTTAATGACGGTGATCGCACAAGAACATAGTAAGGGGCGCAGGTTATATGTGGGAACTACGGATTTTGATGCGCAGGGGTTTGTTATATGGGATATGGGAGCGCTTGCATCCAAAGGAGGCCTTGATTCACTAAAGTTGTTTCGCAAAATAATTCTGGCTTCTTGTTCGTTTCCAGCCATGGCTCCTCCGGTCTATTTTCAAGTTGAAGCCGATGGTAGGCGTTATGACGAGATGCATGTTGATGGAGGGGTTGTGAGCGGGCTTTTTTATATTTACCAGCTAATGGAAGGTGTGGAATCTATAGTTCAATCCTCTGGTATTAATCCTAGAGGATTTAAAACGCAGTTGTATGTCCTAAATTTATGTTATATGTCACCGCACTCCCAACAGGTAGAAGATAATATGGTGGCAATGACCTCGCGCCTGATTGAAACCAATGGAGCGGCAAAAATGATTGGAGACACTTACAGGATTTATGCATACGCCAATGAAAAAGGTTGGGATTATAATTTAGCGTATATTCCAGAAGACTTTAAGCCTAATCAAAAGGAGATGTTGGATAAGCAGGAAATGAATAGGCTCTTTAAGCGCGGATATGAAGACGCATTAGAAGGTTATAAGTGGCACAAGGCTCCGCCTGGGCTTGTGGCAGAAGGTAAGTAAAATAAAAAATGGAGGATGTATGAATAATAAAAGTATAGCAATTGTATTGTTAGTTATAGGAATTATTTTGTTGGTTTTTGGATTTAATGCTTACCACTCAGCTAGTTCCGATGTCTCGCGCTTTTTCACGGGTGCGCCTACAGATAAGTCGCTCTGGCTTTTAATTATTGGAGCGGTTTTGGGCGTAGTTGGGCTTATAGGTGTAGTTAAAAAATAGTGGAGAAATTTTATTGAAAATTAATAAGCATACTAGAAACGAGATTATTCGGTTTTTAATTTCCGGAACTACTGTTAATGCAATAGATTTTAGTGTTTATTATGTTTTATTTCATTTTCTCCCCTTTAGTATATCGAAGGGGATTTCTTTTATCTGCGCCGGTATTATCGGGTATTTCCTTATTAAATTTTGGACATTTAAACATAAAAAACCATTATCGTTTGCTGAAGTCGGCCAGTATGTTCTAATTAATTCTTTCGCCTTAGGCATTAATGTTTTAACAAATCAAAGCATCCTCAAGTTTTGTCCCGGTCGAGTTTTATTAGCTTTAATAATTGCCACGGTTGTAACAGGTTTATTTACTTATATCTGTTTTAAATGGTGGGTTTTTAGGGCCCTAAAGGAAAAGGGAGCTTACTTCGTGTCGTGGAGATGGTTTCCTTTGAAATTTATAGTAAGGGCTGCTGCGCGCCGGCTGGGATTTTTAGATCCAATTAAACTTATCTCTCAGTTGCAGAATTTTGTCCAACCCTCAGAAGTGTTAGCCCCAATAGAGCTTTTGCGTTTAGGCGTTATTTTACACGCTCGTGGATTGATTAATAGCTTAGCTATTCAGCATAATCTAGATTGGATCTGGCCGTATTGGGTGGAATGTCAATATAACCCTCGAAGCGAAGCATTTATCCCCCGTTCTTTTTCGATGACGCAAATTAATCTCACCCATAGAAATTGGACAGCTTTGGGCGTTCCCGGTAGCACTGAATTTCCTCTTGTTGATCCTCGTGGCCTGATCACTCCCTATTATGATAGCTGGTCTATTGATGTTTGGATTGTTCCAGAAGAGGGCGCTCCATTAATTCCGTCGCGTTGCCCAAACGTATCGCAAAAGTTGAGTTTGGAGGATAACCTTTGCGTGATTACAGAATCAAGCCAGGATCAACTAAGGCTTAAATTGGAAGCGCAAGTTATAGGCGCAGCTGAAACATCTCTTTGTCAGGTTAAAATCACAGGAACAGTTGGTGTTAAGGCGAAGTTGGTTGTTTCTCTTAGGCCTTATAACCCTGAAGGCGTGAGTTTTATAAATAACATTATTCTTCTTGAGGATTCGTTGGGATGGCAAGTAAATCACGAAAGCTTTGTTTATTTTGATAAACTTCCAGATCAATACGTATTTTCGGATTATCATCAAGGCGATGTTTATAGTCGTTTATCTTTAAAAGAAAGCGAAAAAGAAATTTCATGTAAAGTTGGTATGGCAAGCGCTGCAGCCGTTTTTATATTGAAAGCAGGGGATCCGCAAGAAATTACCATTTCGATGCCTTTAACGAAAAACAAAACTGAATTAGAATCCTATTTGCAATATCAAGAAACTGCTAAAACTTCATGGAAGAACAGCCTTCAAGGCGTGGCTCAATTGCAAATTCCTGATAAACATTTTAAGTTCCTTTACGAAGCCGCAATTCAGGCGATGGTTTTGCATTCTCCTAAAGAGGTTTTTCCCGGGCCTTCTATTTATCGGCGGTTTTGGTTTCGCGATGCCGCTTTTATATTGTCTGCCTTATTAGCTGTTGGATTAAAGGATCGTGTTCGGCGCTCCTTGGATTGTTTTGGCTTGCGCCAGACCGCCCAAGGTTATTTTCTTTCTCAGCAAGGGGAGTGGGATTCTAATGGCGAGGCTTTGTGGATTATGCGCCAGTATTGCGAAATGACGGGAACTATTCCGCCAAAAGAGTGGGAAAAATCAATTATTAAAGCGGGTAAATGGATTTGCAAGAAGCGCTTGTCTAATAATTTGCAATTTCCCCACGCTGGCTTATTACCGTCAGGATTTAGTGCCGAGCATTTGGGGCCAAATGATTTTTATTATTGGGATGATTTCTGGGCGGTTACGGGATTAAAGGCAGCAGCTTTGATGTGCGCTGATTACAAGGATATTAATGAGGTTTCTTTATTTGAAAGTGAGTCACTTGCATTTCTAGAGAGTATTAATCAAAGCGCAAAGAAAGTAAGCGTGCGTTTAAAAAGGCCTGCGCTACCTGCCTCTCCGTATCGGCGCTTGGATTCGGGGGCAATTGGTTCTTTGGCTGCTAGCTACCCACTTCGTATCTTCGAGCCTAATGATCCAAGGATTCTAGATACAGTTGATTTTTTAATGAACAGTTGTTTAGTTCATGGTGGATTTTTTCATGATATGACTCATTCAGGAATTAATCCTTATCTTACGTTACATTTGGCTCAAGTGCTTTTACGTGCGGGTGATCCCAGATATTTTGGTTTGATGTCCGCGGTGGCGAAGCTTGCTTCGCCTACCGGGCAATGGCCGGAGTCAATACATCCGCGCACCGGCGGCGGATGTATGGGAGACGGACAGCATGTTTGGGCCGCGGCAGAATGGGTTCTGATGATTAGAAATTGTTTTGTGCGTGAAGAAGACAACCGCTTAATTTTATGTTCGGGAATCCCGCGAGACTGGCTTGATAAAAATCAAACAATTGCCTTTGGGCCCGCACCGACTATCTTTGGCGATATTCAAATTTCCTTAAAACCACAAGGGGAAAATGTTTTTATAGAATGGCGCGGGACTTGGTTTGCGCAAGAGCCTGCTATTGATATTCAATTACTCGGGTTTAAGAGCGTAAGAATTACACCTGCAACAAATTCTCTTGAGTTAAAAATTGAGGCGGAAAAATGATAAAAGATTTTAGGGTGAGATTAAAAGATTTTATCGTAGTGACGTTGGAGAAGAAAATTTACCCGGAGGAGATTGAGGAGTTTTATATTAAGGCTGGGCCGGTCAAAGAGATGTGTGTTTTTACAGTCTCTGGAATGGGGGGAGTAAAGGGGTCGAAAGTTCTTTGGGCTATCATTCAACCAGATCTTAAAGAATTCAGGGAATTCGCATCAGTTAATCTACATTTAGCCATTAAAGAAAGATTTGATAATGCCGAGCAAGCGCTGCCTCTTCATAAAAGGATTAAAGGTTTTACGGTTACGCTTGAGGAGTTGCCCCATGATTTTCTCGGTAAGTTAGATAGAAATGCGATTAAGGAAATATACGAACCTAGGGTGAAGGCAGGAATAGAAGGCGCTCTTCCGGTATCAGAAGAGCTTTCGGCTGCGGATCATCGGTTGATGGAATCTAAGATCGGCATAAAAATTTTGGAATGCTTAAGAGAACAAAGTGGTATTAAAAGGCCGATAATACTTGAGGATTCTTTAGAGCTGGATCTGACAATAGATTCATTAGGCAGGATAGAGTTGGCTTCGCGCTTGGCGTTAGCTTTTAGCGCCGATATAAAAGACGAGGCAATCTCGCGAGCTTTTACTGTTAAGGATCTTATTCTGGGAATAACGGATGCGTTGAAGGAAGCTAAGGGCATTCGTCCCCAGGAGGATAAGGCCTTACCTTCAGAATCCGACTATTGGAAAAAACATTTACGAGTCTTGCCGAAAGAAGAACATCTGGGCGCGCTAGAATTCAGTACTGATTTTTTCGCCTGGCTGTTGCGATTTAGTATAACAGCTATAGATTGTTTGGTTTTTAAATTATTTTTTAGGATTAAGTCTGAAGGAGAAGAGAATGTGCCAAAAGTTGGAGGTTACATTCTATATCCCAACCACGCTAGCGATCTTGATGGTCCGGCTATTACCGCTTGCCTGCCGCGCAGGCCAGTGTTTCAGCTTTTTTATTTCTTATTCATACCGTATTTTTTCAGGCCGTTTATAAAATCACGCCTATTGAGAAATCTCGTAAAGATGGAAAGGCTTATTCCTTTTGATTATTCAACGCATTTTTTAGAGGCGCTGCGTAGTGCTTATTTAGTATTAGAACGCGGTAAGGGTTTATGTTTTTTTCCAGAAGGGTTGCGCAGTACTACTGGCGAAGTCGGGAAATTTAAAAAAGGGTTTGGTATTTTAGCTAAGGAGACGGGGGCAAAACTTGTACCTGTGTATATAGAGGGGGCTTTTCAGGCCTGGCCTAGCACAGCAAAGTATCCCAAATTCCGTCCGATTATAGTGAGATTTGGCAAGCCGCTTCTTCCAGCAGATTTAGAAAAAGAAGGACTTGCTATGGGTGCGCAAAATTCTTACGATGCAATATGTGTGGCGGCCAGACGTGCGCTTATAGAATTAAAGGACAAATAATGAATATTTTAATGATGACAAATACTTATTTTCCGATGGTAGGAGGCCTTGAGCAATCAGTTTATTCTTTTAGCGAGGCATTTAGAAGTTTAGGGCATGAGGTTTTGATTGTTACTCCGGCCTTTAGGGGCGCTCCGCTTGAGGAGCCCGGCGTTATCAGAATTCCGGCTTTTCAAAAATTTGGCGGGACTGCTTTTTCTGTTAACTTTCCGATTTCTGGGCTCTTAAAACGATACATGAAAGAATTCGTGCCGGATATGGTGCATAGCCACGGCCCGTTTTTCATGGGAGATTTTGCTCTACGCCTTAGCCGGCAGCACGCCATACCGCTTGTATTTACTTATCACTGTATGTTTGAGCAGTACGTGCATGATTGGCCGGTCCAAAATGAGGGCGTGAAAAGATTTATGGTCAAGCTTGCCGCCGGATATTCAAATTTAGTAGACCAGGTAATCGTGCCTAGCGAAAGTGTGCAGGATATCTTACTTAAAAGAGGCGTTAAGACCCCCATGGAGGTTATTCCGACCGGCATAGATGCCCAACGTTTTTCAAAAGGCGACGGCATTGCTTTTCGAAAGCTTAATAATATACCCGTCGATGCTAAAGTGGTTGGCCATGCGGGGCGGCTGTCTCCGGAAAAGAATTTGGGATTCTTGACAAATTGCCTAGTGGAATTATTAAAAAAAGATCCCAATGTCCATGCTTTAATCGTGGGCCTTGGTCCTTCGGAAAAAATGATTAAGGATACTTTTGGGCAGGCCGGACTTGAAAAAAGATTACATTTAACCGGGGTTTTACGTTATCAGGATTTAGTTGATGCGTATTTTGCCATGGATGTTTTTGCATTTGCTTCATTAAGTGAAACGCAGGGAATAGTTCTTATTGAAGCTATGGCCGCAGGGGTTCCGGTGGTGGCGTTGGATGCTCCGGGAGCGCGGGAGGTTGTAAAAGATTATCACAACGGCCGCCTGCTCAATGAGATGGATCAGCAAAGTTTCGTTGATGCTCTTGCTTGGGCTTTATCCCGGCCCCTCGAAGAAATAAAAACCATAAAGCAGATCGTAAGAATGTCGGTACAGAAATATCCGATTGATTCTGCTGCCAAACACATGTTAGAGATTTATGATAAGATTAGATCAAGAAGGTCGGTTTCCTTGGGTAAAAAAAATAGTTCGCAATATCGATTGTTGTGGCGTTTAAAGGCAGAGTATGATATTTGCAGTAATTATATTAATTCCGTAGTGAGATCGGTGTTTGAAGGAGGCTTTCAGAAAACAGAACCTCTAAAGATTAAGGATACGACTATTCCCAGAATATGAAAAATAAAATAATACCTATTATATTGGCAATAGTTTTAATGTATTTTTTATATAATAATTTATTCCGGGGAAAAGATGATATTGCTGATCATGGTGGTGGGACTATTCAGTATCTTATAGAGCCTGTCGGAAAATCGGAATATAAAGATTGTGGAACGGTTGATTTAAATGGAGTGAAGGCGAGCTTAGTAACTCTTAAGAGTAAAATATTATTTGTCGATGTCATGGAAAATATTTTTTACGACCCCGAAAGCTCTCTGCCCTATAAAACAGAGCGCACTAATTCAGGTTTTTGGATTAAAGAATATAGAACAGAAGAATACGATCAGAAGAAATTTACAGTTGTAATAAAAAAGTTTAAGGGCGAAAAGTTAGTAAAAGAACAGATAATCAAAGCAGGCGGCCCGATTCAAAATATGAACACGCTTCTTTTTTATCTGCGTAAACAACCTAATCTTAAAGTAGGCTGGCATTTTACTGCGCAGGTCCCCAATGAACTTAAACTCGCGGAATTTGATTTAAAATTAGTTTCAATAGATGAAATAATCGTTCCGGGCGGTAAATTCCAAGCTTACCATTTTAAAAGCGTGCCGGATACGTTTGAAATCTGGATCGATAAAAATAGCCCGCGAATTCCGCTTAAAATAAAAATTAAAGGCGTTGTTAATTGTTCTTTATTAATGAAAGAATACAGTCTCCATAATAATTGAAATAATTTTTATAATGAATCGAGGATAAATCATGAAAGATAAAAAGAAGAAAAAAGAATCACTTAAGAGCCAGGTAGAAACTCGCACTGCCGCAGAAAGAGTGATTATTAAACAGCTTCATCGTGAGATTGAGCAGCGTAAGCAAATTGAGCGGGTAGCGCAGGATAACCTTGGATATGTTGATGGTATTATAAATACCATACGTGAGCCTTTAATCGCTTTGGATAAAGATTTAAGAGTGGTCTATGTCAGCCGCTCTTTTTATGAATTCTTTAAGGTAAAACCTGAAGATACCGTGGGGCAGCTTATTTATGATTTGGGTAATAAACAGTGGGATATTCCAAAGCTGCGGGAACTACTGGAAACCATTCTTCCCCAAAAGACAACCTTTAATAACTATGAAGTGGAACACGATTTTTCGACCATTGGCCGGCGTATAATGCTTTTAAATGCCCGGCAAATTGAACGGCAGATGGGCAAAGAGAGGATTATTCTTTTAGCTATCGAAGACATCACCGAACGTAAGGAAGTAGAAGCTGGTTTGGAAAAGACCCGAAAAGAACTGGTTGTTATTAAACAAACTGCAGATGAAGTTAGTGAATTCGCCGAGAGCATCATTAACACTGTGCGTGAACCCTTGCTTTCTTTGGATCAAGATTTAAGAGTAGTTTCCGTCAGCCGTTCCTTCTATGAATTCTTTAAGGTAAAACCTGAAGAGACCGTGGGGCAGCTTATTTATGATTTGGGTAATAAACAGTGGGATATTCCCAAGCTGCGGGAACTACTGGAAACCATTCTTCCCCAAAAAGCAACCTTCGACAACTATGAAGTGGAACACGATTTTACGACCATTGGCCGGCGTATAATGCTTTTAAATGCCCGGCAAATTGAACGGCAGATGGGCAAAGAGAGGATTATCCTTTTAGCTATCGAAGATATTACTGAGCGCAAGGAGATAGAAGCCGGCTTGGAAAAGACTCATAAAGAATTAGAGGAGTTGGCCGTCGAGTTAAAACGTACCACTCGGGCAAAATCCGATTTTCTGGCCAACATGTCGCATGAGCTTAGGACTCCACTTAATTCCATTAACGGTTTCTCCGAGATATTATTTGATCAGACTTTCGGGTCGCTTAACGAGAAGCAGAAAAAATACGTTAATAATATT
>ORJL010173937.1_pt1 | contig 17994 bp, 13 predicted proteins | sample 1779941 | NCBI WGS metagenome assembly ORJL01 (sample SAMEA104232317, study PRJEB22302) | groundwater metagenome | biome: forest; feature: aquifer; material: groundwater | place: USA | collected 2011-08-07 | depth 5.8 m | reverse complement strand
TTAGCTAAAAGAAACGGCAAACCTAATACCAGGGTATAAATAGTCAGGAATATACTGGTCCGGGTAATGGTAACTGAGATATCCATGAGGCGGTAACGGATAATGGCGTAGGCGACGATTAATATCCATCCTAATGCTGCCAAGTATCCAAATGGATAAATAATAACAACACCGAATTTAGTTATATAATCGACAACACCAAAACATGCGACAAAAAAAGCAAACAAAAGATATCTTAACTGGCTATACCTGGCAGATGATTTGGTTTTTAATTCAATAAGCGAAAAATAAAGGATTTTTATGGAGTGAGCAAAAGTTCCTATAAACAAAAGCAGGCAAAAAGGATAAAATTTTCCCGCTATAGGATACCAACCCCAGTAATATTCTTTTAAGTTTTTATAAATAAGGTCGGTTTGGCTGATAACAGCAAAGAAAATACTTAAAAAATATAGAGCGAAGATAAGCCTTGGTTTTTTTATTTCTAGGAATTCCAAATAAAAATGGTAGATAAAAATCGGTATGAATGCTATACCAACAAATCCGAACCTTGCCCATTTAAAAGCAAGTTCAGGATTACCTGCTAATGAATACATGCGGCTATAATTGAATAGCCAAACAAACAAAGTAAGGCACTCAAGAAAAAATAACTGATTTAACCTGGCCTTATAATTGCGCACTAAAATAAATAAACCAGTGGTGATAATAATAATTCCACTGGCTAAACATAGAACCGATTGAATAGTCATTTGTTGGCGATTATTTCTTTAAAATAGTCCTGGAAATGCCCTGTAAATGCGATGTTCTCTGCCAAAAATAATTCATTTCTCCAAAAGGGCCGCCGCTTTGCCTTGTGCCGCCGTGCGTAGATAAACAATATGAAAATCCCACATGCCGCGAATTAATCCTCAGTAATCCGGAATTATCAAGTTGTTTGGCAAACTTGCGCAAATATTTTGCCGATGAAATCCACAATGACATTCGAAGGCCATAATTATGCGCATCGGTTATTGATTTCATTCTTTCAAATATCTCATCATCAGTTCCCGCAACTTTTATTACGGGTAAAAAAGGAAAGAAAATTTCCTCTTTCAAAAATCTCATTTCCAATGCTTTCTCATGGCCATCAATTAAAAGCAAGGCCGGACGAATAAACATTCCGTTCTTATCTTCTTGATTAAGGTAATTAACTCTTTCTCCTCCTAAGATTAATTTAGCGCCTTTATTGATTGCATCATCACGAAATGCATAGAAATCTGCGATTCGTCCCACCGGGCTTAAAAGCGTTTCCGGATCACTGGGAAGCGATATTTTTAAGTTTCTTATTTTATTTGATAACAAATTAATTAACTTATCAGAGGACTCTTGATGCACCATTGCGATTTTTGGAACCATGCATATCTGAGTCGAGCCTAAGAAACAATCCATTAAAGAATCACTGGCCTTTTCAATATCCGCATCTCTCCATACCAATACAATATCATTACCGGATAATTCTAAAATTGGTTTTTTCCCGGCAGAAAAAATCTTCACGCCAATTTCCAGGCCTTTCTTGCTATCACTAAAATAAATAATATCATTAATATTAGGGCTACAGAGCCATTCATCCATTATCGCTTGTGAATTCCCCAAAACCAGATTAAGCGTCCCAGGAGGAACATCATTTTTAATTAATGCTTTATTAACAACCTCTTTCCATAGAAACATTGTTGCGACGGCTTCTTTTAATGGAGGCTTGATAATCAGCGCATTGCCAACCAATAACGAAAGAATAGCATTGTATGAATTACTAGCAGACGCATTGCGCGGAGGGCTTACGCAAACAACTCCATCCGGCCGGCGCGCCCAATATAAAACTTCGCTGCCATACCTACCTATTTGCTTCTGAATTAATTTTGAATAGAAATCAATTGTCTCCGGGCTGCTACCGATACGCATGCCTTCAAACTCCCACTCTGCGAGTTTCTTCGGATGGCCTTCGATAATAAGCATATCAATAAATTCATCTTTTCGCTCAAGGAGAATCTTATACATGTCCAAAAATATTTTCTTGCGGCTGGAAAGAGGAAAACTTTTAAATTCTTTAAAAGCCCGGGATGCCGCGCCCATCGCTTCTTGATTCGTATTCTCAGCATTAACACAATACTTTGCATAAATATATTTATCGACATCTTCAGAACCTTCAATAAGCTTACCGGTTTTTAACCGAGTAATAATGCGGAATGTTGTTTCAAAATCAGTTATCTTCTTATCAGTATAAGGATAATACTCATATACGCCGGTATCTAAATCCTTGCCATTAATTAAAAGCGTTAATTTTTTCATATATTCTTTCTTACTACTCTTAAGAATTCTTCATTATCAAACGGTTTATATAAATAATCAACGATCTCTAATTCACTGGCACTCTCATATTTTTCCATATCCGCATAACCCGTAATTAAAACTTCAGGTATTGCTTTCTTGTTTTCTTTTTCCAATAACATGCGAATTTGTTTAATTGTTTCAATTCCATCCATGCCAGGCATGCGTACATCTGAAATAATCAAATCAAAATCAATTTTCGCAACTTCTTTTAAGGCGGCCGAACCGCTTGTAGCTAGGACCGCATCAAAACCCTCTTTTTTAAGCAATTTTACCAAGCTTTTACTTACCAGCTCTTCATCATCAATGATTAAAATTTTCTTACTCACCAGTGCACCTCGTTATTAGCCACCAAGAACTGCTTTTTCTTTTATCTTCGGAAACTTAATGATAAACGATGTCCCTCTGCCAGGCTCTGATTGGACTGAAATCAAACCGTTATGCTTTTCCACGATAGATTGGCAAATCGAAAGCCCTAAACCTACGCCTTTACCGACTTCCTTGGTTGTAAAGAAAGGATCAAAAACCTTATGTATAATATCCTTCGGTATCCCTGCCCCCTCATCCCTGACTTCCATAACCACCCAGTTATTATTCAAAGATAAATCAATATTTATTCCACCGCGTTTCTTAATTTGTTTTAAAGCATCGCGGGCATTTAGAATCATATTTGTCAAAACCTGCTCTATTTCATTTTGGTTACCAATAACCGGATATTTTTTCTCGGTTGAATTAACAATCAAGCGAATGTCATCCTGCTCTAACTGGTAACCGATAAGCGAATGGACATTTTTTATAACATCCAACAAATTGACTTCTGAGACATGAGCGCTTTCCATGGGCTTCTTGGCATATGCCATTAATTTCTGAACGATAGTCTTACAGCGCTTAGTGGCTTCTTCAATTAGCTCTAATGATTCTTTAGTATCAGCATCCGGTTTATCAGCTAAAAGCATCTGAACATTAGTTAAAATTGCCGCCAATGGATTGTTAATTTCATGTGCAACGCCTCCGGCAAGCGTACCCATAGTAGCCAACTTCTCTGCTTGAATAAGCTGTTTTTGAACTTCCATCAATTCTTTGCCGCGTTCTTTGACTTTCTCTTCTATATTCTCATAGAGAAGGGCATTTTCAATAGCTAAGGCCGATTGCCCCGCCAAAACAGAAAAAATATTTAAATCTTCGGTAGTATACAAAGCACCGGAATGTTTTTCACCAAGCATCAAAAACCCAAGCAACTTTTCCTCAAGAAACAAGGGAACTATTAAATTAGCGCGTAAAGACTTAAGCGATTTTTCTAAATTGTTTAAAACCGCATCGTTTCCGCCCTTTTCCTGCATTTTATGGATCACTTCTTCATAAATCAAAGCTTTTTTATGTTCGACTAACCAGCCAATTAAAGGGTTATTCCCGGCAATACAATCACTTTGTCCTCTCCGGAAATTACGGCATGACCTTAAAAGAAAACTTTCACTTCCCGGTTCAAACAAATAAACAGCGCAAGCCGAAACACGCACATTATCGCTGATAATATCGACAATCAATTTAAGCAATTTATGCGGATTACGGATACGCGTCATACCCATAGCAGTTTCTCTGAGAATTTTCTGGTATCGAAGCTGCTCACGTAATAATATTGCCTCCGCCCTTTTATGTAAATAAATATAAACAAACTGCCCGGAAGGAGCTAAAATCGTCATCATGCCTAGCGGCCCCAACCACCAATTAGCCCCTAGAAGCTTTATAAACATGCCGCGGCTAAAAAACGACAAAAATATAGGTAATCCGATAACCAAAGTATAAACTCCGATAAATATACCGGTCCGCGTAATAGTTACACGGATATCCATCAAACTATATCTAACAACAGCATAAGCTAATATGCAGGGATAAATAATAATAAATAAATCATGAGGGATTATTTCGGTATTTATAAAACCGGAGATAAGATGTATCGCTCCTCCTGCCCCTCCAAAAACATAAGCCCAAGCAATATATATAAGCTGATTCTTTTCAGAGCCACGAGATTTTTTGATTGCGCCGTAAAGCCGTAAAAATATCAAACTAAATACCCAAACAAAAAACATAACAAACGGTAAATAAAGCGGCCCGACTTTGGGATAAAAACTAGGCGCAAACCTGGTTATCCCTTTAATTAAAAGCGGGTTAAAAGAAAGCCCGGAAAAAATCAAAGAACCCAGAAAGAAGCCGGCCAGCATCTTTCTTTCTTTCTTTAACCCTAATAAATTAATCAGAAAATAAAACCAGGCAGTAGGTACAAATGGAGCCACAACATAAATTAATCTGGCAATTAATAATGCCGAGCTCTTATCCTTAGGCAGGCTTGTTAAGAATGGGAATAGAGACCAAATCCCAGTTAATATCGTAGCCAAGAAAAAGGAACGGTTTTGCTTGCTCTTTTTACCCTTAAATAAAACTACCGCAGCAAAGAAATAACACACCAATCCTGCGATTAAAGAAAGTGGCGGGAAAATACTCAACCCTTATCTCCTATTTTAGCTTTTAGTTTATCGATCATCGGCTGATCAATCAATTTGTGCCCCCAATAAAAATCCGAAACTTCAAAACCATGCCTATTGCCCAACTCTCTTATTTCATCCACCTTTTCTATGGTAATATTTCCTCTTCCGAAACTAAAGTTTTCAAAACGTTTTTCAAGAGCTAAGATTATCCCTTCAGCAAAACAGCCATAAAGCTTATCAGCCGCCGGTAAGCCTAAATCTAATGGCAAGACTAGTGGAGTCGGAGATTTCGCCAGGCCTCCTGAAAATACTAAAATATCTTCGCGCTCAACAGGAGCATAAGAAATATTCTTTGGATAGCCTACATCGCAAATAACCGTACCTTTTTTAAACCAGCTCATATCCAATATCGCCGAAGTAGCGCTTGCCGCGGCAATAACAATATCCGCATCTTTTACTGCTGCTTTATTGTCGGTTGTTGCGACAATTCGCGCCTTATGAATCTTTTTTAATTCATCGCTTAGGCGGACAAGATTTATTTTGGTACGGCCGGTAATGGTGAGCTGCTTAACTTTAGATGCAAGCGCACGAGCACAAGCGCTTCCTATATCACCTGTCCCGCCTATTATTGCTAATTTTTTAGAAGCAAGGTCAAACCCTAACATTTCCGATGCCTTTAAAACTCCATCAATAGTCATGGCAGCAGTAAAAGTATTTCCGGTAGTTACCGCAATGTCTACCTCATGCGAAACTTCATGGCCTATACGCTCACCAACTATAGAAGTAAACCCTCCTAATGTAACTACTCCTATACCACTTTTTTCCGCGATCTTACAGGCTTTAACCACTTTAGAAAATACCGTCCAAACATCTTTTTCAATCATCTCCGGAACAAAAGTCGCAATTATTAATGAACCATTAATGCTATCGCCTGTTTTAGAGCGGAAATCCGCGATATCGTATAATTTAAAAGACGGCCCGATATGAAAAAGGCTGGCGATAAATTCCTGTGAAGGCACATTAAAGCCAGGATTTAGGGCTTTAAATGCGCCCAATAAATGATTAAAATCATAAGGGTGCCCGATAATCCCGAAACCGGCAACCTTAGGCGTTTCGCCTTTCTTGTGGCTGCTATAACGTATAGAAATAAGCCTGCGTTCAAGCATCTCTAAAACATTTTCGAAATTTTTCTGCAGCATCTTACGGACATACCCTTGAGCAAATTCTTTTATCGCAGGTATCCCGACGCTTAATGAAACATTTATATTCACCTGAGTTCCCTCAGGATGGTCTTTAAACTCCCACTCGCCTTTAAACTCTTCCAAATCACCTTCAACTGCATTAAAATAGATTTTATTCTGATTAAGTGCCAGAATGTCCTCTTCTACCCAACTGATCGGAACGCTATCAACCTGGATCTTCCATTTCGTGCGTATTTTATTGTTTGTTTTACTTAAAACCGTGGCCTCTTTTACATTGGGCATATAGCTTGGGTATTGCCAAGGCTTGGTGATCAAACGGATTATCCTCCATTTTTGGGCCGGGATAACCCGAGAAATCTCTATTTTCACGGAACTGCTTTCGATTAAATTACTATCCTGCATCAATCATCTCCTTTATTGCGTTTCGAATACGAAATGTACCTTCCTGTAATTTAATATCATCAATCACTTCTTCAAATTCTTTTAAAAAATAAATCGGCTTGCCTATTTTAAGTTTTAATGGAACTAATTTAGGTATAGATTTTTTTACCGGTAGCGCTTCATAAGTACCAAACACAGCACACGGAACAATGGGGCGTCCGGTTTTAAAAGCAAGCAACGCCGCGCCTCTACGGAATTCTTTTAGTTTGCCATCGTGGCTACAGCCGCCTTCAGGGAATAAACCTACCACTTGGCCATTCATTAAAAGGTCTATAGCTTTTCTTGAGAAATTACCTGTCGGCATAACATCTAATTTAGGCAAAAGCCACTTAATCCATGGAATACGATAAATATCACGCATGGCTACACTATAAATTTTATGCGGAATAACCGAGCCCACTACCGCAGGATCAAGAAAACTCGCGTGGTTAACGGCTATTATATAATTATAATGCTTCGGCAAATTTTCTTTACCTTCAACTTTTAACCGAAAGAACAAACTCATTACTATTTTAAAAAATATCCTTACAAGCCAGTACCACATCAGGAAACAAAGGTTTCAAAACCATACTGCGCGGCAAAATCAGCAATCTCTTCCATTTTATCCACGTTAATACTCTCGCCCAATGAATAATTAACTAGCTTTTCCGTAAAAAGCAACAACATTACTTCGGCAACCGAAGCATAAGCCAGGCCTTTTTTAAAACCATTGGCTAAACCAAGATTCGTTTTACATGGCAATTTAACCAAACCACCTTTTATAATCTCCAAATCTTTACGCTCATTCAAACGGGAATAAATCGATTTTGATAAAGTGGCATCGCAAATAATACTTCCGGGCGCAAAATCTTTTATGAAAGGCACTATACCGTTGAGTTCATCAAATAAAATAACAATCTTAGCAGATTCGACTGCTTTATGGACATCAGATTCAATCACTGGCTGGCACTTCCCAAAAAGAGAAATATTTTCGGCTAATTTATTAAGCTTATTTTTATCCTGCCCGTTTACAATGATCTTGGTAAAATATTCCGAGAATTTAAGGGCACACAAAGAGCCCGCACAACTGCTTGCGCCAATTATGGCCAAAGGAGCATTCAGCGGGTCAATTTTACGCTCGCGAACCAGGCGATAAACAGCTTCAAACACCGACCAGGCTAAAAAAGCATTTCCGGTAGTAATAGGTATTCTTATATGCCGGTAAATCATGCGCTTTTTATCCGCAACAAGAGATAAATAACCGTTTAAACCTATTATATCAGCACCTAACTTCTCGGCCATCCGGCCGGCAGAAATAATATTTTCTAATACCGTTTCAGGAGTTGTATCATTTACATTTTCCGGGATTAAAGGCGAGACAAGAAAAAACCCGCTGATCTGGCTCTTCTTCGAAGAAAGGATTCTACGGGCAAAGACAGTCTTAAATGATTTCTTTTGTTTTAGGATAAACTTACCCAGCGGATCCGGTAAAAACCTTAAGATAGGCCAATATTCTTTTGCTTCTTCAAGCCCCGAAGGTTGAATTAAAAAAGCAAATGTCTTCATTTATGCGCGCTCTAATGCAAACTTTGAATGCTTCCTATTATCATTCGAGCTAACCTTTTGTTTTATCCAAGATTCAATATATTTTTTGTGAAACCGCCAATCAGTACCTATTTTAAAAGCCGGGATTTTTCCTTCACGGGCATACTTATGCACGGTTAGCGGGTGAATATGCAGATAGTCTGCAACTTCCTTTGCGGTCATAATTTCTTTACTTTTTGCCATAAATACCTCACTTTGTTTAACATGTTTACGATAATCATATATATACTAACAAAACCAAGAATTGTCAAGAGGAAGTTAATATATTTTACTGATATAAAACAAAAAAATGAGGATTTCTCGAGAGAAATCCTCATTTTAGACTTTCTTTTACTAAATAACGGCTCGGTATATTAAATTGAGGCCTTTTAAGGTAAGATCCCTATCAACACGATTAAACTCCCGGCAATATTTAGCGATAAACTCAATATTGCCGCCTGTGCCGATAATTTTGGTCCGGCCTTTAAGAAGAAGTTTTAATTTATTGATTAAGCCATCGGTCATAAGCGCAAACCCATAAACCATCCCGCTTAACATACTATCAGCGGTATTCTTACCGATAAGCTTTTTCGGAGGCCTTATTTTTACCTTTGGTAATAACGCGGTCTTTTGGGTTAGTGCCTCAAGAGAAATGCCCAGGCCAGGCAGGATTAATCCTCCTAAATATTCGCCTTTCTTAGATACAATATCAAATGTAATAGCCGTGCCGAAATCAACCACAATAGCAGGATATCCGTACAAACATAACGCAGCATAGGCATTTACCAACCTGTCCTGGCCGACCTGCCGCGGAAAATCGTATTTATTAATAACCGGCACCTTCATATTCTTGCCCAATACCAGCGGCTTATCTTTTAAAAACAATATAAGGCTTTTTTCAAAAACCCTGGTAGTTTCGGGGACAACGCTGCATATAATAACTTTATCGATTTTATATGCCTTAAATATTTTCGCTAACGATTTATCATAATCGTTTCTTTTGCTGGGCAGAATAAACCTTTTGCTTAAAACATCGCCTTTAAATAAACCTAGATTAATATTTGTATTACCTATATCAACAGCAAGCAAGTTTTTCATTAATTCTACCTATGCGTTTTTATTAATAAATAATTTAGGCTTAAGCTCCTTAATCTTGTCGCGTATTTGTGCCGCCTTTTCAAACTGTAAATTACGGGCAGCAAGCTCCATTTCATATTCAAGCTCCGAAATATAGCGGTCAAACTCATAATCATCTTTTGCTTGGCCCGTTAACCCGATAACTAATTTTTCCGCGTCCCCTATATCTTCAATTCCCTCTTTAATCGCTTTTTCTATCGACTTAGGAGTTATCTTATTCTTACGGTTAAACTCAAGCTGCAGGCCTCTTCGCCTTTGGCTCTCATTTATCGCCTTTTTCATTGAGCCGGTTACAGTATCCGCGTACATAATAACCTTACCGTTAATATTGCGTGCCGCGCGCCCCGACACCTGGATTAAAGACGTAGCCGAACGCAAAAAACCTTCTTTATCCGCATCCAATATAGCAACCAATGAAACTTCGGGCAAATCAAGGCCTTCCCGGAGAAGATTTATTCCTACTAAACAATCGAATTCTTTTTTACGCAACTGCCTCAAGATCTGCGAACGCTCAATGGTCTTAATTTCAGAATGCAAATATTTAACTTTAAGCCCCTTCTCCTTTAAAAAGTTGGTCAAATCTTCAGACATTCTTTTGGTAAGAGTAGTTACCAGAACCCTTTCGTTTTTCTTGGCCGCAGCTTTAATTTCTTTTATCAAATCCTCAATCTGATTTCTGGTCGGACGGATTATAATCTCCGGTTCGATTAACCCCGTAGGGCGGATAATCTGTTCAACCAGATCTCCGCTATTTTTAATTTCATACTCATCAGGGGTTGCCGAAACAAATATAACCTGCTTAAGAAGGTTATTAAACTCATCGAATTTTAAGGGGCGATTATCCAGGCATGAAGGAAGGCGAAAACCATAATTTACCAAAACTTCTTTTCGTGCCTTATCCCCCGCATACATCCCGCGTACCTGAGGGATAGTAACATGAGATTCATCAATAATCACAAGGAACTTTTCCGGAAAATAATCTATCAAACAATACGGCCTTGAGCCTGGAGACCTTGCCGAAAGATGCCTGGAATAATTCTCAATGCCATGGCAATAACCAATTTCCTTAAGCATTTCCATGTCATAGTGCGTGCGTGATTCCAGCCGCTGAGCCTCTAAAAGCTTTCCTCTGCCTTTTAATTCTTTCAGGGCAATCTCCAATTCATTATTTATGGATTTTATGGAATCGTCTATCTTATCTGCAGAAACGATAAAATGCTTTGCCGGATAAACCGCAGTTTTTTCCAAAGAACAGATAATTTCTCCCGTTACGGGGTCAATCTCGGATATCTTTTCTATTTTATCCTGTAAAAATTCAATACGCAATGCCTTTTCTAAATAAGAAGGATATACTTCTACCACATCTCCTCTTACGCGGATCTTGCCGCGGATAAATTCATAGTCATTGCGCTCATACTGTATCGAAATTAACTTACGGATTAAAGAATCCCTGTCAATTTCTTCGTTTTTATTAATAAAAACTAGCATTTGGCGGTAATCCTGCGGGCTGCCTAAATTATAGATACACGACACCGAAGCAACTATAATCACATCTTGGCGTGACAATAAAGAACTGGTAGCGGAAAGCCTTAGCCGATCCAGGCGGTCATTAATAGAAGAATCCTTCTCAATATAAGTATCGGTTGAAGGAATATAAGCCTCCGGCTGGTAATAATCATAATAACTAACAAAATACTCGACGGCATTATGCGGAAAAAATTCTTTAAATTCAGAATACAACTGCGCAGCCAAGGTTTTGTTATGAGATATTACTAAGGTAGGCAAGCCGATGCGAGAAATAACATTTGCCAGGGTAAAAGTCTTACCTGAGCCGGTAACCCCTAAAAGAGTCTGAGACTTTTTCCCTTTGTTTATTTGCTCGACTAATGATTGTATGGCCTTAGGCTGATCACCGGCAGGCTTAAAATTCGACTCCAGCCGGAATATCATTACGCAGGATTATACTGATTATATAAGCTAATAAGATAGCCCACGGAATCTGCGTCCCTCATTTCCCCTAAGGCATGAACCGCGGTTGCTGCAATATCAAGGTCATGCGAAAAAAGCAACTGCCTTAAAACCGGCAAAGAAGAGTCATCACGAAGTGCAAGGAAAATTAACGGGACATCTTTATAAAGCGGATTATTTTTATCAGTTAAGGCCCGCGACAAGAAAACAACAAGACTTTCGCCGTTAATACGATAATTAAAACCTAAATTATCGGTAGATATTACTTTAGCATCAACACCCGAAGAAGGCTTATTTTCAATAAGGACTTTATTAAAATACGGCCGTAAAATCTTTAACGCCCTGGCCGCTTCAACCCTCAAGATTGACGCATTTTTAAAATCCACAACTTCCTTAATTAAAGCAGGGAGTATCTTACTCTCATTGGAATTCGCCAAAATAATATAGGAGCTAGCCTTCAATAATGGATCGTTTTTCTCCAAATCTTTCCAGGCCAAAGTAACAACTGAACGGTCTCCCAGCCTACTCAATGCGATTTTTACTGCGGAGCGCACCTGGTTGCTCTTATCATCAAGCATTTTAACCAAAAGTGCTATATCTTTTGAATCGCCGATCTCTCCCATGGCAAAACAAGCGGCTGTACGGACCTGTTCATTAGCATTATACAATTCCTTTCGGATTGCCGTAATAACCGGACGAAATCCGTGATTTCCCAATATTTCAATTAATTTAGTTTTTGCAACATCATCCTTCTCCGCTATTAACAAATCAGCAATTGCAGATAAATATTTTTCATCCAGTTCCGCTAATTGCTCGCATGCAATAGCCCTGACATATGCAATCGAACTTTTTGAGAATTGTATTAAGGCTTTTTCGTATTCGAACATACCAAGATCAATTAAAGCGCTCATAATTAAAATCTTAGATATAGCGTCTTTTTCATTAACCAGCTCCTTTAATAAAACCGGTACGGCATTTTTATTCCCGAAAGCAGCCACTGAACTTATTGCGGCATTGCGCACAAAAAGATTATCGCTTTTTAATGATTTCAGGCATAAATCATACCCCCGGATGTCTCCGATCTTGCCTAGTGCTTCAACGATTTTTGCAGACATTATTCCTTCCGGATCCAGGGTCTTTTGCGGTTTAGTCTGCGCAGCGGCGAAAGCTAAAAAAGAAAAACTAATAATTAAAAAAGCAATGAATTTTAATTTTTTCATATATCTCCTTTTTGTTTATTTTACTTCGAGGCTCATGTCAACCGATTTTACGGAATGCGTCAATGCCCCGATAGAAATAATATCGATACCGGTTGCGGCAATTTTACGCACATTATCTAAAGTAACTCCACCGGAAACCTCAAGCTTCGTCTGCGGATGATGACTGTTAAAAATTGTATTATTTCTGATTTTCACTGCCTTCTTGATATCATCGAGATTCATATTATCAAGCATAATAAAATCCGGTTTAAATCTAAGCGCATGGCTAAACTCTTCCAGATTCTGCACCTCAATCTCGATTTTAAACCCCTTAGGCACGCTTGGCAATTTAGTATACCCGGAAGTCACCTTAATATGGTTATCTTTAATAAGGATCATTTCATCCAGGCCCATGCGATGATTATACCCATCTCCAATCCTTACCGCATATTTCTGCAAATCGCGTAAACCGGGAATAGTTTTGCGCGTATCGGTTATTTTTACCTTATATGGCTCTATCGCATTGACATATTCACGGGTTTTAGTCGCTATCCCGGAAAGTATACTTAATAAATTAAGCCCGACTCTTTCCGCGGTAAGAATGCTGCTGGCTTTTCCGCTGATTTTGACGATAATTTTACCGGATTTTGCCTCTTTACCTTCTTTTACCTTAGCTTCAAACTTAATGCCTTTATCCACGGTTTTAAAAACTTTCTCCACAACCGGCAATCCGCAAATTACGCAATCCTCTTTTAACAATATCCCCGCGGCAACTTCCTTATCCTTAGGAATTGTTAATTGAGTAGTAATATCACCTCTTCCGATATCCTCAACTAAAGCGTGGCGTACGATGCTTTCCAGCTTTTCCGGATTCAATTCCGCTTTTTTATCCGAGAGAAACGTTCCTTTAGAGTCCATTCTCCACCGCCTTTAGTTTTATTAAGGTTTCTTTTAATTCCCTTAATCTCTCCCTTTCCTTCTCCACTATTTCTTCCGGCGCTCTTTTTACGAAATTTTCATTTGCCAGCATATTTTCTTTAGACTTTATTTCCGATTCGATTTTAGATATTCTTTGTGTTATTTTCTGCCGGTACTTATCGATATCGATTAAACCGGACAGAGGTATAGCGATATGCGCATCTTTTAATCCCGAAATATACTCATTTCCCTGCCGCAAATAAGTATCGAGGATCTCTATATTATTTATTTTAGCCAGTTTTTGTAGATTTACAAGCATGCTTTTTAATAATTTAGCCAATTGCTGGTTGGCGGTACTAATTTTGATATTTATTAAGTCAGCGGGAGGAATCTCTAATTCCGAACGCATATTCCTGATTACCGTAATAAATTCAAAAAGGACATGCATTTTATGCTCGGATTTCTTATCGATGATATTCTCCTGAACATGCGGCCAAGGCTCGCACATAATACTATTTCCTTTATGCGGTAATTTCTGCCATATTTCTTCGGTTATAAACGGCATAAACGGATGCAGCGTTCTTAAAAACTTTTCCAGGATTTTATACAAAACAACTTGATTCTCTTTTTGCGTTATTTCCGCTTTTGAAATCTCAAGGTACCAATCGCAGAATTCATGCCAAAAAAAGCCGTAAAGCGCATTGGCAGCTTCGTTAAACTTATAATTATCCAGCAATTTTCCGGTATCTTTAAGAGTTGAGTAAAAACGGCTTAAAATCCAACGGTTGGTCATGCTTAGTTCTTCTTCTTTAAAAAAACGGCATAAATCGACTTCAATCATGGCAGGATCCAGGTTCATCAGAATAAAACGGGAGGCATTCCAGATTTTATTGGCAAAATTTCTTCCCTGCTCAAACCTTTCTTTGGAAAGATACACATCCTGCCCCTGGGCAGTAATAGAAATCAGGCTAAAACGCAATGCATCTGTCCCATATTCATTTATAATATCGAGCGGGTCAATAATATTGCCTAAAGACTTAGACATTTTCTTACCTTCAACATCCCGGACCGTTCCGTGTATATAAACATCCCGAAAAGGCAAATCTCCCATGAATTCATAACCTGCCATAATCATGCGGGCAACCCAGAAGAAAATTATTTCAGGCGCCGTGACTAAAACAGAAGTAGGATAGAAATATTTCAACCCATGTTTTTCTTCAGGCCAATAAAAAGTAGCAAATGGCCATAACCATGACGAAAACCATGTGTCTAGAACATCTTCGTCCTGCTTTATATTCTCACTATTACAAAACTTGCATACTTTCGGTTCTTCATCAATAACAACAAAATCTTTATTACAAGCGGAACAATGCCACAGCGGTATACGATGCCCCCACCAGATCTGGCGGGATATACACCAATCCTGGATATTTTCCATCCAGTTAAGATAAACCTTGGTCCAGCGTTTCGGATGGAATTTAATTTTGCCTTTTTTCACGGCCTCAACTGCCGGCTTGGCAAGCGGAGCCATTTTAACGAACCATTGGCGCGATAAATACGGCTCGATTACGGTATGGCAACGATAACAATGCCCCGCAGAAAGCGCATGCGGTTCAATTTTCTCCAACAATCCTTTTTCTTTAAGGTCCTCTAAGATTACTTCTCTGGCCTCAAACCTATCCATTCCTTTATAATCACCGGACAATTCATTCATCCTACCATCAGGGTACATGACATTAATAAATTCAAGATTATGCTTCTTGCCCATTATATAATCGTTAGGGTCATGCGCGGGAGTAACCTTCACCGCTCCTGTGCCGAATTTTTTATCGACCATAGAATCGGCAATCACTTCAATCTCACGATTGACCAAAGGAAGAATCAATTTCTTACCTATAAGTTTCTTGTAACGGCTATCCTTAGGATTTACCGCGACCGCGGTATCACCAAGCATTGTTTCCGGCCGGGTAGTTGCAACAATAATAAATTTATCCGGGTTCTCCTTAAGCGGATATTTCAAATAATAAAGATTTCCCTGCAGATCATGATGCGGGGCCTCTTCATCAGCCAATGCAGTCTGGCATCTTGGGCACCAGTTAATAACCTTAACGTCTTGATAAATTAATCCTTTTTCCCAAAGACTAACAAAAACTTTTTTTACGGCCTTTGAATAATCCTCATCCATCGTAAAACGCGTACGTTCCCAATCACAGGAAGAACCTAACTTACGTAATTGGCGTATAATGGTAGAACCATATTCTTCTTTCCAAAGCCACACGCGTTCAATGAATTTATCCCTGCCCATTTGTTGACGGGTTAATCCCTGTTTGGCTATTGATTTTTCGACTACATTCTGAGTTGCGATACCGGCATGGTCTGTTCCCGGCATCCACAAGGCTTCCTCGCCCTTCATACGATGGTAGCGGATAAGAATATCCTGAATACTATTATTTAAAGCATGGCCCATATGCAAGATTCCGGTAACATTGGGCGGAGGGATAACTACGCAAAAAGGTTTTTTATCAGGATTGGGACGGCCGCGAAAAAATCCGCTGTCTTCCCAGAACTTATACCACTTATCTTCGGTTTCTTTAGGATTGTATTTCGATGAAAGTTCAGTAATCATTTTATTTTATTCCGGAAAGCATTCTCTAGCGGACAAAACTAAACCTTATCTTTAAGGAGTTTATACTCAACACTATCTACCAATGCCTGCCAGCTGGCCTCAATTATATTCTCCGATACTCCTATGGTACTCCAGGTATCAGACTCATCCTGCGATTGTATAAGCACACGCACACGAGCTGCAGTGCCGGCTTTTTCATCCAATACCCGCACCTTAAAGTCGGAAAGATGCATTTTAGAAAGCGTCGGGTAAAATTCCTTTAAGGCTTTGCGCAAAGCATTATCTAAAGCGTTTACCGGCCCGTCTCCTTCGGCAGCAGTATGTTCTTTAACGCCCTTGACCTTAACTTTAATGATTGCCTCGGAGGTAATCTTTTTATTTGCCTGCTTTTCAATTACTACCCGGAAACCCTCGAGCTCAAAAAATTTATCGTATTTCTTAAGAGCCTTTTTCATCAAAATCTCAAAAGACGCCTCAGCAGCTTCAAAATGATAACCTTCATGCTCTAGTTTCTGAACCAATTCAAGGATTTTCTTTGTCTTGGGATCTTCCTTGCTCAAGTCAAGCTCAAGGGATTTCGCCCGCAATAATATGCCGGTTTTCCCTCCTAATTCCGAAACAAGCACTCGGCGATGATTGCCTACCAATGCCGGGTCAATATGCTCATAGCTTTTAGAATTCTTCATAACAGCATTAATATGCATTCCGCCCTTATGGGCAAAAGCCGAATCCCCCACATATGGCTGGTCGGTCCGGGAACGCATATTACTTATTTCGCTGATAAAACGGGAAACATGAACGAGCTCTTTTAAGTTATCATCCGGGATGCAATCAATATCAAGTTTTATTTTTAAATTCGCGATAATCGGAAGAAGGTCGGCATTGCCGCAACGCTCACCGTAACCATTAATTGTGCCTTGAACAATAGTAGCACCAGCTTCAATTGCCGCAATGGAATTCGCAATTGCCAAACCGCAATCATTATGGCAATGAATACCGATATCCGCTTTTATTTTTGGTTTTATTTCACGAATTACGGCTGATATTTCCGATGTCAACGTACCGCCGTTAGTATCGCATAAAGAAACCGACTTTGCCCCTGCTTCAACTGCAGCAATAAGGCATTTTAAACTATATTCCTTGTTAGCCCGGTAAGCGTCAAAAAAATGTTCGGCATCATAAAATACAGTTAATCCCTTAGAAACCAAGAAACTAACCGTATCTTTAATCATATTTAAATTTTCTTCTAATGTAACTTTAAGTACATCCGTAACATGTAAATCCCAGGTTTTTCCTACGATTGTAATAATTTCGGCTCCTGAACGAACAAGATCCTCAATATTATTATCCTGGCTTGCCTTAATATTCGGCCTGCGCGTCATACTAAAAGCAGCAAGTTTAGAATTATGCAGGCGTTTTTTAGCCATCTTAACAAAAAATTCCATATCCTTCGGATTAGAACCCGGCCAACCGCCCTCAATAAAATGCACGCCCAGCTTATCTAATTCCTGGGCAATGCGCACTTTATCCGAAACCGAATAAGATATTCCTTCACCCTGCGAACCATCTCTTAAAGTTGTATCATAAAGCCAAACCTTATACATTGCTCTCCTTATTTTCCCAAGCCAAATTTTTCATGCAAGGCTTTAACTGCGGTTTCTGCAAATTTCTTTTGTATAATACAAGATATGCTTATTTCAGAAGTTGAAATCATTTCGATATTGATTTTGCTCTCCGCTAAAGTATCAAACATACCCGCGGCAACTCCGGAATGAGATTTCATGCCTACCCCGACAATAGATACGCGGGCAATATCTTCATCTTGCGTAACTTCGCCTGCACCGATTTCCTTGGCAACCTTTTTCGTAAGCTTGATCGTTTTCGGTAAATCTGCTTTGCTTACCGTAAAAGATATATCGGTCTGGCGGGTATGGCTGACATTCTGGACTATCATATCAACGCTTACGCCGGAAGCTGCTAATTCATTAAAGATTCCAGCGGCTATTCCCGGACGGTCAGGAACGCTGCATATCGTAAGTTTAGATTCTCCCTTATTTAAGGTTACTGCCGTAACGACTACTTCCTCCATCTCTTTA
>ORJL011007464.1_pt1 | contig 18001 bp, 17 predicted proteins | sample 1779941 | NCBI WGS metagenome assembly ORJL01 (sample SAMEA104232317, study PRJEB22302) | groundwater metagenome | biome: forest; feature: aquifer; material: groundwater | place: USA | collected 2011-08-07 | depth 5.8 m | reverse complement strand
GAAGAAGCCAAGCGCAAGGCCGAACTCGAGGCCAAGCGGCGCTTTGGCGAAGCCGAGGCCAAGACCGCAGCCGCGGCCAAGGCCGCCGCGGCGCCCGCCGCGCGTGCACCCGGTGTCGCCGCCGACATTACCGACGAGGATGAAGGTCCGCGCCAGATCCGTCGCGGCCCCGGCGGCGCTGTTCGCCCCGCGACTCCCCCGAAGACGACGGCCAAGCCGGCGCCGCAAAAGCAGCGCGGACGCCTGACGCTGGTCACCGCGCTCAATGCCGACGACGTGCGCGAGCGCTCGATCGCGTCGTTCCGCCGCCGCACCCAGCGCCTGAAGGGGCATGCGTCGAACGAGCCGAAGGAAAAGCTCATTCGCGAAGTGGTCATCCCGGAAGCCATCAATATCCAGGAACTCGCCAACCGCATGTCCGAGCGCGCGGTCGACGTGATCCGGCTTTTGATGAAGCAGGGCGCGATGCACAAGATCACCGACGTGATCGATGCCGACACCGCGCAGCTGATCGCCGAGGAACTCGGCCACACCGTCAAGCGCGTCGCCGCGTCGGACGTCGAGGAAGGCCTATTCGATATCGTCGACGACTCGACCGATACCGAGCCGCGTTCGCCTGTCGTGACCGTGATGGGCCACGTCGACCACGGCAAGACCTCGCTGCTCGACGCGCTTCGCCACGCCAACGTGGTGTCCGGCGAGGCCGGCGGCATCACCCAGCATATCGGCGCCTATCAGGTGACCTCGCCGGAAAGCGGCAAGAAGATCACCTTCATCGACACCCCGGGCCACGCCGCGTTCACCGCGATGCGCGCGCGCGGCGCCAAGGTCACCGACATCGTGGTGCTGGTGGTCGCGGCGGATGACGGCGTCATGCCGCAGACCATTGAGGCGATCAATCACGCCAAGGCGGCGAAGGTTCCGATGATCGTGGCGATCAACAAGATCGACAAGCCCGACGCCAAGCCGGAACGCGTGCGCACCGAACTGCTGCAACACGAGGTTCAGGTCGAATCGCTCGGCGGCGACGTCGTCGACGTCGAGGTCTCCGCCAAGAACAAGACCAACCTCGACAAGCTGCTGGAAATGATCGCGCTGCAGGCCGAATTGCTCGACCTCAAGACCAATGCCGAGCGTCCCGCCGAAGGCACCGTGATCGAAGCCAAGCTCGATCGCGGCCGCGGTCCGGTCGCGACCGTGCTGGTGCAGCGCGGCACGCTCAAGGTCGGCGACATCATCGTCGCCGGCGCCGAGATGGGCCGCGTTCGCGCGCTTATCAACGATCAGGGCACGACCATCAGCGAGGCCGGACCGTCCGTTCCCGTGGAAGTGCTCGGCTTCAACGGCCCGCCGGAAGCCGGCGACCGTCTCGCCGTAGTCGAGAGCGAGGCCCGCGCCCGCGAAGTCACCAGCTACCGCGCACACCAGAAGCGCGAGAACGCCGCCGCCAGCATTTCCGGCATGCGCGGTTCGCTCGAGCAGATGATGTCGCAGCTCAAGACCTCGGGCCGCAAGGATTTTCCGCTGATCATCAAGGCCGACGTGCAGGGCTCGCTGGAAGCGATCCTCGGCTCGCTCGACAAGCTCGGCACCGAAGAAGTCACCGCGCGCATCCTGCATGCCGGCGTCGGCGGTATCTCGGAATCCGACGTGACGCTGGCGGAAGGTTTCAACGCCGCCATCATCGGCTTCAACGTCCGCGCCCACAAGGAAGCCGCCGCCGCCGCCAAGCGCAACGGCATCGAAATCCGCTACTACAACATCATCTACGATCTCGTGGATGACGTGAAGAAGGCGATGTCCGGCCTGCTGGCGCCGACGCTGCGCGAAACCATGCTGGGCAACGCCCTGATCCTGGAAGTGTTCAACATTTCCAAGGTCGGCAAGGTCGCGGGTTGCCGCGTCACCGACGGCACCGTGGAACGCGGCGCCAATGTTCGCCTGATTCGCGACAACGTCGTCGTGCATGAAGGCAAGCTGTCGACGCTGAAGCGCTTCAAGGACGAAGTGAAGGAAGTGCAGTCCGGCCAGGAATGCGGCATGGCGTTCGAGAATTACGGCGACATGCGCGCCGGCGACGTCATCGAGTGTTATCGCGTGGAGACGATCCAGCGCTCTCTGTAAGTCCAAATCTTGCAAGCTCGCTGATTTTTTGACTGAAACCGCGGCGTCATGGCCGGACTTGTTCCGGCCGTCCACGCTTTGCCTAATTCAACAAGAAAGCCATGAATGCCCGCGACAAGCGCGGGCATGACGATATTGAGAGACGACAATGCCCCGTCACCACAAGAAGGACTCCGCGCCCGGCGGCTCGCAGCGTCAGTTGCGCGTCGGCGAAGTCGTGCGCCACGCCGTTGCGGACATTCTTTCGCAGGGCAGCGTGCACGACCCGGACCTCGAGGGCCACATCATCACCGTGCCCGAGGTGCGGATGTCGCCGGACCTGAAGCTCGCGACCGTTTATGTGATGCCGCTCGGCGGGCGCGACACCGGCGTCGTGATCGCGGCGCTGGAGCGCAACAAGAAGTTCCTGCGCGGCGAGATCGCGCACCGCGTTAACTTAAAATTTGCGCCTGATGTTCGCTTCCGCGTCGACGAACGATTCGACGAAGCGGAACGAATAGAGAAATTACTGCGAACACCTGCGGTGCAAAGAGACATCGCACCCGATTCGCAAGATACGGAAGAGTAAGCTGATGATCGTGACCACCGCCAACAGCGTGATCGAGCCGGGAATCGGCGATTCGGAAGCGCCTGAAAAAAATATTTCTTCGGATCCGCATCGCGACGAGAATCGTCCGCGCGCCGGCAAGCAGCCGCGCCAGAACAACCAGCCGCGGCGCGACAAGCGCGATGTCCACGGCTGGGTCGTGCTCGACAAGCCGATCGGCATGACCTCGACCCATGCGGTCGCGGTGGTGAAGCGGCTGTTCCAAGCCAAGCGCGCCGGTCACGCCGGCACGCTCGATCCGCTCGCCTCCGGCGGCCTGCCGATCGCGCTCGGGGAAGCCACCAAGACGGTTCCGTTCGTGATGGACGGCCGCAAGCGCTACCGCTTTACGGTCGCCTGGGGCGAGGAACGCGACACCGACGACACCGAGGGCCGGGTGACCCAGACCAGCGATCTCAGGCCCTCCGCCGAGGAAATCCGGGCCCTGCTGCCGCGGTTCACCGGCTTGATCGAGCAGATCCCGCCGCAATACTCCGCCATCAAGGTCCAGGGCGAGCGCGCCTATGATCTGGCGCGCGACGGGGAGACCGTCGAACTGAAGCCGCGGCCGGTCGAAATTCACCATTTATCCCTTGTAGAACAACCAGATAGCAGCCATTCGGTGTTCGAAGCCGAGTGCGGCAAGGGAACCTATGTGCGGGCGCTGGCCCGCGATATCGGCCGGATTCTCGGCTGTTTCGGTCATATCTGCGCGCTGCGGCGGACCCTGGTCGGGCCGTTCGGCGAGGCGGACATGATTCCGCTGGAACAGTTGGAGGCTTTGTGCGATAGAGCCGCGTCTGGCGAGGGCAGCCTCGCCGACGCGCTTTTGCCCGTTGAGACCGCGCTGGACGACATCCCGGCACTGGCCGTCACACGGGCTGATGCGGCAAGGCTCCACCGGGGCCAGGCCGTTTTGTTGCGCGGACGGGATGCGCCCAATAGTAGCGGCACAGTCTATGTCACGGTGGCAGGCCGGCTTCTGGCCCTCGCCGAAATTGGCAATGGCGAACTCATCCCCAAGCGCGTGTTCAACCTGACCGGACTGACCGCCAGTTCGGCTCGCAGCAATGAAAGAGTTTGACGATGTCGATTACCGCCGAACGTAAAGCGGAAGTCATCAAGACGAATGCCAACAAGGCCGGCGACACCGGCTCGCCTGAGGTTCAGGTCGCGATCCTGTCGGAACGCATCGCTAACCTCACCGGGCATTTCAAATCCCACGTGAAGGACAATCATTCGCGCCGGGGTCTTTTGAAAATGGTCGCCACGCGCCGTTCCCTGCTTGATTACATCAAGCGGAAGGACGAGGCGCGTTACAAGGCGTTGCTCGAAAAGCACAACATTCGTCGTTGAGTTGAGTTCACGCGCGCATCTTGCGCGCGTTTTCGCATGATCTTCTGGAACCCAGACTCCGATTTTCGGAGACGATCATGCGCAAGGGCATGATCCGGAAAAGTGGATACCGGTTTTCCGAAAAGATCATGCCCAAACATAATACGTCCAGCAGCAATCCGGCCGCTGGGCGGGGCAAGATGCCCGTACTACCGAAAGGATGGACGCCATCCGAAGTATAAAGACCATGGCAGGATCGCCGGACGCTGATCTCGCATTGCGATCAGCGTCTCGCAATCTTGCGCATGGTCTTTGTGTTTCAGGGCTTACGTTCTTTCGTGAACCCATGAAAGAAGACCTACATGTTCAATATTCATTCAGTCGAAATCGACTGGGGTGGCCGTCCCCTCAGGCTTGAAACCGGCAAGATCGCCCGTCAGGCCGACGGTGCCGTCCTCGCAACCTACGGCGAAACCGTCGTGCTTGCCACCGTCGTTGCCGCCAAGACGGCGCGCGAAGGCGTCGACTTCCTGCCGCTGACCGTCGACTACATCGAAAAGACCTACGCGGCGGGCCGCATTCCCGGCGGCTACTTCAAGCGCGAGGGCCGGCCCACCGAGAAGGAAACGCTGGTCTCCCGCCTGATCGATCGTCCGATCCGCCCGCTGTTCGTCGACGGCTGGCGCAACGAGACCCAGGTCATCGTCACCGTGCTGTCGCATGACATGGAGAACGATCCCGACATTCTGGCACTGGTCGCCGCCTCCGCGGCGCTGACGATTTCCGGCGCACCGTTCAAGGGTCCGATCGGCGCCGCCCGCGTCGGCTTCATCAACGACGAGTACGTGCTCAACCCGACGCTCGACGAAATGGTCGAACCCCAGCTCGACCTCGTCGTCGCCGGCACCGCCGACGCCGTGCTGATGGTGGAATCGGAAGCCAAGGAACTCAACGAAGACATCATGCTTGGCGCGGTCATGTTCGGTCACCGGCATTTCCAGCCGGTGGTCAACGCGATCATCGATCTCGCCGAGAAGGCCGCCAAGGAGCCGCGCGACGTCAAGATCGTCGACGAGAGCGTGCTGGAGAAGGAAATCCTCGGACTGATCGAAACCGATCTGCGCGCCGCTTACGCGATCCCGGTCAAGCAGGACCGCTATGCGGCGGTCGGCAAGGCCAAGGAAAAGGTGATGGCGCACTACTTCCCGGAAGGCCAGGAGCCGAAATACGACAAGCTGCGCATCGCCGGCGTATTCAAGGAACTCGAAGCCAAGATCGTTCGCTGGAACATTCTCGACACCGGCAAGCGCATCGACGGCCGCGATTCCAAGACCGTCCGCAGCATCATCGCCGAAGTCGGCGTGCTGCCCCGCGCCCATGGTTCGGCGCTGTTCACCCGCGGCGAAACCCAGGCGATGGTGGTGACCACGCTCGGCACCGGCGAGGACGAGCAGTACATCGACTCGCTGTCAGGGACCTACAAGGAGCAGTTCCTGCTGCACTACAACTTCCCTCCCTACTCGGTCGGTGAAACCGGACGCATGGGCGGCACCAAGCGGCGTGAAATCGGCCACGGCAAGCTGGCGTGGCGCGCAATCCACCCGGTGCTGCCGCCGCATCACGAGTTCCCCTACACCGTGCGCGTGGTCTCCGAGATCACCGAGTCGAACGGATCGTCGTCGATGGCATCGGTCTGCGGCGCTTCGCTGGCGCTGATGGATGCCGGCGTTCCCCTGAAGCGGCCGACGGCGGGTATCGCCATGGGCCTCATTCTGGAAGGTTCGCGCTTCGCGGTGCTGTCCGACATCCTCGGCGACGAGGATCATCTCGGCGACATGGACTTCAAGGTCGCCGGCACCGATGTCGGCATCACCTCGCTGCAGATGGACATCAAGATCGCCGGCATTACCGAGGAGATCATGAAGGTCGCGCTCGGCCAGGCCAAGGATGGGCGCATCCACATCCTCGGCGAGATGGCGAAGGCGTTGACCAACGCCCGCGCCGAACTCGGCGAATACGCGCCGCGCATCGAGACCTTCAAGATCCCGACCGACAAGATCCGCGAAGTGATCGGCACCGGCGGCAAGGTGATCCGTGAAATCGTCGAGAAGACCGGCGCAAAGGTCAACATCGACGACGACGGCACCGTGAAGGTGGCATCAGCCGACGGCGAATCGATCAAGGCCGCGATCAAGTGGATCAAGTCGATCGCCTCCGATCCGGAGCTGAACGCAATCTATGACGGCACCGTGGTCAAGGTGATGGAGTTCGGCGCGTTCGTGAACTTCTTCGGCGCCAAGGACGGCCTCGTCCACATCAGCCAGCTCGCGGCCAACCGCGTGCAGAAGACCTCCGACGTCGTCAAGGAAGGCGACAAGGTCAAGGTCAAGCTGCTCGGCTTCGACGATCGCGGCAAGACGCGCTTGTCGATGAAGGCGGTCGATCAGGTGACCGGCGAGGACCTCGAGGCCAAGCAGAAGACCGAGGCTCCGGCGCGCGAAGCCGCCGGCGAGTAAGCACCGCAACTATCACAGACGACGAAGGGCGGCTTTTCAGCCGCCCTTTTTGTTTGCCGTGACGTGCGGCTATGCGCGCTGACGCCGCAGCGCCGCGAGCCGCAAAAATATGAAACCAGGGCGGGCCTGAATTCGCATTTAAGTTTCGGGCCGGTGCCGCTACCATCATCCCAGTCGAGCGATGCAAGGCTCGTCACACGTCAGGGAGGGTTCTCATGTCGTCACTATCGCGCCGTCGTTTTTTCAGTGCGACCGCGGGCGCCGCCGCCGTCGCGGCCATGCCGCGCCTTGTATTCGCGCAAGCCGCCGCGCCCGCCGCGACCGGGCCTTTCGCGGTTCCGCCGCTCGGCTATCCCTTCAATGCGTTCGAACCCCACATCGACGCCAGGACCATGGAAATCCACCATGACCGGCATCATGGCGCCTATGTCGGCAACCTCAACACCATCGCCAAGACCAATCCGCAGCTCGGCACCAGCGCCGTAACCGACGTGCTCGGCAATTTGAACGCCCTGAACGACGACATCAAGTTCGCGGTGCGCAACAATCTCGGCGGCCACGCCAACCACACCATGTTCTGGGAAATCATGGGACCGGACGGCGGCAAGCCCGAAGGCGAGGTACTGGCCGCGATCGACAAGGACCTCGGCGGCCTGGAAAAATTCCAGAACGACTTCAACGCCGCGGGCGGACGCCAGTTCGGCTCGGGCTGGGTGTTCGTGACTGTCACCAAGGACGGCAAGCTCGCGATCGAGACCCGCCCGAACCAGGACAGTCCGATCATGGACGGCAAACGTGCACTGCTCGGCAACGACGTCTGGGAGCACGCTTATTATCTCAACTACCAGAACCGCCGCGCCGATTATCTCAAGGCGTGGTGGAATACCGTGAACTGGAGCAAGATCGCCGAGCGCTATGCCGCTGCGAAGGCCGGCACACTGGGGGTTTGAGCGGGATTCATTGAACACGGGAGGGCGGCTTTTCAGCCGCCCTTCTTGTTTGCGCAGAACGCATCGGCATTCATAGCCGCCATCAGTTCCGCTTCTTGCTCGCAGTCTTCGCGGGCGGAATTTCCACACTCTCCGTCACCACCTCGCCCAGCGCTGCAAAATCCGCCTTGCGCGGCGAGGTGCGGCGGAACACGAGGCCGATGCTGCGGCCGGGCTGCGGATTTTCCAGGCGCAGGAATTTCACCCGCTCGTCGCGCCGCTCGACGTCGGCGGCGATCTGCGGAATCAGCGTGACGCCGTAGCCGCCCGCGACCATCTGCATCACGGTGTTCAGACTGCTGGCGCCGAACACGGTCCCGCTGCCGGCGGGGGTGCGGCCCCGCGCCGCGGTCGCGCAAAACGCCAGCGCCTGATCGCGCAGGCAGTGCCCGTCTTCGAGCAGGATCAGCCGGCTTTGATCGATATCTGCAGCGGCAACCCGCGCGTCTTCCTTGCGCGGATCGCTCGCGGACACCGCCAGCAGAAACAGATCCTCGAACAAGGCAATCGCATCGATGTCCGGCTCGGCCACCGGCAATGCGAGCAACGCGGCGTCGAGCGCGCCGTTCTTGATATCCTCGATCAGTTGCCTGGTCTGGGTTTCCCGCAGCTCCAGCCGTAATTCCGGGAACCGGGTCTGCAGCAGGGGGAGAATCCGCGGCAGCAAATAGGGCGCCAGCGAGGGAATCACCCCGAGCGTCAGCCGGCCCGTCAGCAGGCCGCTGCGATGCCGGGCGAAGTCGACCAGATCGCGCGAGGCCGTCAGCACTTCCTCGGCCCGCCGGGCGATTTCGCCCCCGCCCCCGGTCAGCGTCACACCGCCCGGCCGCCGCTCCGCCACGGCGACGCCGAGGGTCCGCTCCAGATCGCGGATCTGCATCGACAGTGCAGGCTGGGTCACGGCGCAGGCCTCGGCGGCGCGGCCGAAATGGCCGTGCTTGGCCAGGGCTGCGAGATATCGAAGCTGTCGGAGCGTGATCATATCGATCAGATAAACTAATCGAGACCTCAAGACAAATCGACTGGACCTGATGGTGGATATCTTCCAAGCTGCGCCTCACGAATTCCGCAAAATGCCCCCGGGTTTAGCCCGGAATTCGCACAACCCACTGGAACCATAGAGTTTTTGGATGCGCTGAAGTCTCGACGCGAGCCGAATTTCACTTCGCCTGAAAACGCTCTCCCCATCTCCACCTGCCGGAAGGAATAACAGCGATGGTTGACCGTCCCCAATTAACGACCACAGCCGGTAACCCGATTGCCGACAACCAGAATTCGATCAGCGCCGGCCCGCGCGGCCCGGTCTTGATGCAGGACTACCAGCTGATCGAGAAGCTGGCGCATCAGAACCGCGAGCGCATTCCCGAGCGTACCGTCCATGCCAAGGGCTGGGGCGCGTTCGGCACCCTGACCATCACCGGGGATATTTCGAAATACACCAAGGCCTCGGTGCTGCAGCCCGGCGCCAAGACCGAGATGCTGCTGCGCTGCTCGACGGTGGCCGGCGAACTCGGCGCCGCCGATGCCGAGCGCGACGTGCGCGGCTTCGCGCTGAAGTTCTACACCAAGGAAGGCAACTGGGATCTGGTCGGCAATAACACCCCGGTGTTCTTCGTCCGCGACCCCTACAAATTCCCTGACTTCATCCACACCCAGAAGCGCCACCCCAAGACCAACATGCGTTCGCCGACCGCTATGTGGGATTTCTGGTCGCTGTCGCCGGAAAGCCTGCATCAGGTGACGATCCTGATGTCGGATCGCGGCCTGCCGACCGACATCCGCCATATCAACGGCTACGGCAGCCACACCTACTCGCTGATCAACGCGAAGGACGAACGCGTCTACGTCAAATTCCACTTCAAGACCATGCAGGGCCACAAGCACTGGACCAATCACGAGGCTGCCGGGATCGTCGGCCGCACCCGCGAGTCCACCCAGGAAGACCTCTTCAACGCCATCGAGCAGAAGGACTTCCCGAAGTGGAAGGTGCAGGTCCAGATCATGCCGGAGGCCGATGTCGGCAAGCACTGGTACAACCCCTTCGACCTCACCAAGGTGTGGCCGCACGGCGATTGTCCGCCGATCGACATCGGCGTGATGGAGCTCAACCGCAACCCGGAAAACTATTTCCAGCAGATCGAACTCGCGGCATTCTCGCCGTCCAACATCGTGCCGGGCATCGGCTTCTCGCCCGACAAGATGCTGCAGGCCCGCATCTTCTCCTATGCCGACGCGCATCGCTATCGGCTCGGCACGCACTACGAGCAACTGCCCGTCAACGCCGCGAAGTGCCCGGTCCATCACTATCACAAGGACGGTCCGATGCGCTTCTTCGAGCAGAAGACCGGCAATGTGGACGCCTATTACGAGCCGAATTCGTTTGGCGGAGCGGTCGAGGACAAGAAGTTCGCCGAGCCGCCGCTGAAGATTTCCGGCGACGCGGAGCGCTACAATCACCGCGACGGCAATGACGACTACAAGCAGGTCACGGCATTGTTCAACCTGTTCAATGCCGACCAGAAGAAGCGGCTGTTCAGCAACATCGCAGACGCGATGTGGGGCATCCCGAAAGAGATTTCCGAGCGTCAGCTCGGTCATTTCAGGAAGGTGCATCCGGACTATGAAGCCGGCGTCCGCGCCGCTCTCGACCACATGACCCGCGCCAAGGCAGCCGAGACCGCCCAGCAGCAGAAAATGCCGCAGGGCCCGCAAGCCGCGGAGTGACTTCCCGCGCCTTGTTGAAGTTGATTGAACCCTGAAGCTGAACAGGCCCTCGCGATCGATCGCGGGGCCTGTTGTTTGCGCGATCAGGGCCGGACATCGCACGCCAGATTTACGGTCACTACCAGGGTCGGCGCAGGCGCCGCCCCGCCGCCCTACCCGACGACCTTGATGTAAGTATCCTTCAGCGTTCTCCGCTTGAATCCCCCGGCACTCTCCTCGTCGCAACGAGCCTGCCTCGAACTCACCTTTCGTAAAAGCCCTTGCCGATCAGGCCGCCGATGATGCCGCCGACGATCGGCGCGACCCAGAATAGCCACAGCGACTGCAAGGCGGCGGCGCCCCCGAAGATGGCGGTCGCGGTCGAGCGCGCCGGATTGAGCGATGCATTGGAGACCGGAATCGCGACAAGGTGAAATAGCACCAGTGCGAGGCCGATGGCGATCGGCGCAAAGCCGGGCGATGCCTTCGCCGAGGTCGCACCCGTAATGACCACCAGGAACAGCGCGGTGATGACGACCTCGATCAGCCCGACGCTCAGCAGCGAAAAGCCGGTGCCGCCATAGGTATTGGACGCCGCAAGGAAGGTATTCCATTTTCCCGATGCGGGCGCGCCCTGCAGGATGACGTAGAACACCGCCGCGGCCGCGGCGCCACCGATGACCTGCGCGATGATGTAGGGGATCGCCTTTCCGGCCTCGAAGCGGCCCGCCGCCACTAGTCCGCAGGTAACGGCCGGATTGAAATGGCCGCCGGAAATCGGGCCGACCGCGTAAGCCATCGCCAGCACCGACAGGCCGACCGCAAATGCGACCGCGACCAGTCCCGCGCTCGGCGCGGAAAACAACGCCGCGCCGCAGACCGCGGTCACCAGCGTGAATGTACCGACGAATTCCGCACCCAGCTCTTTCATCATATAGAAACCCTCCCTTTTCTTCCGGTCCATGCCCCAGGACGGCACATCATGACATCAAGCTGTCGCCAATGACAACGTTGCACATGCGAATTTCCCACGCCGAAACAATGCGAAGGACGAACGCTTCCACGTAAAATTCCACCTATGCAGACGTGCATCGCCATCGCCGCAGGGTCCGAAAAGCCGCGGAATAGTCCGGCGGCTACCTCCAGCTCATGATCGAACGGCCGGGGTCGCCAGCCCCGGCCGTTTTCACATTCAAAAGCCTGACTTTGAGGTTCGTCCGCCCCCATGTTGATCGGGCCTGGCGCTGTGCCCTCCCGCGTTTGCCCGATTTGCGGTATCGACACACGCCACGTCGGAAACACGCTGTCGCCGAGGAGCTGGAAATGACGCCGCCCACGATCCGTCCCGCCCGATCCGACGAATATGACGAGATCGCGCGGGTCTGGATGAACAGCTGGGCCTCGACGGGGCTCGAAGAGGCCAGCAATTTTCTGCTGGCGAAGCTGCGCGCGCGGATTCCGCTTGAGGTCGGGAAGGGCTGGAGCTTGTTCGTTGCCGACGATCATGGAGCGCTCGCGGCGATGCTGGCGCTGCACCTGCCCAACCTCTATCTCGACCAGTTGTTCGTCGCGCCGGAATATCAGGGCCAGAGCCTCGGGCGGCGGCTGCTGGCGTTCACGCGGCAGCATCTGCCCGATGAGATCTACCTGCGCTGCGTGCGCGAAAATGAAAAGGCGTGGCGCTGGTATGAGCGCGAGGGTTTTGTGTTCGAAAAGGAGCAGGTCGAACCGATGACCGGATTCGTCATGAGATATTACCGATGGAAGAAACAGGGAACCGTCAGATGATGAAGCTTTACTGGTCGCCACGCTCGCGTTCGTTTTCCGCGCTCTGGCTGATGGAAGAAACCGGGCAGCCCTACGAGCGCGTGCTGACTGACATCACTACCGGCGCGCAGAAGGCGCCCGAATATCTCGCGATCAATCCGATGGGCAAGGTGCCGGCACTGAGGGACGGCGACGCCACGCTCGCGGAGGCCGCTGCGATCTGCGCCTATGCCGCCGAACGCTATCCCGATGCGAAACTGGCCCCGCCATTGGGCGACCCCCTGCGCGCGAAATATCTGTACTGGCTGTTCTTCTCGCCGGGCTGCATCGAGCCCGCGATGGTGCAGGTCGCGACCAAGATCGAGATGAATCCGGTCGCCGCCGGCTGGGGCGATGCGCAGCGGGTATTTGACGTGCTCGACGCCGCGCTGAGCAAGGGACCGTGGATTCTCGGCGAGACCTTCTCGGCCGCGGATATCATCATCGGATCGGGACTGAATTTCGCGGTGCGGCTGTTCAAGATGGTGCCGTCGCGTCCGTCATTCGACGCCTATATCGCGCGATGCATGGCGCGTCCGGCATTCCAGCGCGCTGAAAAGATCGCGGCGGGTTAGATTGCTGCGCTCACACCCATCATCGCCGGGCAAAAGCGCGAAGCGCGTCTTTGTACGAGATGACCGGGCGATCCAGTATTCCGGAGCCGTCGGTGATGAATCGAGAAGGCGCGGCGTACTGGATACCCGCTTTCGCGGGTATGACACTTTGTTTGGTCGCGGCGACCGCGGACTATAAGAAGAGCTATTCCGCCTTCAGCGCTTCGGGCCGCGGCATCGAGATGACGTTATAGCCAGAATCGACATAGTGGATCTCGCCAGTAACGCCGCCCGATAGATCCGAGAGCAAATACAACGCCGAGCCGCCGAGCTCATCGAGCGTGACGCCGCGCCCGAGCGGCGAATGCTTCTGCTGGAACGCGAACATCGCGCGCGCATCGCCGATGCCTGAGCCCGCAAGCGTGCGGATCGGGCCGGCAGAGATCGCGTTGACGCGGATGCCGCGCGCGCCGAAGTCGGAAGCGAGATAACGCACGGACGCCTCCAGCGCGGCTTTCGCCACGCCCATCACGTTATAGTTCGGCATCACCCGCATCGAGCCGCCGAAGGTCAGCGTGATCATGCTGCCGCCGGATGGCGGCATCAGCTCGGCGGCGCGCTTGGCGAGTTCCGTGAACGAGAAACACGAAATCACCATGGTGCGGGAAAAGTTTTCGCGCGAGGTGTCGGCGTAGCGGCCCTTCAACTCATTCTTGTCGGAACCACCGATGGCGTGGACCAGGAAGTCGAGATGGCCCCATTTGGCGCGCAGCGTCTCGAACACCGAGTCGACACTGGCGATGTCCTCGACATCGCAAGGCAGGACCGTGTCGACACCGAGCGACTGGGCCAACGGCTTGACGCGCTTGCCGAGCGCATCGCCCTGGTAGGTAAAGGCAAGCTCGGCGCCCTGCGCCGCGAGCGCCTTCGCAATGCCCCAGGCAATCGAATGATCATTGGCGACGCCCATGATCAGCCCGCGCTTGCCCTTCATCAGGTCCTGCATATCAGCCGTGCTCCACTCATCCCTGATGTTGTCATCACCCGCGAAGGCGGGTGATCCAGTAATACGAACCGTTGCGATGATCGACGAGGGCCGCGGAGTACTGGATGCCCCGCTTGCGCGGGGCATGACGAAAACAAAAAATTACGCATCCATCCGCTTGAACACCAGCGTGGCGTTGGTGCCGCCGAACCCGAAGGAATTCGAAAGCACGGTGCCGAGCCGGACGTTGTCGATGCGCTTGCGCACGATCGGCATGTCGGCGAAAATCGGATCGAGCTCGGTGATATTGGCGCTTTCGCAGATGAAGCCGTTTTGCATCATCAGCAGCGAATAGATCGCCTCCTGCACGCCGGTGGCGCCGAGCGAATGTCCGGTCAGCGCCTTGGTCGCCGATATCGGCGGGCACTTGTCGCCGGTTCCGAACACCTTGCGGATCGCCTCGATTTCCGGCGGATCGCCCGCCGGCGTCGAGGTGGCGTGCGGGTTGATGTAGTCGATCTTGGTATCGCCCGTGGCCATCGCCATTCTCATGCAGCGTTCGGCGCCCTCGCCCGAGGGCGCGACCATGTCGTAGCCGTCGGAGGTGGCGCCGTAGCCGACGATTTCGCCATAAATTTTCGCGCCGCGCGCCTTGGCATGCTCGAGTTCTTCGAGCACGACCACCCCGGCGCCGCCGGCAATGACAAAGCCGTCGCGGCTGATGTCGTAGGGGCGGGAAGCGGTCGCGGGCGTATCGTTGTATTTCGACGACATCGCGCCCATCGCGTCGAACAGCACCGACAGCGACCAGTCGAGTTCTTCGCAGCCGCCGGCGAAAATAATATCCTGCTTGCCGATCTGGATGGTCTCGTAGGCGTTGCCGATGCAATGGTTCGACGTGGCGCAGGCCGACGAGATCGAATAGTTCACGCCCTTGATCTTGAACCAGGTGGCGAGCGTCGCCGACGCTGTCGACGACATCGCCTTCGGCACCGCGAACGGTCCGACCCGCTTCGGCCCCTTGGTGCGGGTGATATCGGCGGCTTCCACGATGGGGCGGGCCGACGGTCCGCCGGAGCCCATGATGATGCCGGTGCGGATATTGGAAACTTCAGCAGGCTCAAGACCGGAATCCTGGATCGCCTGCTCCATCGCGATGTGATTCCACGCAGCGCCCTCGCCGAGGAAACGCATCGCGCGCCGGTCGATGACACCGGCCGGATCGAGCGTGGGCGCGCCCTGCACCTGGGAGCGGAAACCGAGCTCGGCATATTTGTCCGCGCGCGTGATTCCGGACTTCGCCTCGTGGAGGCTCGCAAGTACTTCCTGGGTGTTGTTTCCGATGGATGAGACGATGCCCATCCCCGTGATGACAACCCGCCTCATGATCGCCTCGCCCTGTCGTTGCGGTTTTGTGTGATGGCCGTCTTCAAACCGAAAGCTGCGTCGCCGGCCGGAGCACGTATCCTACGTTCCCGGCTGCGGTGCGGCATCCTGCTTGAACAGCCCGACCTTCAAGTCCTTCGCGCGATAGATAATATCCCCGTCGGTGGAAAGCCACCCGTCGGCGACGCCCAGCACCAGCTTTGAGCGCATCACGCGTTTGATGTCGACGTTGTACACAATCTTGCGGACATTCGGCAGCACCTGGCCGGTAAACTTCAGCTCCCCAAGCCCCAGCGCCCGGCCGCGTCCGGCGCCGCCGGTCCAGCCCAGGAAGAAGCCGACCATCTGCCAGAGCGCGTCAAGGCCGAGGCAGCCTGGCATCACAGGATCGCCCTTGAAATGGCAGGCAAAGAACCAGAGGTCCGGCTTCACATCGAGTTCGGCGCGGATCAGGCCCTTGCCATATTCCCCGCCGGTCTCGGAAATTTCGCTGATGCGGTCGAACATCAGCATCGGGGGCAGCGGCAATTGCGCGTTGCCGGGGCCGAACATCTCGCCGCGGCCGCAGGCCAGCAGATCCTCGTATTCGTAACTGCCGCGTCGATCCAGCATGCTGCCGAGCCTCTTTCAAATCCCGATGGAGCGTTTTCGAGCGAAATGGACCCGTTTCGCGTAGGAAGCGCGCCAATTATCGCTAGTTGGCACGAATACCGCAGGTCAGGATGGTCCTGCAGCAACCGGCACCCGCCCTTGCCGGAATCGCAAAGCTAAGTCCGCGCGCTCTCTATCATAGGCCCTGCCTGCCGGCAAAGCACCACGACGGGGTATATCGCCGCGTCCTTGCCTCCGGTCCTCTTATCCTTGGCGCCGTCTAGTTGCGAAATACTTGCATCTAACAGATTTCCCTCTATATTCATTCGCAATAGTGCTGAGACAGCGAGTGCGGTGCCTGACGTGGAAATGAGCCTCGACGCTTCGATTTTGAATGATGACGCCGCCAGTCCGGCGGCCCGCGGCGCGGCCCACCAGCCGGCCCTGACCGGCTGTCCTTGGCATGACGTCAATGAAATGCTGCAGGCCGCGGGCCTGCGCCCGACCCGTCAACGCATGGCGCTGGGCTGGCTGCTGTTTGGAAAAGGCGCACGCCATCTCACCGCGGAAATGCTTTACGAGGAAGCCACCCTCGCCAAGGTCCCGGTGTCACTCGCCACCGTCTACAACACGCTCAATCAGCTGACCGATGCGGGCCTGCTGCGCCAGGTCAGCGTCGACGGCACCAAGACCTATTTCGATACCAATGTGACGGCGCATCACCACTTCTATCTCGAAAACAACCACGAACTGGTCGATATTCCGGATCCGCATCTGGTGCTGCAGAAGATGCCGGAAGTGCCCGAAGGCTACGAAATCGCCCGGGTCGACATGGTCGTTCGGCTGCGCAAGAAGCGCTGACGCCGTCGTCCCTGCGAATGCGGGGACCCCATAACCACCACTATTGATTGGTTACAGAAAGCCTCTACCCGGTCGCCCCGCCGATAGGCCGCGGCGTATGGGTCCCGGCGCGCGTTCACTTCCGCTCACTTGGCCGGGACGACGGGAAAAGCCTATTCCACCTTTTCATCGGCATAAACGCCCCACAGCCGCTGCTGCTCGATCCAGCCGTCAAAACCGTTGCCGGTGACGCGGCACCAGCCGGCCACACACTTTTTGACCTGGGCCACGACGCCCGCCTGCAGGCGGGCGGCGACCGCACTGGTCTGGTCGGCGCGGTCGTAGAGCGGCGCGAGTTCGTCCTTGGTCTTCATGGTGATGACGGCGGTGCGGCGGCCCGACAGCAGCGAGTGATAGACCCAGCCCTCGGCGCCTTCGGAATCGCGGACCCGGCGCCAGTTCTCGAATTCGGCGGTGATCTCAACCGGCAGGCCCGAGCGGGTGTAGACCCAGGCGACGTCGTTGTCCTTGGTCGGACCGGCCCTGACGTTCACATGATCGGATTTGAGGCTGACATAGCGCGGCAGCGGCAACCCGCTTGACGTGACGGCGGAATCCTTCGCCGAAACTCCGGTGCTGACCGACGCGCCCAGCAACACCGCCGCGAGCACCACTGCAGAACCAAAACGCCTCAACACCATCAACTCGTCTCCTGCCGAGAACCCAACTCAAATTCTTCGAGCTGAAACACCGGGAATGCCGGCCCCTGTACCCCCGCCCCGATCGCGCCCCGCGATCTTTCATCCCCGGGCTCTTGCCGGGGTTCTTGTCTTGGCCCGGCCTTCTGCTAGAGAGGACGGAACGCTTTAGAACCAAGACCAGCCCGAATTTTCCCGCAGGAAACCAACGGGAAATATCGGGAACCCAAGGAAGCCAACAAGCAAACCGGGACCGCGCGGCAGCCGCAGTGTCGAACAACCAGGTTAATGAGGTCTGAACGGCGAAGCCTTTGGCGGTCTAAAGGGATGGCGGGCTAAAGCCTCATGAGAGCAGGATATGTCGGTTAAGAAAAAGCCTCTCGTTGTCGTCACGCGCAAGCTGCCGGACTCGATCGAGACCCGCATGCGCGAGCTGTTCGACGCCCGGCTCAATCTCGACGATACGCCGCTGACGCCGGAAGAGATCGCCGAGGCGGTCCGGACCGCCGATGTGCTGGTGCCCACGGTCACCGACGAGATCACCGAAGAGCTTCTCAAGCAGCCCGACTGCAAGCTCCGACTGATCGCCAATTTCGGCAACGGCGTCGACAATATCGATGTCATCGCCGCCCATGCGCGCGGCATCACCGTGACCAACACGCCGAAGGTTCTGACCGAAGACACCGCCGACATGACCATGGCGCTGATTCTGGCGGTGCCGCGGCGGCTGGTCGAAGGCGCCTCCATCCTCACCGAGGGCAAGAACTGGCCGGGCTGGTCGCCGACCTGGATGCTCGGCCATCGCATCGGCGGAAAACGGCTCGGCATCATCGGCATGGGCCGCATCGGCCCAGCCCTGGGGCGCCCGGCGCGCGCCCCCCGCCCCCG
>ORJL010111121.1_pt1 | contig 18004 bp, 14 predicted proteins | sample 1779941 | NCBI WGS metagenome assembly ORJL01 (sample SAMEA104232317, study PRJEB22302) | groundwater metagenome | biome: forest; feature: aquifer; material: groundwater | place: USA | collected 2011-08-07 | depth 5.8 m | reverse complement strand
TGCTATCCCGTGATATTTAAGAGCAAACAGCCGCAAAATTTGCTGTCCGCCAGTCCCTAATTGGCATTTGCTTTTCTTGTTAAGGTTCGATTTCGTTTCGCACATAGATTGTGCGCTATTTCGTTACTCTAAACTCAAGTAATTCTACAGGCTGAAGTGAATGTTAGATCAAGTTCGATCACCTAATATGGAAACACCAGTTATTGCCGTTGATCCAAGTCGGATTCCTAATAAACCCTACCGACATGTGTTTCTAGTACAAAACCGAGATTATTGGGATGCCTGTCCGTTTCCACATGATCGGGAACGGGATATTATACTGACTTTCGATTTTGGTTTGGTACGCCAGATAACATCACAAGGTGGAATCGCTGCTTACATTGACCACTTGGTTGCTAGTGAAATCATGCAGCATTACAACTTTGAGACTTACGATTTTTTTTCCAAGTGGCACCTTGACAAAGTTGGCAACGATATTTTTTCTTACAAAGGGATTGAGGTGGGCAATGCATTTCGTCTTCATATTTGGAATGATATTACTTACACGGCTCGGATTTTGGTAAACCTGTTGGTGGTGCAAAAACTGGATTACGAGAAATTGTTTGTGGGTTTAAACGATAATTGCGCCTTGAACATTCTTCAGAAACTTAACTTGAAAACGGAAAAGTGGAGTACTCCTACTGGGAGCAAATTTCAGGAATATAGTTTTCCGATTTTTCGCTGGATGGATGAGAGAGTAAGGTCAACAAGTCTAAGTGCTTGGCTTAAACTAACCACTAAAAATATATTGGTAATTCTACTAATTTGGAAAGATCGTCTAAATATAGTTAAGGCCAGTGATATTGATGTCTTTATTCAACCGTATCACCCGACTCGGGGTATTGTTGAGCGCCTGAAACAAGATGACAAAGTTAACCTCATTGTAAGTCACTTCACCTGGGCTGGAGGCATAAGCAAAATAAAGTCATTACCGCCAACAGGCTCGTCTCGCCGCTACCGCCTGTTGTCGCAAGAAATGGCGGAGCAGTTTTGGCAAAAGAAAGTGGCGCATTGGGAAATCGAAAGTATTGATATCGGCAATATTTTATATCAGGTGATCATGAGCCGCGTTTCTCAATACCTGTCTGACCATCTCAAGACACTAGATAATATAATCGGGTATTTTTCAAATCGGCACCTGAAATTGATGGTGACTGTTACAGAGATTTGGATGACTAATTGTTTGATGTTGAATTATTGTCATGCCAAAGGCATTCCGACTTATCTTATTATCAATGGACTTTTGGGAGGGTCTTATCTGGACGGAGACAAGTCTGCAACGATGATTAATTCTTATGGAGAGTCTATCCGAGATCATTATTTTAGAGGCATGGAAAATATTGTGTGTTTGGGAGATCCTCGTATGGATTATTATGTGAATTATCCGAAACCCAAAAACAAATGGAGCGATTCTCCTGTTATAGTAATTGGTGCAGCGGGTTTCGATAATACTGACCTGAACTCATATGTCGCTTACGAATTCGATTTTCTCTATGATGTGATGGCTGCCTGCAAAATGCATATAGAGAAGGGCAGGCAAATGTCTTTGATTTTGAAAGTTCGGTCTAACGGTTATATCGCTCAATATACTAATTTTTTGCGCGAGTATTTTCCAGAGATACCAGTAAAGATCTATGATCAAGTTCCATTCCAACAGGTTATTCACCAAGCGGACTTCTATATCTCTTTTTACTCACAGACTCTATTTGAAGCAGCTTGCTGGAGTATTCCGGCCCTGTACTATAAGAAGGATACTCAAATCGTTGATCCCCCGTTTGATGGAAAATCTGAATTGGTAACCGCAAGTTCTTTCGATGATCTGGTTCTCAAGATAGAAGCCTTTTATCAGCGAGACTCAATATTTAATGCTTTTCAAGATAAGAAAGTTATGGAAAAGTACATTGGTCCGTTGGATGGCCGAAACCTGGAGCGAAATGTGGATTTCATCTATTCTTTCATTTTCACTAATAATTCCTCAGAGAAAAGATAGGTAGAATGTTTCTTTCATTACTGACAAACATCTGGATGTGCTGGAAAGAGTTTCTAATCGCCCCGATTAGGCTAACCATATTGCAGAACAAATATCCCACTTGTCGTTTCTATGCGGGTGCTTCAGTCAACAATTCATCTTCTCTAGGTAAATACTGTGTGATATTTCAGAACACATCAATTGCGAACTCGGTGATTGGTGATCACACATTTATACAGAAAAATTCAAGAATCCTAAATGCGAATGTGGGTAAGTTCTGCTCAATTGCTTCTCGCGTTAGCGTCGGGCTAGGTAAACATTCGATTTCTTCAGTTAGCTCGCACCCCGCTTTTTATTTATCAACCTCCACGTCGCCTATTGCTAAATCTTTTAGCTCTTCTGACAAGTTTTCGACTTATGAACCAATTCATATTGGTCACGATGTTTGGATAGGGGAAAACGTCTTAATACTGGATGGTGTCAGAATTGGCACTGGTGCAGTTATTGGCGCGGGTGCTGTAGTGACTGGAGATATTCCAGAGTATGCTATTGCAGTCGGCGTACCTGCACGAATAATAAAATATCGTTTTTCAAAGGATATAAGACAACAACTTATTGAAACAAAGTGGTGGGATATGCCAAATGAGTGGCTGCAAGCGCATTGCGATCTATTTTCAGATCCCATCAACTTTCTTCAACTCTTAGAAAATTAAAAACGCATCTTTTTAAAGGCTAAGACTTATATGGACAACCAAGAATTCTTGAGGAAATGGCACGAAGACGAGAACATTTGGTGGGATGAACATGGTGAGTACATGACCTTTCAATGGAAACTTAATCCATTACTCAACCAAATAATCAGATCTGATTTGGAAAGCGATTTCACAGAGTTTCTTTTCAAGCCTGAAGGTAATCTACTTGATTTAGGTTGCGGGAGTGGTTGGTTATCTTTACATTTCGCTGAGAAGGGTATGTCAGTACTTGGCATTGATTTTTCACAAGAGCAAATCGAAGCTGCTAATAAACTAAAACTGACGAAAAATTTGACTAATGCGGCCTTTGAATGTTGCGATCTTGTTCATTGGGATTGTGGCAAATATCGCGAAGAATTCGACAGCGTTCTCATCTATGCCTTTTTGCATCATTTGCCTCCGGTTGAGATCAACGAGATTCTAAAGAAAGTCGAGTACGTTGTGAAGCAAGGAGGGAGAGTCTATATTTACGAACCCATAATTGAGAGCTCGGCACAAGCGGACATATATTTATCTCTGCTAGATTACGTTTTGAGGCTGTGCCAAGGGTTGCTGCTCAGATTTCCAAACTGGTTGGGATTGTGGGATGCTCGTTATAGAAAAGAAATTGCAAGGGGATATAGTATGGCTAGCCCCCATGAGTCCCCAGTTGAGTTCGACTTAATCGGGAAGTCTAGTTTCAAGTCAATGACTGTTGAAGACGTCAAAGGCTGGCATCTGTTCAGCATTGGTTTTGCCATGCAAACAATGTCACTTCAAGAGTCAATTAGAGGAATCTATGTCCAGTTTGCTCGATTTTGGCAATGGATAGATAACGCGCTTTTTAAAATCTTTGACTGGAAAGATTTTTCCCGCCCGCAAAGGTTTATACTGTGTGGTGTCAAATTGGTAAAAAGGTAGGCAACGCTTGAATTTATATCAGATACTAAGTTTTATCAAGCATCGCATCTTGCTTTGTGACAGTAATCGTAAGTTAGATAATAGACTCGTTATAGGCGCTTATACATATGGGGTTTCAAAAAACACTGTCTTCTGGGCTAAAGAAAGTGACCGTGTTGTGATTGGAAAGTATTGTAGTTTTGCACCTAGAGTAACAATCATTGCGAGTGGTGAGCACAATCTTAGAGCAGTTTCTACCTTTCCCTTTTATGCCTATGTCCTTAATAAAGGACCCGAAAAGGACACCCTTTCCAATGGGACTGTTATCATTGGTAATGACGTTTGGGTGGGGTATGGGGCTACTATTTTGTCTGGCGTAACCATATCTACTGGGGCTGTAGTTGCCGCTGGGGCTGTTGTTGCCAAAGATGTCCCACCCTATGCTATTGTTGGTGGTGTTCCTGCGAGGATTTTAGGTTATCGATTTTCGTCAGACGTGATCCAAGCGTTGCTTGAAATTAAGTGGTGGAATTGGAGTTCGGATAAGATCAAGGATTACGTTGATGATTTCTACTTAGATATTGACCAATTTATTAAAAGGCATAAACAATCATGATGAACTGTAATACCTACACCTGGTATTTGACAGGGTAAATACTTTTTCTCAAGATTCGTACTATGGTAATTAGATATCCAAGCGTTGCTATCGTCATTGTTAACTATAACGGTTTTGAATACACTCGCGAGTGTATTGACTCAGTCTTAAAATTGGATTATGACAACTATACTGTTGTTTTTGTGGACAACGGCTCATCGGATGGTTCGGGTGAATCCCTTTATAACCTCTACAAAGATGTGGTTGTTTGTCTACCATTGTCAGAGAATCGCGGCGTTACTGGTGGAAACAACGCAGGTATTAACTATGCGCTGGAGAATCAATATGATTACATCCTGTTCTTAAATAACGATACGATTGTAGATCGTAGATTTCTTGGCGCTATGGTAAAAACGTCTCAAGAAAGAAACAATGCTCTAGTTGTTCCCAAAATCATTTGCTACTACGATCCTAAACGACTCGATCATTGGGTTGGTGTCGATTACAACTGGTGGATTGGCCGGCCTAAAGGCTATAGCGCCTATCCACAAGATACTCCGGCGCTCAATGTCCATAGCGAAATCAAGGTCGCCTCGACGTGTTGCTTATTAACACCCGTATCTGTTATTCGGCAGATTGGCGGGATGGATGAAAATTATTTTATGTATAACGATGATGCCGATTTTACACTTCGCGCAACACGAGCTGGATATCGCATGTTTTATGAGCCAACAGCAATTATTTATCATAAATGCAATATGACTACGAAAAACAAGCAACCCGCCTACTTTGAGTATTACTTGATTTACAGAAATTTTTTCTATTTTTATAATAAGCTTTGCACCAATTTATTTGTCAAATATGTTTTTTTTGTTAGGCTTGGGACACTACTTATATTGCAATATTTCAAATCTTATGTAAATAGAAACCCGAGTAAACGTCAGGTTATTAACCTGATTGTAAGAGATATCCTTGTCAGACGTATGGGACCTGTACCCGCAGAACAGCCGTTTGTTTCGGCCATCTAAACAACATCAAACCACTAATGCAAATATTAATTACAGGCGGGATGGGATTCATTGGAAAGGCCGTGACGGCGAAAATACTCGAAGCAGAGTCCGCCTTGATTGTTATCCTAGATAATCTCTCGCCTAAAATCCATGACCCATCCGCGCCGACCCATGATTTTGGCGACCCAAGAGTTCATTTCGTCAGAGGTGATGTATCGCGCCGAGAGGATATAGAGCCATTATTACTCTCTGCGGATATAGTGCTTCACTTGGCGGCTGAAACCGGCACCGGACAGTCTATGTATGCTATAGAGCATTACAATCACGTCAACATCTCCGCCACCGCGCTCATGCTTGATATCCTGTGTAACAAAAGCCATCAGGTCAAAAAGTTTGTGATAGCCTCCTCCCGAGCTGTTTACGGAGAGGGCAAACACCAATGCGTCGAACACGGCGTTGTATACCCGGCTCCTCGTCTGGCTAGCGATATGGAGCGTGGTGACTTTGAGTCCAAATGCCCCATTTGCCATAGAACGACTCGAGTACTAGCCACGAGTGAAGATTCGCTGTTACACCCTATGTCTTTCTATGGAATTACCAAGCAGATGCAAGAATCGATTGTTATGACCCTGTGTACAACTATAGGTATTGCACCTGCCGCGCTACGTTATCAAAATGTATACGGTCCCGGACAATCTTTAGCAAACCCATATACGGGGATTTTGTCAATCTTTTCGAACCGTATGCGATCTGGCAAAAACGTGAATGTGTTTGAAGATGGTCAAGAGTCCAGGGATTTTGTCTTTATTGATGACGTAGCGGATGTCACGGTCAAAGCAATTTTCTCGGACAGGGCTAATGGTGAGGTGTTGAATGTAGGCTCCGGCATCCCCATCAGCGTTTTGAAGACTGCACAAACAATTAAAAATTTATTTTCCTCTTCTGCTGAGATTAATGTGACCGGGCAATACCGTGTTGGTGATATCCGTCATAATTATGCTGATTTGACTAGAGTAAGTGGAGTTTTAGATTGGAAACCAAAGATAAACTTTGACCGAGGATTAAGCACCTTTGTTGACTGGGTTAAACAGCAACCTATTGGTCCTGATCTATATGAGCAATCGATCAGCGAAATGAGTGCGAAAGGGATGCACAAATACTCGCACCACGACCAGTCCCCTAAGAATCGCTAAAGGTGGCAAGAGTTGAACTTTGAGGCTCCTGAGTGAATTCACAAGATTGGTGGCACTGATGCCGGGAGCATCTCGTTCGGGGAAGTTCGCCCCAGTCATTGCTTATTCCTGGGGCAGGTAAATTTCTCTCCAAGGACTGTCTGCTAATGTGTGCGGGACGCACTCTCCAGATATGTGGCGTGAATCTTTTGCTCAAAACTGCATGGATACTTTATAATGGTTACATCAAGCTAGATCAGTCTGAATCCACTTGTTTACCCTGTAATGGTGTTATGGTCTCCATATAGCTTGCCTTTCGCTAAAGCCTGATGGTCAGTTTTCCGAATTGTAATGCGCCATATATAGCAGTCATACCTGATCTGTTCCAGTATATGGCGGCAGTATTGTAAATAGAGTCTCGCACTCGCTTTGTGTTTGAAATGCGTGCTGGAAGGGTACCCCTACATATGGCGATTAAGTGCATCATATCGGCGCATTTATCCAAATTCAATGAACTTCACTACCCTCTTTAGCGAAACGTGAGTATAGGTCTGGTTAACAGAGTTGATGTTCCGAAAATTTTGGCACTTCCTTTCATCTGCCGAAACATGGCGGTACCTGCATTGGCGTTGGCGGCAAAACAAACTGGCCTTTTTTCTTGTCCCATGGCAATGGCTTGGGACAGTCTTTGCCATTTGGCTTGAACGTTGGCTTGCATACTTCTCGACGCTTGTTCTTTATTCTAAACCGAGAATTGGACACTCTTCTTCTACCCCGATTGTTTTTTTGATTGAACCGTCAGAAATACCTCGGCGGAAGTTGGTTGCACAACACCTTTATCCACAGCAAGTAGCGAAATTGATCGGGGACGCAGATTTAATTTGCGGGGATCGTTTGCCGTTAGCAACTAATATCGAACTAGATTTTAGTCTCCCAAATTGGCGATTGTCTCTTGCCGATGCTGAACACCTTTTTTCTTTAAATCGTTGGTTATATGGGGTGACGTTAGCAAAAGCATGGGTATATCAACAAGATGTACGTTACGTCCAGCGTTGGCATCAACTTTTTGTGCATTGGGTTGAGGCGAATCCTCCTAAAGAAAATGATCCAATTTGGGAGAGTTATTCTGTTAGTGAGCGTATCGTCAATTGGTGCTTGTGCGCATGTTGGTTTTGGGATGCTCCAGAGTTTGAAGAAAAATTTTTCCCGCTATTAACGCAGACATTGGCTATTCACGCACAATGGCTTTACGGGCATATAGAAATTCACTCGGCTCACAATCATCTTATCAATAATGCGCGCGCATTATATCTTTACGGAGTGGGTTTTGACGTGGGGTTTTATCGTACTTGGGCTTGGGTAATTTTAGAACGTGAACTGTTTCGCCAAACCCTGCCCGACGGAATGCTAGGTGAACAGTCTACCCATTATCATCTTCTGCTAACGCGCACCTATATTGAAGTATTGCTGGCCGCACAAAAAATCCACCAACCAGTTTCTATTAACATGCTTCGACGAGTACAATTGATGATTCGGGTCGCTCAAGCATTTATTCGCCCTGACGGTTCACTCCCTATTGTGGGTGATTTTAGCCCTGATACGAATGTTGAAAACCTTGCAGGGGTTATTGAGGCAGGGGCAGCACGGCTAATCGATGGTTATAGACCTGATATAAGATTTCTGACGGAAAATGGCATATGGTGGATGGATATAGGTAATGAGTTAGAGAAATCTAATTCAAGGGGTGTGGCCCCGTCGATATATTTGCCCCAAGCGGGATATTGGTTATGCCAACAGCATCTGTGGCATATCCTTTTTGTTGCTGATCCACGAGGACATGTCATTCGCCATGGTCATGTAGATGCTTTATCTTTGTGTATATGGCATGACGGGTATGAGTTGTTGATAGATAGCGGTAATTTCACGTATCAATCAGATGAATGGGCAAACTATTTTCGAAGTGCGAGAGCTCATAACCTGTTCATGATTGATGATGCTCCGCCAATGTTAAATGGTAGTGGCTGGCAGCGTTTATTAGATTATGACGAAGCCCGAGTGCAATGGGTTGCGCCGCAACAATTTGAACATTGGTATTGGGCTAGTGCGGCGCATCAAGGCTATCAACGTTTAGCACATGGAGTAAATGTACGTCGTCGGGTTTTAGTGTCTAATGACTATATATGGATCACGGATTGGGCAGAAGGCATGGGTACACATATTTTGACGGTATGTTGGCATTGGGGCGAGAATGAAGTGACACATTTGCAAGATGGTCAATGGCAAATAGCAAAGGCTCGTTGGAGTTGGCTTGTCAACGGGGTTGCCGCCACTCCAACATTAGCTAAGGGACTTTCTTCACCAGAAATTCAAGGCTGGTATTCGCCATCATATGGAAAGCAAAGGGCTGGCACGACAATGGTCTTGCGTCAGCACTTTAAAAGTAAAGTCAGATCGGATGCCTTATTATGGTGTGGTGACGAGTTATTTGAAACATTTATAGCAAACGAAAAATTTGCGACCGTTATAACTTGCGATTGGAGAGAGACGCTTTCGTTTGGAACTGCCGGGCAACTGATGGTCTCTCGCGAGAAAAGGTGATCGAAAATGTGTGGTGTTGCAGGTCTCTATGCAAGGCGTTGGCAAGTGAACGAGTCGGTTTTACATCAGATGACCGAACGACTTTTTCATCGCGGTCCAATTGAAGATGGTTATTATATTTCCCCCCCCCTATATATGGGGATGCGTCGTTTAAGTATTATAGATATTGAAAGTGGTCAGCAACCCGTTTATAACGAGGATCGGACCATTGCTGTTATGCTCAATGGACAAATTTATAACTATGTTGAATTGATGGAGAACCTGCAAAAACGAGGGCATACTTTTTATACGCGCTCAGATACCGAAGTAATTGCACACATGTACGAAGAGGTGGGCGTTGAGTGCCTACATCAATTTAACGGAATGTTCGCGATGGCTATTTGGGATGTTCCCAAGCAGCGGTTATTTGTGGCGCGTGATCGACTTGGCGTGAAACCGCTATATTATTATGATGGTGAAGATGCTTTTGTTTATGCATCTGAACTTAAGTCGCTGTTAATCTGTCCATTTATTCCACGCGACCTTGACCCTGGATCTTTTGATGATTATCTTACTCTAATGTATATCCGCGCGCCGCGTACGCCGTTTAAGAGTATATCTAAGTTAATGCCCGGGCATTATATTGATGTGAATTCAAGTGGCGTGCAGATTCGCTCTTGGTGGAATTTGCGAGAACACTGTGAACCGTCTCATTTATCACTTTCTCAGGCGAGTCAGAGAATCTTGGAAGTATTGGACGATTCAACGCGCATCCGACTTAGGAGTGATGTTCCGGTGGGCTCGTTTTTAAGTGGGGGTATCGATTCGAGTGCGATTACGGCATTGGCTTCTCGCCACTTGTCTAATCCTATTAATACATACGCAGTAGGTTTTGATGGGGGGGGGGTTAATGAATTGGGTTATGCTCAAATTGTTGCTGATACTTTTAAGACTCAACATCATTCTACTATGGTGACTGTAGATGATGCCCTTCAGCATTTACCATTATTATTGTGGCACCTAGATGAGCCTCATGCAGATTCGGCTGTTGTACCAACATATCTCGTTTCAAAAGTTGCCGCGCAAGACCTAAGGGTGATTCTTTCGGGTCTTGGCGGTGATGAATTATTTGGTGGGTACAGTCGCTATTTTGATGGATTCTATGCAGAACACATATATCGTCTTTTCCCCTTATCTTTGCGCCAGAGTCTTTTTGCTCCTTTGTTGGATTGGATAAACCCTTTTTTAGGACTCCGCGCACAGCGTAATCAAATGCACTTTGCAGAGCGTTATCTCGACTCAGTCACAATTTTCCCTCCATCTATGCGTTCAGCACTTTGCTCGTATAGTGGTGATCATGTTATTTCATTGACACCAGAATTCACGGCATATCCTAGAGATGATGCAGTTAACAGATTAATGTTTGTAGATGCGCTTACCTATTTGCCTGATGATGTTTTGCATATCACAGATCGAATGAGCATGGCTGTCTCTTTAGAAGCTCGTACACCGTTTTTAGATTATCGCATGGTAGAACTTGCTGCAAGTTTGCCGGGGTATTACAAGTTGAATCAGGTGCGCCGCACTTGGAAGATAGCCCTCAAGCAAGCTATGAATAGAATACTTCCATCTCCTATCCTCAACCGTCGCAAATGGGGATTTGGCGCTCCCGTATCGGAGTGGATGCAAAAAGGTTTAATCCAAACTACACGCAATATCTTCCGCGATCCATTATCGGCTCGTATTGGTCTCATCAATCGGTCTGCCGCGCTACACTACATACAAAACCCTCTGCCGAGCGAAGGTCAATTGCGCCCACAACGACTTTGGGCCCTTCTTGTGTTAGAAGTTTGGGCGCGAGTGTTTTTAGAAGGTGATGGCGTGAAGCCTACCTTCACGCTAAAGGATTTGGTGCAATGACCCAGCCGTTAGTATCAGTCATCATACCCACTTATAATCGCGAGTTATTTGTGTCCCGTGCGGTGGAAAGTGTATTGGCACAAACATATACTCAATGGGAACTTATTGTAGTGGATGATGGTTCAACGGATGACACGCGAAAAGTGTTAGCGAAATATGAGCCGAGTATTACTGTCTTGAGTCAGGCAAATCGCGGTGCATACCCTGCCCGCAATTTTGCTCTTCAACATGCGCGCGGGGAGTTGATTGCTTTTCTTGATTCGGATGATGTGTGGTTGCCTCATCGTTTAGAAGTACAGCTGCCATTAATGCGTTCGGGTGTTGGGCTAGTTTATGGCGACATGAAGTATAGAAAAGTTGAAGGCGATCACATCCGGCCTTTAAATTACACCGTATTCTCTTTGGCAAAGCCTCATCGGGGGCGAGTTGCTGCACAGTTAGTTCGGCACAACTTTGTTCCTCAATCAACAGTGCTCATCAGGCGCGAATGTTTTACGCGCTTGGGCGAGTTTAGTTTGGTGAGCCCCATGCATGCAGATTATGCCAAATGGCTGCAAGTCTCTTTTTATTATGACTTGGATTATGTGACTGAACCCATTTGTGAATACACATTTCATGGAGGTAATATGGAAGTACAAGCTAGCGAAGCATATTTTCGCCCAGTGGCATTGTTTGAGGAATTAGCGGTCACGACATCGGATACTTCATTTCAACCTGTTGTGCGCCGCGCAATTTTTTTTCATCAGCTTAGGCTTAGTCATTCCGTGTTTCGTAGTTTGCTCAGTCGGGTGTGGCGATTAGTGTTTAGGCCTCAAGGAGTCTTATCCCGCTCATCTATCACAGAACGTCTTGCCTTTTTGCTCGATTATTTTTGGGCTAGTTTGACCCGATGAATTCTATTTTTGTTGCTGACGCAATTGGTTTCATAGGGCAGCATGGTGAACTACTTTCTCACCGGCAATCCTCGCGCGTTGTAACCCCTGTCTGTGTAAGTTTTTTTGCGAGCGCGTGTGGCACCACGGCGCAAAGATTACCTCGCGCAAAAAGAAGTGATTGTCAGGATCTAACGGAGCCCTCGTGCGAATTTTAATCACAGGGGCTACGGGATTATTAGGGATTGCATTGCAAGAATCCATTCAGGACAACGTTGAACTATTCGGCGTTTATCATCCTCCACGTTCATTGCCTCTACCACTCCGTGCTCAGATTCGTCCTGCCGACGTTACTGATATGACGTTAATGCGCGCGATCTTTGAATGGGCAAAGCCCTATGTCGTGATTCATGCTGCTGCAATAGGTAGCGTGGATTTTGCGGAACAACATCGTGAACAGACGCGCGCAGTTAATGTAGGCGGCACGCAGGTTGTGGCGGCATTGTGCCGCGAGTTCAATTCCAAACTGGTCTACATATCTTCTAACGCTGTCTTTGATGGAAATACCCCTTTCTATTCTGAAACGGACCCCGTTAACCCAATCAACTACTATGGCAAGCTGAAAGTGGAAGCGGAAGAAACGGTGAAGGTGAGCGGTGCGTCGTGGGCGATCATTCGCCCTATTTTGATGTATGGTTGGAATTATCCTGGTGAACGGCAAACGCCGGTGGCATGGTGGTTGCAGTCTCTTCGTGAAAGAAAACCAATAAAAGTCGTAAACAACGTGTTCAGTAAACCGTTATATGTCGAATCGTGCGCTCAAACTGTTTGGGCGGCAGTCCGCCTGCAAAGGTGCGGCCTGTTTCACATCGCAGGGCGGGATCATATTTCCCTATACCATTTTGCTCTGAAGACCGCCGAGACCTTCGGACTCGATTCCAAGTTGATTGAACCGGTGCCGGATTCGTATTTTCCTGAACTCGCCGCGCGGCCACGCGACACATCGTTTGACACCACCAAAATGGAATCCGAGTTGGGGGTTGCCCCCATGAGCGTCGAAGAAGGATTGCAACGAATGAAGGGGTGTGAATGACACGGGTATTGTTGGTAGGACCTGATTGGGGCGCAGGTTGGACGGACTCCACTTATAGAGCGCTGAGGTCACTGAATTGTGATGTCCGGGTGATCTATTACAACCGCAATTCGACTCAACAAGCCGTCGGCCATTGGCGAGACGACGTCGCCCGTTTTCTTAGAATACCTCGCATGGCGACGCCTCGCCGCATTAAACATCTATTTTGGCACTATGTTGGCTGGAAAGCGGGGCACCTCATTCGGCAAGAGGTCGCCAAGCATCACCCCGATCTGGTTCTGGTGTTAAAAGGGGAGATGATATTGCCGCACACGCTCCGCGCACTTAAGAGTATGAATAATGCCCCACGTCTTGCAACGTGGTGGGTAGACAACCCTCTCCTTTACGACGAGCAGGTGCCTTGGCCAATTTCTCCAAGTTGTGTGCCGATTTATGATCATGTTTTCATGTTTGACTATGCTTACTTTGCTCCTTTGCGTGAGTTGGGAGCAAAGCAGATTACATTTCTGCCATGCGCGTGCGACCCAGAACTGTATCACCCGGTGTCTCCTCAAGTGATTGCTGGGAGCGGACTTCAAAGCTCTATTTGTTTCATTGCCAGTTTCTACCCTCGCCGCGGCGATCTAATTGCCTCCATGTTGGATATTCCCGGCTTGGCATTATGGGGCCCAGGGTGGGAAAAATACCTGAAGGACACCAAAAGTCAGGTGATCTTTCGTGGCTTAACCCTCCCTCCTTCGAGCGTCAGTATCGCTTATCAAGCGTCATCTATTGTTTTGAATTCTCATCATCCACAAACTAAAATGGCGGGACTGAATACGCGTGCATTTGAAGTACCTGGGTGCGGGGCGTTTCAGATTATGGATTACATTCCCCAAATGGAATCTATGCTGACGCCCGGCAAGGAAGTGATAGTGTACCGTTCTCCATCCGAGGCGGCTTCATTAGTGCGCGATTTTGCTAATGACCATACTGAACGACAGCGGATCGCCCACAACGGGCGCCAAAGAGTGTTGGAAGAACATACTTATTATCATCGCATGAAGACCGCGCTCTCTACGTTGGGTTTGCTCTAATATGACGAGCACAAAAGAGGCGGATGTCCTTTATATTTCCTACGACGGGTTAATGGAGCCTCTTGGGCAATCACAGATTTTGCAGTATGTGCTGCGGTTAGCGGAACAGCATCGGATCGTTTTGATCACATATGAAAAATCTGTTGATTGGGCGGACGCCGCAGAACGAAAGAAATTGCAGGATAGGATGCGCATAGCTGCGATTGAGTGGATTCCCCTTCGTTATCATAAGAGTCCTACGGTGCCGGCGACGATGTTTGACTTAGCGGTGGGTGTGTTCGTTTGCCTCTACGTGATGTGGCGATACTCGCCGAGAATTGTTCATGCGCGCAGTTATGTGCCGTCAATTCTATCGTTAGCCTTGAAGTCTGCCTTTGGCGTTCGCTACGTTTTTGACATGAGGGGCTTTTGGGCGGATGAAAAAGTAGATGCGGGGCAATGGCGACACGGTTCGCTCTTGTATAAAGCTGCTAAGTGGTTTGAGAAACGATTTCTGTTGGAGGCTGATGTTGTAGTGTCTTTGAGCCATGCTGGCATTAATGAGATCAAGGCGTTTCCTTATTTAAAGGATCGTGTGCCTCGATTCGAGATCATTCCCACTTGCGCTAACCTTGAGATGTTTCGTCCTAACAATAACGCGGAAGAGGCAGTGGAAAGAGAGACTCCTTTCACGGTGGGATATGTAGGCACTGTAAGCGGCTGGTACCTTTTTGACCCGGTTTTGGAGTGCTTCTTGTGGATCAAGGAAATGAAGCCTGATGCCAATCTGTTGATTCTCAACCGGGGTGAGCATAGCTACATCCAAGAACGATTGAATCGGTTTGACATTGGCAGTGACGTTGTTGAAATTAAGTCTGTGCCGTACGGGCATGTGGCGCGAGAAATGGCGCGGATGGATGCAACAGTATTCTTCATTAAGCAGGCGTTTTCCAAGCGTGCCTCGTCCCCCACAAAGTTGGGCGAATTTCTGGGATGCGGCATTCCTTGCCTGAGTAACGACGGGATAGGCGACATGACGCGCATCCTTGAAGAGGAGGGAGTGGGAGTGATTCTGCGTGAATTTACTCCAGCAGCTCAGAGGGAAGCGGTGCAGAAATACTTGAGATTGGTTAGCTCTCACGGAGTACAGCAAAAATGCGTGGCGGCTGCCCATCGCCACTTCTCGTTGGATGTGGGCGTCCAGGCTTATCATGCGCTTTATCGCTCGCTCTCCTAAAATTTGTCTGACTCCGCGCCCTTGTTGTCACGTATCCTTGGGGACCACGACTCATGTCAAATGTTGAAAGCGGCTGTGTTGCTTGTGGAAATGCCCGCTCGGTGCTTGTCTTGCAAAAGATGCTGGAGAAACCTTTTCCTCGAAACGTTACGCTGAAGCGATGTGAAGAATGCCAGACCGTTTTCCTTGCCGATTGGCAAAAGGGATTCGTTGACGAACTTTATGACTACTATGCGTCACGAATTGGCTTGGAAAGGCGCGATCTTTACAATGCCCTTAACGATTTACGCTATTCACAATTGTTGGGCGAGATTTCTCCGCTGCTTTCTGGCAAGAAGATTCTTGATGTAGGATGCGGCGAGGGACAGTTCGTTGACTTCGCCCTGAGACGCTCGTGGGATGTGTTGGGCATAGAACTTTCAGATTCGGCTGTTGCGCTCTGTGAAAAATTTGGGCTACCTGTTAAAAAGGCGGATGTGTTTGATCGAAGCTTGCATCAAGCCAGCTTTGACATGATCATGCTGAGTGAGGTCATCGAGCATGTTCCTAATCTAATTGACTTTGTCAAACGGCTTGAACAACTGTTAGCGAAAGGAGGCGTGTTGTATTTGACTACTCCCAATTTCAATTCATTAGATAGAAGAGTGCTTGGTGCGGATTGGCGCGTCATTCACCCGGAACATATAACGTACTTCACACCGCGCACCTTAAGCAGACTGGTGGCAAGAGCATCTAAGTTGGAGCAGATTTTTCTTCGCACACGCAACATTTCTTTGCCTACTTTGCGCCGCCTAATTTTCCCAATCTCTTTTTCACGTCATTCGACTGAAAAACGGATCGGGGAAGAATCGCTTTCTATGAACGACGAATCTAGACTTGACGAGCAGCGCCTCCGCGTGAGCATAGAGCAGTCAAGCGCGATGCTGCGCCTCAAGGAAATCATGAACTATTCGTTGGATCGCTTGAGCCTTGGTTCGACGATTGTGGCACTGTATCGAAAGCCTTAGACCCATGTGTGGCGTTGCCGGATTTTGGAACAAATCTTGTTCGATCAGCGCTGAAGATATGCGTGTGATCATTCAAAAGATGACTACCTCTATCGCGCATCGGGGTCCGGACGATGAAGGGGCGTGGGTAAACGCCTCTGAAGGCATTGCGTTGGGGCATAGACGCTTATCCATCGTGGACTTGTCCATTGAAGGACACCAACCCATGTGTTCTGCGGATAGGCGATACGTTGTTTCGTTCAACGGAGAGATATACAACTATCTTGAAATTCGCCAAGAACTTGAACAATTCGGGCACCGCTTTCGCGGAACTTCCGACACCGAAGTCATGTTGGCTAGTTTTTGTCAGTGGGGAGTGGAACAATCGTTGGTGCGATTCAACGGAATGTTCGCCTTTGCTCTTTGGGATGTGAAAACTCATGCTTTGTATTTGGCGCGTGATCGACTAGGAGAGAAACCTCTCTACTACGGCAAAGTAGGCAATACTTTCGTATTCGCCTCTGAACTCAAGCCAATTCGCTTACATCCTGAGTTTGATCGCCAAATAGATCGGCGCGCTTTGCAACTATACTTGTGGCATTTGTACGTGCCGACGCCCTATTCCATTTACGAAGGAATACATAAGTTGCCAGCAGGTTGTTTTTTGAAGGTGAGCGATGGCGAATGTGTGAGTCAGCCGATTGCCTATTGGTCTGTTCGGGGCGCGGTGGAAGCGGGCGTCGCCAACCCCTTTGCTGGAACGGACGCTGAGGCAGTTGAACAGCTAGACGATTTGTTGTTCGATTCGGTCAAAAAACGTATGTTGTCGGATGTTCCTTTGGGCGCTTTTCTCTCCGGCGGTGTTGATTCATCCACTGTAGTAGCAATGATGCAATCCGCCAGCAGTTCGCCTGTGAGGACGTTTTCGATTGGCGTGCACGACGACAACTACAACGAGGCACACTACGCCAAAGCAGTGGCGCAGCATTTGGGTACGGCGCACACCGAGTTGTACGTCAGCCACAGGCAAGCGCTCGATCTCGTTCCCCGCTTGCATAACTTCTATGATGAGCCGTTCTGTGATTCGTCGCAGATTCCTACTATTCTTGTTTCCGAAATGACTCGGCGATATGTGACGGTCAGTTTGTCAGGCGATGGAGGCGATGAGCTGTTTTGCGGGTACACGCGCTACTTCATGACGCCCAACATTTGGAGGCGGATAGGGTGGTTGCCTCTAAATGTCCGCAGGACATTTGGAGGCGCTTTGAAATGTGTGCCTGCCGCTTGGTGGAATGTTCTGTTCGATCCGGCTGTGTTGTTCAAGGATAAAGTTAGACGGCAACCAGGACTAGGCGACAAAATTCATAAGTTCGCCGACATGTTAGCAGTTCCTGACAAAGAAACATTGTACCTTTACCTGGCATCGATCTTTTGGCTGTGGCAACCCTCTTGTTTAGTGACTCATGGCACTGAGTCCCCGCCGCCTTTCTTGAGTCAGATGCACCCGCCTTTGGCGGCAATGAACTTTGAGCACTACATGATGTACCTGGATACTGTTTCTTTTCTGACAGATGACATACTCGTCAAACTGGATCGAGCAAGCATGGGCGTGAGCTTGGAGGCGCGTGTTCCGTTTCTGGATCATCGCCTGGTGGAATTTGCGTGGCGTTTGCCCTTGCGGTTGAAAGTTCGGGGTGGGCAGGGAAAGCATGTGCTAAGACAAGTGCTGTATCGGTATGTGCCTCCCCATTTAATTGAGCGCCCTAAAAGAGGGTTCGGCGTCCCGATTGAACAATGGTTGCGAGGCCCGTTGCGCGAATGGGCGGAGGATTTGCTTGACGAGGATCG
>ORJL011026373.1_pt1 | contig 18006 bp, 20 predicted proteins | sample 1779941 | NCBI WGS metagenome assembly ORJL01 (sample SAMEA104232317, study PRJEB22302) | groundwater metagenome | biome: forest; feature: aquifer; material: groundwater | place: USA | collected 2011-08-07 | depth 5.8 m | reverse complement strand
TTGACCAACAGAGCAATGTTTATGTGACAGGAGAGAGTCAGGGAAGCGGGACGGGTTATGACTATGCTACGGTTAAGTATAATACCAATGGCAATCAATTATGGGTGGCTCGTTATAATGGCCCTGGTAATTTGAATGATTATGCAGATTCTCTAGGCCTTGACTCTCAAGGTAATATTTATATCACAGGATATAGTGATGGCAACGGAACCAATGAAGATTATGCTACAATTAAATATGATCCAGATGGTAATGAGCTATGGGTGGCCAGGTACAACGGCTTGGGGAATGATACTGATGAGGCACATTCCTTGGGCCTTGATCCTCAGGGTAATGTTTACGTGACGGGATTCAGTTATGGCGATGGGACTGATCGTGACTATGCCACCGTTAAATATGATCCAAACGGTAATGAGTTATGGGTGGCCCGTTATGATGGCCCTGACAATGGTTCTGATTGGGCAGACTTCCTCATCGTTGATCAACAGAACAATCTTTATGTGACAGGAGATAGTGATGGTATTGCAACGGGTGCTGATTATGCCACGATTAAGTATGATCCTAATGGTAATGAATTATGGGTGGCCCGTTATAATAATCAGGGGAATTCTGAGGATCAAGCAATATCCTTAGCCATTGATCAGCAAGACAAGGTTTATGTCACAGGAAGGAGTTATGGAAGTGGAACGAGTTATGACTATGCCACGATCAAATATAGTCAACTCCCCACCGTCTCCATGGATCTGCAGGAGTATGATAATGTCCTTCATCGCGAAGAAGATTTACAATATAAGTTGATCCTCACCAATAATAGCGATCGGGAGCAGCTATTCAATTACTGGTCTCAAGTAAGGGATCGTGATGGAGTTATTAGAGATGTAGTTAGTCCCACGGTGATCGGTTTGGCTCCAAATGGAATATCCGTGATGGAATTTAGTCATCCGATTCCAGGCAAATCTCCGACTGGCCGATATGAATATCTGGGTTTTGTGGGCGAAGATATTGATCACTTGTGGGATGAAGATCTATTTCCATTTAATATCGTCCCGCGCGGGATTTTTGATATGAATGTGGAGGAAGGATATCGAGAATAGAAATATACACCGAGAAATCAAGTTTGGTGATATAATTTTGACTTATTAGACGATATTAAATTTTATAAAACGGGAGGAGAAAATGCAAATAAGGAAATTGATTTTTTTAATGGTTTTATCTTTAACTATTATTGGCTGCACTTCGCTGGCCGAGCAAAAGCGCCAGGTCAGGGATGATTCCGGCGACCGTTTAACCGTAGGCAAGGTTCAGCGTGAAATTAAAGTTGGAATGTCTTCGGCAGAAGTTGTGAAAATTTTAGGGTCACCGAATATTGTCACGACCGACGAGGAAAGAAGAGAAGTCTGGGTCTACGATAAAATAGCCAGCGATGTCTCGTATTCCACCAGTGAAGGGATCGCGAGTTTAATTTTGATTGGTACTTACGGAAGCTCGGGCGCAAGCTCTTCTTCGCAAAGAACATTGACCGTTGTCATAAAATTTGATAATGAAGGCAAGGTACGGGATTTTGCTTATCACTCCTCGAGCTTCTAATTATCTTAAAATGATTAAAAATCGAACATGGGTTAAGTCCGTTAGTTTTCTTTTTCTAGCATGTTTTATTGGCTGCGCCTCTCAGTATCCTAAAACTGTCTTAAGGTTATCGCCGGTCAGCCTCACGGACAAGCAACTGCAGTCGCGGCAATATGAAACGGATAATGAAAAAGAAATTATCGCTGCCTGCGCCGGAGTTCTGCAGGATTTAGGATTCACCATCGACGACAGCGAAACGCAGCTGGGACTGGTGGTGGGCTCTAAAGACCGTAATGCCATCGATGCCGGACAGGTTACCTTGGCCACCATCTCAACGATTTTTAATATTTTAAACAACGCTCCAGCAGGGGATGATTTGGAGCGTGTCGACCGGAGCCAAAAAATAAGGGCCTCGGTTGTGACGCGTCCCTCTTCGGATCCCAAGAAAATTTTGGTAAGAGTTACTTTTCAAAGGCTTGTCTGGAATGCGCGCGGAGAAGTGGCCCGACGGGAAACCTTAAAAGACCCTTCTTTGTATCAAGGTTTTTTTGACCGTTTATCTAAATCTGTTTTTCTGGAGGCGCAAAAGATATGAAAATGTTTTCTCTTAAGTTAAGTGTAGTTTTTATATTAAGCATCCTTTTGGCAGGCTGCGCGAGTTCCAAACAGCAATTACTGGCCGCCAGTAAAAGTCAGGTTCAATTAAGGTCTATCCAGAGCCGGGCCTTTGATGCCACGGATCAGCAAAAGATGATGCGCGTGATCATCAGCACCCTCCAGGATTTGGATTTCGTGATCGATCGAGCCGATTTGGATTTAGGGTCCATCACGGGCTCTAAATTTATGAATAATAATCTTCTTAAAATGACCGTTATGGTCAAGCCCCGTGGAGAAACGCAGTTGTTAGTCCGGGCCAACGCCCAATATGGCCTCGAAGCTATCGAAGACGCCGAACCTTACCAGGATTTTTTTACCGCCCTCGAAAAAGCCCTCTTTCTAACGGCCCATCAAGTGGAATAAAATGATTGTTGGCCTTTAAAAAATCTATTTACAATCTAAAATTTTTTCGCTATACTTTCTTCACCCCTTAAAACCTTCCTGATTCTGGTACTTATTTTATTATGATCGCTTTTACCAATCAGGAAAAAATTGTTCTGCTCACTTTAGCCGCTGTTTTGTCGGTAGGCTCTCTGCTTAACCTGTCTCTTAAAAAATACCCCAACCTTCACGACATCGTGAATTTTATCGACACAGAAAAAGTGTACCCCAAGATCGATATCAATACCGCCTCGTTAGAAGAATTGATCAGCGTTCCCTACATTGGCGCTTATACGGCTGAGCAAATTATTGAATATCGTGAAAACAAGGGGCCGTTCACTTCCCTGGAAGAGATTAAGACTATTAAAGGTATTAAAGAGAAAAATTTTAAGAAATTTTCACCGTATTTAAAACTTTCTTCCACCCAAAATAATTCTTCTTAAATGACTATTCGACCCTTTCCCTGGCTCGTTTTGTTTTTTTGTTTAGGAATTATCGCCGGCCAGAGTTTCCCTTTATTTTTTTCTTTAATATTTTTCCTGAGTTTTATTTTCCTGCTCACCGGCTTCCTTGTTTTAAAACATTCAAGGTTATTTTTTATGTTCACATTGGTCGTATTTTTCTGTTCAGGATATCTTTACATGCGCAGTTACGCCTTTTTTCCAAAGGAAGATATTGGGCATGTGGCTCACTTTTATCGAGGTAAGCCTATGGCCATCAAAGGAGTTATTGCTTCCGATATTCAGAAGAAAGAGATTTTTAATAAAAATAAAACCTCGTTTACGCTGGAGGTCCGTTCGATTCAGGCACCCTGGGGATGGGAACCAAAGAAAGGCAAAATACTCGTCGAAATTTTTCGTCCGCTCGATATCGCTTACGGGGATTATGTTCTTCTCGAGGGAAAACTTCACCGCCCTTTTGATTTCTCGAAAGAGGAACATCTGTCCTACAGTGATTACTTAGCCCGTCAGCAGATTTATTACATTTTGAGTGTGAAAAAAGACGGTCAAATAGAAATTCTCGATAGGAATCAAGGGAATTTTTTAAAGGCGCAATCGCTTAAGCTGCGAGATTACCTGAAATCTATTCTCATCCGGTATTTGTCGAAGAATGAGACCGGCTTGATGCAGGCGATTCTCTTAGGAGATCGTTCCTACATTGCGCCGCCGCTGCGAGAGTTATTTATTCACACGGGCACCGTGCATATCCTCGCCATCAGCGGGCTTAATGTAGGGATTGTGGCTGGATTGTTCTTGCTGATTCTTAAACTTATCCCGATGGACAGGCGCTGGCAAATTTTACTGACGATCATTTTATTGATAGCCTATTGTTTCCTGACGGGATCGAGCCCTTCGGTTGTGCGCGCGACCATCATGTCCGTTATTTTCCTGGGAAGTTTTATTTTGGAAAAGAATACGAACACGTTTCATTCCCTGTGCCTGGCGGCTTTTCTTATTTTATTGATGAACCCGTTGAATCTTTTAGACGTCGGGTTTCAATTATCGTTTATCTGCGTCTGGGCGATTCTCTTTATTTATCCACTCTTAACCAAAATGGGTGAGAAAATAAAATTTAAAAAGGGTAAGGAGATGGATTCCCCTCTGACTGTAGAGGGCCTGCCCTGGGTGTCTGAATTTTGGGAAGGCTCTTTTAAATCTTTGGCCCTATCAATTGGGGTGTGGATCGCGGTAGGAGGTCTTATTGTCTACTATTTTAATATTGTGACACCGGTAACCGCCCTTGTGAATTTATTCATTATTCCCTGCAATCTTGTTATTGTTGTTTTGGGCTTTGGATTGTTATTCATGGGAATCATTTTGCCTTCAGGAGCTGGGGTATTTGCTCTCTGTCTTAAATTAGCTCTGAATGTGATGGGTGGAATAATCTTTTTAGCCGATAAAGTTCCTTACGCTTATTTTTATATCAAACCCTTAAGTCACTGGTTTGTCATCAGTTATTACGTCATTTTATTTATTCTGGTATTTTTTCCATGGTCGAGTATTTTTAAAAAGGCTAAAAATAGACCTATCCATGCCGCTTGACAAAACCAGCATTTCACGATATTGTTAACTCAATATGTATTTAACGAACGAAGAAATATTACGCTATGGACGGCAGTTGACGCTGCCGGGATTCGGTCAAGAGGGCCAGATGAAACTCAAAAAAGCCAGGGTCCTTTTGGTAGGTGCCGGCGGCCTGGGCTCTCCGCAGGCGATTTATTTAGCCGCGGCCGGGATTGGAACGCTGGGCATCATCGATCCCGATCTCGTCGAGGTCAGTAATCTGCATCGACAAGTTATCCATTTTTCCGCGGATGTGGGCAAGGCCAAAGTTGTTTCCGCTCAAGAGAAAATTGCCCAGTTAAATCCCGGTGTCAAAGTTCTCACCTATCCCGTGAAATTTTCCGCGCAAAACGCCCTGGACATTCTTAAAGATTATGACCTGGTGATCGATGGAACGGATAATTTTCCTTCCCGTTATTTGATTAACGATGCCTGCATCTTCGCGGGCAAGCCTTTTGTGTACGGTGGAATTTTACGCTTTGAAGGTCAGTGCAGTGTTTTTGGCTTAGAAGACGGGCCTTGTTATCGCTGTTTTTTTCAAGAGCCGCCCGCGGCCGGAGAAATTCCCTCGTGCGCCGAAGCCGGAGTGTTGGGTGTGCTCCCCGGAATTATTGGACTCTTGCAGAGTAATGAAGCTATTAAAATGATTTGTGGATTAGGCGAATCCTTAAAGGGGAGACTGCTTATTTTTGACGCCCTAACCACGCATTTTAGGGAGATCCGGATTAACAAAGATCCGCATTGTCCCATGTGCGGCCCTCAAAGAACCATCCATCAATTAAAGGAGTACAATCTCGTGTGTCCAACAGAAGGCCAGTCTTCTTCTCAGCAAGAAGAGATTCCTCAAATCAGCGTTCAAGCCTTAAAAGAAATTCTCAAGGATCCGTCGCAGGATGTGTATTTGCTCGATGTTCGCGAGCATCCGGAATGGGACATTGCGCATATTCCGCAAGCCGTCTTAAAGCCGCTGAGCTGTTTGGAAGAAGATTACCAAAATATTCCTAAAGATAAAAGGATTTTTGTGCACTGCAAACTGGGCGGCCGCAGCCTGCAGGCGATTCAATTTTTGAAATCCAAAGGATACAACAACTGCGTGAATATCGCAGGAGGAATTGACGCCTGGGCCGAAAAAATAGACCCTCAGATGCCGCGATATTAATAGAAAAACCGCTTGAAAACATATACACTAAGTGTTATACTTTTATCAGAAAGGAATAGATGCGCTATTTGGAAAATAAGTCTTTTCAAAGAGACATAAAGGATCATGGTTTGGATGATCATTACCTAAAAGATGTGTTAAATGACATTTATGAGGGAAGAGCGATTTCACTTGGATCCAAAATGTATAAAATCAGAGCCGCGAGAGAAGGGGAGGGGAAAAGCGGCGGATTCAGAAATATCTTTTTTTGGAAAAAAGAAGAATTAATCGTTTTTTGTTTATTATTTGGAAAGAATGAACAAGGCAATTTGGATCCAGAGGAGAAGAAAGCTTTAAAAATTTTATCTGAAGAATACGATCGGTTAACGGATGCTGAAATTGAGCAGAGCATTAAAAATAAACAATTCGAGGTGATACAATATGATTAAGCAAAGAAAACATTCTAAAGTTTTTGATATGGTCGAAGAAGAGCTCCAGGCTATTCATAAAATTAAGGACGTTTCTTTGAGTATCAGAAAGTTCAATAAGATTCGCTATCCGGAACCTAAGCACTATACGGTCGAAGAGATTGCGCGGCTTAGAAAAAGACTGCATGTGAGCCAGGCTGTTCTTGCCTATGTCACGAATAATAGCGAGAGTACGATACGGCAATGGGAGTCTGGCGAGAAAAGGCCCGGGGGAGCAAACTGCAGGCTTTTGCAAATTATCGAATTCAATGGTCTGGATATTTTACAGTCGGCTTAATAATGTTTGGTTCGGCGGACTTAAAGACGGTGAGTGTTGACAAATTAGAGAGAGTATGATACATTTGGCGGATGATGAATAGACGAGCATGGGTATTCTTTTTAGCTATCTTTCTATTTAATGTTCCTGCCAGTTCTGCCTTTTGGATTTGGACCCCCGAGTCCAATAAATGGACAAATCCTAAATATTCGGTCAAAGAGACCCCCATCGAGCAGCTTCAGGAAGGCCTTAAATTTTATGAAGCCAAAGAATACAATGACGCTATCCCCGAATTTAAAAAATTGATCAAACATTATCCGTTATCTAAAGAGGCCCCGGAAGCGCAGTATTATATTGGGTTATGTTTAGAACATCAGGATAAGCTCTTTGACGCGTTTAAAAGTTATCAAGTTGTGATTGATAAATACCCTTTTAGCGAGCGTTCGGGAGAAGTTGTTCAGCGTCAGTATGACATTGGTGTTGAGCTTCTCGAGGGGCAGAGTAAGCGCGCCAAATTCGCTCAAGCTTTTATGGGAACTGATTACAATATTATCGATGTGTTTAAGGCGGTTATTAAAAATGCTCCGTATGGACCTTTAGCAGCTTCCGCTCAGTATAAGATCGCTTTGTATCTGCAGGAGAAACTTCTTTTTCAAGAGGCTCGCGATGAGTTTGAAAAAGTCATTAACGATTATCCCGACAGCGAATGGGCCAAGGCGGCCAAATATCAGATTGCCATTACCGACGCGAAAAGGGCGCCTAAAGCTCAGTATGAGCAGGAAACCACCAAAGCCGCCATGGAGGAATTCAAAGATTTCGTGGAAGTTTATCCTGACGCGGAACTTTCCAGCCAGGCCAGGGATGAGATTCACGCCCTGTTAGAAAAGGAAGCGGAAAATAATTTTGTCGTCGCGCAGTTTTACGAGAAACAAAAAAATTATAAAGCGGCTAAAATTTATTACGAAATTATTGTCAATGATTACGAAAATTCCTCATGGTCGCCTAGGGCGTTAGAAAAAATTCGCGAAATCAGTCCAAAAATTCAATAGGCAGAGGTAGAAAAAAAATGACATTTTTTAAAAGAGTAACGCTTTTTCTAGGGGTTCTTTCGTTTTCGATTATTTCTTTAAGCTGTGGGTATTCGGCCACTTCTCTTCTTCCCGGCCAGCTTAAAACAATTTACGTGGAGCCTGTTAAAAACAGCATTAATTATACCGCGGAGGGGCAGAGGAATTTATATATCCCTCTCTTAGAGGTTAAAGTAAGAAATGCTATTATTAATCGATTTTTATTGGATGGGAATTTAAAAATTACCGAACCGGGAAAGGCAGACCTTATTTTAAAAGCGGAGTTGATTAACTATGCCAGCGATGAGCTAAGGGTGTCTGATGAAAATATCGTCGATGAATATCGTATCGCGGTGACAGTCTCACTGGAGCTTTTAGATACAGATAAACAAGAAGTGCGTTGGCGGGAGGGAAGTTTTTCAGGAGAAGAAACGTACAATGTCTCGGGGCCTTTGGCTAAATCGGAAGAAACCGCCCGTCAAGAAGCTCTTGAAGATCTGGCCCGCCGAGTTGTGGAACGAACCATTGAAGATTGGTAGGATTTCCAAATGACGTATCTGCTCCTGGGAGAGGATAATGCCGCTAAGAATGCTGGTATTGATGAACTCAAAAAAGAATATCTTAGTTCTCCCGACGCCTTTCATTTTGATTATGAAGTTTTTTATGGTAAAAAGTTAGATCCCCTGTCCCTGGAAAGAGCCTTCAGAACACTTCCTATCATCGCCGCTAAAAGGCTGATTGTTTTACGTGAAATTCACGATTTTAGCGAGCGCGCCCAGCAAATACTTTTAGAATTTATCCGCCGCAAAGAAGAAAAAATCATTTTAATTTTAGAATCGGCAGAAGAATCGGCCAGGGGAAGCTTTATGGATGAGCTTTCTTCTTACGCCAAAGTAAAATATTTTAGAGGTAAGGTTAAATATAATACTTTTGATATGACCAAAGCGATGGAACAGCGGAAGCCAGTGGATGCCTTGACGATATTGTCGGATTTGCTGGGAACTGGCGCGCATCCTTTGCAAATCATGGGCGGCTTGGTGTGGTTTTGGGGAAGACTGCGGAATCGATTGTCAGGGGATGGATTTAAAAAAGGGTTAATGGTTCTTCAGCAAGCGGATTTAAATATTAAACGCAGCCGCTTTAATCCTGAATATGTCTTGGAAACGACCGTGGTGAAGTTGACGCAAATTATTTAACAGTCGCGAGAGTGCGGCTAAAACGCGCTTTACGCCGGGCAGCGGTGTTTTTATGCAGGACGTTCTCTTTCGCGGCTTTATCAACCTTCTTAAATAATATCTTTAAGGCCGTTTGGGCTTCATCCTTTTTCTTGTCTTGAATTAGAGACAAGAATTGCTTGATTGTTCGCTTCAGATCAGAACGGATATCCATATTATGCATCCGTTTGGTGTGATTTTTGCGTAATTCTTTAATAGCGGATTTTCTTTGTGGCACGAGTAGGCTCCTTTACCAAATGTTTTGTTAACTTTTGAAGGCTTCAATATAACAAAAACCCCCATTTATGTCAACTGATAAATCTCAAGAGCCTCACCCTGATTCCCATCGGGCGCTGGTTAAATCGGCGTCCATTCTTTCTTTAGGGACTCTTTGTTCCCGAATCCTGGGATTTATCCGCGATGTTATTTTAGCTAAATTTTTAGGAACAGGAATGAGAGCGGATGCCTTCTTCGTCGCTTTTAAAATTCCGAATCTGTTCCGGGATTTTGTAGGGGAGGGGGCGACCAACGCGGCCATTGTTCCTGTATTATCCGAATATAGGGATAAGGACAAAAAAGTTTTGGGAGATTTTATTTCCGTCATTTTTGTTCTGGCGCTTATTATTTTGAGCCTTTTGACGATTTTAGGAATTATTTTAACCCCCTGGATTGTCAGGGTTATGGCGCCGGGATTTATCGTTGATCCTCCCAAACTTCTTTTGACGATTCAGTTAACGAAATGGATGTTTCCATACCTGATTTTTATTGGATTTACGGCCTATTCGATGGGAATTTTGTTTACCTTCCGTTCTTTTGCCGTGCCGGCGTTTAGTCCCTGCCTTTTGAATATTTCTATGATTGTGGCGGCCGCTTTAGCTTCCCGGAACATGCAAGAGCCGGTATTGGGTTTGGCCTGGGGTGTTCTGGCCGGAGGATTCTTACAGCTGGGGGCCCAGATGATTCCTCTTTACAGAAGCGGCTTTCGATTCACCACTCCAAAAACTCTGTATCATCCCGGGGCTGTCAAGATTGGCAGACTGCTTATTCCGCGCATGGTCGGCAGCGGCGTCTATCAGCTCAGTGTCTTGATTGACACCTTTTGCGCGTCTTTGGCCTCTATCGTGGGGCCGGGAGGCGTCTCCGCGATTTATTACGCCAACCGGATCCTGCAATTTCCGATGGGTGTTTTTACCTTTGCCTTGTCCACGGCGGTCCTGCCGACTTTTTCCGGACAGGTCAATCGAAAAGATATCCCTTCTCTTAAAAAGACACTTACCTTTACCCTGGAAAACATTTTTTTTATTATGTGCCCGATGACTGTTCTTTTGTTTTTCTTATCAGAGCCTATTATTCGGATATGTTTTCAAAGAGGCGAATTCGATGCCTATTCCACCAGTATTGCCAGCGGGGCTCTTTTGTATTTTTCCCTGGGACTCTTTAGCTTCGCGGGAATCAAAATTCTCGTCACAGCCTTTTACGCCCTGCAAGATACTAAAACGCCTGTTGTGGTGGCTGGAATCTGTTTATTGATTAATACGGTTTTAAATTTTATGTTCATGGTTCCTTTGAAAATAAGCGGCATTGCCTTAGCCAGCAGTATTGCCGGAACGGTTGATTTCCTGGCTTTGTTTTATTTTTTGGAAAGAAGGATTGGAGGCTTAAACTCTGGTTTGCCGCGATATTTTTTGAAGGTGAGCCTGGCCGGTTTGGCGATGGGGATGGTCGTGGTTGGACTGTGGCATTATGGTATCTTTTTAAATGAGGTTGTCAAATTGGGCTTGATTGTTTTCTTAGCCTGCCTGGTTTATGGCGGAATGTGTTTAATTTTAAAGATCGAACAAGCCTGGAAAATTTGGGAATGGATATGGACTTGCGGCAAAAAATAGGAATTCTTTCGCTCGCCAGCGGCGTTTACATTATGAAAAATGCCGAAGGCGGCGTGATTTATGTAGGCAAGGCCGTGTCTTTGCGCAAGCGCGTTCAGTCGTATTTTCGATCCAGGGTGTTAGCAAAAACGAATTTATTGGCAGCCCAGATTGCCGATATTGAAATTATCGAAACCGCCTCCGAGGCGGAAGCCCTCATTTTAGAGGCCAGTCTCATTAAAAAGTATAAGCCAAAGTTCAATGTCGAATTAAGAGACGATAAGAGCTACCCTTATATTGAAGTGACGAATGAACGTTTTCCTCGTGTTGCCGTGGTGCGTCCACGGGAGAAGAATAAAAATTATAAATATTACGGCCCGTATGTGGACGCGAAATTGATTCGTCAGGCCTTAGGGATTATCCGAAAGATTTTTCATTTTCGCGCGTGTGAGCCTTTTCCCAATAAAGAATGCCTGGATTTTCATATGGGGCTCTGTGACGCGCCGTGCATAGAAAATATCGATCAAAAAACGTATGCCAGGAATATAAGAAAAATTTGTCTGATCCTGGAAGGCGAGAAAGATCAATTGTATAAGAGCTTGAGGGAAGAAATGGAGGCCCTCACGAAAGAGCAAAAGTTTGAAGAGGCGGCTAAAGTCCGGGACGAGCTGCGGGCGATCAGCGCTCTTTATTCGGGAAGTCCGGATGTGAATTATGCGAAGGAGGCGGAACAATTAGAGCGCGCCCTGAATCTGGCGCGGACGCCGGAACGCGTTGAGGCCTTTGATATTTCGAATATTATGGGTGAGCAGGCCGCGGGATCGATGGTGTCGTTTTTCAATGGAAAACCGGATAAAAAGAATTATCGGCGTTTTAGAATTAAAGGGGTAAGCGGTATTGATGATTTTAAAATGATCGCCGAGATTGTTCACCGAAGATACCGGCGGCTGAAAGCCGAAGGGCTGGCCTTTCCTGATTTAATTTTAATTGATGGGGGGAAGGGTCAATTGTCCGCGGCTTTTAATGAATTAAAAGTTTTAGGCGTGGATATCCCGATCATGGCCATTGCCAAAAGGGAAGAAGAAATTTTCTTGCCGCAAAGAAAAAACCCAATTATTCTGCCCCCGCATTCGCTGGGGCTAAAATTATTGCAGCGCGTCCGGGATGAGGCGCATCGTTTCGCGATCACGTATCATCGAAAATTGCGCGGCAAGGCGGCGTTGGGAGGTAAAGACACATGACACAACTGACCAAATTCCAATGGCAAGTTTTAAAGGCGGCCGCTAGAATACCCTTAGGCGAGACCCGTTCGTATAAATGGGTAGCCACCCAAATCGGTAAGCCTAAAGCCGTGCGCGCCGTGGGACAAGCGCTTAAGAAGAATCCATATCCTTTAATTATTCCCTGTCATCGTGTAATTAAAGAAGACGGATCGTCCGGCGGGTATATGGGAAGAAATTTTGGAAGAAAACTTAAACTGCTTGAGTTAGAACAGCGGATTAAAAGGCAAATGATATGAAATTTACAATACAAAAAGGAGATTAATAAGATGAGTCTTCGAGAACTTTTTGAATTAATGGTGCAAAGGCAAGCCTCCGATTTATATTTAAGAACCAAGGCTTTTCCCCGGGCGCGTGTTAATGGAAAGATTGAAGTTGTTAGTTCTCAAGAGATCACCAAGGACGCCATGATCGCGGCCTCCAATCTTCTTTTAGCGACCGAGCCGCGTAAAAAGAAGTTCAGGGAAAATTTTGATATTGATTTTATTCACGAAGAGCCTGAGGTCGGCCGTTTTCGGGTCAATATTTTTCTGCAGCGCGGGACGCCAGTTGTGGTCGCCCGTCACGTGCATACGGATATTCGGGGATTTGAGGAATTGAATCTCCCTGGCGAATTTTGTAAAAAATTTTGTGAAGAATCCAAGGGATTATTTTTAGTCTGCGGCCCTGCCGGCAGCGGGAAATCCACCGCTATTGCCAGTATGATTGAATATATTAATCAAACTTTGGCCAAACATATTATTACGATTGAAGATCCGATAGAATTTCTTTTTAAAGACAAGAAGAGTATTGTTAATCAAAGAGAATTGGGAGAAGATGTCCTTTCTTACCCTTCAGCTCTTCGTTATATTACCCAGCAGAGTCCGGATATTATTTTTATCGGCAACGTCCGCGATGAAGAGACCATGCGCGCCTCTATCCACGCTACCGAACTGGGCACTTTTGTGATGAGCACCTTTCATACGATTAACGCCGTTCAAACGGTTGTCAGAATAGTTAATTTTTTCCCTCCCCACCTTCATGATGAGGTCAGAATGCAGCTTTCGATGATTTTAAAAGGCACCATTTCTTTAAGGCTTCTGCCGCGTACAGACGGCAAGGGGAGAATCCCGGCCTTTGAAACCATGGTGGTCACGCCAACGATCTCTCGTCTTATCAGGGAAGGAAAAATCCAGGAGATTCAGAAATATATCGATGAAGGAGATTCAGTAGGGATGCAATCCTTCAAACGCTCTCTGGTTAAACTGGTTAAGGGCGGGTTGGTGGATGTCGAAGAGGCCCGAAGCCTGGCGGATAGTAAAGATGAGTTCGATCTGGAAATGAAAGGCATCAAAAGCCGGTTTGAGTAAGAAAGTCAAACCTTCGTGGGTTAAAACTCCGCGGAGGTTTTTTGTTTTTATCTGAGGTATAATTTTGTTGATGTCCATACATGTGAGTGGTAATATAAGTTACTTTAATAATAAGACATCCCCTTGTTTCCCCCCAAAAAAACTAGGAGGAAAAGACATGCATCAAGACACAAAAATCGCAATCTTTAAAGGAAAGAAAATCAGGAAGACGATTTACGAGAACGAGTGGTGGTTCGTCATTAATGATGTTATCGAATCGTTGACTGATTCTAACGATCCGGCGCAATACTTCAAACGATTAAAAGAGAGGGATGAGGAGCTAGCAAAACTTACTGATAAAGGGGGGGTACAATTTGTACCACCCCTTATGATTGAAGTAGAAACCGCGGGTGGAAAACAGAAAATGTACTGTTGGAATACGGAAGGCATATTCCGGCTTATTCAATCCATCCCTTCGCCTAAAGCTGAGCCGTTCAAGCGCTGGCTGGCCAAAGTTGGCTACGAACGCGTTCAGGAAATTGAAAATCCTGAATTGGCCACGAAAAGGACCAGGATGCTTTACAAGCTTAAAGGGTACAGTGATGATTGGATTGAAAAGCGCATGAGGGGGATTGCTATTCGGGAAGAATTAACTGACGAATGGCAAAAACGCGGAACCATAGAAGAAAGAGATTATGAGATACTGACCGGCGAAATATCAAAGGCAACGTTTGGCATCACTCCTGCCGAATATAAGAAAGTAAAGAGTCTCAAACGGGAAAATTTAAGGGACCATATGGATGATTTGGAATTAATCTTCACCATGCTCGGAGAGCGCTCCACCACCGAGATTCACAGAACGGAAGATTCCCAGGGAGTGGTAAAGCTCAAAGAGGATGCGCAGGCAGGCGGAGGTATCGCTGGTAACGCCCGAAGAGCATTGGAAAAACGGATTAATCGGCCGATTATTTCTGGGAATAATTATTTAAAGGTGCCGGAAAGCAAAAAGTTGAAGTGATTCAGATAGGGCACAACATAGGAAAAAATTTTCTCCGAAACCTCAAATACATGCGGGCCTTTGCCTTAACTTGGCCGGATAAGTCAATTGTGCAGCAGCTTGTTGCACAAATATCTTGGGGATACAATCTCAGAGACATAAGCGGGGAGATTTTATAGAATGGTAGGGTCTGTCACTTATTAACGGAAAAATCTGATATGAGTCTACAAAATTTCATTAAAAAAATCCTCGGCGTATCGACGGTTGATATCGGCAAGCTTAACCGGAAGGCGGCGGGAAGGATTGAACGATCCAGCTCTTCTTTCATTTCTTCCGATCCGCCGGAGGATATCGAGATCACCGGTGAATACCGGAAAATCCTTGCCTTGATCGAGGCCGGGGCGCCCTTAATTTTTGTCAGCGGCAAGGCGGGCACCGGCAAGACCACACTGGTGCATTATCTGCGTTCTGTGCTCAAGAAGAATGTCGCGGTGGTTGCCCCGACCGGCGTGGCCGCGCTTAACGTCAAGGGAGCGACGATCCATTCATTTTTTCGGTTTCCCCCCAGGATTATCGCGGCGGAGGATATCAGGGAAGTCCGCAATCGCCGGCTTTACGAGAAGATGGACATCCTGATCGTCGACGAAGTTTCCATGGTCCGCGCGGACGTCCTTGACGCCATGGATCAATTCCTGCGGCTCAACGGCCCCGACGCGCAAAGCCCGTTCGGCGGGGTGCAAGTGGTCTTTGTCGGCGATCTGTTCCAGCTGCCGCCGGTGGTCACCCGTCAGGAACGGGAGATCCTCGATGCCATGCGGTATGAAACGCCGTTTTTCTTCAGCGCGAAAGTGCTGCAAAGCTGTCAGTTTACTCCCGTCGAATTGTCGAAATTATACAGGCAGACGGACGCGGCATTTACCGGGATGCTGGACAGGATTCGTTTGGCCGAAGATCTTGATACAGTGATTCCCGCTCTCAACGAAGCCTGCGCCGCTAACAGCGGTGAACATCAGTCTTTGATCACGCTGACCTGCACCAACACGGCGGCCGGTTTTATCAACGAGTCGAAACTGCGCGGCCTGCCGGGTGAAACCAGGACGTTTATCGGGCAAATATCAGGAACGTTTAATATTCAGGAAGACCGTCTGCCGTCACCGCTTCATCTGGATCTTAAACTCGGCGCCCAGGTGATGTTTACCAAAAATGACGAGGCGAAGCGATGGGTCAACGGGACGATCGGCAGGGTGATTGGTTTTGATGGGGATTCGATCCGCGTGGAATTGCTCTCTGATCCTTTACGGAGTGTTTGTGACGTTGGAAAGACGCGCTGGGAGACATTCAGGTACGCCTATGATTCGGTGGAAGACCGGATCAAACCGGAGGTCATGGGAGAGTATTCGCAGTATCCGCTCATGCTGGCGTGGGCGGTCACGATCCACAAGAGCCAGGGAAAAACCCTGGAAAAGGTCAAGATTGACTTAGGCGACGGCGCCTTTGCCCCGGGGCAGGTTTACGTGGCCTTAAGCCGCTGCCGGTCGCTTGCGGACATGACCCTGGCCCGTCCGGTCCGCGCCGACGAAGTCAAATGCGACGGGCGGATTAAGAGGTTTTACGAGGGGCTTGCAAGAGAACAACTTTCTGGAAACTAGAAATAGGGGAAAACGATGAATCGCTGGAGGATCTGGCCATTGAAACGCGGGACGTGGGGAGCAGGTTACGAAGGAATATGTAAGGGTGTTTAATAGTATAAGTGACAAAACGGCGAAAAGAGATGTTAAGAAATTAGTCGAGACCGGTTTAGTAGAAAAAGTAGGGTACAAAAAAGGAGCGTATTTTCAAGCTAAAACGGATGTCCCTAAAAGATAAAAAATGTCCCTAGAAGCCCTTCCGTGCGCCGTAATGGAAAACGGATTGGATTATATAAACCCGGGGAACAAGATGAATGGTTGGTGAAGCAGGGACAGAGAAATGGTTTTATCCCAGAAACGATCCACCGATCGCACGAAAGAATGTTGGATGGTAAAAGGCGGTCTGGCGAGCCTATTCGTGTGTTTTCGGTTTTGTATGACGGTGTTTTACAAGTTATAGAACCAGATTCATTTATTAAGGCCGTTACTTGAGGTATCGGTCATGGCAAGGCGATGGGACTTGGATTGTTGTCAATTGTACCGATGTAGCTTCGGCTGCGGGCTGATGCTGGTCAGAAGGATTTAAGAGATTTCTCAGTAATTTCTGGTAGTGTAATAAATTATGCGGGGAAATTTTAATCCCATCGAATTTGATGGGTTTAGAACGCAAGGGGAATTTATCCTTATATTAAGGAGGGGTTTAAATGGCTAAGATTGACGTTCAGGGAAAGGAAATTACTATTATTTCAGTGCATCAGGAAGACTATATCTCTTTGACGGATATGGTCAGAAACATCGAGAACGGTCTTGCTTTAATTGAGAAATGGCTGCGAAACAAGAATACTATCGAGTTTTTGGGGATTTGGGAAGAAATTTATAACCCTGATTTTAATTCCCCCGAATTCGAGGGAATTAGAAATCAGGCAGGATTAAACAGGTTTGTGCTTTCGGTCAAACAATGGGTGGAAAAAACAAATTCCAGAGGAATTATCGCAAAGGCCGGAAGATATGGAGGAACTTACGCTCATAAGGACATCGCTTTTGAGTTTGCCTCCTGAGTATCCCCACAGTTCAAACTTTACTTGCTCAAGGAATTTCAGCGGTTAAAAGAAGCGGAACAAAAGCAGCTTGGTTGGGACATCAAACGGAATTTGGCCAAAATCAATTACGTGATCCATACGGACGCGATTAAAGAGCATTTGATCCCCGCCCAATTGACAAAGCAGCAGCAAAATATGATTTATGCCAATGAAGCGGATGTCCTTAATATGGCTTTGTTCGGGATGACGGCAAAAGAATGGCGTGAGCAAAATTCAGGAAAGAAAGGGAATATCCGGGACTATGCCAATATCGCGTAGCTTATTTGTTTGTCCAATTTGGAGAATCTAAACGCGTTGTTTATTTCCGAGGGGAAAAAGCAATCGGAGCGTTTGAATAAGTTAAATGAAATCGCGATCGCGCAGATGAAATTGTTGGTTGCCAATAGGAATGTTAAAACCATCGAATTAAAAGACAAGGGTTAATACCGGATGAGCACAGGAAACAATCCATTACTTCCGCGGCTTTCTCCCATTACCATCAAGGAACGCGTTTCGCTTGTTTACGTAGAGAAGGGAAATTTGGACGTCCTCGATGGCGCGTTTGTGGTAGTGGATGTCAACGGCGTGCGGACGCATATTCCGGTCGGGGGCGTATCGTGTCTTATGCTGGAGCCGGGGACGTGAATTTCCCATGCCGCGATCGCTTTAGCAGCGCGGGTTGGATGTTTGATTTGCTGGATTGGAGAAGCGGGTGTGCGGTTATATTCCTCTAGCCAGCCGGGAGGAGCATGTTCCCCACGTGCGTGGGGATGAGCTGTTCTTGACCAGCCGCCGCGGCCCCGCCTTGGCGGAGGCATTGAGGTATACAATAGCACTTGACAAACTTGATAAAATTGATGGTAGATTGTAATTTAAAGTGAGACAAAATCAAGCTCTTAATTTCTGTTAATTTGTAAGAATTGTTTAGCCGTTTGGATTGCTGTTTTGTATCCCAGTCTTTTTCTTGGATAATTATTCATCCAATCTTGAATTTCATTT
>ORJL011587294.1_pt1 | contig 18011 bp, 12 predicted proteins | sample 1779941 | NCBI WGS metagenome assembly ORJL01 (sample SAMEA104232317, study PRJEB22302) | groundwater metagenome | biome: forest; feature: aquifer; material: groundwater | place: USA | collected 2011-08-07 | depth 5.8 m | reverse complement strand
TGGCCAGCGGCCTGCCGCCGGCCTGGAGTGTGATTCCGCTGATGGCGGGCATCGGCATCGGAGTTGGCCTGGCAGGGCCGTCGCGCGATCTGCTGGTGCGTCGCGTTGCCACCGAGTCGCTGGTGGGCGGCAATGCTTCGCCCGCTTTCGGTCGCGTCTATGGTTTCGTCTATTCCGGGCTGGACGTCGGCCTCGCACTGGGGCCGCTGGCCTTCGGCCTGCTGCTGGATGCCGGCGGCCGTGATGGCGTGCTGCCCGGCGTGGCGATGCTGCAAATCCTGGCGGTGTTGACCGTGTTGGCGATGGGGCGGCGTGTCGGCCCGCACGCGCTCAGATCTTCGTAGCCCGTCCTGCCCAGTAGGGTTCGCGCAGTTCGCGCTTGAGCGTTTTTCCCGCGGCGTTGCGCGGGAAGGCTGGCAGGATGACGACGTCCTGGACGCGCTGGTAGCGCGCCGCGACGCGCTCGTTGATCCAGTCGCGCAACCCGGGCGCCGCAGCGTCGGCACCCGGCTTCAGTACCACCGCGGCGAGCGGCGTCTCGCCCCAGGTCGGGTGCGGCACGCCGAACACCGCGACCTCGGCGATCGCCGGGTGACGGCTGGCGATGTCCTCGATGTCGCGCGGATAGACCTTGACCCCGCCCGAGTCGATCATGTCCTTCTTGCGGTCGACCAGGTAGAGGTAGCCCTCGTCGTCGAGGTAACCGATGTCGCCGCTGAAAATCCAGCCGTCGCGCAGGGTTTCCGCCGTGAGCTGCGGCTTGCCCCAGTAGCCCTGCATGACGAAGGGGCCGCGGCCGACGATTTCGCCGGGTTGGCCGGGCGGCAGGTCGCGGCCGGCCTCGTCGACTATGCGCACCTCGCTGAACACGGGCGGGCAGCCGACCGAGCCGGCCTTGCGCACCGCGTCGGTCCCGTCGAGGATGGTGAGGAAGCCCTCGGTTAGGCCATACAACTCGTGGAAGCGCCCCGGCAGCAGGGTGTTCAACTGATCCTTGCGCGCCTGCGGCAGCGGCGCGCCGAGCGAAAGGATCATTTGCAGCGAGGCGAGCTTTGCCGGATCGAAGGCCGGCGAATCGAGCAGGGCGATGATCTGCGCCGGCACCACCATGATGTGGGTGACCTTCTCGCGTGCGATGGTCTCGATCATGCTGGCGGCGTCGAACTGACGCTGCAAAATATAGGTGGCGCCGAGGTGGAAGGCCGGCATCAGGGTTACGAAGCAGCCGTTGAAGACGATGGCGCCGGTGTGCAGCACCACCGACTCGGGCGTCATGCGCCAGGCCGGCCCCAGCAGCAGCGCGTACATGGCGCGCACGCGGTGGCTGTGCATGATGCCCTTGGGCAGGCCGGTGGTACCGGAGGTGTACATGATGTTGAACAGGTCGTCGGGTGTCACTCCCGCGTCTGGCGGTGGGCCGTCGGCGGCGGCGGCCAGCGCGGCGTAGTCGCCCCAGGGCGCCTGCGCGCCGTCGGTCAGCAGCACGCGGGCGGGCGCCAGCGTGGTCAATTCCGGCAGCACCGCCGCGACCACCGGCAGCAGACTGCGCTGGGTGATCAGGCAGATCGCGCCGGCATCCTTGATCAGGCTGGCCAGTCCGGCGCCGGTCAACAGCGGCGACAGGGGCACCGCGACGGCGCCGATGCGGGCACAGGCCCAGTAAAGGTCCAGCAGTTCAAGACTGTTGGGCAGCAGGCTGGCGACGCGCTCACCCTTGCCCACCCCCAAATTCCGCAGCAGGCTGGCGATGCGATCGATCCGCGCGTGGTACTCGCGGTAGTTCAGCCGGCGGTCCTCGAACACCACGGCCAGGGCATGCGGCCGGTAGCGGGCATGGTGGGCAAGCAGCGAGTCTAGCTTCATCGGCGCTGGGCGGTCGCGCCGCCTACTTGTTCTGCATCGCCCAGACGCCATCCCAGTCGTCGGGCGGTGGCGTGTCGCGGTAGATCCGGCAGCGTTCGAGGTAGATCTTCGACGGTCCGTCCCCGGGGTGGCCGGCCAGGGCTTCGCGGAAGAAGCGTTCCGCGCCGTACCAGTCGCGGCGTCGATAGTGGCGTATTCCGGCTGTGAAGGCTTCGAGCACTTCCTGGCGGTGCGGGAAGCTGTCCTCGGAATGGTGGCCGATGGCTTCGTGGATCGCCACCGGCGTGGTTCGGCCGCGCACGCGGATCAGGTCGATTTCGCGCGCCGCGGCGTGGTGCCTGACGGCAGCCCAGGTGGCGTCGCAGACCAGGATCGAGGTGCCATAGAACTTGTTGGCGCTTTCTAGGCGTTCGGCAAGGTTGACGCGGTCGCCGATCACGGTGTATTCCATGCGCTTGAGCGAGCCGATGTTGCCGGCGACCACGTTGCCGGTGCTGATGCCGACGCCGATGCGGATCGGCTCGGCACCGCGCGCGGCGCGGCGGCGGTTGAGCTGGTGCAGGCCCGTCATCATCTTGTTGCCGACGATCACCGCGTTGCTGGCGTCATCCTCGCTTTGCAGCACCGAGCCGAACACCGCCATGATCATGTCGCCGATGTACTTGTCGAGTACGCCGTCGTGGGCAAAGACGATGTCCACCATGTCGGTGAAGTACTCGTTGAGCAGGGCGACGGTTTCCTTGGCGCCGAGCCGCTCCGAGATCGAGGTGAAACCGCGGATGTCGGAAAACAGCACGCTGACGTCGCGCCCGATGCCGCCCAGTTCGGCCTCGCCGCTTTCCATCAGCTTGTCCACCACCGACTTGCTCATGTAGCGCGACATGGTGTTGCGCAGGCGCTTCTCGCGCGTGATGTCCTCCATCATCAGCATGTAGCCGATGGCTTCGTTGCGCATGCTGTTCAGCGGCACCGTGACGAGGTTCACCGAGACCGCCTCGCTGCCCTCGACGAAGAGGTCGGTGTCGATGGTGATGTCGGTCCGCCCTGAACCGCGGACCTTTTCCAGGCTGTTCACCACCCAGCGGTTGCGCCCGGGGAAGAGTTCATCGAGTTCGCGGCCGACGAGTTCATCCGCGCCGCGGCGCAGGATGCGCGCGGCCGAGCCATTGACCTTGCGCACCACGCCGGTGGCGTCCAGCGTCAGCACCGCGTTGTTCATGCTGTGGAGTATCGCCTCGTTGTAATTGCGTTCGGCGCGCACTTCCTCGAACAGTTGGGCGTTCTCGATGGCCACCGCGGCCTGGGCGGAAAACGCTCGCAGGCGCCTTTCCTCGGCGGGGCCGAAGTGGCTGTTCTTGCGGTTGAGTATCTGCATCACGCCCAGCTTGCGCTCGCCGCGCGCCACGATCGGCATGCACAGCAGGCTGTGGGTTCGGTAGCCGGTATGGCGATCGACCTCCTGGTTGAAGCGGATGTCGGCGTAGGCGTCGGCCAGGTTGATCACATTGCCGCTGCTGAAGCACTCGCCGGCGAGGCCGGCATTGGCGGGAAAGCGGATGCCTTCCGCGGTGATGCCACCGGCCACGCGCGAATACAACTCGTCCGCGGCCGCATCGTAAAGGAACAGCGTGCCGCGGTCGGCTTCCAGCAGTGTGGTCGCCGCCGCCATGATCTTTTCCAGCAGCGGATCGATGTGGATCTCGGAGACGATAGAGATGCTGACTTCGAGCAGCATCGCTTCCTCGCGCTGCTGGCGCTCGACTTTCTCGAACAGGCGGGCGTTTTCCAGCGCCGCCGAGGCTTGCAGCGAGAGGCCTTCGAGCAGGCGCTGGTCCTCGGCGTCGAAGTCGCCGGAGAGCTTGTTCAGCACCTGGGTGACGCCGATCACCTCGCGCTTCTTGTTGCGGATCGGCACGCAAAGGATGTTGCGCGTGTGGTAGCCGGTCTGGTGATCGACTTCCTGGTTGAAGCGCTGGTCGCCGTAGGCGTCGCCGATGATCTCGGCCTGGCCGCTGCCGAACACCGAGCCGGCGACTCCGACGTGGCTGGCGAAGCGGATCTCGCCGATGGTGTCGCCCTGCAGTACGCGCGAAAACAGTTCGCCGGTTTCGGGATCGTGGAGGAAGAGGGTGCTGCGGTCGGCGTTGAGCGCTTCGGTGACCACGGCCATCAGGCGCGGGAACAGCACATCCAGCGAGAGGCTGTCATTGACCCGGTTGGCGATGTCGGCCAGCGCCGTGGTCCGGCGCAGCATTTCGGTGATGCGGTAGAAGAGCTCCGCTTTGCCGGCTTCGTCGAGGCCGTGCAGCAGCCGCTCGATATCATCCTGGTGCAGGCGATGCTCGAGAATCTCGCGGATGGTTTCGAAGCCGATCTGCATGCGCGACGGGAGCGGAAGCCCTGTGGATGCGGGATGCGGCTATTGTAACCAGATTCCTGCGCGGACCCGCCGGTCATAGCTGCGCCGCCGGGCTTCGGGCCGCGGCTCAGCGCGAGACTTCGGCGTGGCGCGGGCAGGACAGCAGGTGGTCGTTGACCATGCCGGTCGCCTGCATGTGGGCATAGATGACCGTGGGGCCGATGAAGCGGAAGCCGCGCCGCTTGAGTTCCTTCGACAGGGCTTCGGCCTCGGGCGTGATCGCCGGAATCTCGGCCATGCTGCGCCACCGGTTGATGCGCGGGCGGCCATCGACAAAGCTCCACAGCAACTGGTCGAGGTTGCCGCCCTGCTGGTAAAGCTCCAGCGTGGCGCGTGCGTTGGCTATGCTCGCAGCGATCTTCAGGCGGTTGCGGACGATGCCGGCATCGCCCAGCAGCCTGGCGACGTCCCTGTCACCGTAGCGGGCGATCTTTTCGGGATCGAAGCCGTGGTAGGCACGGCGGTAGTTCTCGCGCTTCCTGAGGATGGTGATCCAGGATAGTCCGGCCTGCGCGCCTTCGAGGATGAGGAACTCGAATAGCGAGCGTTCGTCATGGCAGGGCACGCCCCATTCGCGGTCGTGATAGGCGACGTAGAGCGGATCGTCGCCGCACCATGGGCAGCGCTCGGCCTTGGCCTTCAATTGAGCACCAGCACGCCGCGCTTGAGTCCGGGGTCTTCCGGGTGCGCCGAGAGTACGAAGCCGAGGCTGGCGACGAAAGCCAGCATGCGGGTGTTCTCGGACAGGAAGTCGCCGTGCATGTAGCGCAGTCCGCGACCGGCCGCCGTGTCGATCAGGACGCCCATCAGGCGGCGCGCCAGCCCCTTGCCCTGCCAGTCGTCGGCGACCACGATGGCGAATTCGCAGGACTCGCCATCGGGATTGGTGGCGTAGCGGACGACGCCGATTTCCTTCTCCGCGCCTTCCGCGTCGACGGTGGCGACGAAGGCCATTTCGCGGTCGTAGTCGATCTGCGTGAGCCTGACCAGTTGTGCCGGCGAGACTTCGCGGATGGTGTTCATGAAGCGCATGTAGCGCGCTTCCGGCGACAGGGCCTTGACGAATTCCTGCTCCATGCGCACGTCTTCCGGCTTGATCGGACGGATCGTGACCTGGCTGCCGTCCTTGGCCTGGAAGCCGGTCTTCAGGTGCGAGGGATAGGGGTGGATCGCCATGTGGTCATAGCGGCCGGCGGTGAGCGGCATGTTGTCGATGGTGATGCGCGCGTCGACCGCCACGGCGCCGTTTTCGTCGACGATCAGCGGGTTGATGTCCATTTCGCTGATCCAGGGCAGTTCGCAGACCATGGCGGAGACATTGAGCAGCACGGTTTCGATGGCCTGCATGTTGACCGGAGGCATGTTGCGGAATTCACCGAGCCGCGCCGTGGTGCGGGTCGAGGCCAGCATGTCGGCGACCAGCACGGAATTGAGCGGCGGCAGGGCCACCGCGCGGTCGCTGCTGTAGGCCTCGACGCTGGCGCCGCCGGGGCCGAAGACGATGGTCGGGCCGAAGATCTTGTCGCGCACCATGCCGACCACCAGTTCCCGGCCGTTCGGCTTCTGGACCATCGGTTCGATCGCGATGCCATTGACGTGGGCGTCGGGACGGTTCTTCTTCACGTCGTCCATGATTTCGAGCCAGGCGTCGCGCACCGCGGCGAGACTGTTCAGGTTGAGGCGCACGCCTCCCGAGTCGGTCTTGTGCACGATTTGCGGCGAATCGATTTTCATGACCACCGGCAGGCCGAGCTCCTCGGCCAGGACCATGGCCTCCGAGGCGGAGCGGGCGACCACGGTTTGCGCGATGGGAATCCGGAAGGCGGCCAGCACCGCCTTTGATTCCATTTCATTGAGCACCTTGCGCCCTTCCATCAGCGCGGTCTCGATCACCAGCCGGGCCGATTCGAGACGCGGCGGCGCCTGTTCGGAAATCGACGGCGGCGATTGCATCAGCAGTTGCCGGTTGCGATAGTAGTTGGAGATGTGGGAGAACAGGTCGACCGCCGGTTCCGGGGTGCGGAAGGTCGGTATCGCCGCGCCCTGGAACAGCTTGCGCGCCTCGCCCACCTGGTCCTCGCCCATCCAGCAGGTGACCAGCGGCTTGTCGCTCTGGCGGGCGATCTCGATCACGGTGCGCGCCGCCTGGGTCGGATCGGTCATCGCCTGCGGCGTCAGGATGGCGAGCACGCCATCGATGCCGTCATCATCGATGCAGGCCTGCAGGGCGGCACCGTAGCGCGCCGGGTCGGCATCGCCGAGGATGTCGATGGGATTGGACTTGGACCAGGTGGCGGGCAGCAATTCGGACAGGCGCGTCATCGTCGCCGGCGCCATCTGCGCCAGCGGAATGCCGATGTCCGCGGCATGGTCGGCGGCCATCACGCCGGGGCCGCCGCCGTTGGTGATGATCGCCAGGCGTTTGCCGCGCGGGCGAAAGTGCGAGAACAGGGCCGACGCCGCCGCGTACATCTGGCCGACGTTGGCCAGGCGCACCACGCCGGCGCGGCGCAGCGCCGCATCGAACACGTCGTCGGCGCCGACCAGTGCCCCGCTGTGCGACAGGGCGGCCTTTTCCCCGGCCGGATGCTTGCCCACCTTGATCAGCAGCACCGGCTTGCAGCGCGCCGCGGCGCGCAGGGCGCTCATGAAGCGGCGCGCGTTCTTGATGCCTTCGATGTAGAGGAAGATGTTTTCGGTGCGCGGGTCGGAGACCATGTAGTCGAGCACTTCGCCGAAGTCGACGTCGCCTTCGGCGCCGAGCGACACCACGTTCGAGAAACCGACCTTGTTGGGCAGCGCCCAGTCGAGTATCGCCGTGCACAAGGCGCCGGATTGCGAAATCAGGCCGATGGTGCCGGCATGGGCGAAGCCGTGGCCGAAAGTCAGGTTGAGCTGGCTGCCGGGGCGCATGATGCCAAGGCAATTGGGGCCGAGTACGCGCATGCCGTGGCGGCGGGCGTTTTCCAGCACGGCGCGCTCCAGCGCCGCGCCGCGCGGCCCGGCCTCGGTGAAGCCGCCGGAAATGATAATGACGTTCTTGCAGCCGGCGCGGCCGCAGGCCTCGACGAGCTCGGGCACGATCGCGGCCCGGGTGCAAATCACCGCGATGTCGAGGCGCTGCGGGATGGTGTCGACGGAAGGGTAGCTCTTCTGTCCGAACACGGTTTCGTGTTTCGGATTGACAAAGAACAGCTTGCCCTTGTAGCCGGAGTCCAACATGTTGCGGACCAGTGTGACGCCGATCGAGTTGGGGGTTTCCGAGGCGCCGACAATGGCTATCGACGCCGGCTCGAAGAGGGTATGCAGATAGTGTTGTTCGTTATGCATGGCAGGATTCGCAGCACCGACAGGTCGATGCGCCTATGGAATGGTGCGATGCAGCATAGCATCTTCCGGGCGCGCGCAACTGAGCCCGGACCCTAAATTTGAGCCTGTTTTTCGCTGTTGCCGCGATGGAAATGGCCGTAGTGGCGATCGGCGCTGAGGATGTGGTTGACCAGCCACCCGGTAAGGAAGCGCTTGACCCGAAACATCAGGTAAACACGATCCTCGGTGCCGGACTCGATTTCGCGCTTCAGTTCGCCGAAATACTCAAAAAACCGCTGGTGTTGCCGGGCATGCAGATAAAGGAAGGGGTAGTCGTTTTCCCGCATGAGCTGCTCTTCGACATGGAAGTCCGCCGTAGCCGCGGCCTGGATGCGTTTCAGCAGTGCGGGAGCCAGTTCCAGCGTGTTGTGAATCAGGGCCCTGGTGAGGGCGTTCATGTCGGCGAGCAACTGCTGATGCACCGTGTCGACCGCCGGCAGTCCGTAGGAATAGTCTTCATGCCAGCTCGGCAGGGGATCGGGGCGCGGGTTGGCATAGCCGTCGGCAAGGGGATTGCAGCGTTCGAGATAGACATGGACCGCGGTGTCGTCGGGGACGGCGGCGGCGTAATCGACCAGCCGCTGGCGCGCGGCCGGGATATTGCCGATATGGTAATAGGCCAGCGCCTGCTCGAAAGACTTCATAGACGGAATGCGAACCCTGCTTGCCGCGCACCTGGGTGCGATCCAGAAAGCGGATCGACCACTGGCTGGGCTGGTCGAGCGAGTAGAGCGTGTAGTCGCTGATCAGGACCGAGACCCGATATTCCTTGGTCAAGCGCTCCAGACGGGCGGCGAGGTTGACCGCGTCACCGATCACCGTGCCGTCCATGCGTGCCGCACCGCCGATGGTGCCGAGGATGACGATCCCGGTATTGATGCCGATGCCGATCCTGATCGGCCGGTAGCCGGCGCGTTGGCGGCCGTCGTTGTACTCGTCGAGCTTCAGCAGCATGGCGTGGCTGCAACGCAGGGCCTCGTCCGGCGAGTCGGGAAACAGCGCCATGATGGCGTCGCCGATGTACTTGTCGATGAAGCCGCCATGGGCCGTGATCACCGGCTCCATCTGGATCAGGTAGGAGTTGAGGAAGTTGAAGTTCTCCTGCGGACTCATGGTCTCCGACAAGGCGGTAAAGTTGCGGATGTCGCAAAACAGGATGGTCATCTTGCGCTCGACCTGTTGCCCGAGTTCCACCCGGCGGATATCCTCGATGCCCAGCAGGTTGAGAAATTCGCGCGGCACGAAACGGCTGTATGCCGCCGTCGTCATGGTCAGCCGTTCACGCAGGGCGTCCGTGTTTTCCTGTGCGTTGCCTTCTGGCGTGCTGGGTTTGGCGGACATTGTGGTGCGTGGCCCCGGGAAGTGGCTTGCGGCTTGGATGGAATTCAAAATGATACCCGACATGGCAATCAACATGAACGTAAATGCATCACGGTGGGTAGAGCGCTTCCTGCCCCTGATCGTGCCCGGCGGCAGGGTTCTCGACCTGGCGTGCGGGCCGGGTCGGCACTCGCTGCTGCTGGACCGGTGCGGCTACCGGGTCGACGCGGTTGACCGCGACGCCGACGCCATTGCCGGGCTTGCGGCGGCGGCACCGCGCATCAGGACGCGCGTGGCCGATCTCGAAAGCGGTGCCTGGCCGTATGCGGACCGTGCTTTCGACGGCATCGTGGTAAGCAACTATCTGTTCCGACCCTTGTTGCCGTTGCTGCTCGATGCTCTCGACGTGAATGGGGTGCTGATCTATGAGACCTTCATGGCCGGCAACGAGCGTTTCGGCAAGCCGTCGAATCCGGATTTCCTGCTGCGTCCGCTCGAGCTGCTGGAACTGGTACAGGGCAAGCTGAGCGTGGTGGCTTTCGAACAGGGTGAAGTGCCGGCGCCTCGTCCCGCCATGGTCCAGCGCATTTGCGCCATTCGCGGCGCCGGCACCCTCCTGCCGCCCTAGGACGATGCCGCGAGAATTTCCGCCGCCAGCCGGTCCAGCGCGTCGGGGTCAAGGCACTCGGTGGCGTAGCGTACGGCGGCGCCGAAGGAGTCGTAGTTGTGCGCCTGCGAACGCTGGTAGAGCGGGTCGTAGTGCAGCGTCAGCAGTTCTGCCACCAATGCCGGAAAGTCCTTTGCCGCGATCAGGCTGCGCCAGTGTTCCAGGGTCTCGTTGCTTTGCAGGCCCTTGAGGTTGTCCAGTCGCTCGATCAGCCAGGCAGGGTCGGCGATGGCGTAGTCGTAGTCCCGCAGCAGGAACTCGACGCGGGCCGGCAGCGGGGCGTCGATGCGCAGGCCGGGGGCGCGGCGAATCGCGTCGAGCAGGGCGCTGGGTACCTGCAGGCGCCCGATCTTGCGGCTTTCGGCTTCGACGAACACCGGTCGGTCAGGGTCGAAGGCGGACAGCGCTGCCAGCAATTGCGACTCGAAACCCTTCTGCGCCGGTTGCGGCTGGCCGGGCAGGTTGCCCAGTACCGAACCTTTGTGCGCGGCCAGTTCCTCCAGGTGCAGCACTTGGCCGCCGCGCGCCGTCAGCGCCTCCAGCAGGCGGCTCTTGCCGCTGCCGGTGGCGCCCGAGACGACGCGAAAGCGCAGCGCGGACGGCAGCGTTTCGAGCCGGTCGATGACATGCCGGCGCCAGTTCTTGTAGCCGCCCTGCAGGCGCTGGGCGTCCCAGCCGATTTCGCGCAGGATGTGGGTGAAGGCGCCGCTGCGCTGGCCGCCGCGCCAGCAATACACCAGCGGCCGCCAGTTTTTCGGTTTGTCCAGCAGGTGCCGTTCGATATGGCGCGCTATGTTCTTCGAGACCAGAGATGCACCGAGCTTCTTCGCCTCGAACACCGAGACCTGCTTGTACAGCGTGCCGACCCGGGCGCGCTCGTCGTCGTCCAGCACCGGCATGCTGACGGCGTGGGGCAGGCGGTCTTCGGCGAACTCGGCCGGTGCACGGGCATCGATGATGGCGTCGAATTCGGCGATCTGGGCCACCGTCGCCACGCCCTTGGGCAGCTTTTCGGACATGGTTTTCAGGACAGCAGCGGCTTGAGCGCGCCCCAGACATGATCGAGTATCTTCGGCTGCGCCGCGGCGGTCGGGTGCAGGCCATCCGTCTGGTAGGCGTCGCGGTCGAGGGCGATCGGCTCCAGCAGGAAGGGGAGCAGGGCAATCTTCTCGCGCCGGGCCAGGTCGCGGAATGCCGCGTCGAATTCCTGCGTGTAGCGCGGCCCGTAATTGGGCGGCAGGTGCATGCCGACCAGCAGCACGCGCGCCCCGTGCTGTTTGGCCAGTTTTACCATCGCGGCGAGATTGTCCTTCATGGCCGCCACCGGCAATCCGCGCAAGCCATCATTGGCGCCGAGCGCGAGAATGACGATGCGCGGCTGGAACTGGGTCAGCGCCGCGCCAAGGCGCGCGCGCCCACCGGCCGTGGTTTCGCCGCTGATGCTGGCGTTGGTCACAGCGAGGCCGGAACCGTTTGCCTGCAGGCGTTGTCCGAGCAGGGCCGGCCAGCTTTGGGCGACGGCAATGCCGAAACCGGCGGAAAGACTGTCGCCATAGACCAGAATGCGTTTTTCCGCCGCGATGGCAGGTAAGCTGCAAAACAGCAGGACCAACAGGCAGGAGGCAAGTTTCTTGAACATGGTTGAAAATGGTCTGATGACAGACACGGTGATCGATGTGGCGGCCCTGGGCAAGATCGTACCCAGCGGCGATGGCACGCTAGCGATTCTGCACGAGATTTCCTTTGCCGTGACGGCTGGCGAGGCGGTGGCCATCGTCGGCGCCTCGGGTTCGGGCAAGTCGACGCTGCTGGGGCTCATGGCCGGCCTCGATCTGCCATCGTCCGGCACCGTGCATCTGGGCGGACAGGACCTTGCCGTGCTGGATGAAGATGCCCGCGCCGAACTGCGCGGCCGCCTGCTGGGCTTCGTCTTCCAGTCCTTCCAGTTGCTGCCGGCGCTGACCGCGCTGGAGAACACCATGCTGCCGCTGGAACTGGCGGGACGCGGCGATGCCCGCGCCACGGCCGGGGCGATGCTGGATCGGGTCGGCCTCGGTGCGCGCCTGGGGCACTACCCGAAGCATCTTTCCGGCGGCGAACAACAACGCGTGGCGCTGGCGCGGGCCTTCGCCATGCGCCCGCAACTGCTGCTGGCCGACGAGCCGACCGGCAACCTCGATGCCGCCACCGGCGCGCAGATCATCGAACTGATGTTCGACATGAACGCCGAGGCCGGCACCACGCTGATCCTGGTGACCCACGACGAAGCGCTGGCGCAGCGTTGCGGGCGGACGCTGCGCCTGGCCGGCGGGCGGCTGGAGGCTTGAAAATGCCTCGATATCCAGATTGTCCTCTGGGCGCGATGGCGATGGCGGTGTGAGCAGTCGCCGCTTACGGCAGGGTGCGCACGGCGGCAGCGAGTTCCACCTGCGCGGCTTCGAGCGTGGCCAAGCGCGTTTCGATTTCCGGGTCCGGCCGGGCGGCAAGCAGCGCCTCCTCCAGTTCGCCTGCGCGCGCTTGCAGGGATACCGCGCCCAGCGTACTGCTTGCGCCCTTGATGGTATGGACCAGGCGCCGCGCCTGCACCGTGTCGCCTGACGCCAAACAGGTGCGCAGGGCAAGCACATCGTCGGCGTTGCGGTCGGCCAACTGGCGCAGCAGTTCCGCATAGCGCTCGGCGCGGTCGCGCAGCATCCTGAGCCCGGTTGTCGCGTCGATGCCCGGCAGCGCGGCCAGGCGAGCCCGCAAGTCGCCTGCAGCGGCCGCTGCGGCGTCGCCATCTGCGACAGGAGTCGGCGCTGACAGCACGGCGGCTACCGCATGGCGTGGCAGCCAATTGAGCAGTGTGGCGAATAGGGCCTCCGGATCCACCGGCTTGGCGACAAAGTCGTTCATCCCGGCCGCCTCGCAGGCGCGGCGGTCCTCGTCGAAGGCATTGGCGGTCATGGCCAGGATGGGTTTCTCGGCCCAGCCCGGCAGGGCGCGGATGACCTGTGTCGCTTCGAGGCCGTCCATGTTGGGCATCTGCACATCCATCAGGATCAGGTCGTAGCGGGTGGCGCGGGCTTTCTCTACGGCCTCGCGTCCGTCCTGTGCGGTATCAACATTCAGTCCGACACTGTGCAGCAGTTCGAGTGCCACCTCGCGATTGACCGCGTTGTCTTCGGCCAGCAGCAGCCGGGCATCGCCATGGCGATTTCGGAGCCGGGTCTCGCTGGCGGTCTCGCCGGTGATCGGCAGGGTGGGCATCACGCCGTGGCCGCGACCGAGCTTGACAGTCAGCCAGAAGACGCTGCCTTTGCCCGGTGTGCTGTCTGCCCCGGCTTCGCCGCCCATCAGGGTCGCCAGCCGACGCGTTATGGCCAAGCCAAGGCCGGTGCCACCATATTTGCGTGTGGTCGAGGTGTCGGCCTGTTCGAAGGCCTGGAACAGTTGCGGCAACTTGTCGGGGGCGATGCCCATGCCGCTGTCCTCGACCTCGAAGCGCACCCTCAGTTCGTCGGCATTCTGGTCAAGCAGTTTTGCGCGCAGGGCGATGGAACCCCGCTCGGTGAATTTGACGGCATTGCTGGCGTAATTGAGCATGGCCTGGCGCAGTCGCGTCGGATCGCCGCGCAACCACAGGGGTACGGCATCGGCATCGACCTCGATGGCCAGGCCCTTGGCCTTTGCCTGCTCGCTGATCAGCGAGTGGATGTTGTCGAGGATGGCGGAAAGATGAAAGTCGGTGGATTCCAGTTGCAGGCGACCGGCTTCGATCTTGGATATGTCGAGGATGTCGTTGATGATGGACAGCAGGTGGGCCGCCGCGGCATCGATCTTGGCCAGCCGGTCGAGTTGCTCGGGCGAGGCCCCGGCGCGCTTGATCAGGTGGGTGAGGCCGATGATGGCATTCATCGGGGTCCTGATTTCGTGGCTCATGTTGGCGACGAAGGCGCTCTTCGCCAGGTTCGCGGCATCGGCCTGCCGGCGTGCTTTGCCGAGTTCCTCGGTGCGCAGGGCGACCATGTCCTCCAGGTGGTGGCGATGCGCGTCGAGCTCGCGGTCGAGCTGCTTGCGCTCGGTGACATCCTCCTTCACCGCGACATAGTGGCTGACCCTGCCGTCGGCCTGGCGCAGCGGCGTGATGATGGCGCGCTCGATGTATTCGCTGCCGTCCTTGCGCCGATTGTGGAATTCGCCTTTCCAGGGCTGGCCCCGGGTCAGCGTTTGCCACATGTCGGTGTAGGTCTCGCGCGGCGTATGGCCCGAGTGAAGCAGGCGCGGGTTCTTGCCTTTCACCTCGTCGAGCCGGTAGCCGGTGGCTTCGACGAAGGCATGGTTTACATACTCGATCTCGGCGGCGACGTTGGTGATGACGACGCTGTCCGCGCTTTGCTCCACCGCCAGCGAGAGCTTGCGCAGGCTGTCCTCGGCGGCCTTGCGCTGGGTACTGTCGCGCATGATGCCGGCGAACATGATTCCGTTGGCACCGCTCCAGCTCGACAGCGCCAGTTCCAAAGGAAATTCGCGGCCATCGCGAGTCAGGCCGTGCAGGTCCGCGGTGTGGCCGATGACACGGGCCTCGCCGCCGCCGCTGACGCGCTTCATGCCTGCCTCGTGACCCTCGCGGTAGCGCTCAGGCATCAGGATGCAAAGCGGCTGGCCCAGTGCTTCGGCCTCGCCGTAGCCGAACATGCGCGCGGCGGCGGGGTTCCAGCTCAGGATGGTGCCGCTGGCATCGGTGGTGACGATGGCGTCGGCCGCCGTATCGGTCAGCGCCCGAAGGCTGCCAAGGCTTTCCTGCAGTTCCGCCGTGCGTTCGGCGACGCGGTCTTCGAGCGCCGCATTGGCGTCGCGCAAGGCCAGCTCCAGGCTTTTGCGTTCGATCGCATAGCGCAGCGTGCGCGCGATCAGCGGTCCGCTGGCTTCGTTCTTGATCAGGTAATCCTGCGCGCCGCGCTGGATCACGGCCTCGCCCAGCGCATCGTCATGCGACCCGGTCAGGGCGACCAGCGGCAGGTTGGGCGCATGGGCGATGATCGCCGTCGCGGTGGCGATCCGATCGCTGTCGGGCAGGGTCAGGTCGGAAAGCACGACGTCGAAGCGCTCGGTGTCGATGCGCGCCAGCGCCTCGGCGAGCCGATCCGCATGCGTGACGAGGAAGGCGCCGGGCGCCGCCTGGGCAAGGTTTGCCTGCACCAGGCGGAAATCGCCGGGATTGTCCTCGATCAGCAGCACCCGGATCGCGGCTTTCGGCATTGATCTACTTTCTCGGCAGGGTCACGACGTTGACCCAGAAATCGTCCACTTGTTGCACGACTTTCATGAATTGGTCGAAATCGACGGGTTTGACGATGTAACAGTTGGCGTGCAGCGCATAGGCACTCTCGACGTCCGCCTCGGCGCGCGAGGTGGTGAGCACCACCACCGGTATGGTCTTGAGGTCCGGGTCCGACTTCAATGCGGCAAGCACTTCGCGGCCGTCCATGCGCGGCAGGTTGAGGTCGAGCAGGATCAGGTCCGGGCGCGTCGCGTCGGCAAAGCGCCCCTGCCGCCGGAGGAATTCCATGGCTTCGATGCCATCGCCGACCACCTGCAGGCGATTCCCCAGCTTTGATTGCTTCATCGCCTCCCGGGCGAGACGGACGTCGCCGGGATTGTCCTCGACCATCAGGATTTCGATCAGCCGCCCGTCGTTGTCAACCGTCATGAGCCATTCTCCTGGGGAAGGGTAAACCAGAATGCCGCGCCGCCGCCGGGAGCGGTATCCACGCCTATCGTGCCGCCATGGCGTTCCACGATGCGCTTGCAGATGGCGAGGCCGATGCCGGTGCCCTCGTACTCGCCGCGGGTGTGCAGGCGCTGAAAGACGCCGAATATGCGCTCGCGGTACTCGGGCGCGATGCCGATGCCATTGTCGCTGATGGTGAAGCGCCAGCCGGCCGGATCGGGGCCGGTCGCGACCGTCACCCGGGGCTTGCCGTCCTTGCAGAATTTGATCGCATTGCCGATCAGGTTCTGGAACAACTGCACCAGTTGCGTATGGTCCGCGGTGACGGTTGGCAAGGGCAGGACGTTCAGCTCGGCGCCGGTATCGGCAAGCTTCTGTTCCAGCAAGGCCAGTGCCTCGCGCAGCGCGGCTCCGCTGTCGACGCGTTGCGGCGGCTGGCCGCGGCTGCTGATCCGTGAATAGGCCAGGATGTCCTGGATGAGCTTTTGCATGCGTAGCGCGCCGTCGACGGCAAAATCCATGAACTCCCTGCTCTCGGCGTCGAGTCCGGGGCCGAGGCGGCGCTCGAGCAACTGGACGAAACCCACCACCATGCGCAGGGGTTCCTGCAGGTCGTGCGAGGCGACGTAGGCGAACTGTTCCAGTTCCAGGTTGGAGCGCGCCAGTTCCTCGGTCGAGGCGTTCAACGAGGCGTTGGCGGCTTCCAGTTGCAGGGTGCGCTCGCGAATGCGCGCCTCCAGCGTTTCGTTGAAGCGGCGCAACTCCTCGCTGATGCGCCGCACACCCCGTTCGGCCCGCAGGCGTTCGGTCATGGTGAAATTGAGGCCGAAGATCACGGTCGCGAAAATCGCCAGGCTGGCGAGGGTGCCGCCGGAGATCAGCAGGTAGGACGTCCCCAGCACCTGGTCGGCCTCGCGCTTGAGTTGTTCGATGCGGGCCGAGTGCTCCGCCTTGGATTGTTCCGCCGTGCGCCGCAGCTTGTCCATCAGGTCTTCGCCGTGGCGCACCATGGCGTTGCGCTGGACATCGCCCATGCCGGCTTGCCTTGCGGCGATGACCTGTCCGTGCCATTGCAGTTGCGTCGTCGCCGCCGCGGCCAGCGGCGCGAAATCATGGTGATTGGAGGAACCGGTCGAGCGGCTTGCGTCCCGGCGCAGCCGGTCGAGTTCGGCCAGGCTGGCATCCCGGTAGGTGAGAAAGCTTCTCAGCATCCGCTCGTCACCCGTGATGACGTAGCCGCGGGTGCTGGTCTGGGTGTGGATGATGTCGGCGACGAGGCCCTCGATGTCGGCCACGATCTTCTCGCCGGCCGCGATTTGCTGACTGGAATCCTTCATCCAGACCTGGAAGCGGCTGGTATTAAGGCCGATCACCACCAGCAGTAGCATGCCGAGCCCCAGGCCCAGCGTGGTGCGCGCGCCCAGTGACCAGTGGTCACGGCCCCTCTGCCAGGCGCCGGCGATGACGCCCAGACCCAGCAGCGCGAACAGCCCGGCGGTATGGATCGCCATCATGGTCAGGCCGAACCAGCCGAATTCCCCGATCATCGTCATCAGGTAGGTCAGCAGCGCTGCCAGCGACAGGCTGCTCACCAGCAGGCCGGCGCATACTGATGTCAAGGTGATCCATGCCTTCTGGCGCACCTGCCCGTTCAGCACCAGGCCGGCCGCCAGCAGCACGAAGCACAGCGCGGTTTCCGGCGCCATGCGTCCCAGATGCGAGGTTGCCACGGCCCCGGCCGGCTCGACGAACAGCCATTGGTCGATGCCCGGATTCCAGTTGAAGGCATATTCTGCCAGGGTCAGCAGGCCGATCAGCGCGGTCAGCGAACTTAGAAGGCGCGCGGCGCCGAGGGGCGGGCCGGATCCGCCTGGCGCCGATTGGCCGGGCCGAATCGCGGACGCCAGCATTGCGCTCCCGATCAGCATGAAGCACAGCGCTGTGTTGGCTTTCATCGCCACCGCGTTCGGCAGGACGCTCTTCAGAAGCGCTACGTCGAAGGTCCAGCCAAGTAAAACCATGGCGCCGACCACGATGGCCAGCGCGCCGGCAATCCACGCGATTCCCATGGGCGCCAACGTGGCGTCGGCTTCAGTTCCGTGGGAAATCCAGGGCCATCGGGATGCGGCATCCATAAATTACCTTGAGACACATATGGTTATTCTGGATTATGCGCTGTGTTTGAGCTTAGTGCCGGCGGCCGGCGAACTCGTCGAGTACGCAATGTGCGGCCGCCACGCCGCTTCTTACCGCGCCTTCCAGGGTCGCCGGATAGTCGCCGGCGACATAGTCGCCCGCCAGCCAGAGGCCGGGGATTCCGGTTCGAGTCGGCGGCCGTTGCAGGTTCGGCACGCAGGCGAAGGTGGCGCGTTTTTCGGTGATGGTGTGCACGGCCAGCGGCGTTGGCAATCCGGGCACGATGCGGGCGATTTCCGTGTGGATGCCGCGTTCCAGTTCGGCCGTCGGCAAGTCGAGATGCCGGCCGCGCGCGCTGATCACGGCGGCGATCAGGCCATGTTGGCCGCACAGCGCGCCGCGGTCGAACAGCCACTGCGCGAATCCCTCATCGACGCCGAGCATGGCTTGCGGCAGGCGCACCGTGGTCGGGTAACTCAGATAGCTGGTGACGATCGGCTCCCAGTCGAAGTGCTCCACTTCGG
>ORJL010627812.1_pt1 | contig 18016 bp, 12 predicted proteins | sample 1779941 | NCBI WGS metagenome assembly ORJL01 (sample SAMEA104232317, study PRJEB22302) | groundwater metagenome | biome: forest; feature: aquifer; material: groundwater | place: USA | collected 2011-08-07 | depth 5.8 m | reverse complement strand
CCAGGTTAGAGACCCTTTGAAGGAACTGCCGGAGACGATGAGGGAAGGGACGATCAGGCACATAGTGCGGAAGTGAATGAGACTGGGGTGTGCCGACGTCCGTAGTCACCGCCCGCCGACCACCTTATGCCCTATGGACTGAGGGGCGGCCAGGAGTCCTGGGACAGGGAATAGAAACGGGGTCTTATCTTCTTGTAGGAACCCCGGGGCGAAACCATCACAAGTCAAAGGGGGTACGTCATGGGTTCGTCATCAGGTGAGGCCGTCCTGGGGAGGCCACAGTCCGCGTTCTCCGGCTTCATGACGCGGATCGGTCGTCCGTATGCCCTGGTTCCCTTCCTGATCTTCCTGGCGTTCATTATGGCTTACCCCATATTCATGGTCATATATGCCAGCTTCAAGGGCGGGCCGCCGGGAACCGATGCTCCTTTCACTTTGCAGGGTTACACTACAACGTGGTCAGAGTGGTCAACGTACAAGGCGTTGATCACAACCTTCGTCCTGGCAGTACCCCGGGTGGCCACCGGTGTGTTTTTTGCCATATTCGTTACCTGGATCATTTGTCGTACGAACACTCCTCTCCGTGGCCTATTTGAGCAGGCTTTGTGGCTGAGGATCTTCCTGCCCTTCCTGCCCATGGTGGTAGCCTGGTTGCTCATCGCCGGCGGGCGCTCCGGGATTCTGAACCGCGCCATCATGGACCTCTTCAACCTGTCCAAGCCGCCGCTGGATATCCAGTCCTACTGGGGCGTCATCTTCATGTCTTTGATGAACGCCGGGCCGATGTTCTTTATGTACATGTCGCCGGCCTTCCGCAATATGGACGCCAGCCTGGAAGAGTCGTCGCGGGTCTCGGGCGCAAGCAACATAACGACACTATTCCGCATTACCGTCCCCATCATGATGCCTGCCATCCTGGGGATTACTCTGCTTATTTTCCTGTTCGTCTTGGGATCCTACGAGACCGAGCTTTTCCTGCTGGCCCCGAAAGGCGTGTATGTGTTCAGCACGTGGATATGGTGGACGGCGGGCAAGATGCCTCCCGACTACCCTGCTGCCATGGCCATGTCCAGCGCCTTCCTCCTGTTCGTCAGCGTGGTGATCTTCCTCCAGTTCAAGGTGCTGGGCAAGCGCCAGTACGTGACTGTCACGGGCAGAGGTTTCGGGGTAAGGCTCCTGGACCTCGGGAAATTCAAGTGGGCCGCCTTCTCTTTGCTGGCAGCATGGACGTTGATCGGGCTTGTGTTCCCGCTGGTCATGCTGATACTGGGCACCATCCAGAATACCTATGGTGTATTCGGCACCGGGTTTACCCTGGACTACTGGAAGGACGCTCTCGGGCGGCCTAGCGTCATCAGGAGCTTCAAGAACACTGTAGTCCTGGGGCTGATGACGGCTACCATGGGCACAATCCTCTACTCCCTTATGAGCTATATGTTCCTGCGAACGAAGTTGAAGTGGAGAGAGGGGATCGAGATTGTGAGCTGGATCCCCAGGGCGGCGCCCGCCGTGGTACTGGGCTTGGGCATAGTATGGGCGGTGCTGGGCGGCGTCCCCGGCCTGGACGTCTTCTACGGGACCCTTATCTTGATGTCTGTGGTCATCATGCTGGAGGCCACGCCCCAGGGCATGAGGATGATGAACGGAGGGATGGTCCAGCTATCGTCAGAACTGGAGGAAGCGGCCCGGGTCTCCGGAGCGTCCTGGGCCCGCACCATGAGAAGGGTTGTCATTCCTCTGCTGGCTCCCACCTTGCTGAACGCCTGGCTGCTCAGCTTCCTGGGGTCTACCCGCGCCCTCGTTGTCCTTCTGTTCATCTACGTGCCTTCTTCCAAGGTGCTGTCCATAGACATATTTGAGCGCATGATGACCAGCCAGCCGCAACAGGCCGCCATCCTTGGGGTGATGCTCACCATACTCAGCATGGCGATAGCGGCTATTGCCCGCCTAATTGCCTTCAGCCAGAGGCGGCAACTGGAGCCTGCCCAGATAGCCTAGAAGGTCATGTCCAGACAGTCAGAGGGTGGCCCCGAAATCGGGGCCACCCTCTTGTTTTGTCGCCTTGGAGATGGCTGGCGGGCAGGACTCTTGGAAGGGGGGATACAGGGGGACTTGTATCGCCGGCATCCGAACGAGCGTGTGTCCGAGACAGGGTCTACGCCATATCCACCATCGCGCAGCGCCGAGTCTATCCAAGCATAAGACCAATTCGGCCAGCGGTGTCTCGATTCGCCTTTGGTTTGAGAACGAGGGACAGGCCGCGGTCAGGGAAGTTGCGGCACACTTGGCGTGCGGTCTGGCGAGTTGGGCAAGACGGTTACGGATGCGGCCAGAATCCTGTCCTCGGCTTCTTCCCGCCCCAGCACCTCCACCGGAACACCGGAGCGGAGTGTGCCCTGGACACGGGTCTGGGCGCTGACAACAACCTTACGTCCTGCGACCGTCATGCCGCTCGATGTGAGGTCTCTGGCTGGCCCTATGAGGCGGATGGAGCGGGAATTGGGAGAAGGAGACGGCGTTGGCGTTGACGCCTTGGCTTCCTCATTGTCCCGGTCCCCTTCGCCTTTCTTACTTCCGTCCTCCCCCTTGTTTTCGCGCGGGCCTTCCCTGGGCTGGTCATCTTTGCTCTGTACAACGATTCTCTTTGCCAGGACGGCGCCGTTTGCCTGCTCTTCGCCCTCTACCTCGACCAGTACGTCCAACGCTGGCTGCCCGTCAATTCTTGTCTTGGTGTCCACGATGATCTGTCTTCCAGCTACTGTCCAGCGTCCTGGATCCATGGCCTGGATGGCGCCAGTCAGGCGGGATGAGCGCGCCTCCGGGGCAGGAGTAGGAGTGGGCCTCTCAGGCTCCTTGCCGCTCGATCCTTCATCACCCTTTCCCTCTTGACCTCCCCGGTCCTCGGCTGGCCTGGCGACGATTCGCTCGGCCACGATGCTGCCATCGGCTCGAATGGTTCCGGCGACGCGCACTGATACGCCAGTCTCGGTCTGCCCTCTGATCTCCGTCTGCGCTGTGACGGAGACCGTGCGTCCCGCGATGACCCAGGAGCCATTCGTCTTGGATTCAACGACGCCTTCTATCTCGATGCGGGTGGTTGTCTCGGAGGGCTGTTCCTTTCCACTTCCTCCGTCGCCGGGTCCGCGGTCGGCATTGTCCTGTTCCTCGTCTTTTTCCTTCTCGCCGTCCTGCTTGCCCTTCTTCTCTACCTCTATCTTCCTTACCTCGAAGGTGCCATCGGGGCGGAAGACTCCGGTCACCTTGGCCCAACCGCCCACTTCCAACTGGTCTTTGACCTCGGCGCCGGGGGGAACGACGACTTCTTTGCCCCTCAGGACCAGGGAACCGTCAGTCTTGGATTCGATCGTTCCTCCGATCTCGACCAGAGGTGACTTCTCCTCGATGCGGGCGCCTTGTTTGCCTTCGCCTTCCTTGTCTTTCTCTCCCTTGCCGTCGCGCTCTTTCTCCTCGTGGCGGGGCGACTGCACCAGGACTTTTACCTGTGGAGTGATCAGATAGTCGCCGCTTCCCAACATGTGAAGCGACTCAAGACCGTTGAAGTCCAGGAGCACTGTCGTGGTCTTGCCCTCTTCCACCTGGAACGGGCGAGTCAGTACCAGGTCGTCGCCAGGCACCTTGGCCTGGTACTCAATGCCGCCGACCACGACAGTCACCTTCTCAACGGCGAACCGTATCTTGGTGTAGGTGCCTGCCTCTATCTGCAGTTCAGCCAGGAACGTCTGAACTTCGGCGATCTTCAAGAGGTCGAAGGTCTGAGGCGGAATGGTGATGGTCTGCCATTTGGCCCCCTGCTCTTCGATGCGCCGGACTCGTATCTCCCCGACCTGGACCAGCACCTTCTCCACATTGGGAGGCGGAGGGTCGGTAGCTAACAGGCGCAGGGTGCCCGGGCTGGCGGCAAGTTTGGACGCCGAGCGGGGACCAACTGTTTCCACTGCCTCGCCGTAGACCTGGCTGGCCGCCTTGAGGGTCTCCCCTGCGCTGGCCCGGCTTCCTTCGGGAGCGCTCTGGAGCGCCTCCTGCAAAACGGCGAGCGTCTGAAGGGAATGCGATTCAAAGTCCGAGCGCAGCTTGACCAGGGCGTCCTTGTCCTCGACCCGGCCTGCAAGCTCCGTAGCTGTGGAGATGCTCTCAGCCAGGGCCTCTTCAGTTGCCTTCAGCCGTGAAGTGTCTCCTCGCTGGACCAGAGTGCTCGTTTCCTCCGCCCGACGCTGGGCGTAGGACAGATGAAGAGTGGCCTTGCCCGCGTCCGAGAATTGCATAGTAAGCCGGGCCTGCTCGGTAGCTTGCTTGACGGGGTACAACAGGTCGCCCGGGAGGCTGCTCCCGGCGGCAGCGGCGACGCCCGCACCACTGAATACCACAGCCAGCGCAAGGGTAGCCACGGCTACGGCCCATCGAGGCCGCCAACCCGCCACAGCCGAAAACCGCCGCCGTGCTGGCACCCGCTTCAGAGCATCCCTCTGCTCCAGGACTCTGAGCTCCGCTTGCAGCCTGAGGCGGCCCCTATCCTTCGCCTCTGTGCTGACAGGCAGCGTGGACGCGCTGCTGAGTTGTGCTACTACGCGGCACTGGAGTTCTAGCTCCTGCGCGTATTCAGGATAGCGCGCCAGGCACTCCTCCACCGAAGCACCCTGGAACAGGATACGGTCAATACACTCGTCTAGGATTTCGTCGTAACGCTTTTTCATGTGTGCCCTTGTCTCGATGCCCGCTAGCCTCCCAGTATCTCCCGAAGCCTCTTGATGGCGGCGCTCTGCATCTCCCGCACCGCGCCGGGCTTCTTGCCCATGACCCGCCCCGCCTCCTCGGAGGTCATCTCGGCGCTGAACCTGAGAGCCAGGACCTGGCGCTGGGACTCCGAAAGCTGTTCCATTGCCTTGCGCAGTTCCTGGACCTCCTCTTTTTCCTCCGCTGCCTCGGACGGACTCTCTTTGCCGGCGATGTCGCCGGTCTCATCCATAGGGACCGCCCGCGGGCGGCTCCCCTTCTTTCTAAAATAGTCCACCACGATGTTGTGGGCGATCTTGAAAACCCACGCCTCCATGGGAGCGCCCGTCTCTTTGTATGAGTCCACCGAGCGAAGGGCCCGAACAAAAGTCTCGCTCGCCAGGTCCTGGGCCTCATCCATGTTGCCTATGCGTACCATAATGTATCGGGCGACGCGTTCGAAGCGAGTTTCGTAGAGCTCGGCGACTGCTGCTCGCTTTCGGCGGGTCTCCTCATCCTCTCTTCGGTCCTGCTTCAATGGAGTCATCTCGCTTGGTATTCTGCCCTGACTCCATACACTATAACGCCAGAGCTTACCTTTTGTCAGGTGGTCGTTGTTCCCGGCTTGAGTGGGGTACTATCAACGGTGAAAATGTCATTCCGGCCTTCGAGCCGGAATCCAGGGATTGGGCAAGGCATCTTGACAGCCGAGCCTGGATTCCCACTTCCGTGGGAATGGCACAGCGAAGGCGTCTTCCGGGCAAGTTGGGGAAAGAGTGCCAGCAAAGGTGACCCAAAGGCGGCAGGCTTGCCGCCACCCGGCGCTTCAGCCTAGCAGGGCTGCCAGTTCGGCAGGCGTCGTGACAGGCTTTTGGCAGGCGAAGTTCTCGCATACGTACGCCGTGGGGTTCTCTGGATTCAGGGGTTTTCCTTGCAGCAGCGGCACCCCGTCCAGCCCCGCGCCTGCTTCAGCACCAGTCCCGACAATGACGCGGTTGGGCAGATAACAGCCGTACACCACGTCTAAGAGCGCCCTGGTGCGCGGGTCTTCGGGTGAGCCGATGACAACGATCTCCTTGGCCGTGGAAAGGTAGCAGTCCAGGGCGCACAGCCATTGTCCGCAGCCGCCAGGATAGAGACTCATTGTCTCTTGCATCGGGCGCAGGGCGCCGGCTGCCACTGCAGAGTAGCGGGGGTCACCGGTAAACGACGACAATCTCAGAAGGACTTCTGTTGCCAGGGAGCTTCCGCACGGAACAGCGTTGTCATAGATGTTCCGCGGGCGGACCACGAGCGCCTCTCCGTCTACACCTGTGTCTTCGAAGACCGAGCGTTGAGAATCCCAGAAGAGGTCGAGCATCTGGTCGGCCAGCGTTCGTGCGTGTAGCAGCCACTTGCTTCGGAACGTCATCTCGTAGGTTGCGAGCAAGCCGCTGATGACGCCGGCGTAGTCCTCCAGGAAAGCCTTGGTCTTGGCCCGTCCGGCAGTGCAGCTACGCAACAGGCGACCATCTCGGTACAGCTCCCTCATCAGGAAATCCGCATTATTCTCCGCTGCGCGACGGTAGTCCTCTCGCCCGAAGGTCGAAGCGGCCTCGGCCATGCTACGCAACATGAGGCCGTTCCACGCGGCCAGAACCTTTTCGTCGCGTCCGGGCGCCACCCTTCGGGAACGGGCATCGAGAAGCCTCATCTTGCCCTGGTGGACGGACCTGATGACTTCTTCGGAGGACAGGCCTCGCTCATGGGCCAGCACCACAGCGTCCTTGACCACGTGCAGGATGTTCCCGCCCTCGAAGTTTCCCCCTCTGGTGACGCCGAAGTGGGCCTGCAAAAGCTCCGCTGATTCCGGCCCGAGGACATCGGCGAACTCCTGAAGGGACCAGGCGTAGTACTTGCCTTCTTCCCCCTCCGTGTCGGCATCTTGCGCGGAGTAGAAACCGCCCTGCGTGCTGGTCATCTCCCTCAGAACGTAGTCCAGCGTTTCCTCTGAGATGCGCCGGTAGAAGGCGTTGCCCGTGGCCTGGTAGGCGTGGAGGTACATCCGAGCCAGGAGCGCGTTGTCGTAAAGCATCTTCTCGAAGTGGGGGACGAGCCACTGGCGGTCGGTAGCGTAGCGATGAAAGCCGCCGCCGACCTGATCGTAGATGCCGCCGCGGGCCATGGCAGTCAGCGTCTTCTCCACCATCTCGGGGGCGCCGGGCGCACCCTGGCGACGGTGGAGCCTCATCAGAAACTCCAGGACCATGGGCTGGGGGAACTTGGGAGATGTGCCGAACCCCCCATGTTGGGCGTCGAACTGGTCGGCCAGCCCGCGATGAGCGTCAACAAGTAGCTGCGGACTCAGGGGCGTGACCAGAGCGACCGGAGCCTGCGCCTCTTCCTTGAGGCGCGCCATCACCGTATCGGCCGCCTTTACCACATCGCCGCGGCGGGTGCGGTATGCCTCGGCTAGGGCCAAGAGGAGTCGCCGGAAGCCGGGGAACCCTTGCCGGTCCTCCGGCGGAAAGTAGGTGCCTCCGTAGAAGGGCCGACCGTCGGGAGCGAGGAACACGTTGAGAGGCCATCCGCCTTGCCCTGTCAGAGCCTGCACGGCGTCCATGTACAGCGAGTCCAGGTCGGGGCGCTCTTCGCGGTCCACCTTGATGCAGACGAAGTTGGCGTTCATGACGCTGGCGGTCTGTGGGTCCTCGAAAGACTCGCGTTCCATGACATGACACCAGTGACAGGAGGAGTAGCCGATGCTGAGCAGGATAGGCTTGTCCTCTTCCCTGGCGCGCGTCAATGCCTCCTCGCCCCACGGATACCAGTCCACCGGGTTATGGGCGTGCTGAAGCAGATAAGGGCTTGTTTCCTGGGTCAAGCGGTTTGCCATGGGCTTCTCCTGCCAGCTTTTCGTCATTCCATTGTACATCCAGGAAGAGAGGGAGAGAAACGTAGAGTGGCGCAGGAAAGTGGAGCATGTACTATCCTCTCTCCCTTGATGGGAGCAAGTTAGAGTGAGGGTGTCAGGGGGCACCCAACCAGACTACTTGAGGAGCAAACAAATCACCTCGTAATCGTGGGGCCTACCCCTCATCTCAATCTTCTCCCACAAGGGGAGAAGGCCAGATGTGGCGTCCGCCAGATTGGTAGGGGGCGACGCATGGAGGCTGCCCAATAATTGACTCCGTGGGATCTGACGCCGAGGCAGGCCGGATTCAGACCAGCGACTTCCTAGACTGGCTCTACGCTGGCGCTTTCTTCTGCCCCACTGAAGGGCCCAGCAGGAACGCCAGGGGCGCCGCGGCAGCGACCATGGCCATGGTGGAGTAGAAGGCGAAGGTGTACGAATCTGTCACGTCGAAGACGCGGCCCCAGTACACTGGCCCCAGAACGCCGGCCCCGACGGCCACCCCTTGCACCAGGCCCTGGATGGACCCGAAGGACCGCGCTCCGAAGAACTGCCTGGTCAGGAAGGGCCGAAGGGGAACAGTGCCGCCGAAGCCGATCCCGTAGAACATGAGGAAGAGGGCGACTTGCCACAGGGATGGCTGACTCATCCGGCTCAAGACCCATAGCCCGGTGACTTGCGACGCGAAAAGACCGAGGAGCACCAGACGGCGGTCCAGCAGGTCTATCAGCGTGCCGGCGCCCAGGCGACCGATGCCGCTGACCAGGTAGACCATACCGAGGATGCCGGCAGCCTGGGCCGTCGAGTAGCGGATGCCTTCCAAATAGGGAATGAGGTGGACCATGAGGCCACCGACGGCTATGGTGTGGACTCCGAAGATGAAAGAGAGCACCCAGAAGTGGCGCGTGGCTAGCGCCTGGCGGGTGGTAAGACCCTCATCAGCCTCGCTGCGAGACGGCAGCTGACGGCCGCTCCCCGACGTCTCCGTTTCGGCGACAAGTTCGCCATCAGGATGATAGCCATGGTCCTCGGGGCGCGTGCGAGCGACCATGGCGAGAGGGATGCCCACCACCCACAGTCCAATGCCCAGGATGAGGACCGTGTGCCTCCAACCCAGCGTTCCTTCCAGCAAGGCTACGATCACCACCAATGGTCCTGCCACAACCGGTCCCAGCATTGCCATGCCCAGCGCCCGGCCCCGCAGCCGGCGGAACCAGTTGGCCACAGCGACGACCCATGAGACTGCGTGAGAGGCCCCGCTCGCTCCGACGGAGACGATGCCAAAGGCCAGGTAGAAGCTCCAGAGCGAGTTGCTGAAGGACAGGGCTACCATGCCCAGTCCGGCGATCATAACGCCCATCAAGATGACGGTCCGCGGTCCCCACCGGTCCACGAGAAAGCCCACCACAGGGGCCAGAATGCCGGTCTCTAACTGTCGCAAGGAATAGGCCCCCGATGTCGTCGCCCGGCTCCAGTTGAACTCTTGAAGGACGGGAAGGAAGAACACCTGGAAGCCTTGATGGAAGGACATGGACAGGTAGAAGTTCATGAGGACGCTGGCTCCGACAATGTACCAGCCGTAGAAGAGGCGTGGGCGTTTCTTGGTGGCTACGGAGCTCTCCATGCGCTGTCTAGCGAGCTAGACCCGGGCGCACGGAGATAGGCGCACCCGTGGTTGGTTGGAGGAATGGCAGGGCACCAGAGGGGCGAACGGACCGAAGGCTCATTGCTCTTATTCTAGTCGAGTGGGTGTCCGGGGTAAAGTATAGGGCTTGGCCAGGTGGCCTGGGTCCCTCGCCGAAGGCGTCATAAGTGTGGTAGAATCTTGGCGTGTGTGAGGGCAGGTAATCTACGGGTGTGACCTGCTCCACGTGCAAAGGAATCAGAGGAGGTACTAATCAGATGCAGGCGAGACAACCAACGTGGCAAGAGCTGCTGGCCCAAGGGTCTCCGGCGTTGAACAAGCAGGTTACGGCGGTGAGGGAGGCGGTCCTGGTTGATGGCGCCCTCTCCCTGAAGACCAAGACTTTGATGACCATGCTGTGCGATGCCCTCCTGGCCCATGACCAGGGTGTGACGAACATAGCCCGGAACGCCCGCGCCCAGGGGGCCAGCGAGGCCGAGATCGCAGAGACCGTGGCCGTGGCTTTCCTGATGGGCGGACTGCCGGCCCTGGTCACGGGAGCCAACGCCTTCAAGAAGTAGCCAATGCGAGTTTGCAGGCCTCGGTCAGGCGGTACGGAACGTTCGACCAAGTTGGCCTGAATTGACATAATGATACGGCAGGCCTTTCCTGATAAGGTTGGTAGATAGGAGCAAACAGTGAGACCCGGTTGGTATGCTGAACATCCCCCGACCTGCACCTGTGCCGTCTGCCAAGAGAAGAGGCTCATCCGGCAGGAGCATGGGAAAGTCGGGCGCAATGAGAAGTGTCCCTGTGGGAGCGGGAAAAAGTTCAAGAAGTGCCACGGTCGGTGACCTGACCCCTCCTCCGGCCCCTCTCCGGCACGGGAAGGGGACCGGGAGTAGATACCCCAGGATTAATCCTGGGGTATAGGTTTCGCATCCTGGCGATATGCATGGGCGCAACGCAACTTCGCACTACTCCAGCTTCCTCACGTTGGGAAGCAGGAAGGCAGCCGTCAGCAAAACAGCGCCATGGATGGCGGCCAAGACAGCCAGTGTCTGGGCAGGCCCTACGGCATCCGCCAGAGCCCCCATCATCAGGCCGCCCAACGGCATGAACCCCCTCATGGTCTCCCGGATGCTCATGACCCTGCCCCTTACCTCATCGGGTATGTTGGTCTGCATCATGGTATTCCATACCGCGTCCTTGCTGTTCTGATTGGACATGGCGAGGAGCAAGAGCGGGAAGGACAGGGCGACCCATCGGGAAGAGGCAAACATCAGAAAGAACACGGACTGGGTTACGGCCAGGACGAAGAAGAGCCTGCCTTTTCCCTTGAAGTTGCCTATAAAGGCGATGAACAGTAGCCCGATGACGGACCCGGCCCCAGCGACACCCTGCAAGAGTCCCAACCCGCCGACGCCGATGTGCAACACGTCGTCGGCGAAGGCAGGCAGCAGCACGTTTTGCATGGGCATGAGAAGGATGAGCGGGATGATGAACAGGAACTGGAGGCTGAAGACCGCCTTGTGCTGGGATGAGTAGCGCAACCCCTCCCCCAACTCGCGCCAGAACGGTTGACGGGCGCGCTTGGGAGTGGGCGGCGCCACCAGCCGCTGGAGCCATACCAGGGCCAGAATACAGAAAGCTATTCTTGTGCCGAGGATTACCGAGGTTCCCGACTCTGTTCCCAGGCGTTCCATGATGTACCCGGCCACGGGCACCAGGAGAATGCGCGCCCCGGTGACCGAGATATTGTCCAGGGATATGGCGTTCATCAGGTGTTCGCGCTTGACCAGGTTGGGCAGCAGGGTGGCCCGGGTGGGGTGGTTGAAGCCTGTTATGCAGCCGGCGACCAGGGCATACACATATATGTACCAGGTGAGGAGGGCACCGGCCTGATTCAGCAGAAGAATGACCAGAGACCCCAGCGCCATTGCCAGGAGAGTGAGGCGGAGGAGGTGGCGGCGGTCAAACCGGTCGGCGGCCATCCCTCCCAGGAAAGGGACCAGAAGCAGCGGCAAGCCTCGGCATGTGGTGATGAGGGCGACGGAGAAGGTAGAGTGAGTCCGTTCCCAGACCAGCCAGGTGAGGGCCAGTCCCTCCATCCATTCACCGGCGTGCTCGGTGATTGACCCCAGCCACAGGAGGCGGTAGTCCCGGTATTGCAGGGAGAGGAACGTCCGGGCTAGGAAACCTGGCTTGGGAGCGGCCTCATTCTCCACCGGGGCGCCGTTGCTGTTCACAAACTTCGTCTCGAAGGCGACACGGGCAGGTCTGCACTAACCAGCGTGGCCATGTGTGTGGTCATGGGCATGGGACGAGCGCGGATGCGTGACCTTCACTATTACCCAGCAACCGTCTTCGTAACCCTGTTGCTCCACGTAGGTCAGCTCCGTGACATTGTAGTCGTCGGCTATGATCACCTTGCGCAAGGCATCCATTATCCCGCCCAACATGTCCACGCTCGTCTGCTTGCTTTCGAAGCGCTGGTAGCGGACGAAGACGGACACCTCTTCCGCAACTGGAAAAGGCTTCTTGAATGCTTTCTGCGCGGCCTCCCGGAAGCGCTTTTGCCGTTCCCTCAGCTCGTCCCATTCCTTGGGATTGAAGGCCCGCTGCCGCGTGGGAGGCATGCCGGGCACGTAGAAGTCTGCCACAGTTTCATGCTCGTGTCTTGTGTCAACCACGTCTATCCTCCACTCATTGGGCCGCTGCGCCTCTTGCCAGACAGGGTGACCGCGCTCGCCGGCGTCGAGCCTTCGTCCCTGGTGCCACCGCTTGTTGATTCCCCGTCCCGTCCGTGTGGCGAGAGGGGGAATGCAGTGACAAGGTCAAGCATTCCGTTGCACCGGTGGTTAGCGAGCGACGGCGGTTTCCTCCTGGTAGAATTTCCGGGAGGCTAGCACCATCTCCAGCGCTGCCAGCAGGTCGCTGTTGCGGACGGGTGCGGCCTTGCCGAAGCCGGCCGACCTTAGCGCCGTCAGACGCGCCTCTTGACATATGGTCACCAGCTCAGCGCCGGCGAAGCCCTCGGTCCGCGCTGCCAAGTCTGCGGTCACCCGTTCCAGGTTCACGCCGCTGTCCAGCGGCACACCTTCGAGATGGATGCGCAGGATGTCCTTTCGGCCCGCTTCATCAGGGAGAGGTACGTGCAGGTGGACGCCGAACCGGCCGGGCCTGAGCACCGCAGGGTCAAGGAGGTCGAAACGGTTGGTGGCGGCCAGGACCACGATGCCGCTCAGGGGCTCGATGCCGTCCAACTCGGTGAGAAGCTGGCTCACCACCCTCTCAGGGGCGCGGCTGCCCGTGTCGCCTCCCATGCGCTTGGGGGCGATAGCCTCAAGCTGGTCGAAGAATACGACGGTAGGAGAGGCCTGGCGGGCCACCCTGAAGATCTGTCGAATAGCCTCCTCTGACTCTCCTACCCACTTGCTGAAGATCTCGGGACCCTTCACCGACACGAAGTTTGCCCGGCATTCATTGGCTATGGCCTGTCCCAGCAGAGTCTTGCCAGTCCCTGGAGGTCCGTGCAGCAGGATGCCGGCGGGGGGCTTCAAGTTCATAGAAGCAAAGACCTCGGGCTGTAGGAGAGGTTTCTCCACCAACTCTCGCAACCGAAGCTTCACCTCGTCGAGGCCGCCCACATCCTTCCACCTGACCTCCGGGACGGTGGTCAGGGCCTCCCGCAGGGCGGAGGGGCGTATCCTGCCCAGGGCGTGGAGGAAGTCTTCCCTCACTACTCCCAGGTCGTCCAGCGCGATGTCCAAATGCGACAGGAAGGCCCAACGCTCCCCTATGTGACGGCGCAGGGCATTGAGGCCGGCCTCGCGGCAAAGCTCCATGATGTCGGCGCCGACAAAGCCGTGCGTATCGCGAGCTACCTCCGGCAGGTTGTCGCGCGCTTCCTGGGACAGAGGCATGCCCCGGGTATGGATCTTCAGAATCTCCAGTCTGCCTTCCATATCCGGAGGCCCGACGAAGATCTCCCGGTCGAAGCGGCCAGGGCGGCGAAGGGCGGGGTCTACCGTCTCGATCCGGTTGGTAGTCCCGACCACCATGACCCCTTCGACCTTGGAGAGGCCGTCCATAAGCTCCAGGAACTGGGTGGCCATCCTGGTGTCGGAGAAGGCGCCGCTCTGTCCCCTCTTGATGCCGATGACGTCCACCTCGTCAACCATGATGATGCTGGGGAGGTGCTGGGATGCGTCCTGGAAGATCTTGCGCAGGTTGGACTCGGTCTCTCCGTAGTGGGTGCCGATCACCTCGGGGCCGTTCACATAGAAGAACTCGGCCTTCATCTCGTTGGCCAGCGCCCTGGCCAGATGCGTCTTGCCTGACCCTGGGGGGCCGTAGAAGATGATGCCGCGCGGCGGATTGATGCCGAGGCGACGGAAGGCATCAGGAAAGCGAAGCGGGAGCTCCACCAGCTCCCTCACCATGCGGATCTCCTTCTTCAGCCCGCCTACATCCTCAAAGGTGACCTCGGTCATGGTTGAACCCGGCCACGTCGTGAAGATGGGACGAACGTCTACCACCGTATCCTTGGTGATGACGCCCTGGCGCGGCGAGAGGTCCACGACCTTGATGGTGGTGCCTGTCGTCGAGCCGGGAAGCCGGCAGAAGAGGATCGTCCGGCTGGCGACCGGCATGGACATGGAACCGAAGAAGCTCTGCAGATACTTGTCTGCGTCTTCGACGAGGGACACGTCCATCAGAGGCGCGAGGACTATCTTATCCAATGGAGGGGCTACCGTCTTCTCGACTTCCACTACGTCGCCTATGAGGGCTTTGACGGACTGGGTAAGGTAGTGGTCCAGACGTATCTGGCTCTGTCCACGGTCCCTCTCAAGAGGCGGCGCGACCCTGGCTAGCACGCTCTTGCCGAACCCGGTGGTGACCTCTATTACGTCGCCGGGTACTATGCCTTCCTCCTCCATGGCCTTGGGGTCCAGGAACGTTAGCCCCAGGCCGATCTGGTCCGGAGGGCACGATTCTATTCGCAAATGTAACACTAGCTAGACCTCCCTCAGTAATCTGATATCGAATCTCAGCGCTTCTTGTCGCCGCCTCCCGCCTGCAGGGCCTTCCATTCGGGACATTCTTCCAGAATCTCAAAGCCTGTGCCCAGGTCTACGCCCAGAGGTTCGTACAGGTTAGGGATGCCTGCGATGAGGAGGGCTGGCTTCTCCGGGTCCGTGTTGAAGTGTTGGAAGACGGTGGGGTTCTCGGAGTCCACAGGGAAGAACACCATGTCCTCGGCTTCCCATTCGTGCCTCTTGCCGTTAAGGATGGTATAGCCTTTTCCTTCCCATATGTAGGTGAACCAGCCTCCCTGGTGCTGTATCTTGCCGCTCCGGCTGCCGGGGGGTATCTCTTGAACGTAGATGACAATGGCTCTGTGCACCACGTCCTTGATGTTGGGGTGCAGATACCACTTCATCTTGCCCTGCTGGTTGATCTCCCAGGGGATGTCCTTGAAGCGGATGACCGGGCGGCCCAGTTTCACGTGCGCCCTTTGCTCGTCACGCATCTTGATGAGCTCTTCCAAGCGGTTCAACGATGTCCTCCTTTTTGGTTCATTTGGTCAGATTGCCGTGATAATGACAATTGCCTGGGTCTGTAGGGGCGAACCTGTGTGTTCGCCCAGTTTGGGGGCAGACACGCAGGTCTGCCCCTACTTCACCACGTTTTCTTGCCTGTCTTCTTGTCTTCCTGCTCCTTCTTGTCGTCCGCCCACGGTCCCAGGTACTTACCTCGGTACTTCTCCCAGAGAGGGCTGCTCTCCCTCTGCCCGCCAGTCTGCCCCACGGCATGGTTGGCGTATGAGGTCGGTATCGCCATCCACCGGGCGGGTTTGTCCCCGGCGTTGAAGTGCTGGTGTTCACACCCCTCTGGTTTGAGCGGAAGCATGATGAGGTCGCCCTTCTCCCAGTCATGGCGCACGCCGTCAACCACTGTGTAGCCTTTTCCTTCTATGACGAAGAGGGAGAAGCCGCCCTGGTGGCGGTGGCGGCCGGACTGATGTGGGATAAAGTGCTGGAACGGCGTCACGTTGTCTGTAGCCCCACGATTGGTCCCCCATTCGGGGTTGTACCAGCGGATGATACCCTGGGTGAACAGCCTCCAGGGGATCTGCTTGCCCTTGATGACGATATTGTTCTTGACCCTCTCCAGGAAGCCGCGCCGGCTGGTCCTGCCTCGTTCTTCAAGCTCCTCGACGGTATCAATGATGAACTCGGCTTCCAGGCCTGGCTCCCTATACCTCTCCCGCTCTTGCATGACAACCTCCTCGATGAATTAGTTGCTGAAATGACCTGAATCCAGACTCGACCGCGGCTTGGAGGGCTTCTCATTTGGGCCATCCCTCCCAGACCTCAACACCAGCGCTCATCCCATTTCTGCGCTACGACGTCTCACGGCAACATCGCACTCCAAGGTGCGATGGGGTGCCTGTGCGCCGGCTATCAGTGTGGTCTATCGGCTGCCCTCCAGGGCCCGTCTTTGGCGGTCAGCCACCAGCGCGGCGACAGTGGCTACTACCATGGTTATGGCAGTGAGCACGACTCCCAACACCGCGGCTGGCTGCATGGCGCCGGACGCCATGTTGTCGAATATCTCCAGGGACAATGTCTTTGACTTGGGCAAATAGATGAACAGCAGGACTACCAGGGCGCGCGTAGCGCTCAGGAACGAGAGCAGCCACTCGTTCAGCAAGGTCGGGGCCAGCAGAGGTAATACCACCTTCTTCATGGTGCTCAGCCAGGACGCTCCCGAGACCCTGGCCACCTCCTCCAACTCGGACGACAACTGGACCATGCCGCCGTTCAGCATTCTCATGCCCTGGGGCGTCCTCTCCACCGTGATGACAATGGCCATGAGGATGATGGTGCCGTAGAGGAATTTGACGCCTGGGATGCCGCCCAGGATTGCCCACAGCATGCCAATGCCCGCTACAATCCCGGGGGCCATGCGTGGCACCCAGCTCAATATCTCGATCCACATGCGCCCCTTTAGCTTGGTCCTCAGAGACATGTAGCTCATCAGGGTGTACAGGATAGTGCCAAGAGTGGCTACCAGGAAGCCCAGTATGAGGGTATTCTTAAGGCTCCTTGTCAGCTCAGTGCTCTGGAGAGCCTCTTTCCACCACTTCAGGGTGAACCCCGCGTCCATGACGCCATAGGCCTTTTGCAGGGTGCCCAGCACCAGCATGACCAGGGGAAAGACAAGGCCGACCACGATCCACGTTGCCAGTATGCCGAAAGTGACCCATCGCCACCTGCCCAGGTCGAGCAACCGGACTCCGAAGCCTCTGCCGGTCACGGTCACGTACTGTCGCCCTCCCAGGATCTTCATCTGCATCAGAACGACAGCAACAGTGAAGAACAGGAAGACATTGGCCAGGGCCATGGCGGCGGGGTAGTCAACCGGTACCCGGCCTAGTCTCCACCATATGAAGGTAGTGAAGACGTAGATCCCCTTTCCGCTAAGCAAGAAGAGCTCTGTCTCGTAGGATGCCAGGGCAAAGAGGAACATGAGCAAGGTTATGCCGAGGATGGAGGGCAGCAAGAGAGGAACAGTAACACGGAACAGCGTGGTCATGCTGCTGGCCCCCGATACGCGGGAGGATTCCTCCAAGGAGGCATCCATGTTGCGGAAGGCCGGCGCCATGTACATGTAGAACATGGCTGCCGTAGTCATGAGGGAGAGGAAGACGACGCCCCAATAGGACTGTATGTCCAGAGGCGCATGACGAAGGTTGAATATGCTCATGAGGAACTGGTTGATCACGCCGGACCGACCCCCGGCAATGAGCAGCCAGGCGACGAGGACGGGCAATGTGGGCAAGAACAGCTTGAGCCAGATGAGTCGCTCGAAGATGGCGCGCCCGGGCGTGTTGGTGCGCGTGATGATCCAGGTCATGAATATGGCGAATAGCACGCCGGTGAACACCCTCGGTATTGCCAAACCGAAGGTGACCGCCAGGGCCTTGAACGTGCGCATGTCTGACCACGCTCGCGTGTAGCCCTCCAGTGAGAAGGGAGCGTCTGTCCCCGGCGGCCCGCCTTTGAAGCTGCCGTACACCACCATGAATATGGGGTAGGCCACAACGAGAGCCAAGAGGCCCAGGAAGGGAAACAGGGCGTACGGGCTAACGTGCCGCGACATCCATGCGGACAACACCGAGTACCGCCGTTGGAGAGTGATTTCTCCTGTTGTAGCCATTCTCATACCCTCCGGCCCGGCTGGATCATGCTATGAGTTCGCAGTCTCCTGCTAGTCCCAACGATCAACCCCATTGTACTGGCGAACCCGTCCCACAGAGCAGACCTCTTGCTCTGGCGTCTACCCCGTGGCTGCGGGAGAGACCCGCTCGTGGGACGGGCTTGTTTCCTGTCTACTCGTACGGGTATAGCGGACCTGGCGGAGGCGGGTACTGTCCCCAGTAGAAGCTGGAGGTGTCCTTGATCTCCTTGAGCCAGCCCTGCTTGGACAGCCCCTCCTTCTCCATTCTCATGATCATCCGCTGGCCGGCCGTGTACTCCTCGTAGTCAGCCCAGGTAGGGTCATCCACCCAGTAGTGGGTCACGCCCTTGCCCTTTGCCGGCCAGTACTTCTCCTCCACAGGGTTGGCGATGTCCTTGCGCAAGGGGTTGACGATGCCTCCTGCCTTCGCCCAGGCCAATTGCCCCTCTTTGGAGAATTTCCAGTTCAGGAATACCAGGGCGGCGTTGGGATGGGGCGCCTTGGCCAGCACGGAGTTG
>ORJL010223532.1_pt1 | contig 18018 bp, 17 predicted proteins | sample 1779941 | NCBI WGS metagenome assembly ORJL01 (sample SAMEA104232317, study PRJEB22302) | groundwater metagenome | biome: forest; feature: aquifer; material: groundwater | place: USA | collected 2011-08-07 | depth 5.8 m | reverse complement strand
TTCGAAGTGTGGATGCCTGCTCTTTGGAGCGAACAAATGACTCAATTGCAGGATACCGAAGCCAACAAAGCGCGCTTCTCCACGCTCGATCTTTCTAAGACACAATCGTAGCCGCGCCTCTTATTCCTGCCCATACAAGGCGGGCACACCCACAGGGTGCTTCGCGAAGACCTGCTCCTGCGGACAAACACGATGCAACATAAACCTGTACTTTACCAAGAGATTATACACGCACTGCAACCCAAACGCGGCGGTCATTATGTGGATGGCACTTTGGGCGCGGGCGGTCACGCTCGCGGGCTCCTGGAGGCTTGCGCGCCAGATGGGCAACTGCTCGGTCTTGATGTAGACCCGCAGGCTTTGGCGCTTGCTCGTAAGAACTTGGCTCCTTACGAGGGGCGCATTCATCTCGCGCAAGCCTCCTACACCACAATCACCAATCAAATCGCCGACTTGCAATGGGATTCAGTGGATGGCATCCTGCTTGACCTCGGCGCATCCTCCATGCAATTTGATAACGCTGCGCGTGGATTTTCATTTATGCACGATGGCCCGCTCGATATGAGATTTGGTCCGCAGACATTAATGAGCGCCGAGCAAATCGTCAACGGCTATGACGAAAAAGAACTGGCTGAGCTGATCTTCCGTTACGGCGAAGACCGCGATTCAAGAAAGATCGCCAAAGCGATAGTGATCAACAGACCGCTTCGCACAACCCGCGAACTGGTTGCTGTTATCGAAAGAGCATCTCCCCGCAGAGGTGACCGAGTGCACCCGGCCACGCAGACCTTTCAGGCTTTACGGATCGCCGTCAACGATGAATTGGCATCCGTGCAGGAAATGCTTCCGCAGGCAGTTGCAGGCCTAAAGTCTGGAGGCAGATGCGCGGTGATCTCCTTTCACTCGCTGGAAGATCGCATCGTCAAAGACTTCTTTCGCGAACAAAGCAAGGAATTGGTGAATCCACTTTACGAAAGAATTTACGAAATTGAACGCAAGGCTGTTGTGAAAATAATAAATAAGAAACCAATCCTGCCCTCTGAGGAAGAAATTAAAGATAACCCGAGGGCGCGCAGCGCAAAACTTAGAGTTGTTGAGAAGGTTTGATTGTATATTGGTAGTCGAGTAGCCCCGCATGTTTTCGCGGGGCGTATCAAGACCACATAAGAAAAAAATATGAACATACCGAACGTAAATCACTACATCCACGCATATAAAATTGCTCCCTGGCGTATCCAACGCCAGTGGATCGGTAACGTGTTGCTTGCTGTGGTTGCGCTTGCCATGGTTGCCACACTTTATCTCAATATTACATCGCGAACCGCAATTGCCGGGCGCGAGATCCAAGACCTGACCTATTCAATCACTGTCAGCCAGCAGGTGAGCGGAGATCTGCAAACACAGCTCGCTTCGTTAACCTCTGCCAGCGCAATGGACCGCCGCGCGCGCGAACTTGGTTTCCGCCCCATGGAAACGGATGAAATGGAATATCTGATTGTGCCGGGGTATTCCGCGCCTCAACCGTATATTTTAGTGTCCGCGCCGCACCTGCAATTGAGCGCTCTGACCATTCTGCCGCAATATAATCAGTCATTATTGGATTGGATGGATGAAAAAATATCACCCTCCCGAGGTCAGCAATGAGACAGCAATATGCGCGCCGTACCCAGGCCTTGGCTGCTGTGATGGGATTTACTGCGTTTGCCATTATTGTGCAAATAACACGGATTCAAAACAGCGCCGAAGCAGATTTCTTTCGTCAGCAGGCCGAGAACTATGCTTATGTTCTGCATACCTTTTACCCGGACCGCGGCGAGATTTATGACCGCAATGGCCGTTTGCTGGCGGGGAATAAAACCGTGTATGAGATCGGTGTTGATCTGGACAACGTGAAGGATGCTCATGCGATTGCATTTGCAGTCAGCTCAGAACTTGGCATGGATTACGACAAGATGATCAATGTAATTCAAAATCCGCCAGAAGATCTTTCTTATCTAGTCATTGCGGATTTTATTGAGGCACAGCCAGTCTTGAACCTTCAAGCGTTGAAGAAAGCCTTGCAAGATCAGTCCCCAGAAGGAACTCGGGGCGGGCTGACTGGATTGCAGTTCAAATCTCATCCACAACGAAGTTATCCTGAAGGCGCGCTGGCATCAAATATCATTGGTTTTGTCAGCCGCGAAGGACGGGGATATTTTGGCATTGAAGAAAAATATGATACTTTGCTGGCGGGCAACCCCGTGCAGGCCTATGTTCCCACAGACCCGAACAAAGCTTTTGAGATTCAACGCGTGCCAGATGGCACTACGCTCATCTTAACCATTAATCGTGACTTGCAGGCCGCCGCCGAACAGATTCTGGATGAATCCCTGCTGGAGTATGGTGCGCAGGGTGGCACGATCGTCGTGATGGATCCGCGCAATGGAGAACTGCTTGCGATTGCCGCCTCCCGCCGCATGGATTTAAATCAATTCTGGAATTACGGTGTGATCTTTGACCAGGCCAGTGAGTTCAACCCGGCTATTTCCAAACCCTATGAACCAGGCTCGGTCACAAAAATCCTGACCATGGCGGCCGCATTGGATAGCGGAACCGTCACGCCTGCTACATCCTATCTGGATACGGGTTCCATCCTTGTCGGCGGCGCCACCATTAAGAACTGGAATCAGGAACCATGGGGTCTTCAGGATATGACCGGTTGTTTACAACATTCGCTCAACGTGTGTATGGCAACACTGTCCTCGCAAATGGGCGCTGGATCTTTTTATAGTTACATGGATCGCTTCGGTTTTGGCCAGTTCACCGGGGTTGATATGGCTGGGGAAGCAGAGGGTAGACTCAAAGTCCCGGGCGATTCGGATTGGTATCCAGTTGACCTCGCTACTAATTCCTTTGGCCAGGGTCTCACTGCCACCCCGATCCAGATGTTGATGGCGGTTTCATCTGTGGCTAACCATGGACGTTCAGTGACTCCGCATGCTTTATACGCAATGGTGCGCGACGGCCGCCAATACAATGTGCCCGCGCAATATGCTGGTTCACCCATCTCCGAGCAAACCGCAAGAACACTTTCTGCAATGCTTACCGTTTCACTTGAAACAGAAGGGTCGCTTGCGTTGATTCCCGGTTATCGCGTTGCTGGAAAAACAGGCACGGCGCAAATTCCTGTCAATGGGTTTTATGACAGTACCCAAACCAATACGTCATTCATTGGCTGGGGACCTGTGGATGATCCGCAATTCATGATCTATGTCTGGCTTGAACGACCCAGTAAATCCATTTGGGGTTCAGAGACGACCGCCCCTGTTTTTGCCAAAATGGCAGAAAAAACCGTCATCCTGTTGGATATTCCGCCGGACAATATTCGACGACAACTTGTGACAAAATAATATGCCGACACTCGCCGACGTTTTCGAAGCTCTGACACGCAACACGGTTCGCATTCCGAATGCAACTACGGTCATCACAGAAGCCGCGATAGACTCGCGTCAGGTCATCCCCGGTTCGCTCTTTGTGGCCATCCGCGGGGAAAATGTGGACGGGCATGACTTTATTGCAGATGCATTCAAGAGGGGGGCGTCTTTTGCTTTAATCCAAAAAGACGTTCCCGCTTCTTTCCCGACCCTTGACCTGCGTGCCGGTCTATCCGCCGATTCGCCCCTCCAACTTGATTCGCCTCTTTGTCTGCGTGTGGAAAATACGCTCTCTGCCTTGCAACAGATCGCCCGTTTCTGGCGCCGCAAAATGGACCTGCGCGTGATTGGTATAACGGGCAGTGTGGGTAAATCCACCACCAAGGAAATGGTTGCTGAAGTGCTTGGCACACGGTATCGCACGCTGCGCAGTCCCGGTAATTTGAATAATGAAATTGGTTTGCCTCTTACCATCTTAAAGCTTGGCCCCGGTTATGAACGCGCCGTATTGGAAATGGGATTTTACGTCCCCGGTGAGATCCAATTCCTGTGCGATATTGCCCAGCCTCAAATTGGCGTTGTAACGAATGTAGGCACGGTTCATGCCGAGCGCGCAGGTTCACAGGAAGCCATTGCGCGCGGTAAAGGTGAATTGATCCAATCCCTTCCGTCCGATGGCGTTGCCATTCTCAACTTTGACGATCCCTGGGTTCGCAAAATGGAAGAGAAATCCAAAGCACGCGTTTTCTTCTACGGGCTTTCCCCTGAAGCAGACTTATGGGCCGACCAGATCGAAGGACTGGGTTTGGATGGCATTCGCTTCCGCCTGCACTACCAAGGCGAGGTCTTACATTCACATGTCCCCATGATCGGTAGGCACTCGGTTCATACTGCATTGCGCGCCGCCTCTGTCGGGTTGAATGATGGCTTAGCTTGGCAGGAAATTTTCGAAGGCCTTTCGCATGGCCACGCGCAATTGCGCCTTGTGGCAGTGCGCAGTGGGAACGGGGCATTGATCCTTGATGATACCTACAATGCCTCACCAGAATCCATGTTAGCCGCGTTGAATCTCTTGGATGAAATGGATGGGCGTAAGATCGCTGTTTTGGGAGATATGCTTGAGTTGGGTCAGTATGAAAAACAAGGGCATGAGATCGTAGGGATGCGCGCCGCTCAGGTGGCAAAAGTTTTGCTTATCCTGGGCCCGCGTGGGCACATGATTGCAGATGCGGCACAGCGTGCAGGTATGAAGTCGGCACAGATCTTGGAGTTTGAAAAACCAGAATTAGTGGTGGATTGGTTGAATCAGAATCTAACCTCAAACGATACGGTGCTGATCAAAGGCTCTCACGGTCTACGCATGGACCGTATCACCGCAGCCCTGGAGGTCCGCTCATGAGGCAGATCGCGTTTTCGCTCAGCCTCGCGGGGCTTGCTTTCATCATGACCGCCATTTGGGGTGGACCTTTGCTTCGCATCCTGCGGCATTTCAAAGTTGGAAAGATCATCCGTGTCGAAGAACCCGATTCGCACCGTGTAAAGATGGGAACGCCCACCATGGGCGGGGTCATGTTCATATTGTCGGTGTTGCTGCTCAGCGGGCTGTTGAATGCGGTTGCCTTGATCGGCGTCGCCACCAGCGGTGTGGGACGTTCTGTTCTTTTACCAATGGTAGTCATGTTTGGGTATGCGCTGCTCGGGGCTATGGATGATTGGGAGGGTATTCGCGGCAAACGCAAAGGCGATGGAATGCGTTCGAGTACCAAGTTTACTTTCCAGGTGCTGCTGGCCATTGGTACTGCTTATGTTTTGAAATATGTGATTGATGCGCCGGATGTTTACATCCCCGGTTTGTTCTTTGAAGTTGAACTTGGCTGGTTCTATGTGCCGATTGCCGCATTCATTATTGTTGCGGAATCAAATGCGATTAACTTTACGGATGGCCTCGACGGGCTGGCTGGCTTGATCGCCGCCACAGCGATTGCAGCGTTTGGGGGTATTGCCCTCATCCAGGAACAGGTCTATCTCGCGCGATTTTGCTTTATTTTGGTCGGCGCGCTCTTTGGCTTTTTGTGGTTCAACGTACATCCCGCTGAACTCATCATGGGAGATACGGGTTCGCTGTCTCTTGGTGCAGTGCTGGCAGTTGTTGCATTGATGACAGGCCAATGGCCCATGTTATTGATCATTGGCATCATCCCGCTTAGCGAAATGTTAAGTGTGGTGATCCAAATTGGTTATTTCAAATGGACGAAAGGCAAGCGGTTTTTCAAAATGGCGCCGATCCATTTGCATTTTGAATTACTCGGCTGGAGTGAAACGCAGGTCGTTCAGCGTTTCTGGCTTATCGGTTTGATGGCCGCGTTGATTGGTATTGGATTGTCTCAGGTATAAATACCGGTAATTGGTAATTAGTAATTTACCAATCATCAATTAGCAATTACCGTTTACTAAATTATGACCAATTGGAGCAAAACCCACGTTCTCATTTTAGGAGCCGCCCGCCAGGGACTCGCCCTGGCTCGCTGGCTCTCAAATCGCGGTTCACATGTGACCTTGAGCGACTCACGTAATGCGGATGAACTTGCCTCCGCCCGAGCCTCCCTCGCGGAATCAAATGTGGAATGGGCAGTGGGTGGGCATCCCGTGGAATTGCTTGAAAATGTTGATGTGCTCTGTCTTTCCGGCGGCGTCCCGCTGACATTGCCCATCGTGCAGGCGGCGATCAAGCGTGGCATACCGCTTTCGAACGATACGCAAATTTTCATGGAAGTTGTTCCATGCAAGACAATTGGCATTACTGGCTCAGCAGGCAAGACGACGACGACGACATTGGTTGGAGAGATGGCGAAAACAGACCATGGACGACAGACCGTTGACCATGCATCGTCAATCGTCAATCGTCAATCGTCAATGGTCTATGTTGGCGGCAACATCGGTGATCCTCTAATAAATTATGTAGATGACATGACAGCCGACGATCTCGCCATCCTTGAGATTTCATCTTTTCAACTCGAGCAAATGACCATCTCACCGAATATCGCGGCGATTCTAAATATCACGCCCAATCATTTGGATCGCCACGGCATAATGGAAGCATATACTGCGGCAAAGGCGCGCATTTTGGAATTTCAAACTGAGAAAGACACGGCAATTCTCAGTCACGATGACAAAGGCGCGTGGAGTCTACGCAATAAAGTCAAAGGCAGGCTGCTGACATTCAGCTTGAATGATTTGGATGAAGGTTTAAGCGGCGCATATCTGCACGATGGATTATTGAACCTGCGCGATGGAAATGCGTACCTGCCATTGATCCTGCGCGAAAAGATTCAGTTGCGCGGTGATCATAATGTAGCGAACGTGCTGGCTGCATTCACGATCGGTCACGCGGCCGGATTTAAACTCGATGACATGCTCGAAGCCGTTGAAGAATTTCGCGGCGTTCCGCACAGATTGGAATTCGTCCGCGAATTGCATGGTGTGCGCTGGTACAACGACTCGATCGCAACTGCGCCAGAGCGAAGCATGGCGGCCATCCATGCGTTTGATGAACCAATCGTGCTGATGCTTGGCGGGCGTGATAAAGATTTGCCCTGGGATGAACTCGCAAAACTGATTCACGAACGCGTGGATCATGTGGTGCTTTTTGGTGAAGCGGCGGAACTGATCGAGAAAGGCGTAGCAGGTGTCGGCGGCGGACGAAGCGTTGACCTTCACCGCGCAAATAATCTTAAAGAGGCAATTTCCATCGCCGCAGAAATTGCAGCCGCCGGAGACATTGTCCTACTTTCACCGGGCTGTACAAGTTATGACGAGTTCAACGATTTTGCTGAGAGAGGAGAAACTTTTAGAAAATGGGTACTGGAACTTTCCTAAACGAACGACCTGATTTGCCGAATGTTTCGCGTCGAGCAGTGTTTTTACGCGGCTTCGATATGCCATTGCTTGTCTCTGTGGTGGCGTTAATCGTTTTTGGTTTGTTGATGCTTTTTTCAGCTTCGTGGGATTTCTCGCTCGGCGCGTATGGCGACCCTATGTATATGTTCAATCGTCAGTTGTTGTGGCTGGGGTTTGGATTGGTCATCGCTGTGATTCTTGCATTCATTGATTACCATCACTGGCGCAAATTTGTTGTGCCTGCCATGATCCTGACCGTTGGATTATTAATGACCATTTTGTTGATGAATGAAATTCGTTTTGGTGCAAAGCGTGCGTTCTTCGATGGCTCGGCGCAGCCTTCTGAATTGGCGAAGCTGGTTTCAATTCTTTATCTTAGCGTGTGGCTGTATGCCAAACGACAACACTTGCAGGATATTTCCCTCGGCTTGATTCCGCTGGGCGTTATCCTCGGTGTGGTGGGCGGTTTGATCTATCAACAACCTGACCTGAGCGCTGCGGCGACCGTGCTTATGCTGGGCGGTTTGCTTTTCTTTCTTGCAGGCGGTGATTTGAAGCAGATCGGTGTTTTGCTGATCGTTGCCACAGTTGCCGCGTGGTTGGTTGCCTCTGTAAGCATAACGGGACAACAACGCGTGGAAGATTTTCTCGCGGGCATCAAAGATCCGTTGCAGGCTTCATACCATGTGCGCCGTTCCTTTGAAGCGATAGTCAACGGCGGATGGTTTGGCGTTGGTTTGGGTCAGTCAAAATCGAAACTCACAGGTTTGCCCGTGCCTCCAACGGATAGCGTGTTCGCCGTAGTTGTGGAAGAACTTGGTTGGGTTGGTTCTGTGGCGCTGATCGCTTTATATGGTTTTCTGGTCTGGCGTGGTTTGGTCATTGCCCGCCGCGCTCCAGATATGCTTGGGACTCTTCTTGCTTCAGGTCTCGTGATATGGATTGCTTTTGAAGTATTGCTCAACATGGCGGTGATGGTAGGTCTCCTGCCATTTGCAGGCAACGCATTACCTTTTATTAGCGCGGGCGGATCCAACCTGGTTGCCACACTTGCCGCGCTCGGTATTCTCTTTAATATTTCCCGCCAAACAGGCGAAGGTACGATTTCAGATGACGAATGGAGGTCTTATAGTGCGGTTGCTAATTTGCGCTGGTGGAACGGGCGGCGGAGTGTATCCCGCGCTCGCCGTTCACAACGCGCTAACCAGTCAACATCCCAACGTTGAAACCTTGTGGGTTGGTGGTGAAGGCGGCATGGAAGAGGAACTCGTGAATCGCGCGGGCATCTCTTATCGTTCCATACCTGCTGCGGGTGTGCATGGCGTTGGCTTGCGCGCATTACCGGGTAACATCGCAAAACTCACGCGCGGCGTTATGGCATCACGCCGCATCCTGCGCGAGTTCAAACCCGATGTGCTTTTCTTCACCGGTGGTTTTGTCGCCGCGCCTATGGCAGTGACTGGTCGAAACATTCCAACCGTACTGTATGTGCCTGATATTGAGCCGGGTCTCGCGCTCAAATTTCTTTCTCGTTTTGCGGATGTCGTCACTGTGACCGCTTCCGACTCAAAAAAATATTTCCCTCACCTGGAGAGAGTCGTCCTCTCAGGCTACCCGCTTCGCACCGACCTCTCAAACTGGTCCCGCGAAAAAGCGACTCAGCGCTTTGGGCTGGATTCGGCAAAGCCCACCCTGCTCGTCACTGGCGGAAGCAAAGGCGCGCGTTCGATCAACATGGCAGTCTTGAAACATCTCAATGAATTACTTGAGGTCGCGCAAATTATTCACATTACAGGTTCTTTGGACTGGAATGTCGTCGAGAAAGCCGTACAGGAATTGCCCAGGCATTTAAGATCTCATTATCATGCCATGCCATATTCGCATGAGATGGGCGCCGCGCTTGCGGCCGCAGATTTGGTGCTCGCACGCGCGGGCGCATCCTCATTGGGAGAATATCCCTTCTTTGGGTTACCCGCAGTACTCGTGCCGTATCCGTATGCTTGGCGATACCAAAAGGTGAACGCAGATTTTCTCGCCGAACGAAACGCAGCTGTCATTTTGCAGGATGAATCTTTGAAAGATAAACTCCTGCCCGTAATAAAAGACCTGTTGCTTAATAATAAAAAACTTGAAGCCATGCGTGCCGCAATGAAAAAACTATCACATCCCAATGCGGCAAGCGTAATCGCCAGCCAGTTGGTTGAATTGGCAGGAGAGCAACCCTCATGATGAGTATCATTTATATCTTTTGGATGTATGTCATTCTCTTTGCGGTGATCGGCGCGATGCGCGGATGGGCAAAGGAATTGCTGGTCGCATTCAGTGTCATCACCGCGCTGGCAGTTAATTTGCTTTTGGAGAAATACGTTCCCCTTGTGAAGAACCTCGCTGCCCCTGCCGATCTTGCCCAACCGGGCGTGGACGCCCTCAGGTCCCTGTTTTGGATACGCACCATCATCCTGATCGCACTGGTTTACTTTGGGTACCAAACAGTAGCCATCGCGCGATTTGCATCCAAAGCCGTGCGCGAGCGTTTACAGGATTCGCTCTTTGGCGCAGTACTGGGCGGTTTGAATGGCTATTTGGTTGCTGGTACCATCCTTTTCTATAATCATGTGGCAAATTATCCGTATCCGAAAATCATCAGCCCCGCCACTGACCAAGCCTTCATCCAGGCTGTCGAGACGATGATGAAATACATGCCTCCGCGCTTTTTAGGCGAGCCCGGCATATATTTTGCCGTCATTATCATCCTGATCTTTATTATTGTGGTGTATATCTAATAACTCTCCTCGCTGAGCGGAGTAAGGACAGCTCTCCCGTCCGAACGCAGTCGAAGCGCGGGTTGCATGGAAACTTAATCTTTACTTGAAGCCTGTCCTGAGCCTGTCGAAGGGAGCACTCGTCACTTCGCTCAGGACGAAGAAATGGAAAGATAAATTAACTTATGAAACGCGTTCACTTCATCGGCATTGGTGGTTCAGGGCTGTCTGCCATCGCGCGTCTGCTCAAAGAGAAAGATTATGAAGTGACAGGCTCCGACCGTGCGCTTTCACAATTTGCGATTGACCTGCAAAAAGATGGAGTGGCTATTTATATCGGGCATCATCCGCGCAATGTGGCAGGTGCGGATATGGTGATCCGCTCCTCTGCGATTGCGGAAGATAACCCCGAAGTGGAAGCCGCAAAGCAGGCGGGAATCCCCGTTTACAAGCGTGCTGATTTCCTCGGTCAATTGATGTCTGAGAAAACCAGCATTGCTGTTGCGGGCACACATGGCAAAACCACCACAACCGCCATGATTGCATGGACGTTGTACACAATGAACCGTGACCCGTCTTTTATTGTGGGCAGCACGCTGAACAATTTAAAGGTCAACGCGCATGCGGGCAAGGGCAGACTCTTCGTCATTGAAGCCGATGAATATGACCGTATGTTTTTAGGTCTCAAGCCGCACATTGAAGTGGTGACCAATCTGGAACACGACCATCCTGATTGTTTCCCGACCTATGAAGATATGTACTCCGCTTTCCAGAGTTTTGTAGACCTGCTTCCGGCGGATGGTACGTTGATCGGTTGCGCCGAAGATGAAGGCGCTATGAGATTGCTTTCTTATGCGCGTCGGAAAGGATTGAGTGTCATCTCCTACAGTCTGCAAGGCGAGATGACCATCAACAGCCCGCAGTGGCTGCAGGCGTGCACGTCCAAGCCCAACCAGCGCGGCGGATTTGATTTTTCCATTACGACGAACATGGGCGCGGAAGCGGCTTCGATTGTGAAAGTTTCGTTGGAGGTGCCAGGTGAGCACAATGTCCGAAACGCGCTTGCAACACTAGCTGTTATTGCGGCGTTGGGTCTTCCGCTGCAAGAAGCGGCGGATGCGTTGGGTGAATTCACTGGCACAGGCCGCCGTTTTGAAGTGCGCGGTGAGCATAAAGGCGTGATCGTGGTTGATGATTATGCCCATCATCCCACCGAGATCCGTGCGACACTTGCAGGTGCGAAGGTGCGTTATCCCAACCATCGTATTTGGGCGGTGTGGCAGCCTCACACGTATTCGCGCACGCAATCCTTGTTCTTTGAATTTTCGCGTGCATTTGGCGATGCAGATGAAGTGCTTGTCACTGAAATTTATGCTTCCCGCGAAGCCAAACAGGAATTTTCATCGGCTGAAGTGGTAAGTGCCATGCCGCATCCTTCAGTGCGATATACCGGGTCGCTTGAGGATACAACGGATTATTTATTGAAGAATCTTCGTTCAGGCGATATTGTCATTGTCCTTTCGGCTGGTGATGCAGACCAGATCAGCACGGACCTTTTGAAGAAACTATGAATTGGAATCAGTCAAACCCTTGGAGCGCAGTACACAGACTTCAGGGACATAAATAATATGACGATGCTCACGATCCCCGTTGATATATTGCGCCAACAGTTTGGCGATGCAGTGCAGGAGAATGTTTCTCTTGCGCCTTACACTTCTGCGCGCATTGGCGGGCCTGCGGATGTTTTGGCTATGGTCAAATCTACCAATGAATTAATGGATGTTATGAAGGTGGTCTGGGAACATGAGATACCTTATTATATATTGGGCGGCGGCTCGAATGTGCTGGTCAGTGATAAAGGTGTGCGTGGAGTTGTGGTTTTGAATAAGGCCAAGGAAGTGCGTTTCGAAAGCGGCGACCAGCCTGCAGTCTGGAGTGAAGCGGGCGTCGTCCTGAGCAATCTTGCGAATCGTTGCGCGTCCAAAGGATTGGCAGGTTTGGAATGGGCGGCCACAGTCCCCGGTACGATTGGCGGCGCAGTCTATGGAAATGCGGGCGCATTCGGCGGCGATATGTCCGGAAATCTTCTCTGGGCCGAGATGTTGACTAGAAATGGGCGCGAGAGATTTTCTGTTGGGCAAATGGGATATGGTTATCGCACCAGTATTTTGAAGTGCGGTGGAATTAATGCCATTGTCCTTTCGGCTCTTTTGAGATTAAACAATTCAACAAAGGAAGAAGTGTCTGCTAAAATCGAGCAATTCAGCGAACGCCGAAAGACCACACAACCGCCCGGTGCGAGCATGGGTTCCATGTTTAAAAACCCTGAAGGCGATCATGCAGGTCGTTTGATCGAAGCCGCGGGCTTGAAAGGCACGCGCATCGGCAACGCTGAGATCAGCAAGGTGCATGGAAACTTTATTATCAATCATGGCGAGACCCGCGCGATGGATGTTCGTGAGTTGGTTGATTTAACCCGCAGGATCGTGAAACAAAAACTTGGTGTTGAACTTGAGTTGGAAGTTGAACTCGTTGGAGAATGGTAGTTTGAACAAACTTCGTGTGGCAGTGTTATTTGGAGGTCGTTCCGGCGAACATGATGTTTCGCTGATGTCTGCGCGCTCCGTGCTTGCCGCGCTTGACCCCCAAAAATACGAAGTGACACAGGTTGGTATAACGCTCGATGGCGAATGGCTGCACGGTGACAATACGCTTGATGCTTTTGAGAGCGGAAATATTAAGGAATTGAATCGGGTGATTCTGCCGGGCGATCCTTCGCATTCCGCACTTTACGAATTACGAATGCCCGCCTCCCCGAAAGAGCAGCAGGATAATGTGAGTAAGGTCGCAGGGAGAGATCACGGCGAGGTGATTAAAAAACTTGCCGATATTGACGTATTCTTCCCGGTTCTACACGGGCCGTTTGGTGAAGACGGCACCCTGCAAGGTCTGCTTGAATTGGCGGATGTGGCCTATGTGGGCGCAGGTGTGGTCGGTTCGGCCGTTGGCATGGACAAAGGCATTTTCAAGGATGTCATGCGCGCCAACAATATTCCGATTGTTGATTCACTGCTTATTCTGCGAAGCGAAATTGAAAACGATATGAATACTGTAATTGAAAACGTTGAAAAGCTGGGCGCGTATCCATTCTTTGCCAAGCCTGCCAACCTGGGTTCTTCGGTTGGCATCAGCAAATGCAACTCGCGTTCCGATCTTGGCGAAGGTTTGCTGGAAGCCGCGCGCTATGACCGCCGCATTATTATTGAGCGCGGTGTGGGTAAAGTGCGTGAAGTGGAAGTCAGTGTGCTGGGCAACGAAGACCCCCGGGCTTCTGTTTGCGGTGAAGTCCTGCCGAGCCGCGAATTCTATTCCTACGAATCAAAATATCTGGATGGCACGTCCGGCCTCGTTATCCCTTCACGGTTGCCCGATCAAATTACGGACAAAATTCGTGAGTATGCGATCCGCGCCTACAAAGCCATAGACTGTGCAGGCATGGCGCGCGCTGATTTCTTTGTTGAAGACGATACGCTCAAGATTTACTTGAATGAACTTAATACATTGCCAGGTTTTACATCCATTAGCATGTATCCAAAACTGTGGCAGGCAAGCAGCATGACCTATCCCAAACTGGTTGACCGTCTGATCGAACTTGCGCTGGAACGCAAGCGCCAGCGTGATCACACACAACATCGGAGAACGGCATGAGCGGCAAACGTGAACTTTCCCGCGCTGAGCTCGTCCGCCGCCGTCGTGCGCTGCGTACGCTGAATGAGTTTGAACAAACCGCCAGGCGCGCGCCCAAGCCGATTGTGCCGGTCACTTCACGCACATCCACGCTTGCGGTCACATCCAAACTCAGGCGGGTGGCCAAACCCCGCCGATTTAATGTTGCGCTTGGGTTGCCTGGAATGCTTTTACATAGGCCAAGCATTTCCATCCCGCGTTTACATGCGAATTGGCGGATTATCTCCGGTATTATTGTGTTATTGCTTGGCACTACTATTTATTTGGCTCTCACACTTCCATACTTTTTTGTCCCTGCAGCAACCGTGCTGAGTAATAATCGTTTAAGCACGGAAGAGATCAACGCGGTGCTTGGCCTTACGGGTCAATCCATTTTTATCGTCCAGCCACAGGATGTTGAAACACGCCTGTTGATGAACTATCCTGAACTGCTTTCAGCGGAAGTGAATGTTTATTTGCCGAACCATGTTTATGTTACCGTCAGCGAGCGCCAGCCTGTCATTCTTTGGCAAATAGGCGAAGGCTATACCTGGATTGATCAGGCCGGCGTGGCATTCCGTCCCAGAGGTTTTGTGGATGCACTGGTTCCCGTTATTGCTTTGGACGAACCGCCCGCAGGCGCTGGACTTGACCCCCTCAGCCCGCCGCCGTATATGCCAAAAGAATTAGTGGATGCAATTCTCGCTCTTTCTCCGCTTGTGCCTGCTGGCTCGACCATGACATTCGACTCAGCTGATGGCCTAGGCTGGACCGACCCGCGCGGCTGGAAAGTTTCCTTTGGCACAAGTGCAATAGACATGCCTTTGAGGATGCTCGTGTATCAATCGCTGGTTGATTCCTTGAACGCGCGCGGCAGGTTGCCTGAAATCATTAATGTCGTCCATGCCGATGCGCCTTTTTACCGCCTGGCTGATAATGCAATTGAAGATTCAACCGAAGAAATAGTGAGCAGTGGACAATAAGATGGATGAGATCGTTGTAGGTATTGACGTAGGCACAACCAAGGTTTGCACCCTTGTTGGGCGGGTGGAGGATGAAAAATCCATCCGCATCCTTGGCGTTGGTATTGAACCATCGGAGGGAATTCGCAAAGGCATTATTGTAGACCTCCCGGCCGCAGCCCAAGCCATCAAACGTTCAGTTGAAAAGGCGGAACATACTTCAGGTTTGGAGATTACCACTGGGTTGGTTAGTCTTGCGGGAGCGCATGTTTCATCGGTCAATAGCCGCGGCGCGACGGGTGTGCCGGGTGGAATTATTGACGCAATGGATATTGCGCGGGCGCTCGAACAGGCGCAGGCAGTTGCCATTCCGCATGACCGCGAGATCGTGCATGTCATTCAGCGCGGCATCACCGTGGATGGTCAGGGAGGCGTGAAGACCCCCATTGGGATGCATGGCTTCAAACTTGAAGTGGAAACACATATCATCACCGCCGCCGCCGCAACTGTGGATAACCTGCGTCAATGTGTGGGCGCAGCCGGTGTTGATATTCAACAATTCGTGTTGAATCCGCTTGCCTCTGCTGAAGTGGTTCTGACCGCGCAGGAGCGCCAGATGGGAGTTGCGGTTTGCGATATCGGCGGCGGCACCACCGACCTGGCAATTTATGTCAACGACGATGTCTGGCACACGATGGTGCTGGCGGTTGGCGGCAACCAGGTCACACAAGACATTGCTCATGGGTTGCGTTTGCCCTTGTCTCAGGCGGAGGAAGTTAAGAAGCAGCAAGGCTATGCTGTTCGGTCCGAAATAGGAAGCGATGAGTATTTTTCCATCCGTCCATTTGGCGAAGATCATGATGTCAAGATCAATCGTCAAGACCTGGCTTACATCATCGAAGCCCGTATTGAAGAAACTTTTGGTTTGATCCTGCAGGAAATTAAACGCTCTGGTTATGATGGTTTGCTTCCCGCAGGCATGGTATTAACGGGCGGCACTTCTGCCTTGCCCGGTATCAAACGGATAGCAGGCGAAATTTTGGGAATGCCCGTGCGTACGGCGAAACCCGAAAACCTCACGGGACTTGTTGATAAATTGAATTCGCCTGCCTATTCCACAAGTGTGGGGCTGTTACGCTGGGTCACCACCATGCGTGAACAGGATGTTCCAGTTTCAGGTGGTAATAAAAAACGCCGCAGATCACAAGGAGAGAAAAATATGAATTTTGAGGCAGTCAAAAATTGGATGAAAAGATTACTTCCGTAATAATAATGATAGTCATTAATGAGTATTAATAATCATGAAAATTGGCTAGTTTTTACCCTTTTAATATTCTGCATACTAGTTTAAGATATGGCATATTCCTTGCCAGGAGGAACAAATGGACTCGATCAAAAGAAATCTGCAAGCCGAAGCTTTTGCCCGCATTAAAGTAATTGGTGTGGGTGGTGCCGGCCAAAATGCGGTTAACCGCATGATGGAGGAGGGCATTCAAGGCGTTGAATTTATAGCCGCCAATACAGATGCGCAGGCGCTTACGCTTTCACGCGCGCCTGTTCGTGTGCGCCTAGGAGACAAGATCACACGTGGGCTGGGCGCGGGCGGAGACCCTGAGGTTGGCCGCAAAGCCGCTGAAGAATCAGCTGACGAATTGTACAATGTGCTTAAAGGCGCGGATATGGTTTTCGTCACGGCGGGTATGGGCGGCGGCACCGGTACAGGCGCGGCTCCTGTTGTCGCGCAAGTGGCAAAGGAATGCAGCGCCCTCACCATTGGTGTGGTCACACGTCCCTTTACATTTGAAGGCGGCAAGCGCTCACAATCTGCTGAATCGGGTGTGACAAAAATGAAGGAACACGCACACACACTAATCTCCATACCCAATGACCGCTTGCTTCAGCTGGCTGATAAAAAATCATCCCTGCAGGATGCTTTCCGCATGGCAGATGAAGTTCTGCATCAAGGGATTCAAGGCATCTCCGAATTGATCACCATCCCTGGTTTGATCAACCTCGATTTTGCCGATGTGCGTACCATTATGTCTGAAGGCGGTGCGGCGCTTATGGCAGTCGGTCGCGGCTCCGGTGATGAACGCGCCAAACAAGCGGCCGAACAAGCCATCTCAAGTCAACTGTTGGATATCACCATTGATGGCGCGCGCGGCGTGCTCTTCAATATGACCGGCGGCTCGAACATGACCCTCTTTGAGGTCAATCAGGCCGCGGCAATTATCCGTGAAACGGCTCATCCTGATGTCAACATGATCTTCGGTGCGGTCATTGACCCGGAAATGGGTGACGAGATTCGCGTCACCGTCATCGCAACTGGGTTTGACCGCAGCGGAGTCCCGCGCCGCGCTTTGGAACGCCCGCTGCGGAACGACAGGCCCGTTTCGGCTTCCAATACGCCTTTCACCCGCCTAAATGAATCCGTTAGTGTGAACACTGATTACAAACCTGCTTCCGAATCGAAATCCGCTTCACAACCGACCATTCATAGCGACGATCTGGATGTTCCGACGTTTTTAAGAAATAGAAGATAAGTTGCAGTAAAACAGAAGTAACAGTCACCCGTTTGGTAAAGGTGACTGTTACTTCTTTTAATTCATGCTAAAATATAATCTGTGAAAGCCAAACTCCCGCACCACGAGCATTATTCTTATCAACAACACCGGAAACAACGGATGACGCAAGTCATTCTACCTGTGATGCTTGGCTCGTTGTTGGTGATCGGCATGATCGTGTTGATCAGTATAGCCACATTTAAGGCTGGCGGGGACGTCGGTCATTGGGCGGCCATTTCCACGATCTGGATCGTTATACCCATTATTATCGCGGGGTTGGTGTTTCTTGCAATCCTCATCGGTTTTATATATCTATTGTCTCGTGCTCTGGGCGTTCTGCCTTGTTATACCGGCATTGCTCAAGATTATGTTTACAAGGCGCGCGCATATCTCCTGCACGCGGCGGATCTGGCTGTCAGGCCCGTCATTGCTTTAAATGGCTGGCTTGAACATATTAAAGCATTCATTCGAAGGATCGGTGGCTCATGAATAAAAGCAGGACAATTTTCTTTGGCGCATTGATCGGCACGGTTACAGGGCTGATTGCCGCCATGCTTCTTAACCGCCGCGCGGAGAAAAACGAGAGGGAAACTGCCATCACCACAGGCGAGGGACTCAAACTGGGTGTGCTGGTCTTTGGTTTGCTGAGGGCGATTGCAAGTTTAGGGGATGAGAAATAATCGGTACAGCGTCA
>ORJL011212139.1_pt1 | contig 18023 bp, 12 predicted proteins | sample 1779941 | NCBI WGS metagenome assembly ORJL01 (sample SAMEA104232317, study PRJEB22302) | groundwater metagenome | biome: forest; feature: aquifer; material: groundwater | place: USA | collected 2011-08-07 | depth 5.8 m | reverse complement strand
TTCTTTTATTCTGCCGAGACATCCCTCCTAACCCTCCTAACCCTTCCCATGCGCTATGCCATCCCCCACGCCACTCCAGACCGCTGTTCGCTCCCAGGATTCGCTGGCCGTCACGGACGCCGTATGGTTTTTCATGACGTCCGTGAAGAGCGTGCGAAAGCGCAGTGGCGAGGAACAAGCGTTTGACAAGGACAAGCTCCTGCGCTCCATTCAAGCGGCACTAGAGGCGTGCGGGGTGCACGGGGACGCGCGCGCGGCTCGAGTCATGGGGCAGGTCGTTACGCGCATCACGAAACAGTTTGACGGCCATACCATTCCATCGTCCACGGACATCCGCGAGGTGGTGTCTGTTACGCTCATCGATAACAACCTTCCGCACGTGGCCAAGAAGTACACCCAGTACCGGTCGCTGCGCACGCAAGAGGCTCGTACGGATATGTATGGGAATGGCATCACTGTCTCGCGGTATTTCACCAAGGAAGGCGTGCATCCCTATGACCAGATCACCTGGGAAACACGCGATGCCGTCATCACGGACTCCAAGGGTAAGGTCGTGTTTGAGCAAAAAGGGGTCGAGGTTCCATCCTTTTACAGTCAAACCGCGACCAATATCGTCGTGTCCAAATATTTTTACGGCACGGTCGGCAAGGAGGATCGCGAGTACTCGGTTAAGCAGCTTGTTGGGCGCGTGGCCAAGACGATAGCAAACTGGGGACGCAGGGAGGGTTATTTCCAGACCGTGCAGGATGCGCAAGTCTTTGAGGAGGAGCTTCACCACATCCTCGTCAACCAGATGGCCGCGTTTAACTCCCCGGTGTGGTTCAACGTGGGTACGCCTCGTCCACAGCAGTGCTCGGCGTGCTTCATCAACTCGGTGGAGGACGACATGCGTTCGATTTTGAGCCTGTGCGCGACCGAAGGCATGTTGTTCAAAGGCGGCTCTGGTACGGGATCCAACCTCTCCCGACTGCGCTCGCGCCATGAGTATTTGGGCGGCAGCAACGGCAAGGCATCCGGCCCCGTTTCCTTCATGAAGGGTTTGGACGCGTTTGCCGGAGTCATCAAGAGCGGTGGCAAAACGCGCCGCGCGGCCAAGATGGTCATTTTGGACATCGACCACCCGGACATCGACGAGTTCATCATGTGCAAGGTCGAAGAGGAAAAGAAGGCCTGGACGCTTATGGACGCGGGCTATGACGGCTCCATCGACGGCGCAGCGTACGCGTCGATCTATTTCCAAAACGCCAACAACTCCGTGCGCGTGACAGACGAGTTCATGCGCGCTGTGGAATCAGATGAGCCGTGGACCACGCACGCGGTCACGACCGGGGCGCCGGTGAAAACCTGGAAAGCGCGCGAGCTCATGGACATGATGGCGCAGGCCGCGTGGCAATGCGGGGATCCTGGCATGCAGTACGACACAACGATCAACGTCTGGCACACCTCCAAGAACACGGATCGCATTTACGCGAGCAATCCATGCGTGACGGGCGATACGCTAGTGGCGACGGCTTCGGGATACAAGCGGATTGTGGATTTGATTGGAACGTCTGTGGATATTGTGGCCGGGGACGGACAGCAATCGCGCGTGGATAAGATTTTTCCAACCGGTACAAAAGATGTGTACGAGCTGAAAACCAAAGCTGGGTATACTCTGCGCCTGACCGCGGATCATAAGGTTTGGACGATGAATCGTGGCGACGTCCCAGCAAAGGAGTTACAGCCTGATGACGTGATTGAGCTTCAAGCACCAGGATTCGGTTTTGAGCACGTGGAGGACGTTATCGCGCAGATGATCGGATTGACCGTTGGTGACGGGTGTCTTTCAGACGAGCAGGAAATTGTCTTTGTTGCCGGTTCTCGTGAAGAGCGGCCCATGTATGAGTTATTTAATTTTGGACTCAACATGCATAAACAGTCGTTTGCAGCGGACGGCCGTGGCGCGCGCTGGAGCTCTGTTGTGGACACGCCCACGGGCGTGCGGTTGGGAACGAGCAGCCGTACGGTCGTTGAGCCGGTGAAGAAGTATGCGGTTGTCGACAAGGGTTCAGCGGAGAAACGGTTTACCGATCAGGTGTTCAATTTGGATCAGGCATCCCAGGCGGCCGTGTTGTGTGGGTTGTTCACGGCAGACGGCACGGTTGCGAACTACGGGGAGAAGTCCCAGTACGTTGCCCTGGATTCCGTGAGCTTGCCGCTCTTACGCCAAGTGCAACTTTTGCTGCTTGGGTTTGGCATCAAGGCGAAGATTTATGAAAACCGTCTTTCCACGTTTACCTCTACATTACCAGACGGCAAGGGTGGATACGCAAGTTATCCTGTCCAACAAATGCATTCCTTGCGAATCAGCCGCACGTCTCGCGTATTGTTTGAGCGTGAGATCGGGTTTCTTCCAGGCAGTTTTAAGGGGAACGCGCTCAACCTTCTCAACCGTTCGGTCGCGGTCTATCAAGAAGAGCTTACGGATACATTTACTTCCCTCGAGTATATCGGTGTAGAAGATGTCTTTGACCTCACCGAGCCGCGCACGAATCATTTTGTGGCAAACGGAATGGTCGTCCACAACTGCAGCGAGTACATGTTCCTCAACGACTCGGCCTGCAACCTTGCGAGCTTGAACCTCATGAAGTTCCGTAAACTCGCGGGGGGCGAGATGGTGTTTGACGTGGAGGCGTTCAAGAAGGCCAACGAGATCATCATCACGGCCATGGAGATCATCGTTGGGTCATCGGTGTATCCCACGCCCGCCATCGAACAAAACAGTTTTGACTACCGTCCGCTCGGCATCGGCTACGCAAACCTGGGTGCGCTCTTGATGAGCCAGGGTCTTGCCTACGATTCAGACGAGGGGCGCAACCTGGCTGGAGCGATCTCCAGCCTCCAGAGCGGACATTGCTACTACCAGTCCGCCAAGATCGCGGAAAAAATCGGACCCTTTGCAGGATACAAGATGAACGAGGCACCGTGTTTGGACGTGATGCGCAAGCACCGTGATGCGACATACGCAGCTGATGGAAAAGGCGTTCCTGCGGATCTGCAGACGCAGTCGCGTATGGCGTGGGACAATGTCGTGGAGCATGCAAGCAAGTACGGGTTGCGCAACGCACAGATTTCCGTCATCGCGCCCACTGGGACGATCTCCTTCCTCATGGACTGCGACACGACCGGCGTGGAGCCTGACATCGCGCTGGTAAAGTACAAGTGGCTGGTAGGCGGAGGGATGCTCAAGATGGTCAACCAGACCGTGCCCGAGGCGCTCACGCGGTTGGGGTATAGCGATGGGGAGCGCGCACAGATTCTCGCGCACATCGAGACGACAGACACGATCGAAGGCGCGCCGCATTTGAAAGAAGCGCATCTGCCCGTGTTTGACTGCGCGTTCAAAGCCGCCCAAGGCACGCGTACCATCCACTACATGGGGCATGTGCGCATGATGGCTGCGGTGCAGCCGTTTATTTCGGGCGCTATCTCCAAGACCGTGAACATGCCCAACGACGCAACCGTGCAAGACGTGACGCAGGTGTACATGGAAGGGTGGAAGCTGGGTCTCAAGGCGATCGCCATTTATCGCGATGGGTCAAAGCGACAGCAGGCGCTCACGACAAGCAGGCAGAGCGATGCAAAGAAGCAGAATGAGGAAAAGGTGGAAGAGGTGGAACCCGCCGTCGCTGAAGCTATGGCGGGCGAGAAGGTGGCGGAGGGGGTCAAGGTTTCGAATGACCAGAAGCTACGACGTCGACGTTTGCCAGATGAGCGGCGGGCGGTGACGCACAAGTTTGCCGTTGGCAATCACGAAGGGTATATCACCGTGGGATTGTACGACGATGGAACCTTGGGGGAGCTCTTTATCACCATGAGCAAGGAGGGGTCGGTCATTTCAGGGCTGATGGATTCCTTTGCGACGTCCGTGTCAATCGGGCTCCAATACGGTGTGCCGCTGGAGGTCCTGGTCAATAAGTTCGTGCACATGCGCTTTGAGCCTTCCGGCTACACCAACAATCCGCAGATCCGTATCGCCAAGTCCATCACCGATTACATCTTCCGCTGGCTTGCCCTGAAGTTTTTGCCGCGCGAGAGCCAGCTGGCAGTTGGGATCAATGTTACACAGGAGGAGGGAGGGGATGTGGCGCAGGGGGAAGAGGTGGCGCAGGTGGCGGAGGTGGTCAAGCCCGAGGTACAGGAAAAACAGCCAAATTTGTTTGAGGCAAAAATCACCAAGATACAGACGCTCGAACTGCGCAGCGCGCACACCCAGACATTCGATAACCAGTCCGACGCGCCAGCGTGCGACACCTGCGGCAGCATGATGGTGCGTAACGCCGCGTGCTACAAGTGTCTTAACTGTGGAGCCACGTCGGGGTGCAGTTGACGTGGCGACATCCCGAGCCTGTCGAGGGGTGGAGCGACGAGTGGATGTAGTTGATCTCCATAATCAAAACACCCGCCTTGCAGCGGGTGTTTTGGATCCCGGGACGGTCGTTTCCGACCGTGGCCTTGCCAGCCGAAGCTTTAGCGAAGGCTGGTGGACCCGACCGGAATCGAACCGGCATCTGCTGATGTTAAGCCAGCTGAGGTTACCGTTACCCCCACTCTTCGAGAGCCTGTCTTCGACTCCGAGGTCGCTCAGACTCCAGGAGAGGGCTCCTCAGAGCCTCGAAGGCGGGCCCAACAAACCCGGGAGCAAATAATAAAAGACCCCATCGTAATGAGAGGGGGTCTTTTATTTAACATCAGCGTTAGGAGATAAACTCCTCAACTGGCGTTTACATTGCATCATAATCTACGCTTAGTGTCGACGTACTCGCTGTGCATAACTAGCATCTTTGAGAAGAGTTCGTTACGTAATCAAGGAACGATTTGGTATGATGGTTTTCTATGGAAAAGAAATACGTCGCGAATAAGGCGTTTCTCGTTAGCCGTGCTGGGGATGTCCTTCTTCTGCGTCATGCGTCGACGCCTGATCATGTGAACTCAGTGGGGTTGTGGGATGTGCCGGGCGGAAGAATGGAGGCCGGTGAGTATCCTCACGGAGGTCTTGTCAGAGAGATTTTTGAGGAAACAAGTCTCACTATAGACCCAACGACGGCGCTTCCATTTCATGTCGACTTGTGGGGTGTTAGAGGGGACATAGAGAATGAACCCATTGTAGGCATTTTCTATGAAGTCGTGGTTGATGAAGCAAACGTCCAGCTTTCATCCGAGCACGATGAGCTTCTCTGGTGGAACCCAGCGGATTCAATTCCAGACGATACGAGTCAGATTGTTCAAAGGGCGATTGAGGTGTACCGCCGTTATAGACAACCGTCGAATTAAGGTATGCAAAAATACTTTGTCTCCAACAAGGCGATCCTCGTGGATCCACAGGGAAAGATTCTTCTCATGATTCTCCAGGATGGTCGGTGGGATTTGCCTGGCGGACGCATGGATGCGGGCGAGGATATGCGGCAGGGGCTTGCACGCGAGGTTCGTGAAGAGACGGGCATCGTCATCGACGCAAGCAAGGCAAGGCCATTTTTTGTGGGCGTGTATCCCTACAAGGGCGAACCGCCCGTGCCGGTGCCAAGCGTATTTTACATTGTCGAGGTCGGCGCGAAGATCGAGGTTGTCCTCTCCGACGAGCACAAAGCATTCCAGTGGATCGATCCGCGACAGGCGTTTGTCGGCGATGGCGCTCGAGGAGTCGTTCTCGAAATTCTCGAAGCGTACCGCCAGCATGAAGGAATCGTTGTGGCGGGAGATGACGAGATTAAAGGGCGCGAGTGGTTTGGTCTCATCCAAGTCTTTACTGGGAACGGTAAAGGGAAAACAACCGCGGCGATCGGGGAGATTGTGCGCGCGGTAGGGGCAGGGAAGCGAGCCGCGATTATTTTTTTCGACAAAGGAGGGGAGCACTACATGGAACGCGCGGTGCTCGAGCGACTAGAGGTACCGTTGTTTGCCTACGGCCGCGACCGCATCGACCCTTCCGGCCGGTTCGACTTTTCCATCACCGACGAAGATCGACGGCTGGGCGCAGAAGGGTTGGCGAAGGCAAAGGAGTTGCTCGAATCAGACCAATGGGACCTATTGGTCCTCGACGAAGCGAACTCTTCCACCGACTTGAGAATCCTTTCTGAAACAGACGTCCTCGCTCTCATCGACCAAAAGCCAGACCGCACCGAGCTTGTCCTCACCGGCCGCAATGCCCCGCCATCGTTCCTCAAGCGTGCTCACCTCGTCACTGAAATGCGACTGCGCAAGCATTATTTCTACTCGGGGGTGAAAGCGCGGGAGGGGCTGGATTTTTGAGAAACAACAAACCTGCCCATGAAGGACAGGCTTGCTGGGTCCCGGGCTTTTGGTGGACCCGGCCAGACTTGAACTGGCAATAATCGGTGCTAACGCGATTGAGGTTACCAATTACCTCCACTCTTCGAGAGCCTGAGGGCTCCTCAGAGCCTCGAAGGCGGGCTCGTGAGCCCGGGGTAAACAAAATCCCCCAACTCCAAACGATCTAGGGATCATTTGGAGTGGGGGATTTGTTGTTAGCACCGATATGGAGGCAATACCTCCTCAATCGCTGAATCTAGTACATCATAGTTTGTTGGTGACGTCAACGAGGGGTCTGAGACCGTTGAAAAATTCCAAAATTGTGTCATTGCGAGGAGCGTGCCAAAGCCGCGAGCGAAGCGTGGCGGGACGAAGCAATCCACTGATTCCTTAGCAATCGAAGGATTGCTTCGCTCCCTTGCGGTCGCTCGCAATGACAAAAGGGAGTATTTCAACGGTCTCGGTCTGTGGATTGTTTTTGTAGATCTCGACAAACCGTTTGAGAATCTTCATCGGTTCGCTGATACGCTCCGCGCGCGCTCGAGTTTTGACCTCATCAGCTTCCTCTGGCGGGAAGTAGCCGGCGTGGCGATAGGCGTTGATGCGTAAGCATAGTCCTTCTGTGTCCAGCTCTGGATGGAATTGAACGCCGTAGACGTTTGCGCCCACGCGGTACATCTGTACGGGACACGTCGCGGACTTTGCCAGCCACACGGCGCCTGGTGGGAGCGACTGGCACGCCTCCTTGTGTCCCACGAAGGCGCGGAAGGAGCGAGGGAGACCTGCGAGCAGGGGATCGGTCGCGCCCTCGTCCGTTACTTCGATCGTCACGGCACCTACGTCCTCGCCAAATTGTTCCTTCGAGACCTGTGAACCCAGCGCGATGTTCAGCGCGCCCAGTCCGTAGCAGGCACCAAGATAGGGAACGTCTCGCTCGACGATACGACCTAGAAGTTCGCCCAGCCACGCCTCGGCTTCTTGTTGGCAAGCGTCCTTCTTTTCCGTCGGGTCACTCACGTTCCATGGTCCGCCGCCCACGATCACTCCGGCATATTCCTCGAGCCTCACGTTGGGCAATACATCCTGCTCCATCCTCACGCGCACGACGTCTCGCATCGACAGCCCGCCGTATTTCAAAAATGCCGCAAGCTCGCTTGCCGCGACTTCTTCGTGTCCGCGTAACTGGAGAATCAAAAAAGGTTTCATGCTTCAGTGCTCTGCCCCTCGACTCGCTACGCTCGCTCGGGACATTCGACTACCGTCATACATAACACAACGGTAGTCGAATGGTCGGGCCAGTGGGATTTGAACCCACGGCCTCTTGCACCCCATGCAAGCGCGCTACCAAGCTGCGCTATGGCCCGTCTTTCTTGGTCAAAGATCATGAGCGGTTATAAACCAACTGCCCCTCGACTCCCACTCGACGGTTTCGACGGGTTCGACGGGTTCGACAGGCTCACCGTGGTGAGTCCATCGAACCACAGGCTCACCGTGGTGAGTTCCATCGAACCACAGGCTCACCGTGGTGAGTCCATCGAACCACAGGCTCGGGGTCGCTCGGGATATTCGACTACCGTCATAAATAACACAACGGTAGTCGAATGGTCGGGCCAGTGGGATTTGAACCCACGGCCTCTTCGTCCCGAACGAAGCGCGCTACCAAGCTGCGCTATGGCCCGATGTGGGAGAATCCTACTGGATTTTGGTATAATCGTCTATAGAGACCTCTGCAAAAGTTATTAAGTCGTTGAGTGATTGAGTAACTTAACGACTAAACCACTCAACCACTAAACGACTTTTTCAGAACTCTCTATATGCTTTGGCAGGTCTTGTTCATCATCGTTTTGGTGCTACTCGGGAGTGCCGCCTACGCCGGGTGGCAGGGCGCGCCGTGGGTGCCGACGTGGAAACGAGATGTTCGTCGAGTCGCCGAGTTTCTGCGTCTACAGCCTGGCGAGCGGTTTGTGGAGCTTGGGTGTGGGAACGCGCGGGTGTGTCGGCATCTCAAGCACGAGCAACCGGAAGCAGACGTGACGGGCGTGGAGCTGTCGATTCTGCAGTACGGCATTGGCTGGCTCCAGAATCGGCTCGCGGGTTCGGGTGTCAAGATGAAATTCGAGAACGTATTCAAGCACGACCTCTCAGACTATGACGCGCTCTACCTGTTTCTCATGCCCGAGACGTATCAAAAAATCCGCCCGAAGTTTGAGACGGAGTTAAAACCGGGCGCCCGCGTGGTCTCCTACGTCTGGCCGATCCCGGGATGGGAGGTGACGAGGGTCGATGAACTCGACGGTGCACCGAAACTTTATTACTACGAACGATAACAAATTTGTGTCATTGCGAGGCGAAGCCGAAGCAATCCTTCGACGAGCTGGAGGATTGCTTCGTCGTCTTCGTCTCCTCGCAATGACATTTATCGGAGCTCTTTTTCTTTTCTTCGTTTGAGGGCGCCGATGATGCCGCTTGGTAGGGTTTGTGTGAGGATGTCGATGATCTGGTCAAAGGAGAGTTTGGTGGGAGGAATTTGTCCAGGGTTGATGCCGCCGTTTTGCAGGGTGTTCGCGGCGTCGTCGTAGTACCACATCGGAACTTCCTCGATTTTGCCGGTCGACTGTAGCTTTGTTTTATCAAGCGCGAGCGGAATGCCAAGTGTCTTCGCCTCCTCCACACGCAGTCGCTCGATCACTGGGCGTAGGTCGATCGATCGCTCTTGCCGAGTGATGACGTTGGTGTGTCCCGTGGGCGCGCGCTGAACAACAAGATCCATGCGCTTCACAGCTTTGAGCCAGCCCGCCATACCAATATCGTCACACTCTACAGCCGCCGCTTTAATCTCTGCCGCCCCTTGTTTCATTTTCCAGCGTCGTGTTTTTCCTGCGGCTTCGAGCTCCTCGTAAAGTTTTGGGAGGCCTTCAGCCCGGTGTCGTTGCTCCTCCACGTGGTGCTCAATCAAGGGTAAGATGAGGTCCACGATTTGCTGTGGAGTCTCCTTGAGCTCACGGTTGAGATTGCTGATAACGCCGCTTAAGCCAAACGCCCGGTCGATGCTGTCCTCGCTGATCGTGCCTTTGCCTTCAAGGTCATCGCGTTTTGCCCAGGCGAGAAGCTTCTCGAGGTACTTCTGTTTGTCGATGCCAAGGTAGCTGGCGATGAGTGTGGCGGCGCAGTCCTGTCGTTTTCCGCTTTCTGTGTTGGTGCGGTGGTGATCGAACATACCGCCCAAGTCCACGAGCAGCAAGCCTTCGCGTTCTGTCTCTTCCGGCGTTTTGCCTTCGGGCGCCTTGCTCATGAACGCAATCTTGGCATCCTTCACGCCGGGGAATGCTTCCTCGCCAAAGGTCTTGAGCAGATAAATGCTCACGAGGGTGTCGACTTGAACTTTGGGGAAAATGGCGATGGTGTGGACAGGGAGAGCCGCCACTGGTTCTTTGTACCCCTCGGGGAGGAATGTTTGTTTCTCCGTTGACCAGAAAAAACGCTGGAATTCCTCGCTGGCTTTGCCGACAAAGACGAGACGGCCGTCAACAGAAAACGGCTGTGGGAGAGAGGCTTGCGGAGCTTTGTTGTGATCAAACGGATCCTTGCCGCCGACGCTCAAGTGGAGATTGGTCGTGGCGCTCGACGGGCCTACCCCTTCGATCTCGTTGATCCGCGACTTGAGGAACCGCGCTTCTGTGGCCGATCCCTCGCTTGGGGAAAAGTAGACGTAATGACCGTCCTCTGCGGCGATGGAACCGTAGCGGTCGAATTGGATACTCGAGACGGCCAGTGGCTTGTTGAAGTTTTTTTCAGCGGCTCGGACGAATTCATTCAAGTCCTCGAGTATTACCTCGGGAAAATAGCCGACCGTGAGATGATGCTCTTCCTGCGCGATGCGCTTCTTCACGCCTTGCTTGCGCACAAGTTGAACAATCGGTTGGGACTCGATGTCTTGGTAGGGGACATCGTATCCCAGCCAGGCTGTTTGAAATGAGGTTGGTGACTCTGACATACGTTGGGTGAATTTTAACATGGTTTGGGGGAATCTAGGGAATGGGAGGGAATTTATGGAATTGGGAATACTCGTTTCCGGAAATTGAAAATTCTTTATTCCCTAAATTCCCCACCATTCCCTTTCCACAAAAAGAAGAGCCCCGAGCGAAGTCGAGTTGACCGAACGAATCGTTCGGGACTCTTCTTCGCACGGGGCAGTGTGCGTGGTCAGGAGCAGAGCTATCAAATGCTCATACTCCAGACCTTGCCCAGCCCGCCCTCGCTAGGGGGAGGAGGGCTGCGGGGCGGGCGGGCGCCCTGGGCCGCGGGCTTCGGCTAGGAGGCGGCCGATGCCTTCGCGGCGTCGTTGGCGCTCAAGACCTGGTTGAAGGGGGCTTCCACCTTCTGGATCGGCTTGATGCCGATGAAGACGCCCGCATCCTTCTTCGTCCAGCCGAAGGCGTCGTCGTAGGTCGCGTCCTTGGGCTCGTTGAAGAGGACAGCGAGAAGCTGTTCCTCGTGCGTCTCGTCGGCGGGACCGACGAAGGTGATGCGCAGGTAGTCGTTCTCGGAGTCCTGCCGGATCTCGTCCTCGCCCGTGGCTCGGGCAGAGAAGAGGTTCTCGGTCACGAACGCCTTCACCTCGACGCGGCCGGTGAGCTCCTCGGCGGGCTGGATGCCCGCCTGCAGAAATACATCGACGGTGCGGAAGCGACCCCTGAAGTGGGGCGGGATCGTGTTGCCGTCGTACTCGGACTCGGCGTTGAATTCGAACCCGTCGGGCTCGAGGTGCCGCAGGCGCGCGTTGGGAACGACCGCGAGCAGATAGACCCGCTGGGTCTGCCTCCCGATCACGCGGCCGCTATCGCGATCCAGGATGTCCTTGGTTCGCGGCGGCCGGCAGGGGCTTGCGCCCTCTGGGACGAGGTTGCTCATCTGGCTGTCTCCTTCCATGCTGCCACCCGCAGCGATGTTGATTCACTGCAGGGCAGCGGGGTGGTAGTGAGTTTTGTGCCGTCAAGACACCAAATTCACTATCACCCGCCACGTTCTGCAGACGAGAAATATATCCTAAAAGATAGCTTTTGTCAAGAGAGCCGGCCGAAAATCGTCTTCCTGCGTCACAAAACCCCTGATTTGTCGGAAGCTAAGCTTCCGACCCGCTTGGGGAAAATGAAGCTTCGCTTCCGCCCCGCTTGTGGAAAATGGGGGTTTACACGATTTGCCGCGCGTGTTTTAATCGGTAGTGAAATTGGTATCGACAGTTTCCGACCTCTGACATCTGACCCCCCCGTCTTCCACTCTTTATGAACATCAAGCGCCTTTACAAACTCGGCCTCGGTGACTCCGTGACCGTTCTTAACAAACCGTTTATCTACGTCGGCCACTCGGTCATCGAACTGGATAGCGGCCACCGCTTGCGATGGCTCTATGACGACGAGGGTCGCATGCTTTCGGTGTCACCACAGGATGAGGAGCTCATCTTGTTCCGCGAAATCGAGGATGAGCTGGAGCCGGAAGAGGAAGTCCTGATGTTTCAAGGGAAAGAGTATGAATTCGAGTATGAGGACGCCGGGACGGTACTGGAGTCCGAGGGCGAGTCGTTAACCGATGCGGATGATCGCTTCCTCTTCTCCGACTATCAGACGAAGGGCGGCGAGATCGTCCGGCTTGTCGAGAACGAGAGCACAGGCGAGAGTACAGCCTATGTCGGCGTGTACGTTTCCGATGAGGATGTTTCTGAGATATAGCCGGATGAGTGAGATTTAGATAAAATAGAGGTAACGGTTGTTACCTCTTTTGATTTATCAAACATACACGTGTCATTGCGAGGCGAAGCCGAAGCAATCCTTCGACATGCCGGAGGATTGCTTCGTCGGTCGACGATAGACTCCCTTCTCGCAATGACATATGGGTTGTAGACAGTAACCAGCTATGAAAAAATCCCTCGCGTTTTTGCTTGTGGGCGTGGTGGTGGTTTTGGCGATCACGTTTGCGTCCTACATCGTCTTCATGCAGTTTCGGCCGCAGAAGGAGATGCGCGCCATGATGATTACGATGGCGAACCTGGAGAGCGTGTTTGAGGAGTCGGGGTTTAGCTGGAGTCGGGAGTTGGAAGGCGAGCGTGTGAGCACGACGCTCTATGTGAGCGGACCGGTTATTGTGGAGGAAGATCTTGGTCTAAGCCTTGCGACGAAGTTCCGAGTCGTTTATCTATCGCAAGGTGACACGTATCAGGATCTCGCGGGTGAGCTGCGGACGATCGACGGCGAGTCGTACCTGACGTATGAGCCTCCAGGCCCGGATGTCGCTGGGGTGGATTTCGAGAATGAAACGTGGGTTGGGTTTAGCGAAGGACAGCTCCCGTTGTGGGGGCCGATTCTGCCTGGTCTTGAGGCACCGATCGATTCGATCCTCTCGAAGGCTCTTTGGACGAGTGAAGGTCGCGCCCGCCTGCAGTACCTGCTCTCGTACGCGGACATTTTTCATATGGAGTACAACGGACTCACGGAGCTGATCGACGGGGTGAACACGCGCATTATCGATGGGTCGTTTGACGCGCAGGCGATTGAGGCGTTCCTCCTGGACCTCGTGCGTGCCAAGGAAGGTCGTCAGCCAAATGACTCCGAGCGGCTCGTCGCGGATCAGAATGCCGCGCAGCTTTCACGCCTGACGCTGCGGTTCTGGATCGGTCTTGGCGATCACTTTCTGTATCGGTTCCAGGCGGCGGGCGGATTCGAGGATCCAGAAGGAACGGAGTTGCTCCCCGTGGATGTTCGCATCGAGTTTTCAAAATTTAACGAACCTTTGGAAGTTACGGCTGGGTACACCGTCCATTTCCAGGAGTTGTTTGAGGCCGCGTTTGGTGCGTTCCCAAGTGGTGGTACCCTTGCGAGTACGGACAAGCGACTCGTAAGTGAATCGACCGCGCGGCTCCCCGTTACCCAAACAGAATCTTCCAACGATCCCGACGGCGACGGACTCGACAACATCCTCGAGGCCTTTTACGGAACCAGCCGCACGGTTGCGGATACAGACGGCGACGGCGTGAGCGACGGCGACGAGGTGAAGGGCGCTCGGAATCCGCGAGGGAATGGATCGTTATTTGGGTTCGGATTGTAACTATCCGGTCCCCCTCCTTTCCAACCTGTCCACCGAAGCCTTGGCGAAGGTGGAGGAGGGGCTAGGGGAGGTTGCCGATGTCTTATGAAGGTTTTCAACAGACGTGACAGAAAGAAATTCCGACTTGAGAATCGTCGAAACATGAACGATCTTGAAATTCGGGTTTGGAACCACCTACGAGGTAACCAGCTCGGACTGAAGTTCCGTCGGCAGCACAGCATCGGCCCCTACATCGTCGACTTCTACTGCCCAGCGAAGAGGTTGGTCGTTGAGGTGGATGGCGACACGCACTATGAACCAGATGCTGTTGAGTACGACCGTCGGCGAGATGAGTTTCTTCATAATCAAGGCTTAACCATCATGAGATATACGAACCTTGAGGTTCGTGAAAACCTGGTTGGCATCTTCGACGCTATTCTCGAGTATCTGTCAAAGATAGAACCGGCAACCCCCTCTAGCTCCCCCTTGGGAAGGGGGAGGACCGGATCGGCAACCCCCTCTAGCTCCCCCTTGGGAAGGGGGAGGACCGGATCGGCAACCCCCTCTAGCTCCCCCTCCGCCCGGACGAACGTCCTCCGCCCGGATGACCGGCATCCGGTCGGACGGGGTTCGGACGGGTTGGGAAGGGGGAGGACCGGAGACGTATGACCAAACAATCCTGGCGAAGAACAAGCTCAAGCGATAACGACCTGCGACTGGAGGTATTCCGGTATGCCGTTGTTTTGTTTGCTGGCGTGATCGTCTTGAAACTTTTTTTCATCCAGGTCTTCCAGCACAATTTTTACGAGGCGCTCGCCTCGGGCCAGCATGAACTGTTCCAGGAGCTCATCCCCGAGCGCGGCGAGATTTATCTTCACGACTTTAAGGACGAGACGCTCGTCCCCGTGGCCGTTAACCAAGAGCTCGCGTTTGTGTACGCCGACCCTCGCGAGATCGAAGAGCCCGAAGATACAGCCGAAGCTCTCGGCGAGCTGTTTGGCTATGATGAAGAAGCCGTCGACGCTCTGGAAGAACGACTCGACCAACCTGAAGATCCCTACGAGCCCATCGAGCGCAAAGTCGACGAGAAGACACTTGAGAGACTTCTGCCGTTGGAACTTCCCGGCATCCACTACACACGCGAGACCTCTCGATTGTATCCAGAGCCCGAAATGAGCGGACACGTGCTTGGATTTTTGGGTGCGGACGTGGACGGCCGTCTCTCGGGTAAGTACGGCATCGAAGGGTACTTTGACGAACTGCTGACCGGCACGCAGGGGTATTTGTTGAGCGAGCGCGATATCGCCGGGCGTCTCATTGCGGTGGGGAGCCGCGAGTATGAGGCTGCGCAAGACGGGGCGGACATCGTACTCACACTTGATCGCACCATCCAGTACAAGGCGTGTTCGAGCTTGAAAGCGGCCGTTGCGAAGCATGGCGCGGACGGGGGATCGATCATCATCGTGTCTCCCGCCACGGGGAAGATTCTCGCCATGTGCGGCGCGCCGGATTTTGACTCTAACCATTATGGCGATGTCGACTCGATTGACCTTTTTAACAACCCCGCTATCTTTGACGCATACGAGCCAGGATCGGTTTTCAAGCCGTTCACCATGGCCGCCGCGATCGATGCAGAAGCCGTCACCCCCACGACCACGTTTACGGATACAGGTTCGGTCATGGTGGACGGTTGGCCTAAGCCCATCGGAAACGCCGAAGGCAAGGTCTACGGGACGGTCGACATGACGCAGGTGCTGGAAGACTCGATCAACACAGGCATGATCTACGCGATGCGGGCGATGGGGGTGGAGACGTTTGTGCAGACTGTGAAGGCGTTTGGGTTTGGCCAGTACACGGGGATAGAGCTCGAGACCGAGAACGCGGGCACGATTGACTCGCTTGATCTGGACGCGGAGATTTACGCGGCGACCGCCTCCTTCGGACAGGGCATCCCGGTGACACCGCTGCAGATCGTCATGGCCTATGCAGCAATCGCCAACGGTGGTGTGTTGAAGGCGCCGCTCATCGTCGATGAGATTCAGTACTCGGATGGAACGATCGAGAAGCGCGCGACGCGCGATATCGCGCAGGTTATCGACCCCAAGACCGCACGGCTGGTGGGGGCGATGCTTGTCTCTGTGATCGAGCATGGACATGGCCGGCGCGCGGGCGTGCCGGGGTACTATATCGGCGGGAAAACAGGGACGGCCCAAGTGGCAAAGCTCGACGGGATCGGCTATGAACAGGACAACACGATCGGTTCGTTTGCCGGCTTTGGTCCGGTGGAGGATCCGAAGTTCGCCATGGTGGTGCGTATCGACAATCCAAAAGACGTGGTGTGGGCGGAATCAACCGCCGCTCCGCTGTTTGGGGAGATTGCCGAGTTTCTGCTACAGTACTTTGAGATTCCCCCCGTAAGAAGCTTAGAACCATAGGTCTTATACGACCTATAGGATCAATAGGACCTATGAAAAAAGTGATTCAAAACCTCATTAGCGCAAAAGCCAAGAAACTTCTTGCCCTCCACCACCCCCTCATCATCGCGGTGACCGGTTCGGTGGGGAAGACGAGCGTGCGCAATGCCATTGCCAGCGTGTTGTCTGCGAAGTACCGCGTGGGCGCGACAATCAAGAATTACAACAACGAGTTCGGCGTGCCGCTCACGATCCTGGGTGCAGAGTCACCTGGGAAGTCAGTCTTTGGCTGGTTGAAAGTTTTGTTCTTTAGTCCAAAGTCGATTCCCGAAGTGTTCGTGCTCGAGTACGGCATTGATCATCCGGGCGACATGAAGCACCTCTGCGAGATCGCCAAGCCGGACATCGCGGTGCTGACGCGCATCTCTCCCGTCCATGCCGAGCACTTCCGTTCCATCGAAGAGCTCGCCGAGGAAAAAGCCGGCATCCTGGAAGCGGCCAAACAGCTCGTCGTGTTGAACGCCGACGATCCTCGCGTGATGGGCTTGGCGGGTCATGCGAGTGCCCCCGCGCTTCTCTATGGCTTTTCCGATCGCGCGGACGTGGTCGCAGGTGATTACCAATTGACGACGCGCGAGGACTTTTCGTTCGAGCCCGGAGAGGAGTTTTCGACGATCAACGCGACCGTGACGCTCGAGCAGGGTGAACGTCTCGAGCTGACGCTCACAAACATGCTAGGTCGCACAGGGGTGAGTGCGCTTTTGCCCGCCATCGCCATTGCCAAACATCTCGGCCTCACTCGCGAACAGATTCTTGAGAAACTTCCGCTGACCCAGTTCGAGCCCGGCCGCATGAATCCCATCCCTGGTATCAAAGGCTCGCTCATCATCGACTCAAGCTACAACGCGGCTCCCGCTTCTATGGCCGCGGCGCTTGAGGTGCTCGGTGAGTTCCATCCTGTGGAGGGAGCGCGACGTATCGCGGTGTTGGGGTTCATGGCCGAGCTCGGAGCGTACGCAGCGCAAGAGCATCGCCTGATCGGGCTCAAAGTAGCCGAGGTCGGTGTCGATCTATTGCTCACCGTTGGCGAGCTCGCGCGTGACATCCGTCGTGGCGCAATCGAAGCGGGGCTTCCTGTAGATCACGCACACCACTTTGATTCACCGATCGACGCCGGTCGCTGGCTCGACGGGGAGATTCGCAAAGGCGACATTGTACTCGTGAAGGGCTCGCAGTCAGCGCGCACCGAGAAGATCGTCAAAGATGTCATGGCGCAGCCGTTGAGAGCGAAAGAACTCCTTGTGCGTCAAACCGACTCCTGGCTCAACACGTAGAATCTCGACGTTCCATCGACCGCCTCGTGCGGTCGTTTTTCGTTGCCAAGTTGGTGGCTGAAGAAAGATATGGTATTCTCCTTTGGCTCGCGGGGAGTCCGCGCAGTGAACAATTCCACGGCACCTGGGATCGGTGCCAATGAGAAGTGAGGAGGAGAGGGACTTGTTCGTTCGCATGCTGGATGAAGAGGAAGCCGAAGAAGTCAGCGTGACGAGGGTGTACGAGCGACAGCACTGCCGCATCTACTACCTGGCCAACGGTCAGGTGGCCAAGGTCGTCAAAGGGAGCGGGACTGGCTCTGCCGTGCCACGCAGCATGCGTGAGCGCGTGAGCGCGTGGTTGGCACGCAGCCTGATGGCCTGGACCCGGCTGACGAGCCACATCCACCCCGGGCTGATGCGCGTGTTCGACCTCGTGCAAGACAACGAGGGCAACCACGGGTACGCCTGCGAGAAGCTCGACGCGATCGAGCTGGAGGATCCGGCACACCCTGCTCGCACGAGCCTTCGCGCATTCCTGGAAGCGAGCATCAACGTCGCGCGTGCAGCTGGGGTCTTGCACCGTGGCGGGATCGTGCACGGGGACGTCACGCCCATGAACGTGTGCTGGCGCGACGGCCTGCCGGTGCTCATCGATCTGGAGATGGCCAAGGGGTACCAGGATCAGACCCTGGAGGTCGACGATTCGCTGGATCGCATCGAGGCAACGCCTGCGTGCTGCTCGCCCGAGCAAGTTCTCCAAGTTGCCATTACGCCTGCCAGCGACGTGTTCTGCCTCGCGCTCACCATGCTCTCGTGGGCGACCGGCATCTTCGGTGTCAGCCGCGCGTACTGGGGGCAGACGGAGAAGCAGAGCTTCGAACTGTGTGAGCACGCCGAGTATCCCCAC
>ORJL010163063.1_pt1 | contig 18036 bp, 11 predicted proteins | sample 1779941 | NCBI WGS metagenome assembly ORJL01 (sample SAMEA104232317, study PRJEB22302) | groundwater metagenome | biome: forest; feature: aquifer; material: groundwater | place: USA | collected 2011-08-07 | depth 5.8 m | reverse complement strand
CGCTCGTGAAAACGGCTCTAGCCCCTGGCCCCCAGCCCCCAGCCCTGTCTGGACGCCGTTGACGTGCGGCTGCAGGACGGCGTTGATGAAGCGGTGCGTCGGCGTGTCGACGCCCACCTCGCGCCCGAGGCGGACCACGGCGCCGCTCAGCCACGGCAGCTCGAGCCGCCGGCCGCGTTCGAGGTCTTCCAGCATGGACGATTTCGCGTGCGGCGGCAGCGCCTGGTACGCCCGCGCGACGTCTTCGTCGATGGAGGTCGAGACCGGCACACCTTTGGCGTGCGCCACGGCCATGGTCTCCCGGGCCGCCGTCTTGAGCATCTCGAGCAGCTCCGGGTCGTTGACGATCACGCCGATCGCGCAGCGCGTGACCGCCGTCATCCCGCTGAAGACGGTGAGGCGCACGAACTTCGTCCAGATGTCGACGGTGATGTTGTCGCTGAGCGTGGACTGAAATCCAGCTGGCCGGCACGCGTCGAGCAGCCGCAGCAGCCGCGGCGAGCGGGCGCCGTCAAGCTCGCCGAAGATGAGATGGTCCATGGCCGTGTGACGAATCACGCCCGGCTCCGAGATGACGGCCGATACATACGCCACCCCGCCGCCGGTGTGCGTCCGTCCGACGGCCCTGGTGAGCCTGTCGACGCCCTCCACGCCGTTCTGGAAGGGGAGGACGATCGTGTCCGGACCGATGAGCGGGGGCAGCATCGCGAGGGCCCCCTCGGTGTCGTACAGCTTCACCGCGAAGAAGACGATGTCGACGGGACCGATCGCCGCGGGATCGCCGACCGCGTTCACGCGCGGGAGGTGGAGGTTCCCCTTCGGGCTGTCGATGCGGAGGCCGCGCACGCGCATCGCGTCGAGATGCGCGCCGCGCGCGAGAAAGGTGACGTCCGCTCCGGCCGCCGCCAGCCGTCCGCCGAAATACCCGCCGACGCCGCCGCTGCCAACAATCGCGATGCGCATGGGAAGCCGAATCGTATCACGTAGAATTTGACCGCAACCCGCGGATGGTGCCGCGCCAGGGCCGCGCGCCATACTCGCCGCATGCACAACATGGCAGCGACAAGATCCGGTCCGGCTGAAGCCGGACGCCACGTACAGAACGAGGGGCACAGCGTGCCGGCTGGTCCGGCTAAAGCCGGACACTACGTACGGCCGGGACACCTCGACGACGTACGGCCGGGACACCTCGACGACGTACGGCCGGGACACCTCGACGACGTACGGCCGGGGCATCTCAACGACGCCGCACGCTGGAACGCCGTTCTCGGCCACGATCGCGCCGCCGACGGCCTGTTCGTCTATGCCGTGCGGTCGACCGGCGTGTACTGCCGGCCGTCGTGCCCGAGCCGCCGGCCCCGCCGCGATCGCGTCGCGTTCTTCGAGACGACGGACGCCGCGCGCGCCGCCGGGTTTCGCGCGTGCCGGCGCTGCCGGCCCGACGAGATCGCCGATCCCTGGGTGGAAAAAATCCGCCGCGCCTGCGTGCACCTGGCGAACGTCGACGGCCATCCCTCGCTCGCGTCGCTGGCCGCGCGGCTGGGCGGCAGCCCGTATCACCTGCAGCGCAACTTCAAGCGGCTCGTCGGCGTCACGCCGCGCGAATACGCCGAAGCGTGCCGGCTGCGGAGGGTGAAGCGCGGGCTGCGCCAGGCCACGGACATCACCGGCGCGATGTTCGACGCGGGATATGGATCGAGCAGCCGGTTCTACGAGCGGGCGGTCCCGAAGCTCGGGATGTCGCCGTCCGCGTATCGCCGCGGCGGCGCGGGGATGCACATCCGCTACGCGATCGTCGATTCGCCCAACGGTGTCCTCGGCCGCCTGCTCGTGGCCGCGACGTCGCGGGGCGTGTGCGTTGTGGCGATGGGGGCGTCCGACGCCGATCTCATGCGCGCGCTCGGACGCGAGTACCCGGCCGCCACACTGGCCGCGGACTCCGGCGCGATCGCCCGATGGACCAGAATGATTCTCGCGCATCTGGCCGGACGGCAGCCCCGGCTGGATCTGCCGCTCGACATCCAGGCCACCGCGTTCCAGTGGCAGGTCTGGCAGGCGCTGGCCGCCATCCCGTACGGCGAGACGCGTACCTATGGCGACGTCGCGCGCGCGATCGGCCGACCGCGCGCCGTGCGCGCCGTGGCGAGAGCGTGCGCGACCAACCCGGTGGCATTGGCGATTCCCTGTCATCGCGTGCTGCCGGCGGAGGGTGATACCGGCGGTTACCGCTGGGGCGTGGCGCGGAAGAAGGCGCTGCTCTCGTCAGAACGGCGATCCTGATACGAGGGACGCCGTACCACGAAGGCCACGAAGGCCACGAAGTCACGAAGGCACGAAGAACCTCTTTTCCCGATGCCGTCGGGTACAATGCGCCTCGCGACATGACCACGTACGGGCGCTCTCCGTGGATCGATCAGTTCCCGAAATCACGGGTACCGGCGTACCCGAAACAGCGCGGCCCGCTCGAGACCGCCGTCGCGGTCGTCGGCGGCGGCCTCGCCGGATGCGCCACCGCGTACGCGTTCGCCGCGGCCGGCGTGAAGGTCGTCCTCGTCGAGGCCGGCCAGATCGGTCGAGCGAGCACCGGCGCGGGCGGTGGCTGGATCTCCGAGGACCCCGGCGTCCCGTTCGCTGATCTCGAGAAAGCGATCGGCCTCGGCGACGCCCGCCGTGCGTGGCAGGCCTGGCGCCGCGCCGCGCTCGACTTCGTGGCGCTCCTGCGGCGGCTCGATGTGAAGTGTCACCTCGAGGCCCGCGGCGCCGTGACGATGGCGATGACGCCCGAGCAGGTGGCTCGTCTCAAGCGCGAGCAGAAGGCGCGGCGGCAAGCCGGGATCGACGCGCCCGTGCTCGATGCGCGCGCGATCAAAAACGAGGTCGGGCTCGATGCGGGCGTGGCACTGCGGGCGAGAGACGGCGCGACGATCGATCCCTACCGGGCCTGCCTGGGCCTTGCGGCCGCCGCAGCGCAGCGCGGTGCCGTCCTCTTCGAGCGCTCGCCGGTGAAGAAGATCACGTTCAGCCGGAAGGCCGTGGACGTGTTCACGGCCGGCGGCAGCATCCGGGCCGATCGGGTGATCGTCGCGACGGCGATGCCGACATCCTTGTGCAAATCGCTGGCCCGTCACTTCTGGTTCAGAACCACCTACCTCGCGCTCACCGACCCGGTGCCGGCAAAGATTCGCCAGCAACTGGGCCGGCGCACGGCTGTCCTCCGCGACTCGGCCGATCCGCCGCATGTCATCCGCTGGGTCGGCGACGACCGCCTGCTGGTCTCCGGTGCGGACGGCGCCGCGCCGCCCGCCCGCCTCCGGGGGAAGAGCATCATCCAGCGGACCGGTCAGTTGATGTACGAGCTGTCGACTTCGTATCCGGATATCTCCGGCATTCAGCCCGCGTTCGGGTGGGCCGCGGACTACGCGCGCACGGCGAACGGCTTGCCCTGCTTTGGCCCACACCGCAACTTCCCAAGACATCTCTTCGCGTTCGGCGATGCCAGCCAAAGCGCGACCGGCGCCTATCTGGCCAGTCGCATTCTGCTGCGGCATCACTTCGAAGAAATGGATCCGGCCGACGAAGTCTTCGGTTTCAAGCTCTGATTCGCGAATTCGCCAACTCACCGGGTCGCCAATTCTTTGTATACTCGCCGAATGCTCAAGTATTTCCTTTCTGCACTGCTGTCGCTGTCGCTGACCGCGCCAGCGCTCGCGCAGTCTCAAGGCGCCAACGGCGCCATCGAGGGCACCGTCACCGACAGTTCGGGCGGCGTGCTCCCCGGTGTGACGGTGGCGGTCATCAACACCGACACGGGAGCCGAACGCTCCCTCGTCACGAACGGAAAGGGCCTGTATCGGGCCCCGCTGCTCCCGCTCGGCAAGTACCGCGTGGTCGCGGAGCTGCAAGGATTCAAGAAGTTCGAGCAGACGGACATTCAGGTGTCGGTCGGGCAGACCGTCGTCGTGAACGCGTCACTCTCGGTGGGCCAGGTGAGCGAAACGATCACGGTGAGCAGCACCGACACACCGGCGCTCGACATCGCGCGCATCGACATCGGCCACACGATGACCGACCTCGAAGTGCACAACCTCCCGCTCGTCGCGCGCAATCCGTACAACTTCGCGCTCGTCCAGCCCGGCGTCACCGGCATCGAGAACGTCGAGTTTGGCGTGCCCCGGCTGGCGGCCAACGGTGCGGCGATGCGCATCAACTACCAGATCGACGGCAACACGAACACCCAGAAGGACCGCGCCGGCCTGCGTCTGCTGCCGATGTCGGAGGTCATGATTCAGGAAGTCAAGGTCGTGACGACCGGCTTCGCCCCCGAATTCGGGCAGACGATGGGGATGGTCTACAACGCGGTGACGCCGTCGGGCACGAACAAGTTCAAAGGCGAAGCCAGCTATCTGTTCCGCCGTAATTCCTTCAGCGCGTTTCCGTTCTTCTTCCGCTGCGGCAGCACGACGCCCGCGGCGAATTGCCCGCCGGTGTCGTCCACGGCGGTCCGCCCCGCGACGAAAGTCGACACGGGCACGGCGGACGTCGGCGGACCGATCGTCAAGAACACGCTGTTCTTCTACGGCGGGTGGGAGCAGACGCGCCGCGACCTGTCGGCGAACAGCCTGATTTCGGTCTCGCCGTCCGTCGTCACGCAGATCGGGCTCAAGCCGCAGCCCGACGCGGCGCCCAACGTGCAGACGGCCAAGTTCGCGATCGGCAAGGCTGATTATCAGATCAACGGCAACAACCGGCTGACCGCGCGCTGGATCCGGTTTCACAACGACGCCCCGTACAACAGCGGCGGTGGCACGGCCACGCTCGAGCGCGCGACCAATTTCCTCGATGCGATGGATTCGACCGCGGGCCAGCTCGTCACCTCGCTCGGCTCGAGCAAGCTGAACGAGCTGCGCTTCCAGTACGCGCACCGGCACCAGCAATCCGTCGGCAACAGCGACTCGGGCACCGGCCCCGCCATCACGATCAGCTCGCCGAGCGTCGCCTTCGGCGGACCGTGGGCCAGCACCGGTCAGGGCAACGCCGGCTTCGACTTCAAGCAGAACATCACGCAGGTCATCGACAACTTCACCTACCTCCGCGCGGCGCACAGCTACAAGTTCGGGTTCGACTGGCAGTACATCTACGACGAGCGGACCAACGCGCCGCAGTGGGCGTACACCTTCCCGACGACGGCGGCGTATCTTGCGGCCAAGAGCGGTGGGGCGCCGTTCGGCTACACCACGATGTCGCAGATCACGGGGAATTTGTCCTTCAACATGAGCACGAACGTCTTCAGCGCGTTCGTGCAGGACGACTGGCAGGTCGCGCCGAGCGTGAAGCTGCTCTACGGGGTGCGGTACGATCGCTATCGCTACCCGACGGGCATCGCCGACGCGCCGCTGGCGCAGACGCACAACTTCAACATCGACAAGAACAACTTCGGTCCGCGCGTGGGCGTCGCCTGGTCCATGGATGCCCAGACGGTGCTTCGCGCGAGCACGGGCATCATGTTCGACCAGTCGATTCTCGGTCCCTACGAACAGGCGCTGCAGCTCTCCGGATCGCCGCGCGCGCCGGTGTACTCGTTCAACGGCACGTCGCCCGGCGCCCCGGCCTTCCCGGGAACGGCGGCGTCCGGCACGCTGACCCAGCAGTCGCCGTGGGCCGTCGATCCAGCGTTCCAGGTCGGGCACACGTGGCAGAGCAACGCGCAGGTCGAGCGCGCCTTCGGCCGCGACCTCACCGCTTCCATGGGCGTGATGTACGCCAGGGGATCGCAGCTGCCGGTCGTGACGGACGTCAACCTGATCAATCCGATCGGGTCGCTCGCCGACGGGCGTCCGATCTACAGCACGGCGGTGAACGCGGCGACGCGCCTCGATCCGCGCTTCAACCGCATCCTGGAAGCGCAGTCGATCGGCAGCTCCAGCTTCAAGTCGATGACGCTGCAGGCGTCGAAGCGCTTTGCGCAGGGACTGTCGTTCAACGTGCAGTATTCGTTCGGCAAGGGGCTCGACAACACGCCGCTGCTGACGCAGCTCACGGTCCAGTCCGAATCGGGCCGCTCCGATCCGAGCAATCTCGATCGCGACATCGGGCCGAATCCGCTCGACATGCGTCACAGCGTCAACGGGAACATCGTCTACACTTCGACGAGCAACGCTTCCAACGCGATCGTCCGGCACCTGCTGGCCGGCAACGAAATCGGCGTCCTGCTGCAGCTCAACAGCGGCCTGCCGGTGAACATCCCGGCCAACCGCGACCTGAACGGCGACGGCGTGAGCAGCGATCGCCCGATCGGCGTCGATCGCAACTCGCTCTACCTGCCGGTGCGGAAGAACGTCGACCTGCGCTACACCCGGTGGATTCCGGTGCGCGGTTCGGTGCGCGGCGAAATCATCGCGGAGATCAAGAACCTGTTCAACACTCAGCAGCTCGCGGGCATCTCGACGAGCACGGCGGTCGACGCGCTCGGCAATCCGGTCGCGACGATCCCGAGCGACCCTTATCAGTTCCCGAATCCGTCGGGGTACGAGCAGCGCAAGTTCCAGCTGGGGTTCAAAGTGCGATTCTAAGAAGCCTGACGCTCGATAGGGCTTGGGGTTTGGGGCAATTGAGCCCTCAGCCCTCAGCTCTGAGCCCTTTCCGTTATCATCACTCCATGAAGCGCGTCATCCTCTCGTCCTTTCTCTTCCTTTCCGCGCTGATCGCCTTCCCCATCGCCCAAATGCGCGTCGTCCCGCTCGACGAAGGGCAGGGGCACGTCGCGCTCGGGCTCGCGCTGCGTCACCTCGCGAACACCGGCATCTTCATGCAGGCCACCGCGCACCCCGACGACGAGAACAACGGGCTGCTGGTGATGCTGAATCGAGGGCAGGGCTACCGCACGGCGCTCGCGACCGCCACGCGAGGCAACGGCGGGCAGAACGAGATCGGACCGGAGATCTTCGAAGCGCTCGGGATCCTGCGCACCGGCGAGCTCGCCGCATTGCACCGCTTCGACGGCGCCGAGCAGTACTTCACGCGCGCGGTCGACTTCGGCTACTCGTTCAGCATCGAGGAGACGTTCGAGAAGTGGGGACGCGACGAGATCACCGCCGACTACGTGCGGCTGATCCGCATGATTCGCCCGGACGTCATCATCGCGATGCCCCCGACGGGCAACGCCGGCGGACAGCACCACATGGCGTCGGCCGTGATCACGCGCGATGCCTACAAGCTCGCGGGCGACCCGACGAAATTTCCCGAGCAGATCAAAGACGGGCTGCATGCCTGGCAGCCGAAGAAGTTCTACCACAGCGCCGGATTCGGATTCCCCGGCGAGCCCCAGACGCCCGGCAGGATCACGCGCGTCAACTCCGGCGTCTACGACGCGCTACTCGGCAAGACCTACAACGAAATCGGCACCGAGGCGCGGAGCATGCACAAGTGCCAGGGGATGGGACAGCTGCTCGCGCTGCCCACGCCAACCGCGCAGACGTCGTACCAGCTCGTCGAGACCGCGCTGGCGGCGCAGATGCAGAAAGACGAGATGTCGCTGTTCGAGGGCGTCGACAGCAGCATCGCCGGCCTCGCGAAGTACGCCGGCGGGCGCGTGCCCAAGGACCTCGCCGAGGGACTCGCGGTCATTTCCAACGCCGTGCAGGCCGCGCAGAAGAGCTTCGACACCGTGAACGACGAGGCGGCCGTGAAGCCGATCCTCGACGGCCTGTTCGCCGTGCGCGTTCTGCGCCGCGAGCTGCGCACCATGCCGATCGAGGATGCCGGAAAGTACGAGATCGATTTCCGCCTTCGCCAGAAGGAAGGGGAATTCCAGCAGGCGGCCCTTCTCGCGAGCGGCGTGAAGATCGAGGCGCTCGCCGACGATGGCGTGGTCGTGCCGGGACAGGCGGTGAAGGTGAACGTCATCGTCGCCCATCGCGGCGCCGGAGAAGTGGCGATCAAGCAGGTGAAGTTCGACGGCTTCGAGGGCGACCCGGCGTGTGTCATGACGGCGTTCACCGGCGGCGGATTCGGCTTTCCGGGCGGCGGCCGTGGCCGCGGCAGCGCGAGCGTAGCTTTGCCGCAGCCGATGTCGAGCGTCAGGAAAGACCAGGTCGCGCACTGCGAGCCGACGCTGAAGATTCCGGCGGGCGCGCGCGTGACCGAGCCGTATTGGCACCGCAAGGGCGAGGCCGGCCGCTACACGCTCGATGCCGACGCGCCCTTCGGCCTGCCGATGCGGCCGACGCCGTTCTACGTGCAGGTCACGCTGACGCTGCCCGGCGGCGGAGAAGTGACGAGCGGCCTGCCGGTCGAGCAGCGCTACGAAGGCAACATCTTCAGCGGCGAGAAGCGGACCGAGCTGCTCGTGGTGCCGGCGCTGTCGGTGCGCGTGTCGCCGCAGGTCGCCGTCGTTCCGGCCTCGTCGATCCGGTCGACTCCGGCGGCGCCCGGGCGGCGGACCGGTCGTCCCGCGTCTGGTCGAGGTACGACCGGCGCGGGGCGAGGAACGGCGGCGGCGCGTGCCGTGAGCGACGCCCCGACCTCCGAGCGCGACGTGCGCGTGACGGTGGTCAACGACACGCCGGATGCGGCCGACAGCGTCGTTCGGCTCGACGTGCCGCCGGGCTGGACGGCCACGCCGCCCCAGCAGGCGGTGACGTTCACCCGATCGGATGAATCGCAGACCGTCCGCTTTCAAGTGAAGCCGGGGCCGACCACGCCGTCCGGCGAGTTCCACGTGCGCGCGATGGCCACGTCCGGCGGTCAGACCTTCGATCGCGGCTACCAGGTGATCGAGTACCCGCACATCCGCCGGTACCATATCTACGACCAGGCCGACACGACGCTGAAGGTGATCGACGTGCGGACCGAGGCGAACCTGACGATCGGCTACGTGATGGGCGTCGGCGATCAGGTGCCGCCGGCGATCGAGCAGCTCGGCGCCACAGTGCAGATGGTCACGGCCGACGATCTCGCCTGGGGCGACCTCTCCCGGTTCGACGCGATCGTCACCGGCGTGCGCGCGTACGAGCGCCGCGACGATCTGCGCGCCAACAACAGCCGGCTGCTGGAGTACGTCTTCAACGGCGGCACGCTGATCGTGCAATACAACAAGTTCGAGCTCAACGATGCGCAGTACGGCCCGTATCCGGCCAAAGTCAGCGCGAACCGCATCACCGACGAGAACGCCGCCCCGCAGGTCCTGGCGCCCGGCGATCCGCTGCTGACGCGGCCGAACGAGGTGAACGAGGCGACCTGGCGGAACTGGGTCCAGGAGCGCGGCCTGTACTTCCTCGGCGAGAAGGACTCGCGTTACCGCGACCTCCTGCAGTTCGACGACAATTTCACCTACAACAAGGGGCCGAAGACCGGCGCGCTCGTCGAGGCCACCTACGGCAAGGGGCGCTGGGTGTACGTCGCCCTCGGGCTGTGGCGGCAACTGCCCGCCGGCACGGACGGCGCCTACCAAATCCTCGCCAATCTGATCTCACTGGGTAAAGCCCCGGCTTCGCGGTGAAATTGCAGATTGTAGATTTCAGATTGCAGATTAGAATCGCGCAGTCAATCTCCAATCAATCTGAAATCTGAACTCTGAAATCTGCAATCTCATGGAAGTAGCGCTCTCGCCGCTCGAATTTGCACGGCGCACCAGAGCGCTCTATGGAGACCGCGAGGCGCTCGTTGACGGCGCGCTGCGGCTCACTTACGCGCAGTTCTTCGAGCGTTGCGACAAATGGTCGGCGGCGCTGCAGAGCCTCGGCGTCCAGGCCGGCGACCGCGTCGCGTACATCGCGCCGAACACGCACGCGCAGCTCGAGTCGTTCTACGCGGTCCCTCAGATTGGCGCCGTGCTCGTGCCGATCAACTACCGCCTCACGCACGACGACTTCGCGTACATCATCAGTCACTCCGGCGCGACCATCGTCTGTGCCCATGAGGACTACCTGGAGGCGGTCGATCGCGTCAGGGATCAGCTGACCGGGGTCAGGCACTTCGTGGCGCTCGAGGGCGCGCGCGAGGGGTGGCTCGAGTACGAGACGCTGCTCGCCGGGGCGCCGCTGTCGTTCGCGCGGCCGCCGGTTGAAGAAACCGACCTGCTGACGATCAACTACACGAGCGGCACGACCTCGCGCCCGAAGGGCGTGATGATCACGCACCGCAACGCCTACATCAACGTCGTGGGGACGCTGCTGCACGTGCCGATGCGGATGGCGGATCGCTATCTGTGGACGCTGCCGATGTTCCACGCGAACGGCTGGACGTTCGTCTGGAGCGTGACCGCGGTCGGCGGGACGCACGTGTGCCTGCGGAAGGTCGATCCGGTCAACGTGTTCGAGACGATCGAGGCGGAATCCGTGTCCATTCTGTGCGCGGCGCCGACCGTGCTCATCGGCGTCGCCGGCGCGCCCTCCGACGTGCGGTCGCGAGCGCCCCGTGGCGTGCGCGTCATCACCGCGGGCGCCCCGCCGGCGGCCGCCACCATCGAGCGGATCGAAGGGGAGCTCGGGTGGACGATCACGCACGTGTACGGCCTCACCGAAACCGCGCCGTTCATCACCGTCTGCGAGGCGAGGCCGGAGCACGACGCGCTCAGCGCCGCGGACCGGGCGGTCATCAAGGCGCGGCAGGGGGTCGAGCTCATCACCTCGGGCGATCTGCGCGTCGTCGACGAGACCGGCAGAGACGTCCCGCGCGACGGCATGACCGTCGGCGAGATCGTCGTGCGCGGCAATGTCGTGATGAAGGGCTACTACAACGATCCCGAAGCGACCGCCGTCGCGCTGCGCGGCGGCTATTTTCACAGCGGCGACGCCGCGGTCGTGCACCCGGACGGCTACGTCGACATCCGCGATCGGCTGAAGGACGTGATCATCAGCGGCGGCGAGAACATCTCGTCGGTCGAGGTCGAGGGCGAGCTGCTGCGCCACCCCGCGGTGCAGGAAGCCGCCGTCGTCGGACTGGCGGATTCGAAATGGGGGGAGGCGCCGCACGCGTTCGTCGTGCTCAAGCCCGGAGCGGTCGCGACCAGCGATGAGCTGCGCACCTTCGCGCGCGACCGCCTGGCGCACTTCAAGTGCCCGCACAGCTACACGTTCGTCACCGAGCTGCCGAAGACGGCCACCGGCAAGATTCAGAAGTTCGTCCTGCGCGGCCGACGCGCGGCCATCTCCGCGCAGTGACGTGTGCATCCTCGTCCCATGACGTCGCGTTTCGCGCGAGACAGGCCGATTGTTACGATGTTTTGTCGGTGATCGCCTTTTGTTCCCTATCGTTTGGCGCCGCTTGGCTTGTCGGCCGCGCCGCGCGCCACTAGGATCGGACCGGGGGAGCCCTGATGGCGCGAAGACCGGATCGTCGAATCGAACATCTGCTGCGACGAGCCGGGTTTGGTGCGCGCCCCGACGAGCTCGACACCTACGGCGCGATGACGATCCCGCAGGCCGTGGACGCACTCCTCAACTACGACGGCGTCACCGACGACGTCGATGCCTTCATCGGGAAGCCGGGCTACGTCAACACGACGATCCGCGGTCAGTTCGCGCCGCAATCCAACATCGTCGACTCGCGCCAGCGCTGGCTGTTCCGCATGGTGCACAGCGATCGTCCTCTGCAGGAGAAGATGACGCTGTTCTGGCACAACCACTTCGCGACCGGCTACAACAAGATCGCGGGCACGCTCGGAGCGGCCGAAGGCGCGCGCTATCTCGCCGCAAAGCCGTCGGATGGCCCGGGCGGCGTGCGCGGCCAGATCGAGATGCTGCGCGACAACGCGCTGGGCAACTTCCGCGACATCCTCGTCAACATCGCGAAAGACACGGCGATGCTCGTCTGGCTGGACGGCCGGACCAACACCAGGGCGAAGCCGCAGGAGAATTTCGGCCGCGAGATCATGGAGCTGTTCACGGTGGGCGTCGGGAACTACACCGAGTCCGACGTGTACACCGCCGCCCGCGTGTTCACCGGCTGGAACCTGACGCGGCAGGGCGTCGCGGCCGACCCCTCGCAGCATTACGAGTTCATCTACAACGCCGGCCAGCACGAGACCACCGCCAAGACCTTCAGCTTTCCGATCTATGCCGACGGGAGCAGGACGATTCCCGCGCGGGCGGCCGCCGACGGGATGCAGGACGGCCTTGATCTCGTCAACGGCCTTGCGGCCAGCCCGAACACGGCGCGCTACCTGGCGACGAAGCTGTATCGGTTCTTCGTGAGCGAGATCGGCGCCGTCAACGTCACCTTCGTGGATCGCGTCGCGTCGGTTTACCTGCAGAGCGGGTACGACATGAAGGCTGTGATGCGCGAGGTGCTGCTGTCGCCGGAGTTCTGGGACCAGAGCGCGTATTTCGCGCGGTATGCCTGGCCGGTGGAATTCGTCATCCGGGCATTCAAAGACGTTGGCTGGGCCGGCTTCTCGGTGAACGACGCGCTGACGCCGCTGTCGAACATGGGCCAGATCCTCCTGGAGCCGCCCGACGTCAGCGGCTGGGACGCGGGCCAGACATGGTTCGCGACCGGCGCGATGCTCGCGCGGATGAACTTCGCGGCGTCGCTCGCCGCGAACCAGAAGTTCAACCTGGCGACGGCGGTCAAGAACGCGGGCACGGGCAAGACCCCCGAGGCGATGCTGGCGTATTTCATGGACCAGATCGTCACCGCGCCGCCCGACGGCGGCGTCACCAGGGAGCTGTCGACCTACCTGCACGCGACCGGCGCGTGGACCGGCAGCGACACCCAGCTCCAGGCGAAAGCGTCCGGGCTCGTCCACCTCCTCGTCGGATCTCCGGAGTACCAGTTCGTATGAAAGTCACGAGGCGTCAGTTCGTCAAAGGCGGCGTGGCCGCGTTCACGGTGACGTTCGCGGCGCCGGAGTTCCTCTCCGACCTCGCGCGCGCGCAGGGTTCGCACGTGCGCAACCTGGTCGTGTTGTACCTGAGCGGCGGCAACGACGCGCTCAGCATGCTCGTGCCGTACAACGATCCGAGCTACTACAGCCGCCGGCCCACGCTGGCCGTGCCCGCCGGGCAGGTGCTGCAGATCGGCACGGATTCCTCCAAGGTCGCGCTCGGCCTGCATCCGCGGCTCACGGGGCTGAAGCAGATCTTCGACCAGGGGCGCCTGGCGTTCATCCAGCGCACCGGTTACGAGAATCAGAGCCGCTCGCATTTCCAGGGCGTCGACATCTGGTCCACGGCCGACCCGAACAACTCGCAGGGCCTCGGCTGGGTGGGCCGGTATCTCGATTCGCTGCCCTCACCGGTGGATCCGCTCGTCGGATGGAACACCACGGGCAGCCTGCCGCACGTGCTGCGGGCGGGCCACACGGGGGTGCCGGCGATTGCCAGCCCGTCGGGCTACGCCTTTTCGAGTCCGAACTCCGGAGCCGAAGCCACGGCCGAACGGAACACGGCGCTGCGGATTTCGTCGCACGTGCCCTTCGATCGTCCCGAGCTGGCTTTCGTGTACGGCAGCTCGCAAGCGGCGCTGGCCACCCTCGATCGCGTCGCCGGCGTGGCGAGCTACCGGCCGTCACCCGCGTATCCCAACACCGGATTCGCGCAGGCGCTGCAGGCCGTGACCGGCGCCATGAACAAGGGCATCGGCACACGGGTCTTCTACGTCACCACGGGGGGGTTCGACACCCATTCCACGCAGAACGTCAACGCGACCAACGGCGCGTACTACAACCTGATGGCGACGCTCGACAACGGGCTGCTCGCCTTCCACAACGACCTCCAGAACCAGGGGTTGCTCGACGACACGCTCGTCGTCAGCTTCTCCGAGTTCGGCCGCCGCATCAGCGAGAACGGCAGCCAGGGCACGGACCACGGCGCCGCGTCGGTGATGCTGGCCATGGGCGGCAAGGTGAACGGCGGGTTGTACGGCACGGCGCCGAACCTGAGCACCGATCCGAAGAACCCGACGCTCGAAAACAGCGCCGGCGACATTCACTACGAAACCGATTTCCGGTCCGTCTACGCGCAGGTCCTCGACGGCTGGCTGGGCGCCGACTCGGTGAAGCTGCTCGGCGGCAATTTCCGCAAGAGCGGTCTCGGCTTCATCTAGCAGTGACGGACCTGTATGCGTAAGTAAGCGCCTTGACCACGAAGACACGAAGCACGCGAAGCCTCACGAAGAACAACAGGTACAAACCGTGTTTCGTGTTTCTTCGTGGTCTTCGTGCCTTCGTGGTTTGCTTTTGACATGACTGACCAACGCCGGCCACAAATATCTGGCGGACACGGCGTTATAATCCCGGGCCATGATGATCACCCGTCGAGATGCCGTTGCCTCATTCGCGCTGTTGGCCGAGCTCGTCGCGTCCGGCCGTCTCGCCGAGGCGCAGACGCAGGCCGCGCCGGCCTCGCCGCCGGCACCCCGCCGCCCGCCGGTCTTCAAACACGACCTGCCGAATGTGACGATGGATGACTGGGAAGTGACGGCCAGCTGGGTCGACTACGCGCCCGGACGCGTCGGCGCGGCCCATCACCACGCCGGCTTCGTGCTGGCCTACGTCCTCGAGGGCGCCGTCATCGCCAAGGTCTCGGGGCAGGGCGACGAAAAAACGTACACCACCGGGCAGATGTTTTACGAACAGCCCGGCGCGACGCACGAGGTCTCGAAAAACGCGAGCCAGACGCAGCCCGCCAAGCTCCTCGCGATGATCTTCGCGAAGAAGGGCTCGACCCTGACCACGCAGGGTCCCGCCGGTCAAGGCCGCGGCGGCGTGTAGAGCGCCGTGTCGCGGTGGGTCCGACCGGCGCGGCCGAAGATCGCGCCGAGCGCTTCGTCCACCCGTGCATACCGAAAGCGGAAGCCGAGCCGTTCGGCCATCGCCGGCACCGCCCGCTGGCCCGACAGGAGCAACGCGTCCGCCATCTCGCCGAGCAAAAGGCGAAGCGCGAACGCCGGCGCGGGCATGAATGCGGGCCGGTGCATCGCGCGTCCGAGCGCGCGCGCGAAGTCCGCGTTGGTCACCGGCGCGGGCGCGGTGAAGTTGACTGCGCCGCTCACCTTCGGCGTCTGAATGGCCCAGCGGACGAGCGCGATCCAGTCTTCGCGGTGGATCCACGGCCAGAACTGATGTCCCGAACCGACTGGTCCACCCATCCCGAACGTGAACGGCGGGAGCATCTGCGGCAGCGCGCCGCCATCCTTCTCGAGGACGAGTCCGGTCCGAATGCACACCACGCGCGTGCGATCGCTCTCGACGCGCATCGCTTCGGCTTCCCACTGCACACACACCTGCGCGAGGAAGTCGGATCCCGGTGGCGTGTCTTCTGTCGCGATTTCGTCGCCGAGCGGACCGTAACAGCCGACGGCCGATCCGCTGACGAACACGGGCGGGGGAGTGGCGGCGCCGCGCGCCGCGGCGACGAGGCTGCGCGTGGCGTGCACGCGGCTGTCGAGAATCCGTTTCTTTTGCGCGTCGGTCCATCGCTTGCCGGCAATCGACTCGCCCGCGAGGTTGACGATGGCGCCGGCGCCGTCGATTTCGCGGGCCCACGGGCCGGCCTCGCCGTCGGGGGTCCACGAGACCGATCGCCATCGCGCGCCGCCTGGAGGTGCGGAGTGTCCGCGCGTGAGGATCACGACGTCGTGGCCGTCAGCGGCGAGGGCCGAGGCGAGGGGGCGGCCCAGGAATCCGCTGCCGCCGGCGATGACGAGCTTCATGAGCGCTCCTGCGTGTGCCCGGGCGCCGCTTGACAAGCGTGGCGCCGTTTCGGTTAACTAACCAGTTAGTTTCTATGGCTCGCCCCGCCCGCGTCTCTCCCGACGTCATCCTCGCGGCCGCGGCCATCGAATTCGCCGAGCGTGGCTTCGCCGGCGCCCGCGTCGACCGCATCGCCCGCCGCGCCAGGGTCAACAAGGCGATGCTCTACTACCACTTCAAGAGCAAGCAGCGACTGTACCGCACGCTGCTGCGCCGCATGTTCACGCTCGCCGCCGAGCGGCTGCAGGCCGTGGCCGCCGCCGACCTCGCGCCCGCCGACAAGGTGGACCGTGCCATTGCCGGCATGGCCGCGTTCATTCAAGAGCACACGTTCTTTCCCGCGATCATGCTGCGCGAGGTCGCCGAAGGCGGCGCCCACCTCGACCGCGAGACGCTGATGGCGCTCGCCGCCGTGCCGCTCGCCGTCGCCAGCATCGTGCAGGAAGGCGTCGCCGCCGGCACGTTTCGTCCCGTGAACCCGGTGTTCGCGTACTTCAGCATGTTCGCGCCGATCATGTTCTACCTGGCTGGCGCGCCGATCCGTACGGAAATCTCCCACCTGCCAGCCATCGACCTGCGCGCGCTGTCGACCGCCGACTTCGTCGAGCAGGTGCAGGAATCCGCCCGCCGATCGCTCGCCCGCGACGTCGAGGCGCCAGCAAGGTCCACGTCATGATGCTGCATCCTCCAACCCCGCGGGCGGCGCAGATATTCCTCGCCCTCGCCGCCTCTCTCTTGGTCTGCGCGTGCTCGCCGAAGCCGCCCGCCGATCGCGTTCGCGTGTCGGGCCAGATCGAAGCCGCCGACGTGCAGGTGGCGGCCGAGGTCGGCGGGCGGCTGCTCGAGCTTCGCGTCAGCGAAGGCGATCGCGTCAGGGCCGGCGACCTCATCGCGCGTCTCGATACCGCCGACCAGCAGCTCGCGCTCGCGCGCGCGAACGCGGATCGCGATCAGGCCGACGCGCAGCTTCGGCTGCTTCTCGCCGGCGCGCGCGGCGAGGACATTCGTCAGGGGGAAGCACAGGCCGCCACCGCCGACGCCGATGTCCGCGCGGCAGACGCGGAGCTCGCCGCCGCGCAGGCCGACGTCGATCGCTTCGAATCGCTCCTCGCCTCCAGCTCCGGCTCCCGCAAGCAGCGCGACGATGCGGTGACACGGCGGGATGTGGCGGCGGCGCGCGCGCAGGGCGCGCGCGACCGCGTGCGCGCCGCCCGCGAAGGCGTCGCGCGCCTGAAGGCCGGCTCGCGCCGCGAAGAGCTCGACGCCGCGCGTGCGCGGACCGCCGCCGCGGCCGCGCAAATCGCGACGTGGGAGAAGGCGCTCGCCGACGCCACCGTCGCGGCGCCGCTCGCCGGCGTGGTGTCCGAAAAGCTCGCGGAGGTCGGCGAGATCCTGCAGCCGCGCGCGCCGATCGTCGTGATCACGGACCTCGACCACGTCTGGGCGAACGTCTACGTGGACGAACCGACCGTGCCGCGCCTGCGCCTCGGCCAGCCGGCCACCGTGTTCACCGATGCGGGAGGCGCCGGACTCCCCGGCACCGTGAGCTACATCTCGTCGAAGGCCGAGTTCACGCCGCGCAACGTGCAGACCTCCGAAGACCGGTCGAAGCTCGTCTACCGCATCAAGGTGTCGGTGGACAACAGCGGCGGCACGCTCAAGACCGGCATGCCCGTCGAAGCGGACATTCCGCTCACCGACGGCGCCAGGTAACGTCACATGGCCGACGCCATCACGCTCGATCGCGTCACGAAGCGGTACGGCCAGACGACCGCGGTACGCGAGCTCTCGCTGACGGTCGCGCGCGGCGAGATGTTCGGGCTCATCGGTCCCGACGGCGCCGGCAAGACGAGCGTCCTCCAGATCCTCGCCGGCGTGCTCACCGCCGACGCCGGCACCGCCTCCGTCGCCGGCCTCGACGTCATCCGCGATCCCGAGGCGGTAAAGCCGGTCATCGGCTACATGCCGCAAGGCCTCGGCCTCAACCTCTACGATTCGCTCACGGTGGCCGAGAACATCGAGTTCTTTCGCGACCTCCGTCGCGTGCCGCGTGCACGGTACGACGACAACCGCGCGCAGCTGCTCCGGATGACGCGGCTCGCTCCGTTCCTCGACCGGCCTGCCGGAAAGCTCTCGGGAGGGATGCGGCAGAAGCTCGCGCTCATCTGCACGCTCATCCATCTCCCCGACGTGCTCCTGCTCGACGAGCCGACCACGGGCGTCGATCCGGTGTCGCGGCGCGACTTCTGGTCGATCGTCCACACGCTCGTCGTGAGCCGCGGCGTCACCGTGCTGCTCACCACCTCGTACATGGACGAGGCGGAGCGCTGCCATCGCGTGAGCCT
>ORJL010142605.1_pt1 | contig 18039 bp, 17 predicted proteins | sample 1779941 | NCBI WGS metagenome assembly ORJL01 (sample SAMEA104232317, study PRJEB22302) | groundwater metagenome | biome: forest; feature: aquifer; material: groundwater | place: USA | collected 2011-08-07 | depth 5.8 m | reverse complement strand
CAATTCACCCAATCAATTGCGCGGCCCAGAGCAACCCATTTAATATCAATATTATTCTGCTTTTTTAATTCGCAGAACTTTTTCACGCGCGCGGGATCGACAATAAAGTTATCATCCTGGATAACTACAACCTTTACCCCATATTTATCCTCTAGCATCTTCATCTCTTCAATTACCCGTTCGGGAGATTTGGCGCGCCACTTTAAGAAATCCGAAGGAGAACGTGGGTCAAACTGATCCCATTCGTAACAAAAAGTACATGCCGAAGGACAGCCTCTTGAAGTAACCATATCTACAAAAGGCTTCCAATAGGTATGCCCAACATATTTATCCATTGGAAATAAATCATAAGCTGGAAGGGGTAACTTATCTAGATCTGTCATCAGCGGCTTATGCGGCCCCATAACAATCTTTCCGTCAATACGCGAAGTTACTCCGCCTACATTCTTAAGGTCCTGTTTTTTATCTATGGCTTCGATTAAATCTCCAAAAGATTCCTCTTCACCCATGACCACAAAGTCAATCTCAGGATTTTCCTCTAATGTTGGTACAGGCATCGCTGAATACCATAATCCTCCGAGAATGATTTTTGTTTTAGGAAGCGCCTTCTTGATTCCAACGGCTGCATCTTTGAAATGGCGCAAAACACCGTATCCTCCATAACCGTGCAGCTGTTCACCCATTACTACAATGTCTGGATTTCTAGCTTTAACCTGATCAATTAATTCCTCCATAGGAATTTGATCGGCTTTGCCGTCGATTACAGCCACGTCTTTGTAACCTCTTTCACGGACATAAGCTGCCCAGTGCGCGTAGAGTTGATTTGGCGAACGATGTATTCCGTGTGTTGCCCATGCTCCAACTTTCGGCATTACAAATAAAATCTTCATTATAAATCCTCCATTGTTAACGTTATCATTTACGCCTTTTCAACAACCAACACCGCATTGATTCCGCCTCTGCCGCGCGAGATTATCAAAGCCTTATTTATTTTATACTCTCTTGCTTCTTTACCTATATAATTAAGCCCGCCTTGAGCAGGGGTATCTAAGTTTACTGTCGGTGGAACCAAGCTATTCTCCATCGCTAAAATTGTTGTGATTAAATCCACTGCTCCGGAAGCACCAAGAAGATTACCAAACATTGACTTAGGACAACTTACCGGTATATCCTTAACCCTACTGCCAAAGACATTCTTGATCGCTTTCACTTCAGCATCATCCCATAAATCTATACCTAAACCATCTAAGCTTATATAATCTATATCTTCGGCAGATACCTTTGCATCAAGAAGTGCATCTTTTATCGCCCGGGTTAATTCTACCCCGTCTGAAGCGCAATTAATACGATTAACGCCATCACAGGTTGTAGCATATCCTGAAATCAAAGCTGCAATCTTTACCCCGCGCGATCTTGCGCGAGGAATACTCTCCATAACTACAATCCCTGAGCCTTCCCCAATTACACAGCCATCACGCCCTTTATCAAATGGCCTGTAAGCAGCCTTCGGGTCAGAATTATTCTTAGAGAGCGCGCCGTAGGTATTACAACATAGCAATGCATAAGGTGAAACTGGGGCTTCCATCCCGCCGGCTAAAATCATATTTAATTTATTCTTAGCTAAAACTTTTCTGGCATAACCTAAAGCCATCAGAGAGCTAGCCCTGTCACTAACCACAGTCTTAGAAAATCCTTTTATCCCGTAATAAATCGATACTTGGCCTTGAGGCGCAGCAGGAAACCATGCCGAAGCCATATAAGGTGAAACTCCCTCGCGGCCTTCAATGTATAAATCGCGTAGCTCGGTCTCAGCATAAAGCCATCCGCCGATAGCATTCCCTAAAAATATTCCAACTAAGTTCGGGTCTTCATTCTTGATATCAATTCCTGCATCCTGCAAACTCATCTCCGCGGCAATTAAGGCCATATGCGAAAAAGCATCAATCTTCTTGAGAAGCCTCTCTGATATATGGCTATATTTTTCTAGATCATCTATCTGTCCGGCGATACGCGAAGGATACTTAGAAGCATCAAAACGAGTAATCTCTTTAATAAATGAACGGCCGCTCTTAATATTCGCCCAGAACTGGCGCTTGCCTATTCCTGAAGGCGCTACTATTCCAATACCTGTAACAGCAATTTTATCCATTATATCTCCTCAAAACCAAAGACGAATGAATACCCGAGAAACCACTACTAGTTTTTAAAATAAGATCGACTTTCTTTTGTATTGCTTCATTGGGAATATAATACAAGTCACATTGCGGGTCTTTTTCCTCTTGATTGATAGTAGGAGGAAGTATATTCTTTTCAAATATCTGACAGGCAACGGTTAATTCAATCGCGTTAGCTGCAGCCAAAGGATGGCCAATCATAGACTTAAAAGAACTAATCGGTAACTTATAAGCATACTCGCCAAAAATCGCTTTATATGCACTAGTCTCAAATATATCATTCATCCGCGTAGATGAACCGTGCGCATTAATATAATCTATTTCCTTAGGGCTGACCCCTGAATCTTTTAAAGCAAGGCTAATACAAGTCTCCATGGCCCGGCCATCTGAAGGAAGATCGGTCATGTGAAAGGCATTACAGCTTGTGCCAAATCCTAAAACTTCACAATAAATTCTAGCATTGCGCTTTAAAGCATGGTTCAACTCCTCCAAAACCAAAATCCCTGCTCCTTCAGACAATACAAACCCATCGCGTTTATTATCAAAAGGACGAGAAGCCTTTTCCGGTTGATCATTACGCACGGACAAAACACTAACTACATCAAATGCACCAAAGGTAATAGGTGTAATTGGGGCTTCTGCTGCGCCGCAGATCATAATATCCTGCTCGCCATCCTGAATAGTCTCTAAGCCAAAACCCAACGAATCTGTTCCAGCTGTACATCCCGTAGAAAGCGTATTACAGACTCCCTTTAAGCCATATTTAGAAGAGAGCTCGATAGAAGGCGTGTTAAACATAGCTGCATCATAAAGATCAGGCCGGACTAGCTTCGGATCAATCGGCTTTTTACCATCTTCAGTTACCAAAGCAAATTCCTCTTCCATATATTTCGTACCACAGATAGCATTAGCTAAACAAACTCCAATCCGCCGTGGCTCTTCTTTTTTAAGGTCCAAACCGCTGTCTTTAATGGCCATATTGCCTGCTATTACTCCAAACTGCACATACCTATCCATACGCATGGCTTCTTCGTGAGTTAAGCCCAGCTTAAAAGGGTCGAAGTCACGGACCTCAGCGGCAATTTTAGTATTAAAAACTGAAACATCAAAACCATCAACTAATTTTACTCCGGATTTTCCAGATGACATCCCAAGCCATACGGCTTCTTTCCCTATGCCGTTAGGCGAAATCGTTCCAACACCTGTGATAACTACTCTGCGTTTGTTCATAAAATTATCCCTACTCCTCTTCTATTCTCGTAACTTTGAAAACAATATTTCCGCCATCCGGACAAGTTACAGTATCAATTGAATCAGGATTTTCCATAAAGAAAAACTTGGCGCCGAAATTTAAAGCAAAAAGAGCCGGAAACGCAGTATGAAATGCCGCTCCGCAAAAACCTGGAATACATTTTAAACCCTGAGTCTCCCATTTGTCGCCGATTTTGTATCCGAAGGTGCATTTACCTTTTGCCTGAACCACTTCTATAACCATCTTCTTAGGGTTAGGTCCTTTATGATTTGGATCACGCGGAATTACCTGAAGATTGCCTTGTTTATCCAGAATCTCAGCCTTAAATTCAAGTTTACCTCCGTCGGGACAGGTAACTAGAAGAGAACGCTGATTTTCCCTAAAACCGAATTTAGCGCCAAAACTTAAAGCATAAATTACCGGGAATAATGCGTGCGCAAGCCCCAGACAAAAATGTTTTGGGGCATGGGTAAAATCTTCCAAAATTATCTCATCACCCTCTTTATACCCGTGGTAACAAAGGCCAAAAACCCCGGTTACGGTAAGTTTTAACTTAGGGAAAGGAGTATTTACTTCGCTCATTTAATTTAATAATTCCTTTAAGTTATTCAAAAGTTTATCTTTACTTAAAAACTTTCCGCTCTCTTCTACTTGATGCACCATCTCCACTAATCGACTATTAATTGGCGCGCCTAATTTATTCTCTTTAGCTAAATTCACAAATTCACCGTTAATATAATCTATCTCTGAGTTTCGCCCCCTCTTGATACTTTGCAGTATGGACCCATAAAGAGGCGCCTTGCTTAATTTTGCCATTATACCTGAGAATATTTTTGCTGCTTCTTCACTAGGAATTGAAATAAGCTTAGTGATATTTTCTATTGGAAAACCTGGCAAAGAAGATAATTTTATCCCTGCCTTAGATACTATCTCAAATCCCTCTCTCCAAATATTTATACTTACCCGGCTAATCTCAAGATCAGAAAAAGCTTCTTGCATACTCAAACCTAATATTGCGGGAATACAATTATTGGCATTAACGAATATCTTTAGATATTTCATCCCCAAGATATCTTCGCTTAAAAGAGTTGGAAAAGCCTTGTCAAGTGTAGAACCTAAAGATATTACCTTAGCATCAAATTTATCGCCAAAAATACTTCCTAAGATCCAACTTCCTTCGAAATTATGTATTACTTCTCCAGGATTAAGATAAGTAGAACCGAACATCACAATACTAGAGATAATATTATCCTGGGAAAGATACCGGGCAACAATCTTATCTGCCTGAACTCCGTTTTGCGTAGTAAGAATAACTGAATCTTTAATTAAATCTATTTTATCTTTTAACGCTGATTCAATATCCTGCGTTTTAGTTGCAAGAATCAAAACTTCAGGTTTATAAGTAAGCGCCTCTTGGGCTGGTATCTCAACCTTAAAACTGCCTCTTACGCCTGATATTTTAAGGCCTTCTCGATTAATAGCATTGATTGACTCAGGCCGGCCGATTAAAGATACGTCTTCACCTTTTAATTTGAGATAACCTGCGACTAACGCGCCTATTGCGCCTGCTCCGATTACCGCAATTTTCATCTGATAGGCTTGGGGAAACCGTATTTTTTATAGTCAAATCCGGTCTGATCTAAAAGCCTTACCATCATACTATAAAATGGAGATGGTACACCGGAGAAGAATGCGGCCACAACATCCTGCTCTTCTATTTTCGAACCACTTCTTAGCCTGACGTTCTCCTCGGCCATCTTCACTACTGCTTCTTCGGTAATATGCCGGTGAAAGACAGGAATTTTCGAGATAAAGATTCGGAATTTCTCTTCTGTATTAGTATCCCAGTTCATATTTAATAATTTGATAGAGACAACTGATATAGTAAAATTTTACTATCTAGGTAGGATTATTTTATAATTTCCAGGTGCTTATGTCAAGTCAATATTTTAACTAGAGCTTCGGCTATAGCTTTAGTTAAAAAGACTTCATTGCCCACATCATCCCAATGCACAAATACGCTCTCGACAGCAGAAAAACCTTTTTTCTTAAGCAGTGAGTTAATATATTTTGAACATCTTGTAGCACTCTCTTTAAAACTATAAACATAAAAACATATGGCTTTTTTACCAATTGCGTTCTTGGTAAGAAGTAAATACTTCGTAATTGGGGCAGACGGCCTTCCACCCCAGACGGGTATACCCATACAAAGTAAATCATATTCCTTAAGGTCTGATTTTACCGAGGCTAGTTTGACAAACATCGGAAAAAACCTATAAAATATCCGATTTAGTAAATTCTGTTTACCATTCCGATATTCAATCTCAATAACCTTAGCTTCGCCTTTACTGCGTAAAATATCCAGTAGCGTATCTGCTACGCGCGCGGTATTACCATAACGAGAATAATAAGCTATTAGGCTTTTCATTATACCCCCATAAGGAATTAACTGATTTCTTCAATTGGTAAAACAAACGCCTTAACTCCTTCAGAACCAACTTTACTCCTTAAACTCCTGACTCCGGAAAGCATATCTTTAACTTGAGACCCTTCGCAAGCAACATAGATAATATTATTCAGCCCCGGCCAGATATCATTCCCTAAATGGGTTCCGCTTGAAGTGCCTCGGCCAAAAACCTTAGAAACTTTAGTATAGTTTTTTACAATACAACCTTCCAATATCTCCATAACTTCATTATCCAAAGCCTCATTATAAACAAGCATAAACATTTTCATTTTTTGCTTACCCCCGGTAAAGCTGATTTTCTATGGAATACCGCGTAAAGCGTAGGAACAAATAATAAAGTAACAATGGTAGAGACTGACAAGCCGCCAATCATTGTAATACCTAAAGGCTGCCAGACCTCCGATCCTTCACCGCGAGAGATAGCTAAAGGCAAAAGGCCCATAATAGTAGTAATTGTGGTCATAAGTACCGGGCGTAAACGGTCCTTGCCTGCGACTGTTACAGCATCATACATAGAAAAACCGCGCGCGCGTAACATAATAATATAGCTTATTAAAACAATAGCATTATTTACTACTATACCCATGAGCATAACTATACCCAAGAAGGTACTAATGCTTAAAGTGGTTTGAGTTAATACAAAACCCAGGATTACGCCAATAAAAGTAAAAGGTATGGCGAACATAATTATAAAAGGATCCAAGAGCGATTCAAATTGCGCTGCCATAACCATATAAACAAGCGCAATACCTAGGACAAGCAAAAGAGTAAGATCAGTAAAAGCCTTCTTCTGCTCCTCTGCCTCACCTCCAACATTGATCGTAATCCCCGCAGGCAATGTAATCTTGCTAATCTCCCTATTCAAATCCTCGACGATCTTACCCGAAGAACGTTTATAAGCGTTGCATTGGACCCTTACCATTCTTTCGCGGTTTTTACGCTCGATTCTATCAGGCCCACTTGTCTCGTAAATCTTAGCTATATTGCTAAGCTTGATCTGCGTCCTATTAACACCTTGGCGGCTGGCTAAGGCTTCTAACCCTACAAATGGCGTATTATCTTCAGGGAGCGGGGCGACTATAGAAAGGTTCTCTATATCCTCTAGTTTTGTACGAGAAAAATCTTCAAGCCTGACATAAATATCATAAGTCTTTCCCTTTTCGCGATATTTCGTTGCGGTCGAACCTTGAATATAAGTCTTCAAGGTAGCTGTTATGGTACTCATGTCCAAGCCGAGGCTTGCTGCCTTCTCTCTATCCACATCGATCTCTAATTCAGGGCTGTTCGCCTCTCTTGAGATACTGACATCAACGGCACCGGGGATCTTTTCCATAATCGACTTTATCTTCTGCGCCAAAATATTAGTCTGCTCAAAAGAATGGCCAATTATTTCAAGCTGCACTGCCTTTCCGCCTGTACCGGTAATAAGGCGGCCGAGAGGATTACCTGCAGAGATATCCGTCCTTAATACTCCCGGAATAAGTTTAATCCTATCTCTTAATGCCTGTCCTACTTCTCCTACCGAACGTTTTCTATCTTGCTTAGGGACAAGTTTTGCTCCGGCAGAGACTATATGCGTCCCGGAAGAACCACCTATTAATCTACCTACCCCGGTGACCTGTCCGCTTCTGACATAATAATATTTTGCTTCCGAGACATCTCTCTTTAAGATCTCTTCTATCCTTTGTGCTACCTTATCTGACTCCTCAATACGTGTCCCTATAGGCAAATTAATTGTGAGGCGCAAATCACCAGAATCCTCTTCAGGCATAAATTCATTTCCTACAAACGGTATTAGAAATAGACTCAAGATAAAAACAGCAGAAAACCCTATAAGAACTAATTTTTTATGTCTGAGAGAAAAACCTAATGCCCGGCTATAAGAGTTTTCCCAACTCTTAAACCATCTCTCTGAAGTCGCGTAGAACTTTGAGAATAGTTTTGACTTGCCATTTGTATTATCAATACGCAGCCACTTAGCGCAAAGCATAGGAGTAAAACTAGTAGCAGTAAATAAAGAAGCCAGAAGAGTTACAACAATAATTATTGCCAAGCCGCCAAAAATTATCCCCACTACCCCGGGGATGAATAGCATTGGCATAAATACAACTACAGTAGTTAATGTCGATGCTGCTATTGCTAGAAACATCTCTGAAGTCCCAAAAATAGCAGCTTCCGAAGGCCTATTCCCCCTCTCCAGCCTTCTATAAACATTATCTACAACGACAATGGCGTTATCCACAACCATACCAGTAGCAATAGCCAAAGAAGAGAGGCTTATAGTATTAATTGTGCCTTTACTTAAAAATAAATAGATAAAAGCGATTAGTAGAGAGAATGGTATAGTTAAGGCAATAATCAAACTTGGCACTAATGACCGAAGGAAAAACCATACCACTAAAACAACAAGGGCTATACCCAACCAGACTGAAGACTTGAGAGAATCAAGCGAATTTATAATATCTTCAGAGGTATCAAAGATAACATTTACTTTAATATCTGCAGGAAGAGTTTTTACTAACTCATCCATCTTCTTCTTTACTCTCTGTGCAACCTCCACTGTATTCGTTCCACTCTGTTTCTGAACCATCATCATAATTCCAGGATGCTTATTAATACGAACCAGACTGGTAACCTCTTTAAAACTGTCTTCAATCCTAGCAACATCTCTAAGGTATATAGGGTTTCCATTACGCCTGCCTAAGATCAAGAGATTAATCTCTGATGGATCAACAAATTCTCCTGGGATACGTATAAGGTAATCAGTAAGCCCGGTCTTCAAACTACCAACGGGTTGAGTTATGTTTTCTTGTTTTAATTTGTTTTGTATATCCAAGACAGAGAATCCATAGCCTTCCAAACGTTGCCGGTCAATCCAAATATTAACTTGACGTTCCATCCCGCCGCCTTGTATCTGAACCGTACCTACTCCTGGAAGCTGCCTTAAAGCATCCCCAACCCTTTTATCGATTAAGTCATAGAGTTCGGAATATGACTGCTCTGCAGTTATACCAAAATAGACTATAGGTATATTAGCTGTATTAAATTTGAAGATAATAGGATTGTCCATCTCTTCGGGGATATCAGGGAGGAAACGTTTAGCTAAATCAATACGGTCACGAACATCATTAGAGGCTTCGTCAAGATTTGTTCCCCAGACAAATTTCAGCGTGATTAAAGAACTCCCCTCTGAAGAGGTAGAGGTGATTTTCTCCAAACCCGGAGTTGTACCTAATTGGTTCTCGAGTTCTTCAGTTACATTTATCTCTACATCCTCGGACCCTGCCCCAGGATAAGTAGATATTACGCTTATCGAGGGAGGTTCGATCTCAGGCATCATATCAATGCCCAACTTGCTCAAAGAATAAAGAGCCAAAATAATGATTGCGGAAAAAATCATTAAGTTGGTAACCGGCTTCTTTACGCCAAATTCCGGTAAATTCATTATTACTCTACCTCCGGTTCAACTCTCGCACCCTCAAAAAGCACTTGCTGACCGACTACTACCACCAAATCACCTTCTTTTAAACCTTCACGTACCTCATAATAAGAACCCTGACGAATACCGAGTTTTATCTTCTTCATAGAAGCTTTATTATTTTCGGTAACAAATACGTAGTTATCAGGTGCACGGCCGAGAATTGCTTCTTTAAGTATTACCGGAACGTTCTTCCTAACTTCTAACGCTAATTTTACTTTTGCAAACATTCCAGATTTAAGTTGATGATCAAAATTATCCAGAGTTATCTCAATAGGTGCAGTACGTGTAGATAAATCAACAACCGGGCTAACCTTAGTCACTATCCCTTTGAATTCTAGAGACGGATAAGCATCTACGGTAATTATCGCCTCCTGGCCTATATTAACCTTGGGTAAATATTTCTCTGGTATATCTAGATCTATTTTTACCTTATCCATACTTACCACCAATGCTATTGGAGTTTGCGCAGTTACATTTTCTCCGATATCCACATATACCCGGCCCACAATACCAGTTAAAGTGCTTTCTACAGGAGCCTTCTCAAATTTAAGCCCGACTTCATCACGATCAATATAACATATGGCTTCTCCTTTATTAATAGGATCACCATCTTGCTTTACCTTTTCAATAATCTTCCCTTCTACCTTAGGATAAATTATCGCCTCATCTTTAGCTTTAATATCTCCAGTATAATCCAAGGTTTCGTTGAGCTCTTGCAATTGAATCTTATCCACTTTAACCGGGATAGCTTCATCAACGCGGGTTTTTTCCGGCTTGGATTGACACCCGATAATTAAAGTTGTAAATATTACTAAAATTATAAATTTAGAGAACCTCATTAAACTCCTCCCATAGCTTTATCAAACTCTGCTTTTGCTACTGTATAATCGTAGGCAGCCTGATTTTTATTAAATTGTGACACCGCGTATTTTATTTCGGCATTGCTTTTATCCAGGAAACTTAACTCTCCTTGTTTATATTTCTCACTTACGCTTCGATAATTATCCTCATACACCTTAAAATCTGACTGGCTTGATTTAATCATAGCTATAGCGTCCCTCAAACCTAGATAAGCGTCTTTTAATTCTAAGATTATGCTCTTTATCGCTTGCTCCTTAAGCAGCTGCGTCTGCCTTAAATCAATGACCGCCTGTTCTACTTTTGCCTTTGCCCGCCAGCCATCAAATATTGGCCAGGAAAATGTAACCCCTAAAACATTATAATCATTCCAACTCTTGGTATTAATTGTGGTAGTTACCGCGTGCGATCTGCTGTAATAATCCCAAGACGCATAAATATTTGGACGTGTATCTGCCTTAGCTATTTCTATAGAACTTTTATCTGCTTTAAGTTGAGCCGCATACTGCCTTATCTCGGGCCTCTCCTCAAGAGCCTTTAATAAACCTTCATCGTAAGCGATCTCCCGGTTTTCATAATTAAATTCCCCAACGGCTATTATATTAACATCTTTCTCCAGGTATAACAAATTATTCAAAACCGCCTGTGCTAGGCTTACCTGATTAAGAGAAGATTCATAAACTTGCTCCAAATCGCCAAGCGATGACTCTGCCTTAAAAACCTCGGATTCTGATACTTCGCCGGCTTTATATCTCTCCTTTATATATCTAAGCTGTTCTTTACCATTATCAAGCATCATCTTATTAAGTTTGGCAAAATCTTGAGCTAATAAAAGCGTAAACAACCCCTTTTTTACATTTAGAGCCGTCTCTATTTTTGCCTTATCCAGAAGCGCCTTGGTAACTTCAAATTTGTACCCATTATATTTTATTGTATTAAAAGTTTTTCCTCCGGTATAGAGATTCTGTTTTAGATCCATCTGCGAACTGGTCTGACTTATATCTTTAGAGTAATACCCACTTGTATATGTCCAACCGCCAGTAAATGTTACGGCGGGAAAAAGATCTGCGTGACTCTCCGCTATCTTTACTTTAGCCTTTTTTAAATCCCCCTCCTTAAGAAGTATGCCACGGTTGTCTCTTAGGGCAATTACCAGCGCTTCATCTAAAGAGATATTTACCTCTTCAGCCTTAGCAAAAGTAATAAAAAGAAAAACTGATAATATTGTAAAAAAACAAATTTTTTTCACACTATTCTCCAGATAATACATCCCTGATACGCATAAGAATACGCAAATAATCTTGACGGTCCTGTTCGGAAATCTTACTAAATATGCTAATCACCATCTTGCGTCTTTCGTGAACCAGTTTTTTCATTAAAGCCAGACCTTTTGGGGTTATCTTTATTTTAATAATACGACGGTCCTCTTGATCAAAGACCCTAAAAACATAACCTGATTTAACCAACCTATCCACAATTCCTGTTGTTGCAGCAGTACTCACGTTCATAAAATTAGCGATATCTGTCATCTTAACTATTTCTTGTGAATTCAGATACTGTAATATTAATACCTGGGGCATAGTAACTAGGCCTTTATATATCTCCTTAGGCTGCACGCGGGCAAACTCTCGCATAAGTACTGGCATGATCTCATTTAATTTGTCGGCAAAATCAGGTAAAGAGACAAAGGACATATTTAATCCCCCTTATTATTAACTATGTTAAATATCAGTAACATTAATAATATGCCATATAAATCTGTTTATGTCAAGATAATAGTAGGTTCTTTAAGTTTTAAAGGTTTTTAATTAAACTGGAGAGGAATTGAGACTCGGCTTCAAGCATTTTAAGATTATGCTCTAAAATACGGGATAAGGAAGAATACTTCTTATTTGTTTTGGATTTAGACATTTGGATCAAACCAAGTGATATTTTATTTAAAATACCGAGCCGCGCGCGCAGCCTACGCTGGGCAGATAAAGGTTTTAAATAATGCAGAAAATAGAGGCTTAAATCTAAGCTAAATTGCGGACGCTTAAGTTCTAATATACTCCTGCTCAATAATTCATTAAAACGATTTTTCCCTTTGGCAGTTAAGGTATAAACAATACGTTTAGGCCTCTTGCCAATCTTCTCTATCTTCTTGGCTATCAAGCCTTTTCGTTCCAAAACTTCTAATGGATAATATATGGACTTAAGCTGGATCCCAGCAAACAAAAAAAGTATTTGCTTAACCTTAACTTTGATATCATAGCCATGTTTAGGGCCCTCGCGTAAAAGCCCTAATAATAATAACTCCTGCTCAATCATGCTATGATTCCCATACTACGGAATTTTTGATACCTAGATTCAAGAAGGGCTTCTTTCTTAAGGCTTTTTAATTCCTTAATATCCCTAACAAGCACTTCTTTGACATTCTGTGCAGTCTTTTCGGGATCACGATGCGCGCCGCCAAAAGGCTCAGGAATTATCGCATCTATAACCTTAAGCTTAATAAGATCCTCTCCGGTTAGCTTTAAGACCGCTGCTGCCTCTGGGGCCTTTGAACCATCCTTCCACAAAATAGCAGCGCAACCTTCAGGAGATATAACTGAATAATATGAATTTTCCAATATATAAACACGGTCTGCAACTCCCACCCCAAGCGCTCCTCCTGATCCTCCTTCACCGATAACTATAGAAATAATTGGTGTAGCAATCGAGGCCATATCTCTTAGGTTTGTAGCAATTGCCTGAGATTGACCACGCTCCTCTGCACCTATACCCGGATAAGCACCTGGAGTATCAATAAAGATTACAACTGGCAAATTAAATTCCTCGGCTAATTGCATCATCCTTAGAGCCTTACGGTATCCTTCGGGATGAGCACAACCAAAATTACGTTTAAGGTTCTCTTTTGTGTCCCGGCCTTTTTGATGCCCTATAACTATAATCTTTTGCTTATCTAATTTAGCAAATCCAGAAACAATGGCCTTATCATCGGAGAAAAGCCTATCTCCATGAACCTCTACAAAATCTGTCATTAAAAAGTTAATATAATCTAGTGTGTATGGCCTTTGCGGGTGCCGCGCGAGCTGAACCCTTTGCCAAGGAGTAAGATTGACATAGGTATCTTTCTTAAGATGCTCTAGCTTATCTTCTAACCTTTTGACTTCAGAAGAAAGATCAATCTTTTTATCCGCGATAAAATGTTTGAGCTCATGGATTTTCTTCTCAAGTTCAACTATAGGTTTCTCAAAATCAAGTCCAGCCATAGGGAAATTTGGTTTTAGTCAACAATAACCACTTCTGTACCGATAGGGATAATGGTATAAAGTTCCTCGACGTCAGGATTACTCAAACGTACACACCCCTGAGTGACCTGTCGCCCAAGATTTTGAGGTTCGGTTGTACCATGTAGGCCATAGCTCGGCAGGTCAATACCCAACCAGCGCGAACCTAAAACATTCTCCGCACTGCCCGGAGGGACAACTGCGCCTGACTTATACCAGGTGGGGTTAATTAATTTAGAGGTAATTTTAAAACTCCCAACAGGAGTACAATTATTCTTACCCGTAGATACAATATAGGTTTTTATAATTTCCTCACCGCTCTTAAGAATCAAAATGTTTTGAGACTTATCTACAAGTATACTAAAAGGCTCTGTCCAGACTTTTATCTTCTTACCCGGTATGATCTTATCACCACTTAAATTATTGCTCTTTTTGATTAAATCGGTCGTCGTCTTAAATTCACGCGCGATTTTAGCTAGTGTATCTCCGGGCTTAATTGCATAAAGCACGCTCTTAGAAGTTATAACTGGGGAAAAGAGTAATTTTATATTTATATCATCTATTTTCTTCTGCCAACTCATTACCTCTTTAGAATTCGAAAAATCATTTACTAATTGTTGATATGTATTCTTAAGGTTCACCAAATCTCCCTTAGCCTGTAAATCCTTAGCTTTATTTAAGAGTGTTGAAGCAGAGACCGCTCCACCTACACCCTGTGAAGAAATACTGCCCTTATTCAATCTAAACAAGAACATCAGGATAATAATTAGAGCTAATATTATTATAATCGCGGATATAACAGGAATCCTTCTAGCCAATTCAATACCCCCTATCTAGCTAAAATCGCTATAGAAACACCTAAGACAAAACCTGCAATGACCTCAATTGGAGTATGGCCGACTAGCTCACGCAGTCGGCCTTCTGGTACTTTACCCTTCCAATAAATATCTTCGGTTATTTTATTTAAAATCCGTGCTTGTTTTCCGGTTGCCCGACGCACACCTTGGGCGTCAAACATAACTACAATGGCAAAAGCCGCTGCCAAAGCAAAATAAGGGCTATTAAAACCATACTCAAAACCCATTGCTGAAGCTAAACAAGAAGCTCCTGCGACATGAGATGATGGCATTCCACCCGTACCGATAATCCAGCGAAAATCAAACTTCCTCTGACTAATCGCGCCTGTAAACACCTTAATAGCCTGGGCGATCAACCAGGCAGAGATTGTGGTCATAAAGATCTTGTTCTGGGAGATCTGAATAAAGATTTCTTTCATATTATTTACTCGGAGCCGGTACTACCTCTATTTTTACCTTAGAAAGAGCTGTACTCTGCCCAGACTTAATCAAGAACCCTCGGTTGCCTGCTGATTTCTTCAACCTCTTTAACTCCTGGATAATTTCCTTAAGTTCAGAGATAGAGGTTAGTGTTGATTTAAAAACCTCATTTTCTTCGGTAAGCTTAATTTTATCTTCTGAAAGCGTGCTATTTTCTGCTTTTAAGACGGAGACTCGAGAATTCAACTCTTCGAATCTCTTTTCTGAAAGTCTCAAGTCTAAAAATGACTTATTTAATCTCTTATGGGCAGCATGCAAAATACTCTTTAAGCTATTGTTTTCCAGCTTAAGTTTCTCCAGTGCATTTCTTTCTTTCTCAAGCTCTTGCAATAGGTTTTGCTTCTGACTTTCAAGATCCCTAATATTCCCTTTTAAATAAGAGATATACCTAAAGGTCGCAAAAACCAGAGTGCTGGCCAACAAAAGAATTAATATATTCTTAATAAACTTCTTGTTCATAGCTTAATATTATATAATCTAGGGCCTAAATTGCAAGCCTTTTCTTGGTGGTAAAGACTACATTTAAATATATTATGGTTAGATTTCTCCTCTTCTTACGTCTATTATGTTAGGAGGAAAAAGATGATCGCAAAAGTCTTAAGCTTCGGCTTGCAGGGCATTGAGGCATATCCTATAGAGATTGAGGTTGACGTCTCGCGAGGGCTACCAGTAGTAAATGTAGTGGGTTTACCGGATTCAGCAGTGAGAGAAAGTCGGGAGAGAGTTAAATCCGCGATTAAAAACTCTGGGTTTGACTGGCCAGCGGAAAGAATAACCATAAGTTTAGCGCCTTCAGGGATACGCAAGGAGGGTTCTTGCTTTGACCTGGGGATAGCCTTGGGAATACTTTATGCCACAGAACAAATTGGAGGATCAAATCTAAACAATTACTTTATCCTAGGCGAGCTTTCCCTAGATGGCCAATTACGTCCAGGGCGAGGAATCCTTCCTATTGCCATGGAAATAGCTAATTTTAAAACAAACAATATTATTATACCCTATGGAAACGCCAGAGAAGCAGCAGTTGTCTCCAGAGTTAACGTATTCCCGCTTAAAACATTAAGGGAGGCCGTAGAATTCTTGAATAATCCCCAAATGCTACCTTTCAAGGTAGATTTAGAAGGCTTGTTTAAAGAAAACAATCGTTATAATATCGATTTTTCAGAGGTAAAAGGACAGTACCTGGCTAAGCGAGCACTCGAAGTAGCTGTAGCCGGAGGACACAATATCGCCATGATTGGGCCTCCGGGGAGTGGAAAGACTATGCTTGCCAAAAGAATACCTACCATTATGCCGGAACTTACCTTAGAAGAATCGCTAGAGATAACTAAAATACATTCAGTAACTGGAAATCTAACAAATCAAGAAGGAATTATATCTACCCGGCCGTTTCGCGCTCCTCATCATAGCATATCAAGCATAGCCTTAGTAGGAGGCGGGCCATTACCTCTTCCCGGAGAGATAAGCTTAGCGCATCGAGGCGTATTGTTCTTAGATGAACTCCCGGAATTTCAACGCGCAAGCTTAGAGGCCCTGCGTCAACCTTTAGAGGATGGTAGAATAAATGTCTGTCGCATCAGAAAAAACCAAACCTTCCCTGCTTCTTTTATCCTTAGTGTAGCTTTTAACCCCTGCCCCTGCGGATATTTTGGAGACCTCCAGAAGACTTGTCATTGCAATACCACAAAGATAGAAAATTATATGGGGAAAATATCCGGCCCATTATTAGACCGGATTGATATCCATATTGAATTACCCAGGGTTAAATATAGAGAGTTAGCTGAAACCAAAGAAGCAGAAGCGTCAGTAACAATAAAAAATAGGGTTGAGACGGCCCGCGCTATTCAGAGAGAACGCTTTAAAGATGAAAAAGAACGGATTTTTTATAACTCTCAGATGAATAATAAACTTATCAAGAAATATTGCTTTTTAGGAAACGAAGAAAAAGACCTGTTACGCTTAGCCTTAACTGAATTAGGATTGTCAGCAAGGGCTTATGACAAAATTATCAAGATATCGAGAACAATTGCGGATTTAGCAACTTCAGATGATATAAAATCAGAGCATCTGTCGGAGGCGATACAATATCGCTCACTAGATAGGCAAATAAATTAAGCTACTCTTTTCTTCCCGAAGCCTTCTTTAACTCCTCGAGAAAACTCTTATCAACTTTACACCCCAACCTTTCTGCATTATGTACATCCTGCCAAGCACTGGTATATTCCTTTTTTAAGAGATAGGCTACCGCCCTATTATAGTATGCTTCGCCATGTTGAGGATTAATCCTTAGCGCCTTATTATAGCAGTCAAATGCCTGAGTAAAATTACCATTGCCAGCATAGACATTCCCTAAATTAACGTAAAGTGCAAAATCGCTAGGGTCAAGATGCAGGGCCCTACCAAAATCAACGATTGCTTGGTTAAAGTTCCCCTCCAGGGCATTTGCAGATCCTCGATTTTGGTATGCTGTTTTATTGTATGGTTGGTTAACTAAAACATCGCTCCATAAAGTTACGCCGTTTTTCCAAATCTTACATCTACTCCAAGTTAATAGCCCTAAAATACCTACTGTTACTATTAAAGCCATTATAAGGAAAATCCGTAAAGATTTAGCATATTTTATTTCTTTTGAGTATAGCCAAATAAATCCTTCTGCCAAAATATAAAATATTCCAACCGAAGCTAAATAAACATAACGATCAGCTACTAGCGTTTCAGCATTTGGTATAATTCTCTGAAGGAGTGGGATTAAACTAAACAAAAACAGGCCACCAGCGAAAATAATTTTCCTGGTAAACCTACCTGAAATTAAGACAACTGCGCATAAACTAAGTGTCAGAATAAAAGGGAATAAATATATTGCTACATCCTTCATGCCATAATAGGGGTACAGGCATGAAAGTCCAAGTGGCCAAAATATCTTATATAAATAAAAAATGATACCGTAGGAAGCAACCATAAATAAGTTTATTAAATTATACGAGTTTCCCTCCCGGATAATCATTGAGGGATGCGAGTTCGAAACTACAATCAGACCGAAAATAAAAGCTATAATAAAGAAGGGGATTTTTTCAATCAACACGATTTTATTAATCTTTCTACAGGAAAAATAATCTAGCATAAGCAAAATTAATGGTAATGTTACCGCCATTGATTTTGATAAAATTGCCAAAATAAATAAACCCAGCGAAAAATAGT
>ORJL010626933.1_pt1 | contig 18042 bp, 21 predicted proteins | sample 1779941 | NCBI WGS metagenome assembly ORJL01 (sample SAMEA104232317, study PRJEB22302) | groundwater metagenome | biome: forest; feature: aquifer; material: groundwater | place: USA | collected 2011-08-07 | depth 5.8 m | reverse complement strand
CCGGCAGCAGGCTGGCGGCGACCGCATCCCTCAGCATCAACGCATGCGAGACGTTATTGATGTCCTCCGAGGTACAGCCGAAATGGATGAACTCGCTGACCCGCATGACCTCGGCGTTGCCTGCCAGGCGCTGCTTGAGCCAATATTCCATGGCCTTGACATCGTGATTGGTGCGCGCCTCGATGGTCTTGATCGCCTCGGCATCCGCTACCGAGAACCCGGCCATCACCGAGTCCAGCTCCGCGATCGTCGGTGCCGAAAATGGCGGACATTCGCCGATTTCATCGCAGGCGGCGAGCGCCTTGAGCCATTCGATCTCGACGCGTACGCGATTACGTATCAGTCCGTATTCCGAGAAGTGGTGCCGGAGTCCGTCGAGTTTTGCGGCATAGCGCCCATCGAGCGGCGAGAGAGCGGTGAGAGCGTTGAGTGTCATGGGCCGGGACGGTAAAGGGCGACGCGCTTAAGCGCCGGTGCGGCGGCAATTTTAACATGGGGCATCGGCATCCCTTTTGCAGTGCCGGCATCGGGTGCGGTGGGCGTGCTATAGTTTTTTCACCCCACGATCCCGTCAGTAGTGATGAACCCATGAAACTTATCGCCTCCCCCACCAGCCCCTATGTCCGCAAGATACGCATCGTTCTGGCGGAAAAGAAGATCGATTGCGAGCTGGTTCTCGATTCGCCGTGGGTGGAGGGCAACCAGGTTTCGCGGCACAATCCGCTCGGGAAAATCCCCGTGCTGATACTCGATGACGACAGCTCGATCTACGATTCCCGGGTGATTGCGGAATACCTTGATGCCGTTGCTCCGAACAATCGACTGATTCCCGTGTCCGGACGCGAACGGATCAGCGTCAAGCGCTGGGAGGCATTGGCGGATGGTCTGCTCGACGCCGCGGTGGCGGCCTTCCTTGAAGCCAAGCGTCCGGACGGCGAACGTAGCCGGTCGTGGATCGAACGGCAGCGCGGCAAGGTCGAGTTGGCGCTGAAGGCCATGTCGGAGGAGCTGGGAGAGCAGTCCTGGTGTCACGGCACCGGCCTCTCCCTGGCGGACATTGCCGTTGGTTGTGCGCTGGGCTATGTTTCCTTCCGGCTGGGGGATATTCCGTGGCCGCGGCAGTATCCCAATCTATCGGCGCTTTACGACAGGCTCATGCAGCGCCCGGCATTCGCCGAAACCGTACCGAAGGCTTAGTCGGCGCCGTCGGCCCCGGCTTCCGCCGCGGTGCCGTCCAGTCGGGCGATCAGGCGCGGCAGCAGGTTCTTCTCCGCCTGATGGGTGAGCTCTCCCATCAACTGGTCGGCCAGGCCGTCGGTGACCTTGAGCACGGCGTGCGGCAATTCCTGTTCGAGCCAGCGTGACAGTTCCTCGCGCAAGGCGTCCAGGTGTTCCTGCATGTGGGGCGGCGCCGTTGCCAGCGCGGCCTCGTGTTCCGTGACGATTTCGGTAAGGACCGGCAAATCGTCATCGGGCGGCGGCATCGGAGCGGGTACCGGCGGCGAACCGGCGACATAGCTCCGGTGGCGTCGTATCAGGGCGTCGGCCTTCTGCAGCAGATCCGTGGTGTTGTCTTCGGCCATTTACCCCAGCCCTTGCGCAATGTCGCGGGCATCGAGCGGATAGCCGCGTTCGCGATAGAAACGGAAACGGTCGCGTCCCGGCAGCCTGTCGGCATCGTCGATGCTGACGATCTCGACCAGTTGCTCGAAGCGACTGAAGCCGGGCGGAACCTCATCCGACAGATTCAACAGGCATTCGTCATGAAGGGGACGGTCGAGCGTGGCGGTAAGCACGATCGGTGTTTCCGCGGCCAGTGCGTCATCGGCATGGCAATGCGGCGTAAAGCCGGTCGCCGGATGCGTCCATAGCAGACGGTCCAGTCGCTCGCCCTCGCCGCTTTCCGGCGCGTAGACGAGCACCTTTTTGCCCAGCCTGCAGGCGCCATCCAGCCAGGCGGCGACCGCCAGCAGGCGGTCACTGGCGCCGTGGAGAAAGGTAATCTGCGTCATCCCCGCTTGCTCTTGCCGGTCGGTTTGCCGCTGTCGCGGGCCCGATCCATCAGGAAATGGCTGAGCAGGGGAACCGGACGTCCGGTCGCTCCCTTTTCCTTGCCGGAGCGCCAGGCAGTGCCGGCGATGTCGAGATGGGCCCAGTGGTACTTTTCGCTGAATCTGGCGAGGAAGCACGCCGCCGTAATGGTCCCGGCCGCCCGGCCGCCGATGTTGGCCATGTCGGCGAAGTTGCTCTTCAGTTGTTCCTGATAGTCGTCCCACAGGGGCAGTTGCCAGGCCCGGTCGTAGGCATCATGTCCGGCGTCGAGCAACTCCTTCGCGATGCCATCATGGTTGGCGAGCAGGCCGGTCGTGACGTGGCCGAGGGCGATCACGCAGGCACCGGTCAGTGTCGCGATATCCACTACGCATGCCGGATCGAAGCGCTCGACATAGGTCAGTGCATCGCACAGAATGAGGCGGCCTTCGGCGTCGGTGTTCAGGATCTCGACCGTTTGACCGGACATCGAAGTGACAATGTCGCCCGGCTTGGTGGCGCTGCCGCCAGGCATGTTCTCGGTGGAAGGGATCACGCCGACGATATTGAGCGGCAGCTTCATCATGGCCGCGGCCTTGAGCGTTCCCAGCACGCTGGCGGCGCCGCACATGTCGTACTTCATTTCGTCCATCTCCAGTCCTGGCTTGAGCGAAATGCCACCCGAGTCGAAGGTGATGCCCTTGCCGACCAGGACCACCGGCTTGGCTCCGGCGGTGCCGCCGGCATGGCGCAGGACGATGAATTTCGGAGGCTCGTGCGAGCCCCGGGCGACCGAGAGCAGGGTGTTCATGCCAAGCTTTTCCATGTCGGCGCGCTCGAGGATGTCCACGCCGAGCTGGTGCGACTGGGCGAGTTGTCTGGCCTGCTCGGCCAGGTAGGCCGGAGTGCAGATATTGCCGGGCAGGTTACCGAGATCCTTGGCCAGTTCGACGCCGGCGGCTATTGCCAGGCCCTCGGCCAGGGCATCTTCGGCAGCCGCGAGTTCGTTGCGACGGGTGACGCAGAAGGTCAGCTTGCGCAACGGGCGGCGCACTTCATCCTTTTTCGACTTGAGGCGATCGAATCGGTACAGGGCCTCCTGGACGATCAGGGCGGCTTGTCGAATCTTCCAGGTGACGTCGCGTTTCTTGACCGGGAGTTCGGTCAGGTAAACCGTGCCATCGAAGCCGCCGGTCTCGTTGAGTTGGCGAACCGCGGTGGACAGCGCGGAACGGTACTCTTTTTCGCGAAAATCCCGTTCCTTGCCAAGTCCCACCAGCAGGATGCGGTCAGCCTCGACGCCGGGAACGCCATGCAGCAGCAAGGTGGAACCGGATTTTCCTTCCATGTCGCCGCGCCGCAGAATATCGCTAAGAAACTGGTGAGCCGCGTTATCGACGACCTCCGCCGCCGCGGAAAGCTTTCTCGGTTCGAATACGCCGACGACCACGCAAGCCGTGCGCTGCTTCTCCGGGCTTCCGCTTTTTATGCTAAATTCCAAAATGCTCTCCTTTTGGGACGCGGGGATTGTGGGAAATTGTCCTGTTTCGACCATTTTTCCTCAATAGCGTGATTATTCCCCAAGTTTTCTCCAAAAGTCAAAACTGCCCCGATCTCCACCATGATTTTTCAGCGCGCCGCAATTCGGGAATTCACTCATACGGCGGCCGGTGTGTTCGTCGCGCTCTTTGCGATTCTGATGACCACCCAGTTGATTCGCCTGCTGGGCGATGCGGCGGGGGGCCGGCTGGCGTCGGAGGCTGTGATTGCCCTGCTTGGCTTTCGTGCCATCACCTATTTGCCGGTACTGCTGTCGCTGACCGTCTTCGTTGCCGTGCTGCTGACCCTTTCGCGCTGGTATCGCGATTCCGAAATGGTGGTCTGGCTGTCATCCGGCATTCCCTTGACCGCATGGGTGAGGCCGGTGCTGAAGTTTGCGTTGCCGCCGGTGATCGTGATCGCCGTTCTGTCGCTGTTGCTGGCACCATGGGCCACGCAGAAAAGCGAGGCATATCGGCAGACCATGGATCAGCGCGACGACGTCGCGCGAGTGTCGCCCGGGGCATTCAACGAGTCGAGCGCCGCCGACCGGGTATTTTTCGTCGAAAGCATGGCCGGCGAGGATGGCAAGGTCAAGAACGTATTCATCAGCTCCATTCAGCAGGGTCGGCTCGGGGTCATGGCGACGGCGCAGGGCCATACCGAAACCCTGCCCAACGGCGATCGCTTTCTGGTGCTTGATCGTGGCCGGCGCTATGAGGGCACGGCCGGAACCGCCGAATACCGGGTGATGGAGTTCGATCGGTATTCGGTGCGGATCGAGACCAAGGAGGCGCGCGGCTTCGAGGATTCGCCGCGGACCAAGCCCGTGTGGGACCTGGTGCGGGACAGGACGCCGATAAACATGGCGGAACTCCTTTGGCGCCTCGGACTGCCCCTGGCGGCCTTGAACCTGGTGGTGCTGGCGATTCCGCTTGCTTTCGTCAATCCGCGGGCCGGACGCACCAACAACCTGATTTTTGCCTTGCTCACCTACATGATTTACAGCAATTTGCTCAGCGTCAGCCAGGCCTGGGTTGCCCAGGGAAAATTGCAGTTCGAAATCGGCGTCTGGGCCGTGCATGTCGGCATGTTCCTGCTGCTGATCGTGCTTTTCTTTCGCAGGCAGAATCCGCTTGCCTGGGGAAAACTGCGGTGGCGCTGAAAATCTACGAGCGCCATCTGGCGCGCGAGATCTATTCGACCACCGGGCTGGTGCTGTTGGCCTTCCTGATGCTCTTTGCCTTCTTCGACCTGATCCATCAGCTTGAAAGCATAGGCAAGGGCGGCTACCAGATACAGCATGCCATGGCCTACGTGGCGCTGACATTGCCGGGACGACTGTATGAACTGTTTCCGATCGGTGTGCTGATCGGCACTCTCTACGCGCTGACCGTGCTTGCCCGCCACTCGGAGATCACCGTGCTGCGCGCCGCCGGCCTGTCGACCCGGGACCTGCTGCTGACTCTGGGCAAGATCGGGCTGGTGTTTGCCGCGCTGACCCTGCTCGTCGGGGAGCTGATTGCCCCGCCCGCCGAGCGTGCCGCCCAGCAGCTCAGGTTGCGGGCGATGGGATCGCTGGTGGCCCAGGAGTTCCGTTCCGGGCTCTGGGTCAGGGACGAGCGCTCCTTCGTCAACGTGCGCGAGGTACTGCCGGATGCTTCCTTGCAGACCGTGCGCGTCTTTGAGTTCGACGACCGGTTCCAACTGCTGTCGATCAGCGAGGCCGAGCGCGGACGCTATCTCAAGGATGGTGCCTGGATGCTCGACGGGGTGGTGCGCACGGTGTTTTCCGGGGACTCCGCCCGGGTCGAACGGTTTCGGGAAATGACCTGGAAATCCGCGCTCAACCCGGATTTGCTGGCGGTTCTGCTGGTCGTCCCGGAACGCATGTCGTTGGTGAACCTGTACCTGTTCATCCGCCATTTGAGCGGAAACCAGCAGAAGACCGAGCGCTACGATATCGCGATGTGGAAGAAGCTGGTCTATCCGCTGGCGGCGTTGGTGATGATGGCCTTGGCGTTGCCGTTTGCCTACATGCAGGATCGCATGGGCGCCGTCAGCATTCGCGTCTTCGCCGGGATCATGCTGGGCATCGGCTTCCATATGCTGAACGGCTTGTTTTCCAGCCTCGGCGTGATAAACAGCTGGCAGCCGTTCTTTTCGGCAATAACGCCGAGCGTGCTGTTTCTCGTGACTGCTTCCCTGATGCTGTGGTGGGTGGAGCGGCGTTGAGCCGACTAAAGCTGCTTGACTACCAGTCGCGTACCTGCCAGCCGGTCGTGCAGGAATTGACGATCCCGGTCGAACAGCGCCCAGAACAGCCCCACGCCCAGATAGACCAGACTGGGCCATGACAATGCATAGCGCAGAAGCAGGCGGGGCAGGGACGGGCGCTCTCCGCTCGGCGTGGAAATCCGGATTTTCCATGTCTGCATGGCGAGGGTCTGGCCGCCATGGGTCCAGTACCATACGAAATAGCAGCCCAGCACGAGGAAGACGTGGGTCGCAAGAGCCCAGCCAGGCAGCAGGATATTGAACGCCATGCCGAGGGCAAGATGGGGCAGCATGAAGGCTACCGACAGCACGCCCAGCAACAGCAGGCTCTCGTAGACCATGCTGGCGATGCGGCGACGGATGCTGGGAAATTGACCTTCGGGTACGGCCATGCTGGCGATCAACGTGCCGTGGTCGGCGCCACCGGTATCGGCGTCTGCTGCTTTGCCTTCGGCGCGGGCTTGGCGGGAGCGATCGCCGCCTTGGACGGCGCCGGACGCGGCGTGGGTTTCCTCGCCGCCTCGGCTTTCAGACGGGTCTTCTCACTTTCCGGGAGCTCTTTGTACTCCTCCCATTTTTGCTTGACCGCCTGCTTCTGCTCCGGTGGTGCCGTCTTCAACGATTTGTACTGGTCTCGGGCACGCTTGCGCTCATCCGGCGTGAGTTTTGCCCACGCCGTCATCCTGCGCTGCACTCTCGTTTGCTCGTCCGGCGTCAGCGAGGAGTAGCGCTGAGCGATGCCCAGCCACTTCTTGCGCCGAAATCCCTCCATCTGGTTCCACTCGCCGGCAAGCGGCGCCAGAACGCGCTGCTGCTCCGCGCTCAATTCCTTCCATGAGGGTTGCGGCAGGGGCGGGGCTATCGCGGCGTGGCTGAGCGGAGCGGCCAGCCATAATATTACTGCGAGGACGAGTCCGAGCCGCGTTCGAGCCATGCGTGAAAGCCTTTGTCAAGATATGCGGACGGGGGCAGTTCGTCGGCAAGCAGGGCACTGTCGATTTCCTCATACTCCTGGGCCTGTTCAAAGGCGTTCCAGTAGTAAGTCCCCATTGCGCCGATCGTCAGCGCGAGCGCAGCAAGGAGGTTGCGCGCCAGCGGGCCAATGCCGAACTCCACGCCTTGCCCAATGGCGGCGAACTGCAAGCTGCGTAAGGGCATACGCTGTCTGTCAAGCGCGGTTTGGCGAGCCAACTGGAGTCGCACGGCGACCTTTTTGTCGAAACCGTCCAGACCCTTATTGAGGATCTGCCGTGCCTTGTAGCCGAATTCGGTATCCTGGTTCATAGTTCTATGCCCCTTGCTCTGAGCGCCGTAGCCAATGTATGGGTGGCACGCGAGCAATGCGTCTTCACGCTTCCCTCGGTGCACCCCATCGCCGCGGCGGTCTCTGCAATATCCATTTCCTCCCAATAACGCATCAGGAAGGCCTCGCGTTGACGTGGCGGCAGTTTTGCTATCTCTTTTTCAATAATACCAATAAGTTGCGAGCGCTCAACCTGGCGATCCGGCGCCACCAGTCCCTCTGACTCATTTTCGGCCGCGAAAGTTTCAAGGGGATCATGGTCTTCGTCATCCGTCGTCGATAGCGACGAAAACAGGCTCGTCCACAAGGACCTTACCTTGGTGCGTCGATAGCAGTCGCGTATCGCGTTTTGCAGGATTCTTTGGAACAGCATCGGCCATTCGGTCGCCGGACGATCACCGTACTTTTCCGCAAGGCGCATCATCGTGTCCTGGACGATGTCCAGCGCCGTCTCCTCGTTGCGTACGGCGAACATGGCCTGTTTGAATGCGCGGCGCTCGACGCTGGCAAGGAAACTGGACAGTTCAATCCGGGAACTCAGGGAATACTCCTGTTGGCCACATGAGGTTTTTCATTGCGATCTTGGACGGAAACCTTGACCATTCGCGCACGAGACAGTAAGGTTATACGTTTCACTGGAAAAGTGTAACAGGTGTAATCAATGCAGCTAACTGGCGCAGAAATCGTAATCAGGTGCTTGCAGGAAGAGAAGGTCGAATATGTGTTCGGCTATCCCGGCGGCTCGGTGTTGTTCATCTATGACGAACTCTTCAAGCAGGACAAGTTCAAGCACGTCCTGGTGAGGCATGAGCAGGCTGCGGTACATGCGGCGGATGCCTATTCCCGTTCGTCCAACAAGATAGGCGTGTGCATGGTGACTTCCGGACCGGGCGTGACCAACGCCGTCACCGGAATTGCGACCGCGCACATGGACTCGGTGCCCCTGGTCATCATCAGCGGGCAGGTGCCCACGGCCTATATCGGTCAGGATGCCTTCCAGGAATGCGATACCGTGGGCATCACCCGGCCCTGTGTCAAACACAATTTCCTGGTCAAGGATGTCAGGGATCTGGCGGTGACGCTGAAGAAGGCCTTCTATATTGCAAAAACCGGACGTCCCGGTCCTGTTCTGGTGGACATCCCCAAGGACATCACCAACCAGAAATGCGAGTTCGAGTATCCGAAGTCGATTGCCATGCGGTCCTACAGTCCGGTGACCAAGGGTCACAGCGGGCAGATCAAGAAAGCCGTGCAGATGCTGCTGGAGGCGAAGCGGCCGATGATTTATGCCGGCGGCGGGGTCATCCTCTCCGATGCGGCCGACCGGCTGGCAAAGTTGGCGCGCAGCCTGGGCTATCCGGTGACCAACACCCTGATGGGCTTGGGCGGCTATCCTGCCACTGACAAGCAGTCTCTCGGCATGCTGGGCATGCACGGGACCTACGAGGCCAACATGGCCATGCAGCATTGCGATGTGCTGATCGCGGTCGGTGCGCGCTTTGATGATCGCGTGATCGGTAATCCCGCGCACTTCGCCGAGGTTTCGCGCAAGATCATTCACATCGACATAGATCCTTCGTCGATTTCGAAGCGGGTCAAGGTCGATGTACCCATCGTCGGCAACTTGCCGGACGTCCTCGATGAATTGCAGAAGCTGCTCGAAGCCTCGGCGGGGGTGCCCGATCCCAAGGCGCTGGCGGCCTGGTGGAAACAGATCGACGAGTGGCGCGGCAAGAAGTCGCTCAAGTACAAGCAGGGCAAGGAAATCATCATGCCCCAGTACGTGGTCGAGAAACTCTACGAAGTCACCGGCGGCGACGCTTTCGTCACGTCCGACGTGGGCCAGCACCAGATGTGGGCGGCGCAATACTACAAGTTCGACAAACCGCGGCGCTGGATCAATTCAGGCGGTCTCGGCACGATGGGTGTCGGCCTGCCCTATGCGATGGGGGTGCGCTTCGCCAACCCGAAGGCCACCGTGGCCTGCATCACCGGCGAGGCGTCGATCCAGATGAACATTCAGGAGTTGTCGACAGCCAAGCAGTTCCGTCTGCCGATCAAGATCATCAACCTCAACAATCGCTACCTCGGCATGGTGCGGCAGTGGCAGCAGATGTTCCATGGCAACCGCTACTCGGAATCCTATGTCGATGCCTTGCCGGATTTCGTCAAGCTGGCCGAGTCCTACGGGCACGTCGGCATGAAGATCGAGCGTCCGGCGGATGTCGAGCCGGCATTGCGCGAGGCCTTCACCAAGCACAAGAACGATCTCGTCTTCATGGATTTCCTGACAGATCAGACGGCAAACGTCTATCCGATGGTGGCAGCCGGCAAGGGCCTGTCGGAAATGATCCTGGCCGAGGAACTCTGAGCATGCGACACATAATTTCCATACTGATCGAAAACGAAGCGGGTGCGCTTTCGCGCGTTTCCGGTTTGTTCTCCGCCCGCGCCTTCAACATCGAATCGCTGACGGTGGCACCGACCGAGGATGCGTCCCTGTCGCGCATGACCATCGTCAGCACCGGGTCCGACGATGTCATCGAACAGATCACCAAACAGCTCAACAAGCTGATCGACGTGGTCAAGGTGGTCGATCTTTCCGAGGCCGCCCATATCGAGCGCGAGCTGATGCTGGTCAAGGTGCGCGCGGCCGGCAAGGATCGCGAGGAGATGAAGCGCATCGCGGACATCTTCCGTGGCCGCATCATCGACGTCACCGATTCGACCTATGTCATCGAGCTGACGGGCAACGGCGCCAAGCTGGATGCCTTTCTCGAAGCCATCGATCGCGCCCTGATCCTCGAAACCGTCCGTACCGGCGTTTCCGGTATCGGACGTGGCGATCGAATACTCAAAGTCTGATCTCTGAACCCAAGGAAAACGAATGAAAGTTTATTACGACAAGGATGCGGACCTCTCCCTGATCAAGGGCAGGAAGGTGACTATCGTCGGCTATGGCTCGCAGGGCCATGCCCACGCCCAGAATCTCAAGGATTCCGGCGTCAAGGTAACAGTTGGCTTGCGCAAGGGCGGAGCGTCGTGGGACAAGGCCAAAAAGGCCGGTCTCAAGGTGGAAGACGTTGCCAAAGCAGTCAAGGATGCTGACGTGGTGATGATGCTTTTACCCGACGAGACCATTCCCGCCGTTTACTACGGTGAGGTTGAGGCGAACATGAAGAAAGGCGCCGCACTGGCCTTCGCCCATGGCTTCAATGTCCATTACAACCAGGTGATTCCGCGCGCCGACGTGGATGTGATCATGATCGCGCCGAAAGGCCCTGGACATACCGTTCGTTCCGAATATCTGCGCGGCGGCGGGGTTCCTTCGCTGATCGCGATTCATCAGGACAAGTCCGGCAAGGCCAAGGATATCGCCCTGTCCTACGCGGCTGCCAACGGCGGCACCAAAGGCGGCGTGATCGAGACCAACTTCCGCGAGGAAACCGAAACCGATCTGTTCGGTGAGCAGGCAGTTCTCTGCGGCGGTCTGGTCGAATTGATCAAGGCGGGCTACGAGACTCTGACTGACGCGGGCTACGCGCCGGAAATGGCGTATTTCGAGTGCTTGCACGAAGTCAAGCTGATCGTCGATCTGATCTTCGAGGGCGGGATCGCCAACATGAACTACTCGATTTCGAACAATGCCGAGTACGGCGAGTATGTCACCGGTCCGAAGGTGATTGGCGCCGAGGCGCGTGCCGCGATGCAGGAAGCGCTGAAAAATATTCAGACGGGCGAATACGCGAAGCAGTTCATTCTCGAAGGCCGCACCAATTACCCGTCGATGACGGCGCGCCGCCGTTTGACCGCCGCTCACGAGATCGAAGTGGTGGGCGAGCAGCTGCGGGCGATGATGCCCTGGATCAAGAAGAACAAGCTAGTCGACCAATCGAAGAATTGATTTGGGCAGCATCAACCGGCGCGGCAGCGATGCCGCGCTTTTTTTTGCAGTGCCGCTCCGAGTTTGCCTCCGCGCTCCCGGCTTGCCGCGGAACCTTCGCGAGCCGGTAGAATAGCCGGCGTCTCCTTTGCGCCAATTGACCATGCCGGCAATTCCACCCCGCAAGACGCTGATGAATCCCGAGCTGCGTCGGCGCGGAATCTACGTGCTGCCCAATCTGCTGACGACAGCTGCCCTGTTCGCCGGGTTCTATGCCATTGTCCAGGCGATGACCGGCCGTTTTGAAACGGCTGCGATGGCGATTTTCGTCGCCATGGTGTTCGACGGCCTCGATGGCAGGGTGGCTCGCCTTACACGGACCCAGAGCGCCTTCGGCGCCGAGTACGATTCACTGTCGGACATGGTTTCATTCGGCGCCGCGCCGGCTTTGATCGTGTTCGAATGGGCGATGAAGGGAATGGGCAAGTGGGGATGGATAGCGGCCTTCGTCTACTGCGCGGGGGCCGCCTTGCGTCTGGCCCGTTTCAATACCAATATCGGCGTTGTGGACAAGCGCTATTTCCAGGGCCTGCCGAGCCCTGCCGCCGCGGCGCTGGTGGCCGGTTTCGTCTGGATCATCAATGACCTTGAAATCCCGGGGGGCGACGTGCGCTGGTATGCCTTCGCGCTGACGCTGTTTTCGGGCATCACCATGGTCAGCACGCTGCCTTACTGGAGCGGAAAGGACATCAATCTGCGGCGTAGCGTACCCTTCATGGTGCTTCCGGCCATCGTGCTCGGCTATGTGCTGGTATCGTCCTATCCTCCGGGCGTGCTGTTCGCGCTGTTTCTCGCCTACGCCATGTCTGGCTACGTCATGGCCGCATGGAGTTGGCGGGGCCGCAGAAAAACTGTTGCACGCCAGGAATAATGTCTTTATAGTCACAAACATGTTTGCGACAGTCACATTTTCTGTTTTGTTTCTTGCTCTCTCCGGCGCGCTGATCGCGCGCCTGCCGCTGCGTGCGAAGCTGCTTTCGCTGCTGCGCCGCGCGCGCTAAAACACCCCACCCCACAACCCGGTTTTTGATAGTGCCCGCTCCGCAGGGGCGGTGTATCCATTTATTGTTTTTGCTTTCGGCCGTTGCGCGTAACACCGATGGAGTCGGTGTCAGCCTTCACTGAAATTGCATTTCCCCAGGAGATAGCCATGTCCAAGGAACACTTGATCATATTCGATACCACCTTGCGCGACGGTGAGCAGAGCCCCGGCGCATCCATGACCAAGGAAGAAAAACTGCGCATCGCGCGTCAACTGGAGCGGATGCGGGTGGACGTGATCGAAGCGGGATTTCCCGCCGCGTCGAACGGGGATTTCGAAGCCGTCAGGGCGGTGGCCGAATCCATCAAGGACTCCACCGTGGCCGGCTTGTGCCGCGCCTTCGACAAGGATATTGCGCGGGCCCTGGAGGCGGTCAAGCCAGCCCGATCGGGGCGGATTCATACCTTCATCGCGACCAGTCCGATTCACATGGAGAAGAAGCTGCGCATGGCGCCGGATGACGTGCTGCTCGCGGCGCGCCACGCGGTGCGCTTCGCCCGCAACGAGATCGACGATGTCGAGTTTTCCTGCGAGGACGCGGGTCGCTCGGACCTCGACTTCCTCTGCCGCATCATCGAGGCGGTGATCAAGGAAGGCGCGTCGACCATCAATATTCCGGATACGGTCGGTTACAACGTTCCGGAACAGTATGCCGAAAGGATACGGCAACTGCGTACGCGGATCCCGAATTCGGACAAGGTGATCTGGTCGGTGCATTGCCACAACGATCTGGGTCTCGCCGTGGCCAACAGCCTTGCCGCGGTGATGGCCGGTGCGCGGCAGGTCGAATGCACCATCAACGGACTTGGCGAGCGGGCCGGCAATGCCGCACTGGAAGAGATCGTGATGGCGGTGCACACCCGGCAGGACGTGTTCCCCTGCGTGACGCGAATCGATACCACGCAGATCGTGGCGGCATCGAAAATGGTCTCTGGCGTCACCGGGTTTCCGGTGCAGCCGAACAAGGCGATCGTCGGCGCCAACGCCTTCGCCCACGAGTCGGGAATCCACCAGGACGGCGTGCTCAAGCACCGCGAGACCTACGAGATCATGCGTGCCGAGGACGTCGGCTGGAACGCCAACAAGCTGGTGCTGGGCAAGCACTCGGGGCGCACGGCGTTCAAGGCCCGCCTCAAGGAGCTTGGTATCGAAGTCGACAGCGAGCAAGTGCTGAACGCGGCATTCACGCGCTTCAAGGAGCTTGCCGACAAGAAGCACGAGATATTCGACGAGGACCTGAATGCCTTGATGAGCGATGAAATGGTCCTCGCCGACGACGAGCACTACCAGCTCGTGTCGTCGATGTTCCACTCCGAGACGGGCGAAGCGCCGCTGGCCAGATTGACGCTTTCCGCCGGCGGTGCCGAACAGCAGGCGGAGTCGAGCGGCAGCGGACCGGTGGATGCGACCTTCAAGGCGATCGAAAACGTCGCGGCGAGCGGTTCCGAACTGCTGCTCTATTCGGTGAATGCCATTACCACCGGAACCGATGCACAGGGCGAGGTGACGGTGCGGCTGGCGAAGGACGGACGCATCGTGAACGGCCAGGGCGCCGATACGGACATCGTTGTCGCCTCGGCGAAAGCCTATCTCAACGCGCTCAACAAGCTGCGCTCCGGTCAGGAAAAGCTCAATCCCCAGCTGTGACGGATCTTGACGGGGCGGTGATCCTGGCATAGCCGAGGCAGCCGGCGAACAGCAGTGTCGCCAGGACCGTTTCGGCCAATGCCAGGGCCTGGCTTGCGCCCTGGTCGGACGTCAGGCGCACCAGGCCTTCGGCGATATAGGCCAGCGTCAGCATCGAAGTCCATTGATGGGTGTAGCGTTTGCCGCGCAGGATGCCGAACAGCGGCAACAGCAGCGGCAGGGCTTTCAGCGCCAGCATCGACCCGCCGGGACGCAGCGGAGCGAGCCAGAGTTCCCATGCCAGACAGAGAAACAACAGAAGTACCAGGCTGGTCGATGTCAGCTGGTTGAGCCGGCGGCTCATGACGCGAGTTTCTTCGCGGTTTCCGCCAGCCGACGTCCCAGGGCGACGGCAAGGAGCTTCTCATGCTCGCTGGCTGCGGTGTTTCCTGCTTCAAAGCTGACATGGCTTGCCCCGTAGGGCGTACCCCCCTCCCGGGTCGCCGTGAGCGAGGGCTCGCTGTAGGGAATGCCGACGATCATCATGCCGTGGTGCAGCAGGGGCAACATCATCGACAGCAGCGTGGATTCCTGGCCGCCATGCATCGTCGTGGTCGAGGTGAACACCGCCGCCGGTTTGCCGGCCAGGGCGCCCTTCAGCCACAGGCCGCTGGTCGAGTCGAGGAAGTACTTGAGGGGAGCCGCCATGTTGCCGAAGCGCGTCGGGCTGCCCAGCGCGAGGCCGATGCACTCCTCCAGGTCCCGCGTTTCCACATAGGGTGCTCCCTGCTCGGGCACGGCGGCCTCGCTCGCCTCGCAAACTGCCGATACCCTAGGTACCGTGCGCAGGCGCGCCGTAATTCCGGGTGTCAGTTCGATGCCGCGGGCGATGTGGCGCGCAAGGTCGCGGACCGAGCCGTGATGGCTGTAGTAAAGCACCAGGATTTCCCGGGTTGAGCCTGCCTTCTGCATTATTCCGCCTCCAGTAGAATCCGATTATATGTGGCTCCTGGCCCCCTTCCGGCTGACCGTGCGCACGGCGCGTCGATTCCATCGCGAACAATGCGTGCAGACCGCCGCGGCGCTTTCCTTTGCGACCCTGATCGGCCTGGTGCCAATGATCGCGACCGCGTTCGCGCTGATTTCCTACCTGCCTGCCGGCGCCGGACTTGGCGTGGCACTGGAAAAATTTCTGCTGGCCAACCTGCTGCCGGACAAGGCGGGCGTCATCATCGCCAAGTATCTGGCCCAGTTTGCCTCGCGCGCCGGGCATGTGACCTTCTTCGGTGTCCTCGTGCTGGGAGCGACGGCCCTGATGCAGATGCTGACCATCGAGCGCGCCTTCAACCAGATATGGCGGGTGCGCTCAAGTCGTCCCCTGTTGCGTCGACTGGCGATGCATGGCTTGGCGCTGCTGCTCGGGCCGCTGGTATTCGGTGCCAGCCTGGCGGCGATTTCCTATGTGGCCGGCGTATCGCTGGGCTTGCTCGACGAGCCGCGCTGGGTAAATGCCTTCGTGATCCGCGGACTGTTGCCTTTCGTTTTCGTGAGCGCCATGTTCGGGCTGCTTTACTGGGCCGTGCCGAACAAGCCCGTAAAAGCCTGGCATGCGGCGTTCGGCGGCATCATGGCGGCGCTGGGTTTCGTTGCCCTGCAAAAGCTGTTCACGCTCTACATCGCCACCGGATTCACGGTCAATTCGGTGGTCTACGGCGCCTTCTCGGTGGTCCCGGTATTTCTGGTGTGGCTTTATGCGTCATGGAGCGTGATCCTGGCCGGCGCCCTGCTGGTGGCCGAGCTTCCGCAGTCGGGTCGCGCCTAGACGGCGGCCTGGTTGCGAATGAATTCAAAGACCTCAACGCTGGAAGTTTCGATCAGGCTCCGGTGCGGCATGCATTCCGCGACCTGCAACTGGGAATCCTTCTCCTGCAGCAAGGTAAATGGTCGCGCATTGTAGTCACCCCTGCCAGCGAGTATCGATTCGCCGCGATTGATGCTGGGCAGCGCAGGCAGCAGCAGCGCCGGCACCGGGGGTTCGGAATGGCGATTGCTCAGCGCCTGGATGCGAACCGGCAGCGCCGATGGCGAGAGCACTTCGAGGCCCAACTCAACGTGGCTGCTGTTTCTGCTGCGCGCCCACCGCACCAGGCAAATCTGCCATGCGGCGCCGGCCCCGGTGCGCAGTCCAACAGCACAGCCGGCGACGATGCCGGTAACGGCGCCGACCACGTGCACGATCGCGTAACCGGAGGGACCTTCGTTGAGCATTGTCCAGTCGCTGTAGGTCAGCTCGCAGACCGATGCATCCGGCTCCTGCGGCGCTTCGCTGGTCAGGGCTGACCAGAGCGAACTGAGTTGGGTGCAGACTTCGACCGGCAGCGACTGCGGCCGGCGATTGAAGTTGCGCCGTCGCGGCGCAGCCCAGCATTGGCGGGCGCGTTCCAGTGCATTGCGATAATCGGCGCCGGCGGCCTGCAGCGGCAGCCCGAGCGACCGCGGTGGAACGCCATCCTGCAACTGGTCGATATCCCGTGCCGCCTGTGCCGCCAATTCGCCGAAGCGAAAGTACAGGCAGTGGCCATCCTGCGGACGTATCCGGTCCAGCGGTATCGGCGGCTGGTCAAGGTTGGCATCGACCCAGAACCAGTCCCCCGCGGATTCCGGAGCAATGACATCGATACGGGTCAGCGCCGCGTGGGTTTCGAGGTACTCGGCAAGAAAGACGATCTCCCGTGGCGTCAGCCCCTCGGGCTGCGCCGCGGTCAATGCCAGCATGGACTTGAAGCGGGCATCGATCACGTTGATCTCCGCCGGCAGGGTTTCCGTCGGGTCGACAGATTCGTGGCCGTAGTGATAGAGCGCCTGGGTGTTGCGCCAGAAACTCATCGGCGTGGGAATCGAGATCAACTGGATGGCGATGAATTGCCGCGACAGGTTGTTCATGCCTTGCAGACAGATTTGTGCCCGGCTGCGATGGACCCGGGTGAGTGACTCCGGGTCGGCGTCTTGCGCGAGTTCGAGCCAGGTATCACTGAGGTCAGCGCGCAGGCCGATCAGCCCGTGGGCAACCGTGGCAAGCGAAACCGGCAGCGGCAGCTTGACGTCGAGCAGCATTGGAAGCAGCGCGGAGTCGATCCTTTCGGCGCGCTGCTGCAGCAGTTCATCGATCTTCAGGCGATGCAGAACCGGCAGCCCGAGCGCGCGCAGCGCCGCGATATGGTTGCGCAAAGGCACCAAGTCGAGCAGCGGGTCATCCTGCGGCGGCTCGGCGAGCCAGTCGAGCGCCTGCTGCAGCTGAATCGGTGGCAGTGACGGAAGATCTCTCTTGCGGCGCATGATGAGGGAATTGCCTGGGACGAAATTCAATTCTAGTAGAATCCGGCCGTAATTTCTCTTGTTGCCCGGAAGGAAGCCGAAGAGATCAGCCTGCTGTCCGCGCTGGTCGAGGAGTTGGGCGACGCAGTGAGTTTCTACAAGATTGAACTCGAACTGTTTATGGCGGGAGACAGCTTCGAACTGATGTAATGGCTGATCGGGCACGGCAAAAAGGTATTCGTCGATCTCAAGTTCTTCGATGTGCCGGAAACCGTGCGCTCGGCCGTGCGGGCCTTGGCCCGAAGTGGCGCGACCTGGATGATTTCGAATTTGCCTGCGAACTCGGCAACCGGCTGATGGTTGTCACTCCGGGCATTCGTCCCGTCGAAAACAAGCCGGTGGACGACCAGAAACGTACCGTGGATGTCGCTCAAGCCTTCCGCAACGGCGCGGATTACATGGTTGTCGGCCGTCCGATTCGCCAGGCCGAGAGTCCGCGCCAGGCCGCGCTCGGCAAGCAACAGACCATTGGCGAGCTGTTTTCCCCGGCGGACCGCTGATTTTTCCGCTTTTTGGCAGGCTACCTGCCGCCCGATACGCGGGATTAGTGCTTGTTTTTCCCGGGTGTTTGCAATAAAATTGCCGGCTTTCCCGCTTTCCAAGAGAACACCATGGTTGTTATTCGTCTCGCCCGCAGCGGCGCCAAGAAGCGCCCGTTCTTCAATATGGTCGTGGCCGATTCGCGCAATCGCCGCGATGGCCGTTTCATCGAGCGTATCGGTTATTTCAATCCAGTCGCTGCGGCAAACGAGCAGGGCCTGGTCATCAACACCGAGCGCCTGGCGTACTGGCAGGGCCACGGCGCCCAGCTGTCGCCGACGGCGGCACGCCTGGTCAAGCAGGCTGCGACCAAGGCCGCCTGACGCGCATGGTCGTTCTGGGGCGCATCGTCGCCCCGTTCGGAGT